>Ga0182030_10004218_pt1 | contig 30650 bp, 29 predicted proteins | sample 812S3MmetaG_FD_121299 | JGI IMG/M metagenome (GOLD analysis project Ga0182030, IMG submission 121299) | Permafrost microbial communities from Stordalen Mire, Sweden - 812S3M metaG (Illumina Assembly) | ecosystem: Environmental > Terrestrial > Soil > Wetlands > Permafrost | place: Sweden...
CGGCGACCTGGCGGTGTTGCGCCCGGACGGCTATTTCAGTTTCAAGGGGCGCGCCAAGGACACCATCATCCGTGGCGGCGAGAACATCTATCCGCGCGAGGTGGAGGATTTTCTGCACACCCACCCCAAAGTGGCCGACGTCTACGTGGTGGGCATTCCCGACGCCAAGCTGGGCGAGACGGTGCTGGCATGGGTCCAACTGGAGACCGGCGAGGAGGCCACGGTGGAAGAGATTCGCGACTTCTGCCGCGGGAAGATCGCCTACTTCAAAGTGCCGCAGTACGTGCGGTTCGTGGATTCCTTCCCGCAGACGGTGACCAAGAAAGTGCAGAAGTTCCTGATGCGCGAGCAGGAGATCCGCGAGCGCGGGCTGGAGGAGCTGGCGCGGCAGGTTACGGCGTAGGCGTTCCCCGATCGGGTTCGCGGTGAAATACCGAGGCGGCTGCCCGATGCGTAAAGAGATCGGACGACCGACGCCCTGAAATGGCCGTTTCATATGGTCTTGACATCATATGTTTCGCAGCCCATAATTAACGGATGAAGTGGGAAGTTGAATTTCATCGCGATTTCGATCCCGAATTCGACGCGCTTCCCGGAGACGTGCAGGACGAAATCCGCGCCCTCGGCGGATTGCTCGAGCAATTCGGCCCGCGGTTGGGCAGACCTCGTGTCGATACGCTCAACGGCTCGCGCCACGCAAATATGAAAGAACTGCGGTTTGAGGCGGCTGCCGGCGTCTGGCGCTTCGCGTTCGACCCGAAGCGCCGGGCGGTCCTGTTGGCAGCGGGGGACAAGTCGGGTGGTGGGGAGGGGCGGTTCTACCGCCGGCTCATCGCCAAAGCCGACCGTAGATTTGACGATCATTTGTCTCGGATCGGGAAGAAAAGGTTGTAAGCCATGGCCATTACGCTGAAAGACAAAATGAAGGGACTGAGCGTAGCGCGACGCAAGAAGATCGCTGCGCGCACAGCCGAACTGATCGCCGAGGAAATGACCTTGCGGGAACTCCGCCACGCGCGGAAGCTCACGCAGGTGCGCATGGCCAAGGCTCTCGGCATCACGCAAGACAGCGTTTCCCGCCTGGAAAAACGCAGTGACCTTCTGCTTTCCACATTGCGCAAGACGGTCAAGGCTATGGGCGGCAGCCTGTCCCTGGTCGCCGAGTTTCCCGATCGTGGCCCGGTCGTGCTGGCCGGAATCGCCGATGTTGAACCCGAGTCCGCGCCTGAGAGGCGACGCAAGAACGTTGCGGTTCATGCTTAACCAAGACTTACCTTGGCATTACCAGATACGCCGCGACTCGAGATGTCAACATCGAAACCCGCGCCACGGCCGTTGCCTGGGCGGCCGGTGGCTCGTACCACCTGTGGCCGGCCGCCTATCATCGCCGATTGGGAAACTTATCTTCTGCCGCCCGCAGTTCTGCGATGCGTTTCACCTGCGCCGCCGGCAGCACTGCCCGTGCCCGCAGCCCTTCATACAGTTCCCGCGCCTGCCGGTACTCGGCCGCGGCCGTTCCATCCCGCACCTTTAGGTCTACCAGCGTCTCGGCGATGTCCACATGCACTTCCGCCAGGTTCCGGACCGTCGCCCAGTCGGCCCCCGGCCGGCCAGCCAGCCGCTCATACAAAGTGGCGGCCCGCCGAAATTCGGTCAGCGCGCCGCGCAAATCGCCTTTTTTGTGGAGCACGATTCCGATCCGGTCCGTGCTGCTGGCCACCGACGACGCCGCCCTCTGGTCGTTCGGATCCGCGGTAGCGGCCTCTTGCCGCAACACCAGCGCGCGGCGGTGCGACGCCAGCGCATCGTCGTAAGAACCCAGGCGCGCTGTCACCCATCCCAGGTCGCTGTAGTCGTAAGAGAGGTCCAGCTTGGCGCGCGTGTCCATGGGGTAGCGCGCGCACCGCTGTTCGTCGATCTCACGCGCCCGTTCGTACTCCTGACGGCATTCCTGGTACCGCCCGGTGACGCCATAAAGCGCGCCCAGTTTCTTCTCCGCCAGCGCCAGCGTGCGCGCCGCCTCGATATCGCCGGGCTTCAACTCCACCAGCTTGCGGGCCAACTCTTCGGTACGCTGGCGCAATGGGATGGACTGGAAGTACTGCTCCTGGTCAGTGAACACGTCCGCCAGAATCGAATCCGCCGCCGAGAGATCCTCGATCGCAAGAAAATCCATGGGCTCCGCACGCAGCCCGGCCTCAGCCGTGGCGACACTTCCGCGGGCCGTTTCCGCAGCCTTCTTGAAATTCCCAACGGTTCCATACGCGACCGCCAGTTCGCCCGAGACCCGCTGATAATCGTGCTGCAACGAGGCGTCCCGCGGATCGCCGGCCCGCAGGCGCTCCAGGATTTCCCGCGACTTGTGGAAATTCTCCAGCGCCGTCCCCACATGGCCCAGATTGGACTCGCCCAGATAGCCCTGCACCACGCCGACCCGTTCCAATCCGATGGCCACTTCCCTTTCGAGAGCGGCGTTGTTTCCCGCCTCGCGAGCCAGGCTTTGCAAATATTCCAGCGCGCGCCGCACCAGCAATTCGCGCGCCGCGGTGGACCCCGGCAGCTTGGCGATGGCATCGTGCAATTCGAACAGCACCGAATGCGCCAGGCTGCGGACCTGGTCGAAGCGCCTTTGCGCCCGCCGTGCTTCCCACCAGGTGGTGGCCGCGAAACCCACGATCAGCAGCGCCGCCAGCGCCACCGCCGGCACTGCCACCCGGTGCCGCCGTAGCAGCTTCGCGGCACGGTACCACACCGTCGCCGGCCGGGCCAGCACGGGACGGCCTTCCAGATAGCGCCGCAGATCCGCTGCCAGTTCGCGGACGTCGCGGTACCGGATCCGCGGGTCCTTGGCGAGCGCTTTGGCCGCAATCCGTTCCAGGTCGCCCGCCAGTTGCCGCCGCAATTGCGCCGGCGCCAGGGAACGTTTCTCCGCCTCCCCGGCGGGCGATGGGCTCGCTGCCTGGCTCAGCGGAACCGGCTCGTGCTCGGAAATAACCCGCGCCAGTTCCAGATAGGACCCCGTGGGGACCTTGTAGGGACGGCGTCCCGACAACAGTTCATAGAGAATCACGCCCAACGAATAGACGTCGCTCGATACCGTGTAAGGCTGCCCGCACACCTGTTCCGGGCTGGCATAGGCCGGGGTCATCAGCGGAAACCCCGTTAAGGTGGTCTCTTCGTCGCCGGCTTCGGCGTCCAGCACCCGGCCCAGGCCGAAATCCAGCAGCTTGGGTGTGCCCTCCCTGGTGACCAGAATATTGCCGGGTTTGAGATCGCGATGCACGATGAGCTGTTGGTGGGCGTAGGCCACGGCGTCACACACTTCCAGAAACAGCCGCAGCCGCGCCGCAATCCCCAGGCGGCCGCCATCGCAGTAGTCCGCCAGCGGCAGCCCTTCCACGTACTCCATGACGAAATACGGCTGGCCCTCTTCGGTAGTGCCGCCATCCAGCAGGCGCGCGATGCCGTGGTGTTCCAACTGCGCCAGGATCTGGCGCTCGCGGCGGAAACGGCGCTCCATCCCGGCATCGTTGCGCCCGCCGGTAATCAGCTTGATGGCCACCTGCTTGCGATATTGCCCGTCGGCCCGTTCTCCCAGGTAGACCACGCCCATGCCGCCGTGGCCCAGTTCGCGCAGAACGCGATAGGCCCCGATTGTCTGCGGCGCCGGCGTTTCGGCGCGCAGCGACGCTCCCGGCGCCACCACCGTGTTCAGCAGCGCCTCCGCCTTGTCCTCATAGGACAGCAGCGCCTCCACCTCGCGCCGCAGGTCGGCGTCGTCGTGGCACAGCCGGTCGAGAGTCGCGGTGCGATCCCGCGGATCGGTTTCGAGGACGCCGGCCAGCACCGTCTTGACCTCGCCCCAGCGTTCGGAGGTCATCAGGCCGCGGGCCCCTCCATTTGCTGCAGCAGCCAGAGGCGCGCCGTGCCCCATTCCCGTTTGACCGTGGCGGGCGAAATTCCCAGCACTTCCGCAGTCTCCTCAATCGACAGGCCGCCGAAGTAGCGCAACTCCACGACTTTGCCTTGCTGCGGGTCCATCTCGGTTAGCCGGTCGAGGGAATGATCGAGGTCCAGCAGATCCACCTGCGGGTTGGTGAAAACGCCCAGCGCGTCTTCCAGCGAGATCGCCGCCGCATAGCCCTCCCGCTTCGCCGCCTGGTGCGCTTTGGCGTGGTTGATCAGAATGCGCCGCATCATGGTGGCTGCCACCCCTAGAAAATGCGCGCGATTGCGCCAGTCCACCGACCGCTGGTCGATTAGCCGCAGGTAGGCTTCGTGCACCAGGGCGGTAGGCTGCAACGTGTGATCGGGACGTTCGGCCGAAAGCAGGCGGCGCGCGATCCGCCGCAGCTCGTCGTAAAGGACCGGCGTCATCTCGTCCAGCGCGGACTTATCCCCGTTGCGCCAGTTCACCAGCAGTTGCGTGAATTCTTGCGGCGCGAGCACTATTTCTCCCGAGACCCGAGGTCTAACCGAAACCCGCCCGGGATTCCATGGAAATCTCCCGGCGAGCGATAGTCCATTTTAGCGGAAACCTCCGCGCCCCACGGTTGTCCATCTTTTTCTGCGTTCTTAACTATGAAAGAGAACGTTTCGCGTTTGCGTGCGCTGTCCGTTTTCCGGGAGTCCCGGCCGTTTGCATGACCGTTCCGGCCCAGGGACAAAACCGTCGCCCGCCTGGCGGTAAAAGCCGCCACCAACAGCCGCGTGAACCTGACGCGGACCACCACCAAAATGCCGTGGTCCAGTTCGCCGGCGTCACCGCGGCCGGCGAATTCCAGCTAAACATCGTGGCGCCCAGTCTACCGCCGGGAACTTATTCGGTAAGTGGCCTCCACGGCGGGACAATCATTGCAGAGCGGCGTCATCATACCGATCGCATCGGATTAGCCGAACATTCCGGCTACTGCCGACCCGGCCAGCACCACCACCGCCCACGGCGTCACCACGGCAACCAGAGCCCCGGTGAAGCTGAGTTTCTTGCCGGCGGCGGCTTTGAGCCCCGTGGCCAGCAGCAGAATCGTCCAGATCGTGAACAGATCCAGCGACGTGGCCAGCGTGTACATGAACTTCGATCCGCTGTTGGGGTCCATAAAGGCCCCCACGTTGAAGGCCAGGGGGTTCCGGATGTTGAAATCGTCGGGGTTCTTCAGGAATATCACCACAACCGTGAGAATCCCTGCGATCACCCGCGGCAACGAGCCCCACAGTACCACTGCGAATACCTGTTTGAAGCGCAATCCCGCGGACATCATTGCGGTAATGCCCAGCAGCACCGCCGCCACGATAATAGCGAAGATCGGCGCTCCGACAACTGACGCGCCGTAGTATGTCGCAGGCATGATTTTCATCTGCACGGCGACGGCTTGCTCCCGTTGCTCCGGCGACATCTGCTGCACCCGCGAACTCGCCTCGTTTTGCTGGCGAATCACGCGATCCCAGCCGATGCGCTGCGAGAGCGCCATGGTAAATCCAATGCCCGCCAGGATCAACAAAATCATGGGAACGATCCAGCTCGGCCGCTGCGCAATGTCCGCAAAGGTCTTACCCGGCTCGAAAAAGACGCCGACGATCCGCGAGAATTCGCCCATTCCCGCGGGCTGGGGCTCCACTGCCGATGCGTTTTCAGGAGTCATATTAAGGCAGATTGTACAGCATTGGGGCGCCGCTTGCTCGGCCCGCCGAAAAAAGCTACACGAAGGCCATCGTCGAGACCGTGTCGATCCGCTACCTGTGCGGTCCGCCCTCAACGGCGCTATAACGAGGTGAGCGCATTCGGGCGATCGGGTTGCGTTCGGTCGAAACGAGCCATGGCTTTGCGCGTATCGCCGCGAAATCACCGGAGGCGACTCCCCTGGTGGCCTGAGAATTACCCGGCCGCGGGCAGAGTGAAATAGAAGGTCGATCCCGCTCCGGGCGCCGCCTCTACCCACATTCGCCCACCATGGCGCTCGATAGCTTTCCTGCAGAATGCCAATCCAAGGCCGTTACCGGGGTATTCTTTACCGTGCAGGCGCTTGAAAACCTCGAAGATCCGGCCTTGGAATGCGGGGTCTATGCCAGGACCATTGTCTGCGACGGAGAGTACCCAATCGAGATCCGCCCGTGACGAGGAAATATGCACGCGCGGAGCAGGCGCCACGCAGTACTCGACGGCGTTGTTAATCAGATGGTGCAGCACCTTGGTCAGTATTTCGAAGTCGCCCGTCACCACCGGTAGGGGGTCATGGGTGACGACTGCGCTCCGTGCGGCGATCTGCTTGTCCGCGCAGAGAAGCGCCTGGCGAAGGGCCGCTTCCATGTCAGTCCGGGAGGATTCCCCGTCGAGGGCGCTTGCGGCCCAGTAGTCCACCACATCGGCGAGCAACGACTGCATGCTTGCCGCGCCCTCCTGGATGCGCGCCAGGAATACGCCGGCGTCGGCGTCGAGGCGGCTGGCGTAAGTTTCGGACATCAACTGACTGTATGAGGCGATATCCCGGAGAGACTGGCGCAGGTTGTGAGCCGCCATCGAAACGAACTCCTCAAAGTCCGCGTTGGCCCGCTCTAACTGCCTCCGGACCTCCTCCAGTTCCGCGCGGTTTTGCTCAGAGTTGTCCATTGTCAGTCCGAGTGCCCGGGGGGGGGATTGTGAACTTGAAAGTGGCGCCTCGCCCGGATTCCGATTCCACCCAGATTCGTCCGCCCTGGCGCTCGACCACTTTCTTGCAGATCGCCAGACCGATGCCGGTGCCGGGAATTTCGCTGCCATGCAACCGTTTAAACATGCCGAACACCCGGTCGAAATCCTGCGGATCGATGCCGATGCCGTTGTCGAGCACCGCAAACCGCCAGCCTTCCCCGTCCCGCTCCGCCGAGACATGGATTCTCGGTGTTTCCTTGCCTCGGTACTTGATCGAATTGGAGATGAGGTTCTGGAAGAGCTGCATCAGCAAGACCTCTTCGGCGACCAGGGACGGCAGTGGATCGGAACTTACCACGGCGCCACTCTGCGCGATGGCCGCCTGCAGATTGAATAGCGTCTTAGCCAGGACAGCGCCGCAATCGATCAAGGCGAGGCTTCCCCGCTCCCGCTCGCTCACTTCCCAGTACGCCAGCAGGGCTTTCAACAAGGCCTCAATCCTGAGGGCCCCCTGCACGGAATAGGAGATGAACTTGTCCGCGTCTTTGCCCAGCTTGCCGGCGTATTCCTGCGCCAGGAGCTCGGTAAAATTCACGACCATGCGGAGAGGTTCCTGCAGGTCGTGCGTGAGCGCATAGGCGAAATGCTGCAGTTCGGCGTTGGTTGTCTGGAGCGCTTCCTCGGCCTGCTTGCGGTCGGTGGCGTCTTCGATTGCCAGAAGGATGGTGCGCGCTTGCGCATTTGGATTGAAGATCTCGCTGGCATTGAGCATCATGACTTTCCGCCCGACATGATCGAATTCGTGGGTCACCTCAAAATCCCGGAACGTTGCGTGGGCGGGGAGAATGTTCTCCAGCAGCTCGCGCAGTTTCGGAATATTCCATTGTCCGTTCCCCAGATCGTAGATCAGGCGCCCCTCGGTCTCCTCGCGCGCAGACCGGAACGTTTCGTAGAACGTCTTGTTGGCTTTCACTACCTGCAGATTCTGGTTGAGGATCACCAGAGGCTCGCGCACGGTTTCCACGATGGCTTCGGCGAAGTCCTGACCGCGCTTGGCGGCATCGATATCGATCAACACCAGCACGGCGCCGTCGGATTTGCCATCGGGTCCCGCGGAGGGGAGAACGCGCAGCGAATACCAGCGGCCGTGCGAGTCGCGGATATCGCGCGGGGTTCGATTGCCGCCTTCCATCGCGTCCAGGAGTAACCGGCGCAGGTCGGGCAGTTCCACTTGCGGTTGAAAATCGGTGATGGGCCGTCCGACATCCGAGGCGACCAGATTCAGCATGGGTTCAATGGCGCGCGTAAAGCGGCGAATGCGCAGATCCCGGCCAACCATCACCAGGGGTATGCTGATGCTCTCGAGAAGATTGGCCAGATCGCGGTTGACCTTGCTGAATTCCCGGTTGCTGGTCTTCAACTCTTCGTTCAGGGTGTTCAGTTCTTCGTTGGCCGATTCCAGCTCTTCTTGGGCGGTTTCCAGCTCCTCATTGGCCGCTTGCGCCTCTTCGTTGGAGGCCCTCAGCTCTTCGAGGGTGCTGGCGTGATCTTCGATGGTCGATTGCAGATACTCTTTGGTCGCCACCAACTCGTGATGCAGCCGGGCGCTTCCCCCGTTGCCCGGTATCGCGGGCTGGGGCATGGCCCTCGGGGCGCCGTTCGGCCCTGTCTCCTCGAACAGCACCAGGAAATAGCGTTCTTCGGAAGAGGAGGGGCCCCGGAACGGGATCACCTTGATGTTGAGGTCTTTCAGTTTGCCACCGTCCTCGATTCGGAAGCCGCCTTCGTGCGCTACGGCGTTCGTTTGCCAGGCAGTTCGGATCGCCTTGCCGAGGCCTGCAATCAGGCCTTCGCGTGCCAATTTCAAAAGATTCTGGGTGGCCTTGCCCGGCGAAAGCTCGAGGTAGGGAGCGGTGCGGCCCCGCACCTCGACGATGTTCATCTGGTTGTCGATGATGACGCCTGGGGGGGCATACTCAGCCAGCGCCAACCGGTCGGCTTCCCGGTGCACTTCCATGCCAGTTCCGCTCTCGGCAATTTTCTCCCGGAGATCCACGCGGCCCCCGATCCGGTGGCCTTCGCTCAGCGGTAGCGCCGGGGTACTCGCGGTTGCCCGCAAGGAATAGATCTTGTGGCTTTTCTCCACTTGATGAAAGGACTCGGAAAGCGCGCCGATGCTTTCCGAAGGACCGAGCACGAGGAAGCCGGTCGGCTTGAGGGCGTACTGCAGGATCGTCCAGACCTTGCGTTGTAATACGTCTCCCAGGTAGATCAGCACGTTGCAGCAACTGATCAGGTCCAGCTTGGAGAAAGGCGGGTCCTGTGCCAGGTTGTGCCTGGCAAACACGCACACATCGCGGATGTCCTTCGCAATCTGGTACCCGCGCTCCGAGCGGACGAAGAAGCGCGCCAAACGCTGCGGCGAGATATGCGCCAACGCGCCAACCGCGTATGTGCCAGCGCGGGCTTTTTCGATGGCGGTTTGACTGAGATCGGTAGCGAAGATCTCGATCGGAAAGCTCATTTTCGTCTCGTCCAGGAATTCCATCAGGCAGATAGCGATGGAATATGCCTCTTCGCCCGAGGCGCACCCAGGCACCCAGATCCGGATGGGATCCTCGGGCGCTCGATTCTCCACCAGCGCCGGGAATACCATCTTCTTCAGTTCCTCGAAGACCGCCGGTTCCCGAAAGAATGCCGTGACGGTGATAAAGCAGCTCTCGCACAGCGCGTTGGCTTCGTCGCGGTTCTGTTCGAGATCCCGGCTGTAGTCTTGCAGGGTATCGAATCCGCGGAGGGCCATGCGCCGCTTGATGCGCCGCACCAAGGTGCCGGGCTTGTAGTGCGCGAAGTCCACACCCGTAGCGTTCCGCACCAGCCGGAGTACCCTGGCCAATTCCGCATCCTCCGGCATCTCAGCCGCCTCCGGAGGTTCGGCCGGGGCATGACCGTTGCGCGCTAAGGTCGCCAGTTGGAGCGCGATTGCCGCCGGCGCCAGGACATAATCCGCCACACCGGCGGCGATGGCGCTTTTCGGCATACCGTCGAACCTCGCGGTTCGCGCATCCTGCGCGAAGGTGATGCCGCCCGCGGCCTTGATCGCCTGGAGCCCCAGCGTCCCATCGGATGCGGTTCCCGACAGAATGACGCCCAGAGCCCGCCTGCCGCGGTCCGCCGCCAGTTCGCGAAGAAAAGAGTCGATCGGCAGGTTGCAGCCACTCGGTGAGCGGGGCGAGGTGTGAATTACGCCATCGGCAATGCCCAGGTTGCATCGCGGCGGAATCACGTAAACACGATTGGCCTCGACGCGAGTCCCGCCCGTCACTTCGGCGACGGGCATTTTGCATTCCTTGGCAAGCAATTCCGTCAAATGGCTCTCGTGCTTGGGATCGAGGTGCTGAATCAGCACGAACGCCATGCCGGTATCGCGGGGCAGGTGGCTGAGCAGTTCCGTGAAGGCCTCCAGTCCACCGGCCGAAGCGCCTACACCGACAATGGTGGGGCAACGGCTTTCCGTGCGCTCCTCGGCGGCGGGCGGTGCGATTGCCACCGCCGAAATGGAAGAACTTACCTTACCGCTGCCGGTCTTCTTTGCCAATCGCCACCAGTACCTTTCTCACTGGAATGAAAAGCTGAGCACGTGCAATGCCACTTTCATGCACTTCTGCGCCAGTGGGCAACCAACCGCCTGAATTATAGCGGGTGCTTATTAACCGGCTTTATGCCGAGTGCCGGATTATGCCGAGGAAATTCGCCGCAACCGCAAATGAACGGTGTCGGCAGCGCCATGATCTCGGCATAATCCGCCGGAGGCAACTCGATGCGAATGTCTCGAAATGCGACCGCCCCGCCCTGGCGCTGTTGCGGACTCCTCAAATGTTCGCCACTTTGGGACTGGCCACCTTGGAAACTGCGGGAACATTCGGTCCTTCTCCCTCTGCGTTCCTGCCGAATTATTCTCAGCAAGCAAAGCCTCGAAGGGCCGCCCCTGTTGCTCCAAAGCGACTGGCTCGCCCTTTCCTCGGCATAATCCGGAACTCGGCATAAAGCCGGTTAAGTGCTTAACCGTTGTGGGGATCGCGGCCAAGAACCGCTTGGTCACGGGGTGCCCTCTCTGGGCCGGGCTCGGCATTGAATTCCATTGTTTGCAGTAACTTACCGAGCCGCGACCGTAAGAACTGTAGCGCCATCAGCCCGCGTTGGCGCCCGCCAGGGTATCCTTGATTATCTTGCCGATTTCCATGAATTGATCGAGGCCGGAAGGCTTGGGGATGAATCGGGACACTCCCATGTCTTTGAGCAGCGCTTCGTCCCGCCGGGATCGTGAAGAACTCCACACGCACACCGGAACGCCTGCCATACGGCCGGCGTTTCCGATTTCGCGCAGGATGTCTTCGCCCGTGTATTTGGACAGGTTCAGATCCAGCAGGATCAGGTTTGGGATGGCGGCATCGGCATAGGCTCCCTGCCTGCGGATGAAAGCAAGGGCTTGGTCTCCGTTCAGCAGGTGAACCAGTTCGAATGGGAAATCCTGCTTCTTCAGCGCCCGATCGAGAAGGAAGACATCCGAGTCGTTGTCTTCAATCACAAGGATTCGGGCGGCGGGAATAACCGTCGCGTGTTTCATGCTCACTCCCCGGCGGCCAGGCATAGCCGGCTGCCTTCATCATTTCATAGTTGACGATGCCACCATCTGCGGTGACACCTGCCTTGCCCTTACGATCCACCGCTTGGGCGCCGGCCCGACGAAGTAGAAAGGATAACAGGTTACCAGCGTCAGCTCGTCTTCGCCCGACGGAGCGAGGACCGCTACATCGCTCGGCTCGACGACTCTGAGCCACACGACCTGGTACTTGAAGACGCCTTTCAGCGTCGAGAGTTGAATCTCATCCTTGATCTTCAGGTCCTTCAGCGGACGAAAGAATGTGTCCCGATGTCCGGCGAGCCCCACGTTGCCGGGCTCGCCCGGCAGCGCCGTGCCGGGAATATGTCCCACGGCGCGCCGCAGATTGGTTTTGCCGATGCCTTCGACGACCACCACGGAAAGAAGCAGCCGTGGAATCTCGATGCGGCCGATCAGACTGTCCGGCGCGAGGGCAGTTTCGCCCTTCGGAGACGCAGCGGACACCGGCTGCGCCGCGGCCTCGCTGGCTGCACGCCGGTCGCGCAGCAGCCGGTCGAGGTCCATGCTCGCGCGCCTCTGGAAGAGCCAGGCATCCGCCAGCGCGAATCCGCAATAACCTAGCAGCAAAACGCCGCCGGCAAAGAGCGCACGCTGGGACCACTTCAAAATCCGCCTGACTGGTTCTTTCCGAACGGTAAGCTTCACTTGGCGCCTTGCCCGCCAAGCCGTGGCTCGCCGCCGGCCAGGTAGCCGGTGCGCGTGCGGACGGAGAGTTTGCCTTGGTCCTTCGTCCGGGCAAGCACCCGGATGGCGCGGTAGGAACCGTCACGAGCCGGGTTACTGGGAACGTACCCGATGGTATATTGGTGGCGAATGTCCCGGGCGATGCGCTCGCAAATGGCCACGACGTCACCGGTCTCGCCGGGAAGGAAGGCTTCGCCGCCCGTTGTCTTCGCCAGGCGTTTGAGCACATCCGGGTTTCGGTCCGGATCTTGTTCGTCGAATAGGCCTACGGTGTAGATGACGGCGCTGGACTGCGCGGCCAGTTTCATGATTTGATCCAGGCTGCGCCGGCTCGCATTGTCACCGCCATCGCTGATCACAAGCAGCACTTTCTTGTCGCGGCTGCCGGCTTGCAGGTGCTCTAACCCCATGGCGACGGCGTCGTAAAGAGCCGTCTGGCCTTCGGTAGGCGCGGTCATGATCGCGGGTTGGAGTTCGGCAATGCTATGGGTGAATCGCATTCCGGCGGGCAGGCCCAGCGAGGCGATCTCGTGGAAGTTGACCACGAACATTTCGTCTTCCGGATTGCTGGACCGGGCGAAAGTCCGGGCAGCGGCGACCACCTCGGCGAGTTTCGGCCGCATGCTTGTGCTGTGGTCGATAACCAGCCCCACAGTGACCGGAACGTCCTCATTTTTGAAGAGCCGGACATTTTGCGGTATGCCATTCTCGTAAACTTCAAAATCCCGTTCGCCGAGATTAGTGACAAGGCTGCCTTGCCGGTCGGTCACTGTGGCGTGCAACACGACCAAGGCAACGTCCACCGAAATCCGGAACGATCCCGGGCTGGGACTTGATCTGGCCGGCGCAACCTGGTGCCCGGCGTAGACGGCCAGGACAATCGGGAGTAGGGCCACGAGGGCGAGCGGTCTCGCCACGCCGCGTTTTCCCGATCGCGACAGCCCCGTGCTCATAGTCCTCTCCTTCTCACTTCGTCACGGGCCGCCGGGCTGAATTGCCTCGGCGGCGACACCACCTTCGCAAGCGAGCCGAAAAGGCGCGGTGTGCGAGGGTCTAGCCTCTTACAGGACGCGCTTCTGCAGCAGCCGGACGCCAAAGGCTCCGCCCAAAGCCAGCAGGCCGAAGAGCGCAATCAGCGGCAGGTTGCTCGACGTATGAGGCAGTTCCGCCGCTACTTGTACCGGCGCGGTGTCCGGCTGAAGTTCCACGGCGGGTGGCGGGGTTACCACGGCAGTGGTTTCGACTTCCTCCCCGGTGGGTTGAATCGCCCTGACGGGGGCCAGCTTCAATCGCGCGACCACCGGTTCGTCGACCGTTATGATCGGTTGAACGACTTCCACGGGAATGTCCTCTGCCGTAAAGAGAACGGGCGTGTTGGTTACCTTGGCCAACTCCACGGCTCTGGCCTTCGGATAAACGAATTCCTCGCCCCAGTTTCTGCCGGGATAGAACCATGCCCGGAGTGCTTCCGGTTCGCCTGCCGGCCGCTCCCGGAAAGTAATGACGGTCTTGTCGGTCGCCTTGAGGCGATAGTTGGGGATGGCCAGAATGGTGGCGTAGACGGTTTTTTCGTCCTGGCTGAAGATCTGGACAATGTGGCGGTCGGACTGCGAGTCCAGGATTTTGAACACGTAGGTTCCGGCCGGCAACACACCCCAACCCTTGAGGTGGACTCCCGGAATTTCCACGGGCGCGCTGAACGTGACCACGGTTTTCCGGTTCCACGAATCCGCCTTGGCAGCCGGTGAGATTACCGCGCCCATCAGCGCGAGGCTAAACACGGTGGTTGTTACTGTTTTCAAAATATTCATCTGCTACTTCTCCTTTTGCTCTAGAAAGTCTGTGCGACCGGCTCGTCCTGTTATCGGACACCCTGCCTTTGCGGCCCTCCGCCAGACGGTCGCACAGGGCGAAGAGAAGCACTCCGAGGTCCATCGCACACCAGTTCCTTCTCTGGCTATGATTTGCCGTACCTTGAGGAACGCGCGGCGGGTAGCGGCGCGTGCATCTCTTGCCGAACGAAGTGCAGAAACCGCCTCACAAAGGAAGCCGCACGGGAGCGCCTCGTAGACCGAAAGACTGGCCACCAAAAAACCCTCTGCAACAACCAACAAGGGAGAGCCACGTGAGCGGGCGTTTGCCGCGGCCCACGCTTCTTCCGCTTGCCAGTTGCAGCAGAGGGCAGGTTATAAAGGTTACTTCGCCGATTCAACTAATGCGTAGCAACCGAACCACCATCTCCCCTCATTCGACTCTCTGCCCGCAGGACGAGCCGGCGCAACGCATGTCGCGGCGAAATGTGCATTCCGCAAGCAGATTCTGCACTTGCTGCGTGCCGTCGTCCTCCGCATCTTGGCAACGCGGCGGGCTGAAGCGCTTGGCCACGCTCGTGCACAGAGACGGAGACGACAGTTCCAAAAGGAGAGCACTATATGGCAAGGAACACATCGGTGATGGGCATCTATTCGGATCGCACAACCGTTTCGGATGCCGTCAACATTCTGACCAAAGCAGGGTACCGGGCGACGGACATTTCGGTCCTGTCGTCTGACAACCAAGGATCGAAGGATTTCGCGCACGAGAAACGAAATAAGGCACTGCAGGGCGCGGCGACGGGAGCGGCAGTAGGCGCGGTGGTTGGCGCCGCCCTGGTCTGGTTCGTTTCGACTCAACCTGTGATCTTTACCGCGCTAGGATCGCTCGCGACAGCCGGACCGGTCCTGGCTGCGGCTGCCGGCGCCGGAGCCGGCGGGGCTCTGGGCTGGATCGCCGGAATGCTGGCGGGCTCGCGTCTGACCGAATATGTCGCCAGACGGTATGCGGGCAGAATCAGGCGCGGCGGTATTCTGCTGTCCGCTCACTGCGACAGCCCGGAGTGGTGCGACCGCGCCAGGAAAGTCCTCAAGGACACGGGCGCCCGGAACATTTCCTTCGCCTCGGAGGCGGCTGCCGACTACGGGACGACGGACAAACCGACGGAGAGAACGCCCACGGTGGTTGCGGTTCGTGTGGAAGCGCCCGCCCCACCGGCGACAGAATGCGTTCCCGAGGAAATAAAGAAATAGCAGCCCCCACTGTAGCGAGCGGACTGGCCGTCTGCGTGCCTAACTCGATAACGGCCTTAACGGAGACCATTATCATGCAACTCGTTCGAACTACCAGTACAGCCGCATTGTTTCTCATCTTAGGTTCGATGGGCCCTTTGTGCGCGCAGCGGGAGCAGCAGAAGGAAGACCAGGGCAAGCCGGCACAGCAGCAGAGTAAGCCGCCGGCGCAGCAGCACGCGCAACCCGCCCAGCAACCGCAGCAGCGCGCCCAACAGCCTCAGCAGAAGCAGGCACAGCAGCAGCACGCGCAACCCGCTCAACAACCGCAGCAACGGGCGCAACAGCCTCAGCAGAAACAGGCGCAGCAGAAGCAGGCGCAGCAGCAGCACGCCCAACCCGCCCAGCAACCGCAGCAGCGCGCCCAAGCGACCCAGGAACAGAGGCGGCAACGGCAGCCTGCCCAGCAGCAACCGCAGCGTACCAGGCAGCAGGCGTCCGCGTGGCAACAAAAGAAGGGATGGGCGCCCCAGGGCGCCTGGCAGGCGCATAGTACCTGGCAACAGGATGGCAGTCAACGGTGGGATAGCGACCACCGCACGTGGGCGCAACGTGGAGGGTATGGCGGTTTCTACATTCCCCAAGCCAGCTTTAATCTCTCTTTTGGGATGCAACATTCGTTCCGGATGAGCAGCCTTCCCACGATGTACATGGGGTATCCGCGCTTCTTCTACGGCGGGTATTCGTTCCTGCTCGTGGACCCATTCCCGGGAAACTGGGCCGCAAACTGGTACGACACCGATAATCTTTACATCGCTTATGACAACGGGTACTACCTTTACGACAGCCGGTATCCGGGTATTGGGCTGGCGATCACTGTCGTACTGTAAGTGACGACATGCCCGCGCCCCAAATAGAAAAGCACCGCGGTGCACGCGTCGGATGGCTGCGCGCTTCGGTCTTAGGCGCGAACGACGGGATCCTGTCGACGTCGAGCCTAGTGCTGGGCGTCGCGGCTGCGCATGCGACTCACGGCAACGTGATGGTCGCGGGGATCGCGGCCCTGGTCGCCGGGGCGATGTCGATGGCGGCCGGGGAATACGTGTCCGTCCACTCACAGGCGGACACCCAGAAGGCCGACCTCAAGCTGGAGCGCGCGGAACTGAAGACGGACGACGCGGGAGAACACCGGGAACTGGCCGCGATCTACGTGGCTCGCGGGCTGGATCGCCAGCTCGCCAGACAGGTTGCGGAGCAACTGATGGCCCATGACGCCTTAGGCGCGCATGCTCGCGACGAACTGGGCATCACCGCGGCATTCCGTGCGCGCCCGATTCAGGCCGCCTTAGCCTCGGCCGCCAGCTTCGCCGTGGGGGCGGCCATGCCTCTCGCGGTCACCGCCGCAGCCCCAAACGCGGGTCTGATTCCCCTGGTGGCCGGCGCTTCCCTCCTGTTCCTGGCGCTCCTGGGAGGCTTGGCGGCGCGCGCCGGAGGCGCAGGCGTGGCGCCGGGCGCAATACGAGTGACGTTTTGGGGAGCTCTCGCCATGGCGGTGACCGCAGGCGTCGGAGCATTGGTCGGAACGGCGACTGGCGTCTGAAGGCCGCGCACGGTCTCACTGGTATTTTTCGACGATCACGAAGGTGATGTCGTCGGTTTGCGGCGTGCCCTGGGTGAATTCCTCGATGGCTTGCAGGAACTTCCGCTCGAGCGCTTCACTTCCCGACGGCGCCTCTTGCCGGATGATTTGCAGTAGTCTTGGCTGTCCGAACATTTCTTCCCGCGGGTTTTCCGCGTCCGTAAGGCCGTCGGAAATCACTACCAGGATGTCGCCTTTGTCGAGGCGGAAGGCTCGGGATTCATAAGTAGCGAAATCGAACATCCCCAGGAAGAAAGCGTCGGACAGCAGCTTCTCGATTTTTCCCGTGGCGGAGCGGAATAAATACGCTGGATTATGCCCCGCGCTGATGAATTGCCCCATGCCTTGCCGATTCTGCAGAAAAAGAAAAAGCGTGACGAACTGGTCGGGAAGGGACTTTTCGCAAAGCAACCGGTTCACGCGGGTCAACACCTCCCGCGGTTGGGTCCCGGAATGGAATTCCATGCTGAGAGCGCCCAGCACCATGGAACTCAACAGGGCGGCGGACATTCCCTTGCCGGAAACGTCGGCCAGGACCCCCATCCAATCTCCCGAAGCCAGTTGCAGGAAATCGTAGAAATCTCCTCCCACATAGCGCGTGGGAGTGTTATACGCGTGGATGCGGTAATTCTCAAACTGCGGCAGGCAACGGGGCAGCAGGCTTTCCTGAGTTTGCTGCGCCAAGGCTAATTCCCGTTCGCTTCTCTTAAGCTCTTCCAGGGTCTTGAGCCGAATCACCTCGCGGCTTCGCTCGAGTTCCCGGACCGTCTCTTCCAGCACTTTGCTGTAGTTCCGGGTTTCCAGGTGCAAGAGGCGCACTTCCAGAATGTTGTGGACGCGCGCGCGCAGTTCGGCCAAGTCGAAGGGTTTGCTGACGAAATCCTTAGCGCCGGCTTCGAGAGCGCGCAATTTGTGCGCCGGCTGCGCCGTAATCACGAGGACCGGAAGATAACCGTCCTCTTCGATTTCCTTGAGGCCTTCCATCACCTGAAATCCGTCCATGCCGGGCATTTGCAGATCGAGCAGGATCAGGCTGTAGCGGCGCTGGCGATGACGCTCGCAGACCTCGTTCGGATTGGTGGTGGATTCGACGGAAGTGTAGCCGGCGATGCGCAGCATGCCCTCCAGCAGAAGGACGTTGGCTTCCTGATCGTCCACGACCAGGATTCGGGCGTTCAGAATGCCGGCCGCGTCGATCATGGCTTTCGTCCCGATTTGCAAGCCTCTTGCCGGGCGAATTCGAGTGCCACATCCAGGGTGTCCAGGAACTCCGGGACCTTGATTGGTTTCGTGAGGTAGCGGAAGAATCCCGCCTGCAGGCCTTTTTCGATGTCGCGCGGCATGGCATTGGCACTGAGGGCAACCACCGGAATGTGGGCGGTGGCGGGATCGCCGCGAAGGATTTTCAAGGCTTCGATCCCACTGATCCCAGGCAGATTGATGTCCATCAGGATCACCTCCGGCTGGTTGGCGCGCGCAAGCTGGATGCCCAGATTTCCGTCTCGCGCACTCAGCAGGCGCATGTCCGGCCGGCGCGCGATCAGTTGCTCGATCAACATCAGGTTGGCCGGGTTATCCTCCACATAGAGCAGCGTGCGCGGCTGCGCGCCGGCCTGAACCTCCGGCTGTGGAATTGCCGCGGCCTCGGCTTTGTCCACGGCAAGTTCCGGTGGGGCAACCGAATTCAGTTCGAACCAGAACACGCTGCCGAGCCCGACTGAGCTCTCCACACCGATCTCCCCACCCATCAGTTCCACCAGGCGCTTGCTCATCACCAGTCCGATGCCCGTGCCTTCCTCGGCGCTCCTCTCCTGGCCGAGACGATTGAAAGGCTGAAAGAGCTGCATCAGCATCTCCGGAGGCAGCCCCGCGCCGGTGTCCTTGACGCTCACGCGAGTGCGTTGCCCGCCGTTCCTGGAGCAGTCCACGTCCACGATGACCGTTCCGTTCGGCTGGTTGTACTTGATCGCGTTGGAGAGAAGGTTGATAAGCACCTGCTTCAACCGCGTCCGATCGGCACTGACGAAGCAGGGCCGATCGAACCCGGGAAAGGTCATCGTGATGCCGCGCTTTTGCCCCTGCGGTTCGATCATGGCCTGGCATTCCAACACTACTTCGGCCAGCGACGTCGGCTCCGACGACAGCGCGAGTCTTCCGGACTCGATCTGCGCGAGATCGAGGATTTCGTTGATCAGCTCCAATAAATACCATCCCGCGTGGAGAATCTGGTCGATGCTGGCCGCCTGCGAGGGTGTGGGCGGCGGGGAATCGGAACTGATGAGCTGGGCGAATCCGAGGATCGCATTGAGCGGCGAGCGAAGCTCATGGCTCATGCTGGAAAGAAACTCGGATTTCGCAAGGTTGGCTTTTTCCGCCGCCGCCCGGGCTCTCTTCAACTCGACGTTCTGCTCCTGGATCGCCTGGTCGATACGTTTGGGTTCGGTGACGTCGCGCGCGGCGGCGAACACGCCTTGCAGCTTCCGGTCGCGGTCGTAGAAGGTGGTCGCGTTATAGGACACCACGGTGGCCTTGCCGTCGCGGGCGCAGGCGGTGAGCTCGTAGTTGGTGATTTTCTTCTCGCGCAGCACGCGCTTGATGCCCGCTTCGGCCCGCGCCGGATCGGTGAAGTAGTTCTTGAACGGCGCGCCGATAAGCTCATCGCGCGTCGAGCCGGTGAGCGCCTCCATCTGCTTGTTGACGTCGGTGATAATGCCGGCCGGATCGGTGGTCATGATGGCGTCGATGTTGGATTCGATCAGCGAGCGCGTATAGAACTGCTGGTCGCGCAGGCGCTGATCGAGCTTCATCTGTTCCGCTTCCACCTGCTTGCGCGCGGAATTATCGGTGCCGATCAGCAGGTAGCCGATGATGGCGCCTTGATCGTCGCGCAGCGCGGTGACCGACACGATGGCCGGAAAGCGGCTGCCATCCTTGCGGATGTAGGTCAATTCGTAGATGTCCTCGATCCCCCGGGAGGCCTTGAACACCAGGGCCTGGAAGCCCGGCGAAATAGTGGTTTCGAGCTCGGCGCTCAAGGCCACCGCGCGGGCGATCACTTCCTGCGGATCGGAGATATCGGCCGGGGTGATGCGGTTCACTACGTCCACGGCGTCGTAGCCCAGCATGCGCTCGGCGCCGACATTGAAAATTTGAATCACGCCCTTCTCGTCGGTGGCGATACTCGAGAAGTTGGCGCTATTGAAAATCGCGTTCTGCAAAGCTCCCGTTTTCAGCAGAGCCTCTTCGCGGCGCACCTCGGTGATGACATCCACCGAGCCAAGGGCATCCTCGGCGAAGGCCGCCAGCACCGTTCCATCTGCCATAAAAATCTCCTTTTTCGAATCGCCGTGGCCGTGCAGGCTACCCGCGGTTCACTTGACTCTTGCCGCCAGGTCGTCATACGCGCGGGCGACGGTTTCCGATTGCTCCCGGTATGCCTGGGCGTCTCCGTAGGGCAGAAACTTGCCGTACCGGGAATGCGTTTGCAGCAATCGATGAGCGTGTTTAATGGGACAGAAGTATTGCTCGCTTCGCGCCGCGATTTCCGCAATCAGGGCGAGCAATCCGTTGGCGTAGGAGCAATAAATGCAACCGATCTTCTCGATGGTGTTCAAATAGGCCAGCCGTCCGCGATCGAAGACCAGGTAGTCTTTCCTCCGAACCCTGGGAATTCCGTAGATCGGAAAGCAGACGAACTGATAGATGGCAACCGAAGCGTCGACGAGCAGAAAAGGGAGCACACAGGCGTAAATGAGCGGCGAGGACAGGATTACGAGCCATCGCGTACTCCGAAGGTGTTTCCAACTGGATGTTTTGAGCCGGCGGTGTTCGCTGAGGATTTCCGGCGAAGAAGACAAAGGCCCTTGGTCGCGGCCAGGCTTGCCGGCGTCTTTTGCCGGTTTTTTCCGCGGCTTCTTCATAGGCTGTGTTATGTGCACGAACAGGGCCGATTCGGATCGTCGGCAGGGAACAACCTTGGCCGCGATCCGGCCTTGCAGCAATTGCCGGGGTCAGTGCAGATTCTGCACTTTGCGCCGTGGAAGGCGCGGTTCCGCGGGAAACCGCGGTAGCTCGCAGATGCCATCCGGCTCCATTCCCCGCTTTGGTCCCGCGATTGCACTCGGAGGCCGCGAAGGAGCCAAAAGATGCTTTGGACAATCTGTGTGATTCTGCTGGTTTTGTGGGCGTTGGGAATGGCCACTTCCTATACCGCCGGCGGGCTGATTCACATCCTGTTGGTGCTTGCGTTGGTAATCGTGGTATTCCGCCTGATTCAAGGCCGCAGGATTCTTGGTTAGCGCGCCAAGGCGGGCGACTGGGCAGTGGATTGCACTTAGTGGTTCGGGAGAGTAAAAACAAATGCCTTTGATAAACATCGTTATCGCGCTGATCATTGTCGGCGTTGCGTTGTGGTTAATCAATAACTTTATCCCCATGGCCGGCAGCATCAAGACGATTCTGAATCTGGTAGTCGTGATTGCGGTCGGAATTTGGGTTTTGCAGGCGGTCGGATTGTGGGGACGCGTAATCAGCTACCGGTTTCTGAATTGAGCCGGTGCGGCTTACGCCGTACCCTAATGACAATATGTGGCACTGTCCTGTTGTGCGCGGTCCCGGCTGCAACCATGGCTCAGCCGGCCGGCCCGCTGGATGTGATGGAGAAACTGAACATTCATGCCCAGAGCGTGGGCAGTCCATTGTCCTTGGCGGAATCGGCTGCATACGCGGGAATCCTCCAGGGGCTTGATTCTCCGTGCGAGTGGGGGCAGGGCGCCGGCGCCTACGGGAAGCGTTTTGCCTCCGGGCTTGGCGGTTCCGCGATCCATGGAGTTCTGGCTTTTGGCCTGGATTCGACGCTGCATCAGGACCCCCGATATTTTCGGTCGCGCGACAGCGGTTTCTGGCGGAGAATGGCCCATGCGTTCCGCGGGACTATAATGACACGCACCGACAGCGGCGGCGAAACCGTGTCCACCTGGCGTCTTGGCGGCGATTACGGCGCCGCTTTTCTTTCGAACGAGTGGTATCCGGAACGGCTGAATACCGCGCGCCTCGGCATGATGGAGGGTTCCCTCCACCTGGGGTTCGATTTCGCCAGCAATCTCGGCTCCGAATTCTGGCCCGATATCAAACGGAAGATACTGCGCCGCAAACCGTAGGCGGTCCCTAATCCTCACCCGAAAATGCCTATGAGTCTGCATATCGAGCAGCGCGAAAGCGAAGGCATCGTCATTCTCGACCTCAAAGGCCGCTCACTTTGGGCCATGGAGATTTGGAGCTGCGTGACCGGCTGCCGGCGCTGCATCAATCCGGCAAGGTCAATATCATCTTGAACCTCAAAGAGGTCACCGGCATCGACAGCACCGGGCTGGGAACGTTGGTATTCGGACTCGCCCGGCTGCGCAAAAGCGGTGGCAGGCTGGCGCTGCTGAACGTCAATAGGTCACACCTGGGACTCTTCCTCCTGACCGGGCTGGCCACCGCCTTTGAGTTCTTCGACGAGGAGCAGGATGCGGTGGACAGCTTCTTCCCGGATCGCGAGCTGAAGCACTTCGACGTCCTCGACTTCGTCCAGCGCGCAGACGGTCCCGATTCGAAACACATCACCCGCCCGGAAGCGGCTTGCTAGAATAGAGCTTGGTGCCCCGACTTCCCGCAATTCCTGGACGGATCCTCATCGTTGACGATGACGAGCGCCAGCGCGCCGCTTTGGCCGCTATGCTATCCGGCTCCGAGTTCGACACTCAGGTTGCCGGGGACGGTCTGGAAGCCCTGGAACGGCTCACTACCTTCAATGCCGACGTCATCGTTGCGGATTTGGTCATGCCGCGCATGGACGGCTTCGAACTGCTCCGGCATCTGAAGGACCACGGCGACCTCACTCCGGCGATCGCGCTTACGGGATTCGGCAGCATCGAAAAAGCGCTGTCTGCGATTCATGACCTGAAGGCATTCTGGTTCCTGGAAAAACCGGTGGAACCGCGCGCTTTCAAGACTCTCCTGGAGCGCGCGATTCGCTTCAAGAGAAGTCTGCAGAAAACCGACGAGTTGAAGCGCGACCTGAGCCTTCGGGGCGTACTCGGAGACTTGGTAGGCGTGTCCCCGGCGATGCAGCAGATTTTCTCGCTCATCCGGCAGGTGGCGCCCACTTCAGCGCCCGTATTGATCCGCGGAGAAAGCGGTACCGGGAAGGAGTTGGTCGCGCGGGAGATCCATAAGTACAGCCGCCGCGGCGACGGGCCTTTCGTGGCGATCAACGCAGCCGCTTTGCCCGAGGCTCTGGTAGAGAGCGAGTTGTTCGGCCACGAGAAGGGCGCGTTCACGGGCGCCATGGAGCGCTCCGCCGGGTGCTTTGAGCAGGCCCACGGTGGCACGCTGTTTCTCGACGAGATCGGCGAGATGCCCCAGTCTACCCAGCCAAAGCTGCTGCGCGTGCTCGAGGACTTGCGCGTGCGGCGGCTTGGCGGTAAGCACGAAATTCCGGTTGACGCGCGGGTACTTGCCGCGACCAGTCAGGAACTGGAGACGCACCTGCGCGAGGAACTTTACTATCGGCTGAGTGTATTCCAGATTGTAGTTCCGCCGCTGCGTGAACACAAAGAAGATATCCCGCTCATCGCCGATGTCATGCTGCAGAATCTGAACAGGAAACACGGCACGCGCGTTACGGGAGTCCATGCCCAGGTGCTGGATCTTTTTCGACTGTACGATTGGCCCGGTAATGTGCGGGAGCTGCGCAATGTTCTGGAACGGGCGGCGATCATGGCGGGCGAGGGTTTGGTTCGGCTGAAGGACATGCCTTCCCCCGCTCTCGGAGCCGGCCCCGGCCCGTATTCCCGGCAACCGGCCGGCTATGAGGTTACTGCCCTGCTTCAGCCTGGTCAACCGCTCATGAAACTCGAGGAGGCTTACATCAAACTGACCCTCGATCACGTGGGCGGCAATCGCAAACGGGCCGCCGAGATGCTGGGAATCAGCCTGCGAACGCTGCAGAACCGGATCGCGGCATTGCGCGATGAGGAAAGTGCGGTGGGATCCTGATCCGGAGCTACCGCTCCGATGCGGACCACTTCCGGCCGCAACCCGGTTTGAGTCTTACATGTGCGGAGCAGCAAAAGCACCGGGGACGAACGCGTCTCGCGAGGCCGACGGATCGTGGCGGTTTCTGCTCGAAGCCATGCCGCGAGTGTTCCGGCAGGCATCCAGCGATTGGATTGACGATAATGCTCCACGCCTCGGCGCCGCCGTCGCATTTTATACCCTGCTGTCGCTCGCTCCCGTCATTGTGATCGCCGTCGCTTTGGCGACCGTCGTTTATGGGAAAGAGGCGGCCGAAGGGCGGCTCGCTTCGGAGATCGCAGGAGTGGCCGGTCCTGAAGTGGCGCGCACAATTCAGGAAATCATCAAAAGCGGCTACCAACCTCGCATCAGCGTGATTGCGACTTTGCTGGGGCTGGCAATTCTGGCATTTGGGGCCTCTTCCGTTTTTTTGGAGTTGCGCGACGCGATGAACACAATCTGGCATGTTTCGCTTCCGCCCTGCCGAAACCATGCCGCAACTGTCCTGCGCTTGATCAGGGACCGGTTCTATTCGTTCGCGACGGTTCTGGGAACGGGTTTCCTGCTGCTGGTCTCTCTGGTGTTAAACGCCTGGATGGCGGCCATGAGGATTGTCGTGCCGCGAGCTGCCACATGGATCATTTCGTGCCTGCTAATCGCCGTGCTATTTGCAGCCCTATACCGAATCGTTCCCGACGTGGAACTGAAATGGAAGGACGTCGCCCTCGGAGCCCTGGTAACCTCACTGCTGTTCATGATTGGCAGGGAGTTTATGGGGCTATACTTCGCGCATGGCGCCTTCGGTTCCACATATAGCGCCGCCGGCTCGCCGATTGTCGTGCTGCTGTGGCTATACTACTCGGCACAATTATTCTTTTGGGGGGCCGAGTTCACCAAGGTGTACGCGAAAACCGTGGGATCATCCAGGCCCGGCCCGCGGTAAGAGCCGGACTCCAGCTCCAAATGAGCGGGCTGCAACCTGTTCGATGCCCGCCACCGTTTATGCGCCGTCAGGCGTTTTTCCACACCTGTGGGTCGCTCGGTTTAGAGCGGCCCCCGCAAGAAAGCCGATCGCGCCCGCGGCCACCAGGGAGCCGGTCAGGTGCCGGCTGCCGAACCTCCGCAAGCCGTAGAATACATCTCTCAGGTCATGGTCTTCGACATAGGATGCCGTAGCATCCAGTCGATCGGCGGCGCCGGTGGCCAGGTTGTCGATGGCATCGGAGCCCTGGCGCCCCGTTTTGCGAACGGAGGAGGCAGCCGTATGGAGCGCGCCCGCTGTTTCGTCTCGCGCCTCATCCAGTCTCCTGCCGGCGGACCGGCTCAAATCTTCCAGTGACTCTTTGGCATCTTTGCCAAGCTCCGACGCCGTTTCCGTCAATGTTCTTAAAGTTGTCAAGGTGGTCCTCCACAGTCTGGGATGGTTGGCCCGTGCAGGCCGCAGTCGTAAGAACCAGTGCACGTCTGCCTCCACTGTGTTCGAGAGGTCACTGGCGCCGAAGTCGCACGTCAAACGAAACGTGCAGTATCGGAAGCCAATGTCTGCACCCGGCGGTGCGGGTCCTCCCCCGCTCTCTTCCGAGCTTGCGCAGGACGCGTGCCTGGTGGGTCATACCTCGGAGCGTACAAATACCCACTCCCCCGACGGCTTTCGCGGGTGCGCGCGCTCCGACCCCGGCACGAGATTCGCATAGGACCCGCGGCTAGGGCTGCGCGCACGTCGAAGACCTCGCACGCTGAGCCTCGTTGCCTGGAGTTGTTGGGCGACGGCAAATCCCGCACTCCCAGATGCAGTTTCTGCTCTGCCCGGGCATATTCGCGCCCCGTGCCGGGCTGGCACTGAGCCTCGGGCGCGCTCGATTCAGCTCGTGCTCTATGTGCATTGGCATCTGATCGAGAGCCCAAGGGCGGAGACCGAAAAGTCTCGAAACTCATGAGCCGATCGCAGTTCCATCCGCACCGCCCCTGTCAAGCACACGGCCGATCCGGAAGGGCTTGGCCCTTCTCGTGCATATCAGAGGGCGGCCGACGGCTAATCGGCGAGAGGAGACGTTATGCGTATTCGCGTCATTTGGTCGTTGTTATTGTTCGCAGGAACGGTATTCCTGGCGACCCCATCTTTTGCGCAAGTGGGCGCGCCCACTGTCGCGCCACCTGAGCTACCCGCCTATGAGCAGCCCATCTGCCCCGGCGACGGTTATATCTGGACTCCAGGATATTGGGCTTGGGATGGTGAGTATTACTGGGTACCCGGCACATGGGTCATGGCTCCCGAAGCCGGGTACCTATGGACTCCGGGCTATTGGGGTTGGGGCGGCGCCGGATTTATGTTCAATGAAGGCTACTGGGGCATGTCGGTAGGTTTCTATGGTGGGATCGACTATGGCTTCGGATACTTCGGTAATGGTTATGAAGGCGGCCGCTGGGAGAGCGGGCATTTCTTCTACAACACGGCGGTGAACCGCGTGGACGCCAACGCCATCCACAACGTGTACAACACACGGGTGAACGAGAGGGGCAACCGTGTCAGCTACAACGGCGGCAACGGCGGGATCAACGCGCGCGCCACTTCTGCAGAAGAGGCTGCTGCTCGTGGCAGACGTATTGGGCCTACATCCGCTCAGACTCAACATGCGTGGTCTGCCCACAATAACCCCCAGCAACGGCTTTCCGCGAACCACGGCGCGCCGCCGGTTACCGCGACTGCTCGCCCCAACATGGCAGCCCATCCTAAGGACCTGCCGCCCATCCAACGCCCCGCTGGCGCCAAGACGGGGAACGCGAAGCTGGACGAGAAAAACCAGAAGCAGCAGGACAAGCTCATCGCGCAACAGAACCAGGATCGGCAGAAACTCCAGCAGAAACAGGACAAGGAACATCAGCAGATGGCGAAACAGACGGCTAATCGAGCGAGAACGCAGCAAGAGGGGCAGCTCCGCGGGCAACAGACACAGCAAATGGAGCAGCGCCACCAACAACAGACGGGGCAAATGCAGCAAAGGCAAATGCAGGGGATGCAGCAGATGTCGCAGAGACAACAGTCAGGAGGAGGAGGCCGTGGCGGCGGAGGAGCTCGTGGCGGCGGGCGCCGGTAGTAGAAGTTCCGGCTTCCGACGCGAACGCTCAGAAGTTGGTTTGGCGGTAGTTCGAGCAGGCACTCCCAGGGGCTAAGCAGGGGCTTTCCTCCGCGCCGGCAGCGGCTGGCGTGTGACTATACGAGTCTTCAAGTGCGGGAGCACCTCCGGCGCCCGTGCCGAGGCGGCTTGGAGCAAGGCGCGCGATCCATCGCGCGGGGCCCGGTCGGGCCGGCACTGCGCCCCGGGCGCACTTGGTCCGGCTCGTGCTCTATTTGCGGAGTGGTTTTGACATTATGCTCGATAGCCCAAGGAAGACAGCAGAACAATCTCTCGAAACTCACGAGCCGGCCGCGGCGCCATCCTCACCGGCGCCCACACCTGCCACCCCGGCCCCGGCGGAGTCCGCTCAACTCGGGAAGCCAAAGCCTTCCCGCCGGCGCCGGCTGTGGCTATGGCTGTGCGTTCTTCTCGGGCTGGGTATCGGCGGGTATATTTTGTGGGCGCACATTACCGGTGCGAAAGCCGCTGCTGCCGCGGCGAAGGCCGCCGCCGCGGGTCCGCCTCCCATACCAGTGGTGACGGCGACATCTTACAAGGGGGACATCGGCGTATATTATTCGGGGCTTGGCGCCATTACACCACTTGCGACGGTTACGGTTAGAACCCGGGTCGACGGGCAACTAATGAGCGTTCATTATCGGGAAGGCGACACGGTCCACATGGGGGATCTGTTGGCGGAAATCGATGACGGTCCCTATCAGGCTGCATTGACCCAGGCCGAAGGGCAACTCATCCGGGATCAAGCCTCGCTGGAGAACGCGCGCATCGACCTGGTCCGCTATCAACAATTGGTTCCGCTGAAGGCCACCCCGGAACAACAGCTTGCCACCCAGCAGGCAACGGTGCATCAGGACGAGGGAGTGGTGAAACTCGATGAGGGTCAAATGCAAAGCGCCAAGGTCAATCTGGCCTATTGCAAGATCGCAGCCCCGGCCACCGGACTCATCGGGTTGCGGCTGGTGGACCCCGGGAATATCGTTCAGGCTGCCGACGCCAACGGATTGCTCGTCATCACACAGATGGATCCGATCAGCGCCATTTTTACGATTTCCGAAGATCAGCTTCAAGTAGTGCTCAAGAAGATGGCCGCCGGACAGACGCTCGAAGTGGATGCGTATGACCGGGCCCTCACCACGAAGCTGGCGCAAGGGTCGTTGACAACGCTCGATAACCAGGTCGATCCGGCCACCGGCACTCTCAAGCTGAGAGCGACATTCCAGAACCCGAAGAATACGCTGTATCCCAACCAGTTCGTAAACGCACAACTGCTGGTACAGGAGAAGCACGGAGTAACCCTGGTGGCAAACGCCGCGGTACAACGCAACGCGCAAGCGACTTATGTGTATGTGGTGAACGCGGATTCCACGGTGGCCGTGCGCCCGATCACCATCGGCGCCACGGAAGGCAATGACTGTGAAGTCACCGCGGGACTGGCGCCGGGAGAAGTCGTGGTCATGACCGGTGTCGATAAACTGCAGGACGGGAGCAAGGTCAGCGCCCACACGGCCTCCGCGCAGTCCGCGGCCAGCCCAGCCGTCAATGCCCCAGCCAACCCCACGGTGAAGCCCTCGGCCAATAAGGGCACGGCGGCCCAAAAGGGGAAGTAAATGAACTTGTCTGCGAACTTCCCGGTCACGGCGCTCCTTACCCTGCTGGTGCTTTCGGCCGGATGCGCGGTGGGTCCCAACTACAAAAGGCCTTCGGCTGTCGCGCCGCCGGCGTTCAAAGAGCAGCCGCCGGTGAACTTCAAGGAAGCGGAAGCGGCCGGCTGGAAGCAATCGCAGCCTGGCGACGCGTATTCGAAAGGCCGGTGGTGGGAACTGTACAACGATTCGGCCCTGAATGCACTGGAAGAGCAGGTGAGCGTTTCGAACCAGAATGTGCTGCAAGCCGAAGCGCAATACCGGGAAGCCAAGGCCGCGGTAAGCGTGGCGCGAGCGGCGTTGTCCCCCACGGTTACCGCTTCCCCGGCGGCCACCTTCTCGGGAGGGACCGCGTCCGCAAGCGCTTCGGGAGCATCGGGCAGCCGCAAGAGTTTCACTCTGCCGTTCAACGTCTCCTGGGAGCCGGATCTGTGGGGAAACATCCGCCGCGGGGTGACGGCAAGCGCCGCGAATGCCCAGTCTCTGGCGGCGAATGTGGGCAATGCCCGGCTGCTCTATCAGGCCGAACTGGCGCAAGATTACTTCGGCCTTCATGGTAACGATGGCGAAGCGGAGTTACTTACTCGCACGGAGGCGTCCTATAAGGAGTACGTCGCGCTGACCGGGAACCGGGTCACCGCCGGAGTTGCTTCGGACCTTGACGTCGCCCAGGCAGAGACGCAACTCTACGCCATACAGTCGCAACTGATGGACCTGGGCGTCGAGCGCGCGGCGTTTGAACACGCCATCGCGATCCTGATTGGCAAAGCGCCCGCGGAGCTCACGATACCGCCCGTCACGTTAAGCGCGTCTCCGCCGCCGGTGCCGGTGGGGGTCCCCTCGGAACTGCTGGAACGAAGGCCGGATATCGCCAGCGCGGAGCGGCTGGTGGCCGCGGCGAACGAGCAGATTGGAATCGCCATCGCGGCCTTTTATCCCAATCTGAGCCTGACCGGGAGCGGTGGGCTGGAAAGTTCCAGCCTGGCAAAATGGTTCACCTGGCCCAGCCGCTTTTGGTCGGTTGGGCCGCAACTGGCGGAAACCCTGTTCGATGCCGGCCGCCGCCGCGGGGTAGTGGCGGAGCAGCAGGCCGCTTATGACGCCACCGTGGCCGCCTATCGGGAGACCGTGCTGACAGCGATGCAGCAGGTGGAAGACAACCTGGCCGCGTTACGTATTCTGGCGGGGGAGGCGGACAAAGTGCAGCAGACCATTCAAGCAGCCAATCGTGCTCTCGACATATCGACGGCTCAGTACCGATCCGGAACGGCAAGTTATCTGCCGGTTATTACCTCACAGGCGGCGCTACTCGGCGCCGACGTGACAGCGGTGACTCTTTTGACACGCCGCCTGACGGCCAGCGTGCTCCTGATCGAAGGATTGGGCGGAGGCTGGAATGCGTCGCAGTTCCCCATTAAGTAAGATGTTACGGTCCCACGGGAAGGGAGTCAGGTGAACCCGTCCCGGATCTTTATTCTCCGGCCGGTGGCCACCACGATGCTGATGGTGGGCATCCTGCTGGCAGGCGCGGTGGGGTACACCCAGCTACCCGTTTCGGCCTTGCCGGAAGTGGATTATCCCATAATTCAAATCACGACGTTCTATCCCGGCGCCAGCCCGGACGTAATGGCGTCTTCGGTGACCGCCCCGCTCGAACGCCAGTTCGGGCAGGTGCCCGGACTCCAGCAGATGACTTCCACCAGCTCCGACGGTAGCTCGGTGATCACTCTGCAATTCAGCCTCAGCCTGAGTATCGACGTCGCCGAACAGGAAGTGCAGCAATCGATCAATGCCTCAGGCACGTACCTTCCGGCGGACCTGCCGGCCCCTCCGATCTACAGCAAGACCAATCCGGCGGACACACCGATCCTGACCCTCGCGCTGACTTCGACGGATCTTCCGCTGTCAAAGGTCGAGGATCTTGCCGACACGAGGCTGGCGCCTAAGATGTCGCAGTTGCCAGGCGTCGGTCTGGTCAGCATCAGCGGCGGGCAGAAACCGGCTGTCCGGATTCAGGCGAATCCCACAGCGATGGCGTCTTACGGCCTCAATCTCGAGGATTTACGCACGGCCATCGTCGCCGCCAACGTCAATCAAGCCAAAGGAAACTTCGACGGAGCGTATCAGGCGTACCA
>Ga0182030_10004219_pt1 | contig 30646 bp, 26 predicted proteins | sample 812S3MmetaG_FD_121299 | JGI IMG/M metagenome (GOLD analysis project Ga0182030, IMG submission 121299) | Permafrost microbial communities from Stordalen Mire, Sweden - 812S3M metaG (Illumina Assembly) | ecosystem: Environmental > Terrestrial > Soil > Wetlands > Permafrost | place: Sweden...
CGCCTAGCCACGGCGTGTAAGGCAGGTCAGGCGGAACCGCCCCAACAGGGCGCAATTGGGCTTCTAGATGACGCCGCGCCGCTTCTGGTCGAGTTCGATGGATTCGAACAATGCCTGAAAATTCCCCTCACCAAAGCCGTCGTTACCCTTGCGTTGAATGATTTCGAAGAATATGGGTCCGATTGCATTCTTCGTGAAGATCTGCAGCAGGATGCCGCTCGAGACACTGCCGTCGATCAGGATGCGGCGCTGTTCGAGCTCCGCGATTGACTCTTCATGCCTCCCAACGCGGCGGTCGATTCCCTCGTAATACGTGTCCGGCGTGTCCTGGAACTCGACGCCGCGCTCGCGCAGCGCATCCACGGTGCCGTAGATTTCGTCCGTGCCGAGCGCGATGTGCTGAATACCCTCGCCCTTGTACTCGTTCAGATACTCCTCGATCTGACTCTTGTCGTCCTGACTCTCGTTGATCGGTATGCGTATCTTGCCGCACGGCGAGGTTAGTGCCCGCGAGAACAACCCGGTTTCCTTGCCCTCGATCGAGAAGTAGCGAATCTCCTTGAAGTTGAACAGCTTTTCGTAGAAGCCCGCCCACACATTCATATTGCCGCGGCGTACGTTGTGCGTAAGGTGATCGATACGTAACAGGCCCGACGGCTTGGATACATCCGCGGCGGCTTCAGTCGATACGAAATCGACATCATAAATGGTGCGCTCGCCATAGCGATCGACCAGATAAATCAAGCTGCCGCCGATGCCCATGATCGACGGGATGTTCAGCTCCATCGGTCCGGCGGTTACGGGTCCGGGCTTCGCGCCGAGTTCGAGGGCCCGCGTATATGCGAAGCGCGCGTCGGCGACGCGAAACGCCATGGCGCACGCACACGGCCCGTGGGCACGGGCGAAGCGTTGCGCGAAGCTGTCGCTTTCGGCATTGACGATGAAATTGATATCGCCTTGACGGTGTAGAGTGACGTTCTTGGAGCGGTGCCGCGCCACGGCAGGTAAACCCATGCCTGCAAACAGCCGGCGCAGTGATTCAGGTTCGGGAGCGGCATACTCGACGAATTCGAATCCGTCGGTGCCCATCGGATTGGAGGCGCTCTTCCGTGCATCGTTCATGATGAAATCGCCGCGCCACCCCGGGCGCCGATGGCGGTGCCGAAAACATGATCCCACATCGTCGTAGTGACTCCATAGTTACCCTGGTGCGGCGAATAATGATGCCGCATATGCCAGGCACGGCAATCCGCGAAATAGCCCGAGGCAATTCTGTCGGAACGGTGATGAATGACGTGATGCACGATGCCATACCACCAGTATCCGAGCATGATGCCGACGGTGAGACCGCCGGCAACCCTGGAACCCGCAAACGCCCAAACCGGCAGTAACACGATGCCGAACCATACGGAGATGCTCAACCAGGTGGGCGTCCCGATGTAGTCGAGCGGCGCGCCGTGATGCGCGGCGTGCAACGGTGAGAACATTCGCATGCGATGCAGGGCAATGCGATGCAGACCGTACTCCAACAGGGTCCAGAGCATGGAGCCGCCCACGCAGGCCGTCAGCCATTCGCGTGCGGCGCTCCAAGTCAGATGCGTGCTGGTCACACCGATCAGCACGAGCGCCACGATGGGATAAATCACGAAGTCCGAGTAATAGGCGGATTTGCTGAGTTGCATACTCGTTCTCGCTATTACGGACGATGTTAGGCTAGGCGCCGTATGCCCGCAAGCAAGCGTTCCAGATCCTGGGGCGTGCTGTACATGGAGACGCCGGTGCGCAGTAAACCGCCTCGCGTGGTGAGGCCCAATATTTCGAGCGCCCGCGCCGCGTAGAAATGTCCGTCCCAGACGCAAATACCCTCGCTTCCCAGCGCACGTGCCGCTTGATCGGCGGTGACGCTTTCCAGTGTGATAGAGACCGTCGGTGCGCGTGCGCGGTCGACGAAGTTCGGGCCCCAGATCCGCACGCCGGGAATGCGCCCCACCGAGTCATGATAGAACTTCGCCAATTGATGCTCGTACGCTGATATGCCGTTCATGGCATCCACGATGCGCTCGCGCAGAGTCGCGCCACTGCCCCAACTCGCCAAATACTCCACCGCCGCCCGCGCGGCGTCGATGGCGGCGTGATTCAAAGTACCGGTTTCGATGCGATACGGCGCATTCGGATCCTGTACCACCAGTCGATCGGTCGGCAGCGCATTGAGTGCGCCGGGACGCGAATACAGCACGCCCACGTGCGGTCCATAAAACTTGTAGGCGGAACATAACAGAAAGTCCATGCCTAGGTCGCGCACGTCGAGCGAGAAGTGCGGCGCGTAGTGGACGGCATCGACCACCAGCAGCGCGTTGACCTCGCGGGTGAGCCGCCGCGCGAGTTTGATGTCGTTGACGGTGCCGAGGGCGTTGGACGAGGCGCCGATCGCGAACAGCTTGGTGCGCGCGCTGATCTTCGCTGCCATATCGGCGGTGTCCAGCTGCCCGGATTCCAACAGACGCACTTCTTGAACGACGATGCCAAGTTCCTGCCACCGTGTCCACGGACCCCGATTCGCCTCGTGATCGAGCTGCGTCACCAGGACTTCATCGCCTTTCTTTAAAGTGTGGCCGACGGCAGCGCTGAGCGCATAGTTGAGCGTGGTCATGTTTTGACCGAAGGAGATGCAGCTTGCGTCTTCGGCGCCCAAGAACGCCGCCAGCACCTCGCGCGCGCGGTGCATGCGTCGATCGAGCTCGATCGAGGGCGGAAAATTCCCGTGGGTGTTGACGTTGCAGGTGGCGTAAACATTCGCGATGGCGTCGATCACGGCTTGCGGCACTTGACTGCCGCCCGGACCGTCGAGGTAGGCGAGCTGCAGTCCATCCTCGCGCACGCGGTTGAGTGCGGGAAAGTCCTGGCGACAGCGCAGGCTATGTTCGAGGGTGAAAGCCATCAGAAATTCCCGGCGTCGACGTCGATCAGTGTGGGTCCCGAACAATTCAGTGCGGTGCGGAGCGCGTCGGTGAGCGCCGCGGCGGTCTTGACGCGAACTCCGCGGGCGCCGCAGGCCGTCGCCAGCGCCGCAAAATCTGGAGTACGCGCTACCACCGCGGTGGCCGGAATGCCTGCCGCAAGCATATCGTCTCGGATCTGTCCGAGGGCGCCGTTGTTCCAAACCACGAGGGGCAGACTTTGTGCTGCCTCGACTGCCGTCATGAGCTCGTTAAGGGTGAATTGCACCCCGAAATCTCCGGCCAAGGCGATCACCGCACGGGCCGGTGCCGCGAGCTTGGCGCCCAGAGCGGCGGGCAGAGCATAACCCAAGGTGCCGTAGCCCGAAGGATGGAACCATTGACCGGGACCATCGACGGGGAAAGCGTAATTGCCCAAGTAAGCAATCTGGGTCATGTCGGTGAACACCACACCGTCCCAAGGGAGCGCCGCCTTGATGGCGCGCAGTGCGCCGGTCATGGCGCGTGCCTTGTCATCCAAGGCAGCGTCGATGGCGGCGCGGAATTGCGCGGCACCACCTTGAGCTGAACACCAGCCGCGCCGCGCGCCCGGCGTGGCACCTGCGGTGTTCTGCCAGCCGCCAGTGGAAAGGCTCAGCAGCCGGCCCCCCAAGGATTGATTGATCGCGCCAAGTGCACCGCGCGCATCGGCCCAAATGCACACATCTGCGGCGTAGTGGTCAGCGAGTTTCACCGGATCGACGTCGATGCGAATCAACAGGCCGCCGATGGCGAGCTTGGCTGAGGAGAACAGATCCGTTTCGGCCAATTCGGTACCTACGGCGAGCACCACGTCGGCCTCGGCAATCAGCTGTTGGGCGGCGCGGTACGGCAAGGTACTGCCAAAGTTACCGGCGTGTGTTTCCGGCAGCACGCCCTTTGCGGCCGTGGTGGTGAACAAAGGACAGTCCAGCATTTCGATCAAGCGCTGCAATTCCGCGCCGGCGGCGCGGGCGCCACCGCCGGCGATCACCACGGGGCGTGCGGCCACTGCCAACAGTCGCAATGCCGCATCGACTTGATCTTGATCGGCCTGCGGCAGCAGCGTCGCGCTCTCGAAGCGGTTTGCGTCGAGAGTGGTGCTCTGCGACAGCAGATCGAGCGGAATTTCCAGGTACGCCGGGCGCGGCCGGCCGGTGCGCAATGAAGCGAGACACAGGCGCAAATGATCGCGTACATCCGCGGCGCTACGTGCGGCGCGCGCCACGCCGAATACGCCCGATGCGAGCGCGGTCTGATCGGGCAGTTCGTGCAATACGCCCCACTGCTTTCCCTGCGAGGCGCTGACCGGCGCGCTGGCGACAACCAGCAGCGGAATTGAATCGGTGTATGCCTGCGCCGCGGCGGTCAGGATGTTGGTCATGCCGGGGCCGGAGATCACGAAGCAAGCCGCGGAGCGGCCGCTTATGCGTGCATAGCCGTCGGCGGCGAATCCCGCGCCTTGTTCATGACGCATCAAGACGTGCCGCAGTCCACCGGCAGCTATGCCTCGGTAAAGCTCGATATTGTGCACACCGGGAATGCCGAACACCATATCGATGTCATTCGCCACCAGCAACTCGACCAGGAAAGCACCAATATTGCGCGACATGTCTTTTCTCAACGCGGCATGCGAAAGCGCGCTACGATTGCGGAAAAGTATGCAAGCCCTGTGCTGGCGTGGCAAGAAACATCGCGGCAGGTAGTACGATGTATCGATGAAATACTCACCCTTGGTGGATCGGATCGCCGGCGAAGGTGCGGACGCATGGCTGATTCACTACGCGGCACGGGCCGCTCAGGAGCGCGGCGAGGACGTGATCGTGCTCAGCATCGGCGATCCGGATCTGGACACTCCGGCGCTCGCGTTGGAGCGGGGCATCGAGAGGTTGCGCGCGCGAGACGTGCGCTACACGCCTGCCGCCGGACGCCAGGCAGCGCGCGCCGCCATTGCAGAAGCGCATGCGCAGCGCACCGGGCAGGCGGTGACTGCCGCGAATGCGATTTTTCTGTCGGGGGCGCAGAACGCGCTGTTCACCGCCTCGCTATGCATCGCAGGTCCGGGCGATGAGGTGCTGGCGTTGGAGCCGTTGTACCCCAGTTATCCTGCAACCATACGGGCGTCGGGTGCCGACCTTAAGCGCGTGCCGGCGCCGGCGGAACGCGGATTTCGCATCGATCTGGAGGCGCTGCAAGCGGCGATCACGCCGCAAACCCGTGCTTTCTTTTTTGCCACGCCCAACAATCCTAGCGGCGTGATCTTGAATGAAGCCGAGCTCGCGCGGATCGGCGAACTCGCGCGGCGCCACGATCTGTGGCTGGTGGCGGATGAGGTGTACGCGGGGCTTGCGCCCGGAGGACGCGTTCCCGGCCTCGCCGCGCGGCTGCCGGAGCGCGTGATCACGGTGAGCAGTCTGTCGAAGTCGCATTCGATGCCGGGTTGGCGGGCCGGCTGGCTGGTGGGGCCCGAGCAGATGGTCAAGCACGCGGAGTCCTTGGCGATGTGCATGTTGTTCGGCCTGCCCGGGTTCATCCAGGAAGCAGCGGTCGCCGCGCTTGCGTCAAGGGACACTGCGGAAGCGCGAGTGCGCGAGTTATGCAATGCGCGGCGCGATTTTCTCATCGAGGGTCTACGCGGCATTCCAGGCATCCGCTGCAGTCGACCGGAGGCTGGCATGTTCGCGCTCATCGACGTCCGCGGCACGGGCCTCACGGGAAACGAGTTCATGCACGGACTGTTTCAGGCCGAACGTGTCTCGGTCATCGATGGTGGCGCATTTGGCCAAGGCACTCGCGGCTTCGTGCGCTTGTGCTTCGCCACCGACGAGGCCGAACTTGGCGCCGCCGTCGCCAGAATTCGCCGCTACTTGGAGGGTGTACGCACTCACGGCGCCACGGTGCCGAAACCCTAAAGGGGTTGCGACCTTCACACGCCCAATGGCAACGCCGTCGATTCCTTGATGACGGTGACCGCAACCGATGAGTTGACGGCACGCACGCTGGGGATGCGCGACAAGTAGTCCAGGTAGAAGGCTTCGTAGGCCTTCATGTTCTTGGTGACGATCTTCAGCAAGAAATCCCATTCACCGGTAAGCGTGAAGCATTCAAGCACCTCGGCGCGATCGCGGATGGCGGCTTCGAACTCGGCGATGGCACCGCGGCCCGTGGTGGCTAACTTCACTTGCGCGAAAATCGTGACGTCCAACCCGAGTGCGGCGCGATCGAGCAGCGCGACGCGCGCCTTGATGACGCCATTCTGTTCCAGTTGCTGAATGCGCCGCCAGCATGTGGTGGTCGACAATTTGGCGCGTGCGGCAACCTCGGCAACCGAGAGCGCGCCGCTCCTCTGTAGAATGTCCAGCAGGCGCAGATCCAGGCGGTCGATCGGGGGTCGGGATATTTGTTCCATATTTCATCGAATCCCGGAATGGATACACCGGATTATCCGACGATGGATAGATGAATGCAACACGTAGACGCACGCGGACGTAAATTATGCGGATGACCAATCAATCGCGACTGCATTTGCCGAAGGCGCCGGCTCGCCCGGGTGAAGCGCCCGATTTCAGTTATGTACAGCTTTCACCCGCGGGCGCGGCGCGCCGCCCCGACATCAACGCGCGTGCGCGCGACATGATGGCGCTGTCGGTTGAGTTGGTGCGCGTGCTGGACGATGCCGGAGACGCGAGCGGACCTTGGCATCCGCATCTGGATCCGAGCGAGTTGCAGGTGGGGCTGAGGCACATGCTGCTCACGCGCATCTACGACGATCGCATGCAACGCATGCAACGCGCCGGAAAGATTTCGTTCTACATCCGTTCGCTCGGCGAAGAAGCGGTGTCGGTGGCGCAGTGCATGGCGCTGCGGCCCGCCGACATGCTGTTCCCCTCATACCGCAATCAGGGCCTGTACATCGCGCGTGGCATCGCGCTGGTCGATATGATGTGCCAATTGCTGTCGAACACCCGCGACATGTGCAAGGGGCGGCAGTTGCCGGTGATGTATCACTCCAAGGCCGGCAATATCTTTTCCATTTCCGGCAACCTCGCGACGCAATTTCCGCAGGCCGTGGGCTGGGCCATGGCCGCGGCCATCAAGGGCGAGGATCATTTGGCCGCCAGTTGGATCGGAGAGGGCAGCAGCGCGGAGGCGGATTTCCATCACGCGCTGCTATTTGCGTCGGTCTATCAAGCGCCGGTGATCTTGAACGTCGTGAACAATCAGTGGGCGATATCCACGTTTCAGGGTTACGCCGGCGGTGAACAGCGCTCCTTCGCAGCGCGCGGGCCGGGCTATGGCATGGCCGGCATTCGCGTCGACGGCAACGACTTTCTCGCCGTCTACGCCGTCACGCATTGGGCGGCGGAGCGTGCGCGCACCGGCGCCGGCCCCACTCTGATCGAACTGGTGACGTATCGCGCCGCCGCGCATTCGACCAGCGACGATCCGGCCCGCTATCGCGCAAAAAACGACCACGAGCATTGGCCGCTGGGCGACCCTGTGCTGCGGCTCAAGCAACACTTGATCAAGCTCGGCGAATGGTCGGATGCTCGCCATCAAGCGCTGACGGCCGAGTTGGAAGCGCTGGTGGCATCGAGTTGGAAGGAGGCGACAGCCTGCGGCACCATGAGCGAAGGACCAAGGCTGAACGCGGATCTGATGTTCGAAGACGTCTTCAAGGACATGCCGGAACATCTGAAGCGTCAACAGGCGCTGATGCGCGCAGAGCGAAGCTGATGGCCAACATGAACATGATTCAGGCGCTGAACTCCGGCATGGACATCATGCTCGGCAAGGATCCGGCGGTTGTTTTGATGGGCGAGGACATCGGCTATTTCGGCGGCGTGTTTCGCGCCACGGAGGGGTTGCAGCGCAAGTACGGCGAGCATCGCGTCATCGATACGCCGATCGCCGAAGGCGGGATCATTGCTGCCGCCATCGGCATGGGCGTGAATGGCCTGCGCCCGGTCGCCGAGATTCAATTCGCCGATTACATTTATCCGGGCTTCGATCAGATTTGCAGTGAGCTGGCGCGCATCCGTTATCGCAGCGCCGGCGATTTCTTCGCGCCGGTCACGATCCGCACGCCGTGCGGCGGCGGTATCCGCGGCGGTCAGACTCATTCGCAGAGTCCGGAAGGCATATTCACGCATGTCAGCGGCATCAAGGTGGTGATGCCGTCCAACCCGTTCGACGCCAAAGGGTTGTTGATCACCTGCATCGAGGACGACGACCCGGTGGTGTTCTTCGAACCGAAGCGGCTCTACAACGGCCCATTCGACGGCGATCCGAACAAGCCCGCGGTGCCGTGGAGCACGCATCCGAAGGGCCAGGTGAACGAGGGCTATTACACCGTTCCGCTGGGCAAGGCGGATATCGTGCGCAGCGGCAGCGCGGTGACGATCATCACGTACGGCACCATGGTGTACGTCGCCGCGGCCGCGGCCGCCGCTATGCAGGTGGATGCGGAAATCATCGATCTGCGCTCGCTGGTGCCGCTCGATGTCGACACGATCTGTTCGTCGGTGCAGAAGACCGGCCGCTGCATCGTTGCGCATGAGGCAACGCGCTTCTCCGGATTCGGCGCGGAAATACTTTCCATCATTCAGGAGGAGTGCTTCTGGTATCTAGAGGCGCCGATTCAGCGCGTCACGGGATGGGATACTCCTTATCCGCACGCGTTCGAATGGGAATATTTCCCCGGGCAGGCGCGCGTCGGCACGGCGCTCAAGGCCGTCATGGGTGCCGCATGAATCAGTTCGTGTTCAAAATGCCTGATCTCGGTGAAGGCACGGTGGACGCCGAAATCGTCGCGTGGCACACCAAGCCGGGCGACGCGGTCACCGAGGATCAATTGATCGTCGAAGTTATGACCGACAAAGCCGCGGTAGAAGTGCCCGCGCCCGTGAGCGGACGCGTGGTCTCGATCAGCGGCGCGCCCGGCGACAAGGTCGCCGTGGGTTCACCGTTGATCGTTTTCGACATGGGCGAGGCTCTGGGCGCGCCGGCGCCGAACGCACCTGCTGCAAGCCTGCCCTCCGTGGCCCCGCCCATGGCCGCGCCTTCTGCGACTCCGATCAGCGCGCCAGCACTTGCATCGACGCCGCCTGTGCGAACCGGCCGCGTGATGGCATCACCCGCGGACCGGCGCCGAGCACACGAAGCCGGCATCGATTTGCGCACTGTGGCGGGATCGGGGCCGGGCGGGCGCATCGTGCGCGCCGATCTGGATTTGGCTGTGGCAAAACCTGCGGCTGTGCGGGGCGGCCTACCGCGCGGCACGGCCGCCAACGATACGGGACCCGCCACAACCGAAATCAAGATCATTGGATTGCGCCGCATCATCGCTGAGCGCATGAGCGAGGCGAAGCGCAACATTCCGCACTTCGCGTACGTGGAAGAGGTCGATGTCACCGAACTGGAATCTCTGCGCACACATATGAACGCGAAGCGCTCGAAGGACGCAGCGAGCCTGAGCGTGTTGCCTCTGGTGGTGGCGGCGCTGACCCGCGTTTTGGAGTCGTTCCCGCAGTGCAATGTACTGCACGATGCCGCGCGCGGAGTGCTGGTGCGACATCGCGCTGCGCATGTGGGCATCGCTACGCAGACGCCCGATGGACTCAAGGTGCCGGTGGTGCGCAATGCGCAGAGTCTCGGGGTTTGGGAGATCGCTGCGGAGATTCGCCGTCTGGCCGAGCGCGCCCGTTCCAACAAGGCGACGCGCGAAGAGCTGACTGGATCCACCATCACCGTGACCAGTCTGGGCAAGCTGGGCGGAATCGCCTCGACACCCATCATCAATGCGCCCGAGGTGGCGATCATCGGTTTGAACAAAGCCGTAGAGCGACCGATGGTTTACCAGGGATCGATCGCGGTACGGCGAATCATGAATTTATCGTCCTCATTCGATCATCGCTTCGTGGACGGTTATGATGCTGCTGCGATGATCCAGGCATTGAAGGAAATGCTGGAACATCCGGCGCTGATTTTCATTCCGAAGGTATAAACCACATGACCGCTCAACCGCAAAGACCCGCGTTCGGCACCGTGCTGACCTCGCACATGGCCGTTGCTCAGTACCAGCACAACCAATGGAGCGAGAGCGAGATCAAGCCGGTAGCGCCGCTAGCACTCAGTCCAGCAGCGCACGTACTGCACTACGCGAGCACGTGCTTCGAAGGATTCAAAGCTTTCCGTCGCGCCGATGGTTCGGTGCATGTGTTTCGCATGGATCGGCACATTCAGCGCATGCGCCAGAGCGCGCGCCAGCTGGCGTTGCCGGAGCCCGACGCGAAGCAACTCGCGGAGATGGTGCGTGCCGTCATTCAGCGCTGCCGCGACGCGGTCCCCGAAGCGCCCGGGGCATTGTATTTGCGGCCCATCTTGATCGGCACTACCGCGAATATCGGCGCGGCGGCGACGCCCAGCACCGAAGCCATGCTGTTGGTGCTGGCGAGCCCGGTTTGGGATTATTTCGCCGGGGGCATGAAACCGCTGCGAATCCTGATCGACGACGTGAATACGCGGTCGGCGGCGCAGATGGGCATGGTCAAGACAGGCGGTAACTATGCCGCGGCCTTGGGCCCTACGCTGGCCGCTCGCGCCAAGTACCAGGTCGATCAAGTGCTGTTCTGTCCCGGCGGTCAAGTGCAGGAGACGGGCGCCGCGAACTTCTTCTTGGTCCGTAAGGGCGAATTGCTGACACGCAGCCTCGATTCGAGCTTTTTGCATGGCGTGACGCGCGATTCGCTGCTGCAGATCGGACGCGACTTGGGGTATGCGGTGACGGAGCGGCCGTTCGAGGTCAAGGAGATGCTGGAGTGGGTCAGCGTGGGCGAAGCTGCACTGTCAGGCACGGCCGCGGTGCTGGCCGGCGTAGGCACGTTGATCTACAACGGCAAGGACTATCGCGTGGCCGACGGCGAGGTAGGGCCGCTGACGCGGGCGCTGCGCGCGCAGCTGGTTGCGGTTCAACAGGGTGATCAGCCCGACCGGCATGGCTGGCTGGAGCGGGTCGTCTAAGCGCAGCATATCGACTCAAGGCCGCAACGAGAGATCAGTACTCGTCGCGGTCTTCTTCCTCATCGTCATCCAGATCATCCTCGTCGTCTTCGTCGTCGTCCTCGTCTTCGTCCCAATCCTCATCGTCCTCGTCTTCCGCGTCCTTCTCGGCCTTCGAGCCGGACCAGCCTTCGGGTTCGTCGATGAGTTCGAGGTCCAATTCCGCCCAGTCGTCGACATCCAATTCTTCCGTGTCGCCGTCGAGATGCTGAATCTCGACAGTTTCCTTGTCCTCATCGACCTTGAGCACCTGAAACGTTTCCTCATTTTCGAGGTCCTCATACCACTGTCCGACCGTCGGTTCGTACTCTCTGCCCACTGAATTCGTCCCTCTGAAATCCGCTGCGCATGAAATGGCATGCAATATTAGGTGAGGCCGCTTGCTCAAGTAAATGGCAATATTGCGATGCCATGACCGCCGCAGACCGCAAAGCCACTGCTCGTCGCTTGACCGAGGCCAAGCGTATCGTGGTGAAAGTGGGCTCCGCGCTGCTCGTGGACGGCGAGAAGGGGCGATTGAATCGCACGTGGCTGGAAGGCTTTGCCGCCGATGTGGCGCGTGTACGCAGGCGCGGCCAGGACGTGGTCCTGGTGTCGTCCGGCGCCATCGCCTTGGGTAGACGCCATCTATCACTGGCGGCCGGCAAGTTGAGGTTGGAAGAAAGTCAGGCCGCCGCCGCGGTCGGGCAGATTCGACTGGCGCATGCCTATAAAGAATTATTGGACACGCATGAGATCACGGTGGCCCAAATATTGCTTACGCTGGGCGATACCGAGCAACGTCGCCGCTATTTGAATGCGCGCGGCACGCTCAATACGTTGCTGGCGCTCGGCGCAATACCGGTCATCAACGAGAACGACACGGTCGCCACCACGGAAATCCGCTACGGCGACAACGACCGCCTGGCGGCGCGCGTGGCGCAGATGGTGGGCGCGGATTGTTTGGTGCTGTTGTCCGACATCGACGGGCTCTACACCGCCGATCCCCACGACGATGCCAACGCGCAGTTCATCGCCCGCGTGCTGGAAATCACGCCCGCCATCGAAGCGATGGCCGGCGGCAGCGCCGGCAACATGGGCTCCGGGGGCATGCAGACGAAAATCGCGGCGGCCAAAATCGCGGTGGGTGCGGGCTGCCATTTGTGCATCGCCAAAGGGGCGGTGGAGAGTCCGCTGCGCCACATCGAGGACGGTGCACGCTGCACGTGGTTCGTGCCTTCCTCGACGCCCCTCGCCACCCGCAAACAGTGGATCGCGGGAACCCTGAAACCCGCGGGGGCGATCGCGGTGGACGACGGCGCGGTCCGCGCACTTATGGGGGGCAAAAGCCTGCTTCCCGCCGGTGTGACGCGCGCACTGGGACGATTCGAACGAGGTGATACCGTCAGCATCCTCGGACCGGATGGTACCGAGGTGGCGCGGGGTATATGCGCCTATTCGGATACCGACGCCGCGCGCATCATCGGACGCAAATCCGCTGATATCGAACAGGTTCTGGGATTTCGAGGCCGGGATGAAATTGTACATCGAGACGACTTAGTATTGATGAGAATCCAATGAATATGCCAACCACATCTGCGCAGCAGAGTCTGGCCGATCTGATGCGCGCGCTCGGCGGTGCGGCCCGCGCCGCTGCCAACGTCCTGGCATTCGCGCCAAACGAGCTGAAAAATCGCGCGCTAGAGCATGCCGCGGCCGTGTTGCGCGCCTCGCAGGCAAAGATTCTCGCCGCCAATGAACACGATTTGCGCCAGGCCGCGTCCAAGGCAGTAGGAGCGGCGCAACTGGAGCGGCTGCAACTGGACGCGGGCCGCATAGAGGCGATGGCCCGTGGCTTGGAAGATATCGCGGCGTTGCCGGATCCCATCGGCGTGACGCTGAAGAAATGGAAGCGCCCCAATGGCCTGCGCATCAGGCGCGTCTCGGTGCCCTTGGGCGTGCTCGGCATGATCTACGAAAGCCGCCCCAATGTTACGGCCGACGCCGGCGGACTGTGCCTCAAATCCGGCAATCCCGTGATCCTGCGCAGCGGCTCGGAGAGCCAGAAATCCAGTGCGGCGATTCATGCCTGCCTGGAACAAGGATTGATCGCGGCAGGCCTTCCAACCGCGGCGATTCAGCTGGTTCCCACCAGCGATCGCGCGGCGGTGGGGCACATGCTGGCCGACATGGCCGATTACATCGATCTCATCGTGCCACGCGGCGGCCGCCAGCTGATCGAACGCGTGCAAAAGGAAGCGCGCGTGCCGGTCCTAGGACATCTCGAGGGGGTGTGCCACGTCTACGTCGACCGCTCCGCGGATCTGGAAATGGCGAAGCGCATCGTGTTGAACGCCAAGATGCGGCGCACAGGCATATGCGGCGCCGCCGAGACGCTGCTCATCGACTCAGGCTGCGTGCAAACGCACTTGGGTCCGCTGCTCGAAGCGTTGTTGGACGCCGGCTGCGAGGTGCGCGGTGACTCGTCCTGCGTGCAGGCCGACAGGCGTGTCAAGCCGGCGTCGGAGCAGGACTGGTATGCCGAGTACCTGGACGCGATCATCGCGGTGCGCGTGGTCGGCAACGTGGAGGCGGCGATCGCGCACATCGGCCGCTTCGGCTCGCAGCACACCGACTGCATCGTCAGCGAGGATCCGGCGGCGGCCGAGCTGTTTCTGACGCGCGTCGACAGCGCCATCGTTTTGCACAATGCCTCGACGCAATTCGCCGACGGCGGCGAATTCGGTATGGGCGCCGAAATCGGCATCAGCACCGATAAGTTCCACGCGCGCGGCCCGGTAGGCGTCGAACAGCTGACCAGCTACAAGTATCTGGTCACCGGCAACGGCCAAATTCGCGATTGACGCGGTGCGCACGGGCGCGATGCGTCAAACGCTTTGTTAACCCCGTCACGTTCCGCACCGGCACGACCTCAATGTGTCGGACGGCGCACGGAAATGAGCGCTGCGATGGCGCCAAATCGCTCGTCAGGAAGACGGTAATCGCTACTCAAGGAATACGATGCTGATACCGTTGGTTTGCATGCTGGCGGCGGCCGCCGGTGCCATGGTCATATACGCCGGGATTTTGCTAGGCGCGCGCGTTGTGCGCAACAGCGCCGGCGGAGCGGTGTTGCCAAAGCAGAGCCTTGCCGAACTGCAGCGGTTCCGCGCGGCCATCGATCAATGCGCCGACTCGATCTACATGATCGACAGAGAGACCCTACGTATCGTGGACGTGAGTGCCGCAGCCGTGAGCCGCACCGGCTATTCGCGCGAAGAGCTAATGAACATGGGCCCGCTCGATCTCTTGAGCGAGACGCGCGAAGATCTGATCAAAAGCTACGATGCGGTGATCGCTGCCGCTCCGCGCGGGATTCGCAGCGACAGCACGCGCATTCTCAAGGACGGGGGGCGCACATTCGTCGAACTGCACCGTCACGCCACAAATATCGGGGGACACTGGATCATCGTATCGGTGTCGCGCGACATCACGGCCAGAAAGCTGGCCGAGATCGCAGCGCAGCGCCTGACGCGCACATGCGCCTTCCTGTGTAGCGCCAACGAAGCGATGGCGCGCGTCAAGAGTCCCGAAGAGTTGTACCAGCGTCTGTGCGAAGCGGCTCTGCAGGAAGGCAAGCTGCTCGGCGCCCGCGTGTATGTGCCAGGCACGGACTTGCGCGCTGCGGATCTGGCCTCCGGACGTGCTTTGATCGATATCACGATGCGCACCCGGGATGAGTGCATCAGCAACGATTTACTCAGCGATGAGCGCGCCGCGCCGTGGCATGAGGATGCACGCCAGGCCGGCGTCGCCGCGGCAGCCGCGCTGCCGTTCGTGCAAGGCGACACAATTGCCGCGGTATTGCTGCTTTATTCGCGCGAGCGCGACGAATTCGGCGAAGAGAGCATGAGCCTGCTGCGGCAAATGGTACGCAACGTGGTGGCCGCGCTCGACGGCTTCGAACGCGACCGGGCGCGCCAGGTCGCGGAGGAGGAATTACAGCTCGTTCAGGCCCGCCTCGAGCGCGCCACATTCGGCGCCAGCGACGGTTTATGGGAACTTGATGTCGCCACCCGCGACTTATGGGTGTCGCCGCTGTTGGCGACGATGCTCGGCATGGAACAGAGGGACTTTGCGCCCGACGGCCGCAAGCTGTTCGAGCTGATGCATGCCGATGGCGCGACAACGCTGCGCGCGGCCATCGAATGCTGCATAAGCGACGGCGTGCCCGTGGCCGAAGAGGTGCGTGTCCGCGCCAGGTCGGGTGAATGGCGCTGGTGTCGATTCCGCGCCGCACTGGCGCGCGATGTCAACGGCGCGGCGTTGAGCGTTTCCGGGTCCATGCGCGACGTCACCGAGCCGCGCCATTACCAGCAGGAATTGATCGATGCGACCGAAACCGCCGCGCGCGCCAATCGCGCCAAGAGCGAATTCCTCGCCAACATGAGCCATGAAATCCGCACGCCCATGAACGGCGTGATCGGCATGGTGGAGTTGTTGCTGGAAACACCGCTAAACCCGTTGCAAAAGGATTACGCCGAAACGGTGCGTGAGAGTGCTTCGTCGCTGTTGACGGTGATCAACGACATCCTGGATTTCAGCAAGGTCGAGGCGGGTAAACTCGAACTCGAATACCTCGATATCGACGTTCGCGACAGCATCGAGGATGTTGCTCGCATGCTCGCCATTCAGGCCCATGCCAAAGGATTGGAGGTCATTGCATTGATCGATCCTGACCTGCCGGACCTGGTGCGCGGCGACGCGGGCCGGTTGCGCCAGGTGCTGCTCAATCTTGGCGGCAATGCCGTCAAGTTCACCAAGGCTGGCGAAATCGCGCTCGGATGCAGGCTGCTGAATCAGGACGACACAGGCGTGACCATCCGCTGCGAGGTTCGCGACACGGGCATGGGAATTCCCGAAAACCGCATCGAGGCTCTGTTCACGGCGTTCACCCAAGTCGATTCTTCCACGACGCGGCGTTTCGGCGGCACCGGGTTGGGGCTGTCGATCGTCAAGCGTTTGGTGGATCTGATGGGCGGAGAAGTGGGCGTTTCGAGCGAGTTGGGGGTCGGTTCGACTTTCTGGTTCACCGCACGGCTGGGGGTCGCGCTGGAGGCGACCAAAGCGCGTGCGGCACCTCCGGTGGAGTTGCACGGCCAGCGCGTTCTGGTCGTTGACGACAACATGACGAACCGCAAGGTGCTCATGGGCCAACTTTCGCTGTGCGGCATGGAGCCGGTGTGCGCAAGTTCAGCCGACGAGGCGATGACGCACATGCGCCATGCGGCCGCCGCCGGCCGGCCGTTCGAAGTCGCATTGCTCGATCATCAAATGCCCGGGGTGGATGGGGCAACGCTCGGCGCGGCCATACTGAGCGAAGCGGCATTGCGCGCCACGCGTTTGATCCTGTTGACTTCATCCGGGCAGCGCGGCGAAGGAAGTCTGTTTGGCGAACTCGGGTTTGCCGGGTATTTGATCAAGCCCATCACGCATCGCGATCTCACCGATTGTCTGATGATGGTGCTCGGCGTGCGCGCCGAGACCTGGTCGATGCGCAGTCAGCCGATCGTCACTCGCCAGGCGCTGCAGTCGCAGCGCTCGCGCGACAGCCGTCGGATCCTGGTCGCGGAAGACAACGTCGTGAATCAAAAAGTGGCATGCCGGATTTTGGAAAGATTCGGCTATCGTGTCGATGTCGCCGCGGACGGCGACGCGGCATTTCGTGCATGGTCGAGCGGCCGTTACGATTTGATCCTGATGGATTGCCAGATGCCGATCATGGACGGCTACGAGTGCACGCGTAAGATCCGCGCGCGCGAAGGCGCCACGGAGCATATCCCCATCATTGCGCTCACGGCGCACGCTATGAAGGGCGCGGACAACGAATGTTTGAGTGCCGGCATGGACGATTACCTGTCGAAACCGATCGATCGCGATCAGCTCAAACTGACGCTGCTGCAGTGGCTCGGGGAGGGTCCGGCTGTCGCCACCGCCGAGGCAGCAGGCTAGACAAGCTAACCGCCCGCCGCTCGGTGCCCCCGGCCGGGCGCCCCGGCTAACCGCCCGTGTCTTGCGCCGCGTTAACCTCGCCGATCACCTTCGGCAAGAAGTAGCCCTGGGGGCCGTGCCGCACTTGAACGATGCCGCAATTGGGCGGCGCGTGCGCGGCGTCCCAGCCGCCAACCAGGTGAGCCCACAGCGTCAGCATGACGCCGCCGTGACTCACAACCACTACATCGCGGTCGGGATTTTCCTTGGCGAGCCTATCCAAAACCGGTGCGACGCGTGCTTTCACATCTTCGTAGCTCTCGCCACCATCCGGGCGCCACACCCAAGGGCGGTCAGCCAAATAGTCCGGAGCTACGGCCAGCGAGTCGTATGACTGACCGCGATATATGCCGACGTCGCGTTCATATAGATCAGGCTCGACCTGCAATGGCGCCTCGAGGACGGCGGCGATGACCCGCGCCGTTTCTTGGGCACGCAGAAATGGGCTGCTGATCACCAGACTCGCATGAAACAGTTGGCTGATACAGTGGGCCGCGGCGCGCGCCTGCGCGTAGCCCAATTCAGTCAAAGGCAGCGCCTGTGGATCGCCCGCGAAGATGCGGTCGCGGTTCCCCGAACTCTCGCCGTGCCGCACCAAGATCAAGTTACCCATGGGAGGCGCCGATGCGCCGCAACCAGCGGCGCACGCTAGGGACGTCGTCCAATTGATAACGTCCCTGTACCCGGTCGCCGACACCGACCGACACCCCGCCCAGCGCCTCGACCGCGGCAAAGCCGTCTCGATCAGTAAGATCATCTCCGATGAACACCGGGCGTCTGCCTGCGAACGGCGCCTCGCGCATGAAGGCATCGATCGCGCTGCCCTTGGTGTAACCGCGCGGCTTGATCTCCACCATCATGATCCCGTCCTGGAGTTGATAGTCATCCGCCAAGGGCGCCGTTATGGCCGCGACCGAGTGGCGTACCAGATCACCGAATTGCGGCGCAAGTCGATAATGCACGGCGATGTTCCGACCCTTATCCTCGATGATGGTTCCCGGATACGAATCCGCCAGCAGGCCCAATGCCGCGCGCACGCGATTCAAGCGGCCGTCGAGAAAGGTGGCGCCGTGTAAAGCGCCCGACGCATCGCGCCGCTCCACGCCATGCAGACCCGCCGCGGGTAGCCGCAACGGCGCGAACAACTGATCCATGGTGTTTATTTCCCGGCCGCTGACCAGCGCCAGGGCGCCGTTCAAGCGCCGTGCCACGTCGGCCAGCAGCGTCTTGATGTCCGGATCCGCGAGCGTCTGCGAGGGCGTGTCGGTGAACTCGACCAAAGTGCCGTCGACGTCCAGAAACAAGCAATTGTCGGGTGCCAGCGGTGGCGGTGGCGGCGGTGATGGGGGCATGCGTTGACTGCGCCGCTAATGCAACGTCGCCTGTTGTAGACAGGCTCGATTGCATTGTCCGCTTCGCGTGAACTGCACTCCCTCGCCATATGCCAGCAGAATCCGATAGCTTCGCGTGATGCCGCGCATTCGTTACTTTAACCTCTCGCGAGCCGCGGCGCAGCCTGCAAACCAGCCGCCGGACGCCCGACGCGTAACGCCTCGTATCGAGCTGCGCCAATGGCTCAAGCCGTCAGGCTGGTTCTCCTCCCTAAGAACTTCATTGAATCCTGATTATCACACGGACATGTAACTTTTACACCAATCGCACGGCGCAAAAATCGAGACTGTCTTCCTAAAGTAAAGTATTTTGTCCCAAAGGATCATGCGTTATTTTTCAATCAACGGAGACACAATGTTTCGCTCGGTCATGCTGCGATTCGTGCTGCCCGTGGCACTCGCATCATGCGTCGTCGCCTACGTAGGGCTGCCCTACATCCAGCGCCTGTTGGCGGAGTGGTTTCGCTCGGACGTGGAGCTGCGCGCGCAGCTCGTCATGCACAGCATGGAGGAACCGATCACCGATCTGGTCGAGAAGGGCAACGAGACGCGGCTGCGGACATATCTCGCCAAGACCGCCGCCGATGAGCGCTTGCTCGCCATCCTGATCTGCCGGCCGAACGGCACCACCATATTCAAATCCGAGCGTACGCCATCCGCGATATCGTGCGACGGTGCGGGAGATGCGGGCAGTTCGCGCATTTTGCAGCTGCCGTCGGGCTCGGTGCAATTGTCGAGTTTCGCGTTCGACATGGCAGAACCGATGCCGTTTCGGGTGTTGATGCTGCACGATTTGAGTTTCGTGGATCGCCGGCAGCGAACCGCGCGCGACTTCGTGCTGGTGTTCGTCGGCATATCCGTGCTGTTGTTGGCGTTGTTGATCGTGCTGGTCGCGTGGCTGCAGCTGCGCCGTTGGGCGCAAGTGTTGATCGGCGACATCCGCGGCAAGCGCTTCCTGGACAATGCGAAATCGCCGCGCTCGTCGTTGCCAATATTGACGCAGGTGCGTCAGGTGCTGGCCGAGGCGGAGGCCAAGCAGCGCCTGGAAATCGATTTTCGCGAGAATTGGACGCCGCAAGCGCTGCAACAGGTGGTTCGCGATCACTTGAACTCGGCGCAAGTCATCATCGTGTCGAATCGCGAGCCGTACATTCACAACTTCGATGCGCACGGCCGGGCGATCGTACAGGTGCCGGCGAGCGGCATGGTAACCGCGCTCGAGCCGATCATGCGCGCGTGCTCGGGGGTGTGGGTGGCGCATGGCGCGGGCACCGCCGATCGTGAAACCGTGGATCGCTATGATCAGATCCGCGTGCCGCCGGACGACCCCACCTATACGCTGAGGCGCGTCTGGCTGACCCGCGAAGAGGAGCAGGGCTACTACTACGGATTTTCCAACGAGGGGTTATGGCCGCTGTGTCATTTGGCTTATGTGCGGCCGGCGTTTCGTGCCAGCGATTGGCAGGCCTACGAGGAAGTGAACGCCAAATTCGCCGCCGTGGTGGCGGCAGAGGCCAACACGGATAGCCCGGTGATCCTCATTCAGGACTTTCATTTTGCGTTGCTTCCGCACCTGATCCGCAAGCACATCCCGAAAGCAACGATCGCGTTGTTCTGGCATATCCCTTGGCCGAATGCGGAGACCTTCGGGGTTTGCCCATGGAAGCGCGAGATGCTGATGCACATGTTGTCTGCGGACATCCTCGGTTTTCACACGCGCTATCATTGTCAGAATTTCCTCGACACGCTCGATCGGTTCGTCGAATGCCAGATCGATCGCGAGCACATGACCGTGACCCTGCAAGGCCATGTCTGCCGCGTCGCTCCCTACCCGATATCCATAGAGTGGCCGCCGCGTTGGCTGGCGCGCCTTCCCGACATCGCGAGTTGCCGCGCCGTGGTCAGAGAGCGCCATCACATCGGCGAGGGCGTGGTGATCGGACTGGGCGTGGAGCGCTGGGATTTCACCAAGGGTATTTTGGAGCGCTTCCAAGCGCTGGAAACCCTGCTCGACAAAAATCCGCGTCAGCGCGGCAAGATTTGCTTGCTGCAGGTCGCGGCACCTTCGCGCGGTCAGCTTCCAGCCTACCAAACTCTGCAGCAACAAACCTATGGCGAGGTAAAGCGCATCAACGAGAAATTCGCCGAGGGCGATTGGCAGCCCATCGTGCTGATCGACGAACACCAGGAACCGTTGCGCGTCTTCGAGCTGTATCGCGCGGTGGATTTCTGCTTGGTCAACAGTCTGCACGACGGCATGAATCTGGTGGCCAAGGAGTTCGTGGCGGCGCGCGACGATGAAGACGGCGTGCTCATCCTCAGCACCTTCGCAGGCGCGTCCCGGGAGCTGCCCGAAGCCGTTTTGATCAATCCCTTCGACGTCAACGAAACCGCCGGCGCGATGGAAATCGCCATGCGCATGAGCCGCGATGAGCGGCGCAGCCGCATGAGCCTGATGCGGCGCACGGTCAAGGAGAACAATGTCTATCGATGGGCCGGGCGCATGCTGATGGATGCCGCCCGCATCCGCCAACGTCAAACCCTGCCGTCCGTGGCCCGCCGCTATGCAGCTCTCGAGCGATAGAACAGGTAGCCCAGCGCGTTGGCCAAGATGGTCGTGAAGATGGCCTTGATGCCGAACTTGGGGAGGAATCGGTGGCGGAGGACTGCAGCGGGCTGATCAGCGAGCGCTTTTAGCGAGCGCTTTTAGCGAAAGCCTGCAGCCGTTCCGCGGCCGTGCGCAAGGTGTCGTCTTGCTTCGCGGTGCAGAGCCGCACCAGGGTCATGGGGGGCGGCTCCGCATAGAAGGGTGATAGAGGTATGGTGGCGACCTTGGCCTCGCCTATCAAGCGGTCGGCGAAATCCATGTCGGCGGCGTCGCTGAGCGCGCCGTAATCGACCAACTGAAAATAGGTGCCCGCGGCCGGCACCGGCTCGATCCCGGAACCTCGCAACAATCCGGCCAACAAATCGCGCTTGGCCTGAAAGAAGGCTGCCAAACCATGCCAGGCGTCGGGATGATTCGATAGGTAGCGGGCGATGCCGAACTGCAGCGGTGAAGCGATGCTGAAAGTGTTGAATTGATGAACCCTGCGAAGTTCACGGGTCATATCTGCCGGTGCGACGCAATAACCCACGCGCCAGCCTGTGGCATGCAGAGTCTTGCCGAACGAGAACACCGCATAGCTGCGCTCGCGCAGTTCGGCGTGCTTAAGCACCGAGAGGTGCCGGCGGCCGTCGAACAGCACGTGCTCGTAGACCTCGTCGGAAAGAACGCTGATCGGCCGGTCGCGGATGCACTCCGCCAACGCGTTCAGATCGCCCGCCGATAGGACGCTGCAGCTAGGGTTTTGCGGACTGTTGATGATGATGAGGCGCGTTCGGTCCGACAACGATGCTTTGACGCGATCCCAGTCGAAGCGAAACGCGGGCGGACTCAATGGGATCCGCACGCAACGCGCGCCGGCGAGACGGATCGCCGGCTCGTAGACATCGTAAGCCGGGTCGAAAATGATGGCTTCGTCCCCAGCCCCCACCGCAGCTTGGATGGCATCGTAGAGAGCTTCGGTGGCGCCGCAGGTCACGGTGATTTCCGACAGGGGATCGAACCAACGCTCATAGCAGATCAACAATTTGGCCGCAATTTGCTCGCGCAATTCGACCACACCCTCCATCGGTGCGTACTGGTTGCGCCCCTCGGCGATCACCTGCAGCAGGGAGTCGCTCAAGCGCGGGTCAATGGGATAGTCGGGAAAGCCTTGGCCAATGTTGAGCGCACCCTCGTCAAGCGCGCGGCGTGACATGATCGTGAAAATGGTGGTACCGACATCGGGTAACTTGCTGGTGAAAAGCAAATCAGTGCTCCAGGTTCGTCAGTCCGCCGGCGAGCGAGTGCACGACTATGCCGAGCTTGCGCAGTTGGCGGGCGGCCGCGCCGCTGCGCTTGCCCGACGCGCATAGTAAAACCACCGGCGCGTCGGTCGGCAGGAGCTGCGGATTCGCCAGCAAGTCAGCCATGGGTAGATGGCGTGCCGTGGTGGGCTGCGCCGCAAATTCCTCGGCGCTGCGAATGTCGATCACCGTGAGACCCTGCTGGGTGGCCGCCGCCAGCGATGGCAGCGAAACCTCGATATCGGCATGGTCCGCCTCGAGCGCCCGAATGTGCGCGCACCCGGGGGCCGTGCATTCCGGGCGGCGCGGCGCCTTGATCTTGGTGTTGGAGAAATTCGAGAAATCGAGCAACAGCAGTTCACCCGCCAGTTGTCCGGCCATCTTCAATAATATTTTCAAAGCCAGCAGCGCCTGCATGGAGCCGACGGCGCCTGGAACCGGTCCAAGGACGCCGGCCACGGCGCAGTTGCCGACCACGCCGTCGAGCATGGCATCCGGCCAGATGCAGCGCAGACACGCATGGTCGTGCTGCGGTTTATAGACCTGCAGCTGGCCTTCGTATTGGTAAACGCTGGCGAACACCGCTGCTCGCCGCGTCAGCACGGCCGCATCGTTGATGAGATATTTGGCCCGAAAATTGTCGGTGCAATCGACGGTGACGTCGTGGTCCGCGACCAGGGTGCGGGCATTGTCGGCGTTGAAGCGCGCCTCGAAGGTCTCGACGCGCACCGCGGGATTGATAGCCTGCACCGCTGCGCGCGCCAGCTCGACTTTCCGCCTGCCGACGTCTTGCAGCGCATAGATCGGCTGGCGATGCAGATTGCTGGCATCCAGGCTGTCGGCATCGATCACGCCCAGCGTGCCGACTCCGGCGCCGGCAAGATATTGCAGCACCGGACTGCCGAGACCGCCGGCGCCGACGATGAGTACGCGGCTGCGGGACAGCAGTTCCTGTCCTTGCGCGCCGATTTCCTTGAGCAACTGCTGCCGCGAATAATCGGGCAGAGGCGCGCTCGCGGCTTGCTTACTTGCCAATGTCAACGTCGAGCGCCGCGTGATGCTGATCAGCGTGGTGCGAGTGAAGTGGCGCTGCGGCGCATTGTTCGCAATTCACCCAACCGGAATCGCCGTTGCGGTAGTGCTCCTTTTTCCAGATGGGCACGCGATGCTTCACCTCATCGATGATGTAGCGGCAGGCATCGAAGGCCTCGCCCCGGTGCACCGCGCTCACTCCCACCCAAACCGCCAAGTCGGTCAATTGCAGGGCGCCAACCCGATGAATGCACAGGGCGCGCTTGATTGGAAAGCGCTCGAGCGCCTCCGCCAGGATGCGACCGCCTTCCTTGAGCGCGAGCTCCTGAAAGGCTTCATACTCAAGAGCGGTGACTTCCTTGCCCTCGTTGTGATCGCGCACCCAGCCCTCGAAGCTGACGAAGCCCCCGGCACCCGCGTCGCGCAGTTCCAGCCGCCCCTGTACGGCATCGATCGCGGATTGCGCAAATCGAAAGGCCATCAGCCGCCCGCCACCGGAGGAATGAAAACCACATCGTCGCCGGCGGCGAGCGGGCGCGACCATTCGCTGAATTCGCTGTTCACCGCAACTTTCAGCTGCTCGCGTGCCAGGGTGAAGCCGTAGCGCGTCGCCAACTCACCGTAAAGTTCCGCCGGTGTGGTTGCGGCGGTCTCGAGGGTCTCCTCGGAGCGGCCGGCCTGCTCGCGCATCAGGGCAAAGTATTGAACTCGGAGTTTCATGGTGCTTATTTCCAGCGCAGCAAGTGCAGCTGCGTATTCTTCCGGCGTGTTGACGTTGTCCAACGCACGGGCGTCGAGCGGCTCGAGTAACTTGGCGCGATTGCGCATCAGGAATTTTCGCGGACATTGCCCGCCAGCGGATTGATACTCAGCGAGCGCGGCCGCTGCCGCCGGCTCCCACACGGCGCACAAGGGTTCCGGTAAATTGTCATGCGCGCTAAAAAAGGCAGTCGCAAGGCTGTGCGGATCGCGCTCGAGCAGCAGGAAATCGAGGGTGGAGTCGGAGAGCAAGGGTAGGTCGCAGGCAATCACCAGCCACGCGACGCGCGGAAACGCCGCCAGGGCTGAGCGTATACCGATAATGGGGCCTTCGCCGGGAATCGAATCCACCAGCATGGGATGCGCGGCGCGAGCCGGGTCGGCGACCTGCGTCGCGCGCACCGAGACAAAAACTTCGGCGCAGTGCCGTGCCGCCAGTCCGAAAGCACGATCGAGCTGGGTCTTGCCCCGATACGGCAGCGAGGCCTTGTCGCGCTGCATGCGCGAGCTCGAGCCGCCGGCAAGCACCAGACCGTATACCGGCATCATGGCCTCGCATCCACGGTATCGGCCGCCGCGGCATGGGCCGCCCCGTAGTCGCGCTTGCCGCCGTCCTTCGACACCAAGCGCAGCTCGCCGATCACGATGCCGTGCGACAGCGCTTTGCACATGTCGTAGACGGTCAGGGCGGCGATGCTGGCGCCCGTGAGCGCCTCCATCTCCACGCCGGTCTTGTGATGCACGCTCACGGTACAGCGAATGACCGCGGTATCGGCCTCGAGTTCGATACCGATCTTGCAACTCTCCAGCGCCAGCGGATGGCAGAAGGGAATGAGTTCGTGGGTGCGCTTTGCTCCCATCACGCCCGCCACGATTGCCGTGTCGAACACCGGACCCTTGGGCGAGCGCAGGCCGGCTTCGCGCAGCGCCGCCGCCACGGCCGCGGGAAAGTGTACGCGGGCTTCGGCCGTCGCCGTTCTGCGCGTGGCGTCCTTGCCGCTGACATCGACCATGGTGGGACGTTGCTCGGCATCCAAATGGGTGAAAGTCATGGTTTCACCCGCCTATGTAATACATCTCGATCTTCTGCTCGGCCGGCTTGCCGGTGCGCAGCGAATCGCGCAGCTCGCTGTAGCGATCGCTGCGTCCGAGCCAGGTGTCGCGAATCATTTGCTTAAGCTCTGTATCGCCGGCGCCGGCGCGCATCGGTTCGCGCAGATCCAGTCCGTGGGTTGCGAACAAGCAGGTATAGAACTTGCCCTCCGAAGAAAGCCGCGCGCGGCTGCACGCGCCGCAGAAGGGTTGCGAGACCGAGGATATGAAGCCGATCTCGCCGCCGCCGTCGTCGAAGCGCCAGCGCTGCGCTACCTCGCCGCGATAGTTCTCCGATACCGGATGCATGGGCCAGCGCTCGTGGATTCGAGCCGCCAATTCGCGCGACGGCACCACCATCTTAGGAAGCCAGTGATTGCGATTGCCGACGTCCATGAATTCGATGAATCGGACGATCACCGGCGAGCCGCGGAAATGCTCCAATAAATCGAGCGCGGTGTGATCGTTGACGCCGCGTTCGATGACGGCATTGATCTTGACCGGCGTCAGACCCGCGGCGATGGCGGCCTGTATCCCCGCCAAAACCTGATCGAGCGCCGCGAATCCGCCACTCAAGCGCGCAAAAATCTCACTGTCGAGCGTGTCGAGGCTGACCGTAATGCGGCGCAGGCCGTTGGCCCGTAAATCGACGGCGTGCTTGCCGAGCAGCACGCCGTTGGTGGTCAGGGCGATGTCTTCAATGCCGGGAATTCCGTTGAGATCGCCGATTAGGTCGGGCAGATTGGTGCGCAGCAGCGGTTCGCCGCCGGTGAGCCGCAGCTTGCGCACGCCGACTCCGGCGAACAAGCGCGACAACCGCACGATCTCTTCGAACGATAGACGTTCCTGCGTCTTCAAGAAGCGATAGTTGTCGTGAAACTGCTCCTTGGGCATGCAGTAGGGGCAGCGAAAATTGCAACGGTCCATGACCGATATGCGCAAATCATGCAGCGGCCGCGCCAATCGATCGAGCGGATGGGCGGCGCCGCGAATGTCATGAACGATGGCGGAAGTCATGGGCTGCCGACGAGTGTGCTCACCAGCGATACACGCTGGTCACGAAGCCCTTGGGATAAGTGTTGGGACCCGGCGGCAGTTCGACGAAGCCGTCGGTACCGGCGAGGCTTAAGAAATCTCCGGAACCGCTGGGCGGGCGCGGATTCGCCCACGGACGGCCCCAATCGTCGTGCTCGATGTTCACCGGAAGAAAGTAGGTGAGGGCATGTTGAAAGCTGACGGGTGTCGCCAGCGCCAAGCGCTCGGGTTCCCTGCGTTTCGTGCCCATGGCCTCGGCGATCGCGGGAATGACATAGCGGATCAGGCACACCAGAGTGGACACCGGATTGCCGGGCAGTCCGAATACCGACTGACCCTGCGGGCCGATGCCGAACCACATGGGTTTACCGGGCCGCTGCGCGATGTTGTGGAAGACCTCTTCGACGCCCAGTTGCATGAGCGTCTTCGGCACCAGATCGAACTTGCCCATGGACACGCCGCCGCTCAGGATGATCACTTCGTGGGTGGTCAAGTGCAACTCGAGCCGCGCTCGCAACAGACTTTCATCATCGGGCACGTGATCGTCGCCGACGCGGCCAAAGCCGCGTTTGCGCAACGTTGCGGCAACCGCATAAGCGTTGGAACGCCGTACTTGATAGTCGGTGATGGGATCGCCCGGTTCGATCAACTCATCGCCGGTCGAAACGACCATGATCGCCGGCTGGCTGCTGACGCGCACGCGAGCCATCCCGGCGGAGGCGGCCACCGCAATTTCCGGGGCGCGCAACAAGGTGCCGGCCTCGAGCAGCAGCCGGCCCTGGCGGGTATCGCTGCCGCGCCGATGAATGTTGTGGTACGGCGAGTGGGTCACTACGGCGTTCAGCGATGCGAATCCGTTGGCAACGTCCAATTGCTCAACGGGAATCACGCAGTCGCTGCCGAGGGGCAGCATCGCGCCGGTCATGACTTCGATGGCGTCCTCCCTGCTTTTCAGTTTTAGCGCCGGTGCCCCCGCGGCCTGCGTACCTTGAATACGGAAGCGCCGTAGGCCGCGCCGCAACGCCTCACTATCCACCGCGATGCCGTCCATGGTGACACGGTCGAAAGGCGGCTGATCCCTCTCGGCATAGACGTTCTCGCGCAAAGTGCCGCCCACACACTGCGTCAAGGGCAGTGATTCGATCGGCAGGCACGTCAACCGTGAGGAGATCGCCTCAACGGCCAGTCGTGGAGTCATGAGCGTGGCGGTTTGCATGGGATTAAGATGGCGACGGATTGCCCCGTCGCGCGCTTCATCAGGACTTCTGCTTGGCCTTGTAGATCTTCAACTGCTCGTTGAAGCGGCCTACCACAGCCTGCAGATCATCGACAGCCGCATTGTTCTTCTGCGCCAGGATTTTCTGCTGGTCTGCGATCTTTTTCTTTTCCTCAGTCGTCAGCTTCGAAGGATCTTTCGGCGTGACCGTATCTGTTTCGAGCTTGAGGCAGTCGAGATACACATTCATTTCACCATTGAAGCGGTCAAAGTCATGCTTCGCGGCGATCATCTGGTCCTTGGTTGCGGTGTTGCCGTCGGGAGGTGCAGCGGGCGCGGTCGGGTAAACACATGCTGCCTGCGCATGAGCTGCGGCACCCAGTGCAAAAGCCAGCGTAAGCGGTATCAAAGCCTTCATCGGGACTCCTATTTAAGATCGGATTTGGAGATGCAAATGCCCCATGATCTTACGGCCAAGGACGAAGAGCCGCCAGCGCGCGCCGCTGCCACCATAAGTCCATGATTTTGCTAATATAACAATTATGAATTCACCCAAAGAGCTGCTGACCACCACACAGAAAGCGTTGACCATCAATTTGGACGCGCTCAAGTACGGAACTTTCGCCGAGATCGGTGCGGGACAGGAGGTGGCGCGGGAATTCTTCCACGCCGGCGGCGCGTCCGGCACCATCGCCAAGACCATTTCTGCCTACGACATGGCATTCAGCGATGCCATATACGGCAAGGCGCCGCGCTACGTGTCGAGCGAGCGTCTCAAGTTGATGCTCGAACACGAATATCAGCTGCTGATCGATCGATTGGGTCCGGCACGCGGCACCCGCACGGCGTTTTTCGCGTTTGCGGATACCGTGTCGACCAGCAACTTTAAGGGCACCAACGAAGCCCATGGCTGGCTGGGTTACAAGTTTCAGCCGACGCCCGGCGAGCAGGCCAGCGAGATCGTGCTGCATGTTCGCATGTGGGATAAAGAAGCGGCTCTGCAGCAGCAGGCGCTAGGTATCGTGGGGGTGAATCTCATCTACGGTGCTCTGTATTATCGCGCGGATTTGCGGCGGTTGATCGAATCGCTGCGCGACAATCTGGAAGCGGAGCGCATCGAAATCGACATGCTGCGGTTTTCCGGACCGAGTTTCGCGCACGTCGATAATCGCTTGATGTCGTTGCATCTGGTGGAATGCGGGCTCACCAACGCGGTCATGTTCGGCAGCGACGGCGATGTGCTGCAACCGTCCGAGGTACTGCACAAAAAGGCGATTTTGGTCGAGCGCGGCTCGTTCCGACCGCCGACCCGCGTCAACGTCGACATGATGGAATGCGCGAAATCGATGTTCTTGAAGGAACCGCAGCTCGAGGGCAGGGAAGTGGTGGTGCTCATGGAATTGACCATGAACAATCTTTTGTCCGATGGCGTGCTCGACGCCGAAGATTTTCTCTCGCGCGTCGACCTGCTGGGCGACATCGGCTATACCGTTTTGATATCGAATTATCCCGAGTACTACCGGCTGACCAGCTACTTTAGGCGCTACACCAAGGAGATGATCGGGGTGGCGATGGGTGTGAATAACATTCAGGAGATTTTCGACGAGAAATACTACGCGAGTCTCGAGGGCGGAATTCTCGAGGCCTTCGGGCGCATGTTCAGAAACTCGGTAAAACTGTACGTGTACCCGATGTGGCTGTCCGAATACGAGCGCTACCGGGCGCGCGGCGGTGAGCAAGACGGATCGAGCGAAGCGAACTCAGGCGCCGCCTTGGTGGATGCAGACAACATCAAGATCGATGGCAGAGTTGCGGATCTGTACGAACACATTTGCAAGAATCGCATGGTGACGTCCGTGACGGGGTTCAACCCGGATGTTCTGCACATTTATTCGCGCGACGTGCTTAAAAAAATCAGAAACCAGGATACCTCGTGGGAAACCCTGGTTCCGGTCGCGGTTGCCCAAGGAATTAAGCGTCGTGGCCTATTCGGCTATGGTCGTTCTCAAGGTCAAGGCTGAATCGAGCCAGTCGGCGCAGCCGGGGGCGCCGACGCAGGTGTGCCCGCGGCCGGTACGCCGGCCGGCTGATTTTCAGTGCGCAAGGCTGAGCTTCGGGTCGCGGCGCGCGCGCTCTCCTCGTTCGAGGGTGCCATTTCCGTCGCGGCCAGCAGCGTAGGGTTGACCACCGAGGGATCGTCGCGCAGCTTCAAGTACAATTGTCCCGTCTTTGGGTGCGGCACCGGCAACGCCGAGCCAAGAAATCCGTCCGGCACTTTTACCGACTGGCCGAACTGAGGGTCGCTCGACACCGAATCGATCAAGAATAAATTCGAGCCGCTAAGCTTGCAGGCCAGCTCCGGCGTCGCCGGGCACTTCAATTCCTTCAGGATGGGCAGACGCACGAGATTGGCAAGCGGCAACCAGTCGCCGGCAATGCCCTTGGCATTGACGCGAAATTGCAGCGGACCGAAGGCGGATCCGCCGAAGGCCTTCGCCGGATTCAAGGTGACGACCGCGACTTGAGCATTTTCCAGCATTACGCCACCATTGTTGAAGTTCAGGGTAACCGCAGACGACGCGTCGCTGGTCGCAACTTCGATGTTCTGATCGCGCGTGAAGGCGGCCGGAGATAGTGCGCGTATGGAGAAGGTCAACACGGAGTCCAGGGGCAGCTCGCTTTGATCGGCCAATTGGATGTTGCTCTGGCTGCTGGAGGCGGAACCTTGCACGTTCACGCCGATGAGGCTCACGGCAGGGCGCGCGGCTTCCACGTTCCCTGCGACGGAAATCGTGCGGCCATCCTTGAGCATGACTTTGGCAGCGAGCAGGTGTTCGGGTTTCAAGGCTGCAACGGCTTGCGTGTCCTGCGCCAACATCGGCAGTTCATCGACGCCGTGCTGCGTTGACAACTCGCCTGGAGCGAACACCACATTCTTCAGTGTCAAGCTGGCGACCTCGTCGAGCCGGCTGCCTTTCAGCATGCCGACGAGGTCACCTGCATGCAGCGTGAATCCGTCGAAATGACCCGCGTCCGAGAAAGTATGAATCGTGATCGGCTCGGGTTGGGCGTTCCCATATTGCGTGACCAGCAGTGTAAGCGCTCCCGGCTGGCTATCCTGCAGAGGTAGTTTGATTTCAACTTCGTCTGGGCGGGTAGTTTTC
>Ga0182030_10004220_pt1 | contig 30642 bp, 26 predicted proteins | sample 812S3MmetaG_FD_121299 | JGI IMG/M metagenome (GOLD analysis project Ga0182030, IMG submission 121299) | Permafrost microbial communities from Stordalen Mire, Sweden - 812S3M metaG (Illumina Assembly) | ecosystem: Environmental > Terrestrial > Soil > Wetlands > Permafrost | place: Sweden...
AACCTGCGCCCGGTGCGCGACGGCCTGCGCATCATGCGCACGATCCTGACCGAGCGCTTCAAGCGCGATCGCACCGCCGCCCAGGCTCCGGCTTGGGCCGCGATCACAGGTGAGCTCACGCACAGCGCCGGGGCGCCTGTCGCGGCGGTCGTGAGTCTGCCGGGTCCGGCCGTCGAACAGAGCGCGTAGGCCAAGCCGGCAGCCGGTTCCGAGTGGGATCACTCCGAGCCGGAGGGTGTGCGGTGCCGCACGTCTCGCGCGCTACTGCCAGACTCGGACGTAATCGACCTGCATGGTGGACGGGTTCGCAATCGGCCCGTTGTTGCCGGAGACCGCGTAGTTGAGGATGAGGTACATCGGGCTAGAGGTGATGCCGGTGGTGATCTTCCCGACCTCGTTGCCGTCGAAGTAGTACGTCACGGCCCCGGGCTGCCAGTCGGCGGCGTAGGTGTGCCAGCCGGTGAAGTTGCCCGGCACGTCCGCCCCCGGACCGCCCGAGGGCGAATGGAAGTGGTACGCGGCCGACCCGCCAAGGCCCTCCATTACATCGAGCTCGCCCGTCGCCGGCCACGTGCCGGTTCCATCGGCCCAGAATGCGGGCCAGTTGCCAATCTGGCCGTTCGACCCGCTGAGGTAGATCCGCGCTTCGACGACGCCGTAGGTGAAGGTGAACTTGCCCATCGTGTTCACCATCCCGGACGTGTCGGGGTACGTCGTGCCATGGATGGTCTGGGCTTTGGGGATGGCGGTCAGGTTCAGGTTTCCGCCCGAGACGCCGACCTGCGAGGGGTCGTAGCACTCCTGCTCGTACGAGTTCACTGGGCCGGTGACGCCGCTGCCGAACCAGCCTGTCGACCACTTGGTTGTGTCGAGCGACGACCCGTCAAACTCGTCCGACCAGGTGAGGTTCCAGTTGCCCGGAATGCCAGCCGGGGAGGGTGCGGAGGTTGTCGATCCGGTCCCGGACGACGTCGAGGTAGAGGACACCAATGTGGTGTTGGACGAGACCAGCGTGCTGGCGGGGGTCGTCGATGTCGCGCCGGACGAGGCTCCAGGGGCTTTCACGACGGATGGCTTGGCCTTCGAGGAGCTGGGCTTGGCGTCGAAGGCTGCGAACTTGCTTGCCGACAAGACCGTGAATGCCTTCTTGTGCAAGCTGGCCGTCCCGCATGTGACGCCGACCACGCGCACGTGCGACCATTTGTCGACCATGCGGTACGCCGCAGCGGGGTGAGCCGTGAGCTCGCGCCATTCGGGTTCCCGCTGCGCCGGCCGGTACCGCCTGTGGATGTCCTTGCGCAGCATGACCATCAATTCGTGGTCAACCTGGCGCTTGGTGTGCCGGGACCGGCAAATGGCGGTGCGCGTCGTCTCGTGGTGCGGCACGGCCGCTGATGCGGCGACTGCGGCGCCGACGGACGCCGATGTCGCCAAGGCGAAGACCGCTGCGGGGACGGCGGCACGGCGGGAGAACTTGAACATCGTGGGCGGCCCCTGGTCAGATCGACTCAGGGGTTCCATCGGTGTCCGATGCGCGGGACTTAACGCCGCCGGCAGGCCGGGCTGCCGGCGGCGAGGCCGTGGCGTGGCGGGCGATGTGGCCCGTGTGTGGCGGGCGGCCACCCGCACAGACTTACGTTTGGCTACAGTTCGAGCCGCAGCTGCCGAAGAAAAGGTGTATCGGTGGCGCGCGCCACGGTGATGTCTCGCTGGCGGGGGAAATCGTCAATATAGTTCAACGAATATGTGTGCACGGTGGGCAGTGACTCGCATGCGGGGTAACGAGACATCTCAACCCAGACACACGCCCGGCGCTGGGCGTCGAGGCATGGCGCCGCGGGGTGCGGTGTCGTGACGCTCGGGGGGGAGGGACAGGTCGAACTCGGAGCGGCACGGGAACCTCACGGGGATGCCGAACTGCCCAGGCTGACGTCCGAGGACTTCGCCCGGAGCTCCCTGATCGAGCAGTTCGACCGGGTTGTTGCCCTGAGGCCGGACGCGATCGCGGTCATCGCGGGACGTGAGCGCCTAAGCTTTCTCGAGCTGCAGTCATGGTCGTCCCAGATCGCATCCGAGCTGCACGATCGACTCGGTGACGGCAGCCGTCCGGTCGCAACACTGCTGGGGCACACGCCGACGGCGCTCGCCGCGATGCTTGGCATCGCCCGTGCCGGGCGGCCCTTTATGAATCTGGATCCCACGCTCCCAGATCTCCGGCTTGAGCAGATGCTCCAGCTCGGGGAGCCCGAGGCGTGCCTGGTCGACGACCTCTCGTCGGAGACGGTGGCGCGACTCCGCGTCGAGGCGCTTCCGATCCGGGCCGTCGCGGCGCCCCGAGGACCCGCGACGGCGACGCAGCGCGTGGTTCGCAGGCCCTCGAGCGGCATTGCGTGCCTGCTGTTTACCTCGGGCTCGACAGGACGGCCCAAAGGCATCGTCTGGCCCCACGCGACCCTCATGAAAGATGCCCTCGCCGGTCAACAGGCGATGCGCTTCACCGAATGCGACCGGATCGGACTGGTGATGCCCATCGAGTTCGTCGCGGGTCTGATCGTTGCGACCTGGGGGCTGACCAGCGGCGCGGCGCTGTGCATGTTCGATCCGCGCCGCCAGCCGATCTCCGAGCTCACCGATTGGATGGCGCGTGAGCATCTGACGACGCTGCACGCGACACCGACGCTGCTGCGGGCGGTCGTTCGCGCGATGGTGCCGGATCAGCGCTTCCCCGACCTTCGCCTGGTCACCACCTGCGGCGAGCCGGTCACTGCAGCGGACGTGCGTTCGGTCCGCTCGCATGTGTCGGACACCTGCGAGTTCATGAACTGGACCGGTTCATCTGAGGTCGGCGTCCTGGCGCTGCACCGTGTCGCACCTGGGGATCCGCTTGGCGAGGGACCCCTTCCGGCCGGCCTGGTTGTGGAGGGCGTCTCGGTCGAGATCGAACCGCTTGACGACGATGCGGAATCGGCGGCTGGAGTCAGGGACATCACAAGCCGCGGTGACTTCGGCGAGCTGATTGTCGCCTCGGCGCACATCGCGCTCGGGTACTGCGGTGATACGGGGGAGCTGGCGAGTCGCTTTTCTGCGGCAGGGAACACGCGGCGCTACCGCAGTGGAGACCTGGCGACACTCGGGCCGACGGGTGAGCTGCGGCTGCACGGTCGTCGCGACGCGGCCGTCAAGATCAACGGCTACCTTGTTGAGCCCAGTGAGGCAGAGGCCGTGCTGCTCGAGGCGCCGGAGGTCGCCGATGCGCATGTCGCCGTGGAACGCCCCGACGGTACGCCGCGACTGGTGGCGTATGTCGTGCCGGCTCTCGGGCACGTGCTGTCGGTGAGCCGCTTGCGTGGGTATCTGCGTGAGCGCCTGCCGCTGTACATGGTGCCGACGACGATCGTGCAGGTCCCGGAGTTACCGCGCACCGACCGCGGCAAGATCGACCACATCACCTTGCGGGCCTCGCACGCGCACACTCTGCGTCCCGAGGTCCGGGCGCCGGCCACCGACCTCGAGTTCTATATCGCGCAAATCTGGCGCAACGTTCTCGGCCTCCGCGAGGTGGGCGTCGACGATGACTTCTTCGAACTTGGCGGGGACTCTCTGGCGGTCGAGGAGGTGCTGGCCGAGCTTCAGAAGCTGGGTCCCGATCTGCCCTCGGCGGCATTTATCAGTACTCCAACGGTGGCCGGATTGGCTGCGGCAGTCGAGCACGCCTCCTACCCCCGCCTGCGGGGCGGAGTGGTCGAGATGCGACGATCCGAGAACGGACCGACGCTGCTCTGCTTCGCTGGCGCCGGAGGCATCGCGTTGGCGTTTGAGCGCCTCGTTCGCAATCTCGAACTCGACCTCGACCTGCAGGTCTACGGGGTTCAGATGCACGCCCTCGAATATCGCGGCCTGCCCGACTATACGGTCGCGCGGGCTGCGGCCAGGGTCCTAAGGACACTGCCGAGGCTGCGGCCGCGCGGTCCGTACGTGCTGGTCGGCCACTCGTACGGGGGGTTGGTGGCATTGGAGGTTGCCCGCCACCTGCGCTCCGTCGGACATGAGGTCTCGTTGCTGGCGCTGGTGGATGCCTTCCCTCCGAACCCCCCGCCTGAGAGCTCCGGGGGGCGGACTCGCGGCCCGGCGGGACGCATGGTGGCTGAGGCTGCCAGGGTGTGGTCCGCACTTCCGGGGGGAGGGGTGCTCGGGCGCCTGATCGCGCTTCCCCGGATGCTCACGGCGGGGCCCATCCGGTATCGGGGAATCAAGCACTACGGTGCCTTCTTCAACCGGGGCTGGCTGATGCAGCAGCTCTACCGGGCGGAGCCGTATGCGGGCCGTGCGGTCGTCTACGTGGGCGAACGAAATCTGAACGAGAGCGAGCAGCTCAGATGGGCGCACGTGCTCATCGGGCCCTGGGAGACCGCATCCGTGCCCGGCGACCACCACACGGTGCTCCGTGAGCCGTACGTCCAGAGTCTCGCCGCGGATCTGTGTGGGCGGATCGTCGGCACCAGTTCTGGCGAGGCCTGATCGATCGCAGGCTCACCGCACCGTGACGTGTGACGCCGGTGATCGGCATGCTCGTACGGGTTATCCGTCGCGGGACGTGCATCCGGTGACTCCTCGCCGCAACGACTGCGGCGAGACGATGAAGGCCCCCGCGCCCGCGGGGGCCTTCTCAAGTAGCGCATACGGGATTTGAACCCGTGTTACCGCCGTGAGAGGGCGGCGTCCTAGGCCCCTAGACGAATGCGCCGCGAGCCTACCCAATGCCGTTCTGACCGAAGCTGGGGGAGGAGGATTCGAACCCCCGCTACCGGGGCCAGAACCCGGCGTCCTACCGCTAGACGATCCCCCACCGGCAGATCGAACTCGGGCACGTTAGCACACGGCCCGCGGGGTCTCGGGGCCCCTAGGACATCGCAACGTTGGTTGCCTGTTCCCAGTCTCCGTACAAGCGGGAATAGCGACCACCTCGGTCGAGCAGTTCGTCGTGCGAACCCTGCTCGACAATCCTGCCCTGGTCGAGCACGACGATGCGATCGGCGTTCTTGATTGTCGAGAGGCGGTGGGCGATCAGAATCGAGGTCCGGCCCTCAAGCAAGACATCCATGGCACGTTCGATGCGGTGCTCGGCGCGGATATCCACCGACGAGGTCGCCTCGTCGAGAATCAGGAGCCGCGGGTCGGCAATCAGCGCCCGCGCAAAGGCGATCAATTGTCGCTGACCGGCGGACAGTCCGGAGCCGCGCTCGTTGACGATCGTGTCGAGCCCGTGCGCGACCGTCGCCAGGATGTCCTCGCCGCCAACGGCCTCCAGAGCGCTGGTGATCTCCTGGTCTGTGGCGTCGGGACGGCCGAAGATGAGGTTCTCCCGCAGGGTGCCGGCGAACAAGTGGCCTTCTTGGGGCACGATTCCCAGCTGCGCGCGCAGGGAGTCGATGCGTACGCTGCGCAACGCGTGGCCGTCGATTCGGACCTCGCCCTGTTGCGGGTCGTAGAACCGTGCGATCAGCTTCGCAAGCGTGGACTTTCCGGCGCCCGTTGCACCGACGAGCGCGACCGTCTCTCCCGGGTTGATATGGAGGCTGATGTCGTGGATCACCGGGGTGTCGGCGCGATATCCGAAGCTGACGTGATCCAGGTCGATGCCGCCGGCGATTGCCGGGAGCTCAATGGCGTCGCGGGAGTCGGCGAGCTTTGGGACGGTGTTAAAGACCGACTGGATCTTCTCGAGGGCGGCCATCGCGGATTGGAAGTCGTCGTAGAGCTGCGAGAGCTGCTGGATCGGATCAAACATGCTCGCCAGGTAGCCGATGAAGGCCACCATGACACCGACCTTAATCTGGCCGGACAGCACGCGTTCTCCGCCGAACCACAAGATGATCGCCAGGCCGACGCCCGACAAGAATTCGACGCTCGGGAAATAGACGGCCGACAGACGGATCGTCTGCATGTTGGCTTCCCGGTAGTCGGCATTCGCCCGGCGAAAGGCTTCCCGGGCGGGTTCCTGGCGCCCGAAGCCTTGGACGACTCGCACGCCTGCCAGATTCTCCTGGAGCACCGACAGTACGTCGGCGACGGTCTCCCGGGTTCGCCGATACGCGCGCGACGAGGCGACGCGGAAGATCGCGGTGCCGGCGACCAGGAACGGGAAGACAGCGAACGACAACAGTGCCAGCTGCCAGTCGTAGTAGAACAAGATGGAGATCACGCCGAGAAACGTCAGGCCGTTGACAAACACCGACGCAAAGCCGTCGGTGACCAGGTCATTGAGCGCCTCGATATCGCTCGTGAGGCGGCTGACACTGCGTCCGGTCGATGCGCGCTCGTGATATCCGAGCTCAAGATCCATGAAATGCGCGAACAGCGCGACGCGCAGGTCGTACAGCATTCGCTCGCCGATCCAGCTGGTCAGGTAATTCTGACCGTAGCCCGTCGCCCAGCCGAGCAGGCCGATCACCACAGCGGCTCCGACGGCGAGAAACAGCACGCGCTCATCGCCAACGGTGATCCCGCGGTCGATCGCGATCTGCGCCAGGGCGGGTGGCGCAAGACCGGTGATCGCAAGCAGAATGGTCAGGAACAGTGCCCCCAGGATGTGCCGGCGGTAGGGACGTGCGAACGGAAGCAGTTTGCGTAGCTCGCCGACCTCCGGCGCGCCGAATCCCTCCATGTCATCTTCGGGATGCGGTCCGGACAGGCGACGCCCGCCGCCACCCATCCCGCGCCCGCCACCACCCATGCGCGTTCCCATTAGACGTCCCCCAGCACGAGGTCGGGCCGGGCGAGGCCGCTGTCATGGATCTCGCGGTACAGCGCGCTCTGGGCATAGAGGTCCGAATGTCGCCCGCGGGCGACGATCACGCCCTTGTCGAGCACGATCAGTTCATCGGCGAGGCGGATCGTGGAGAGGCGGTGGGCGATGATGATCGTGGTACGACCAGCCATCACCGCACGCAGGGCGCCTTGGATCTCACGCTCCGTGCTGGCATCGACCGACGCGGTTGCCTCGTCCAGGATCAGGATGCGGGGGTCGGTGATGATCGCGCGGGCGATGGCGATGCGTTGGCGCTGGCCGCCCGAGAGGGTGTACCCGCGCTCACCGACGACGGTGTCATACCCTTGCGGGAACGCGTCGATGAATGTGTCCGCGCGCGCCTGCTCGGCCGCGGCGCGCACTTCCTCGTCGGTGGCGTTTGGGCGTCCGTAGGCGATGTTCTCGCGGACGCTGGCGGAGAACAAGAAGGGCTCTTGGGACACAACCCCGATCTGACGGCGCAGATCGTTGAGCCGGAGCTCCCGAACATCAGCCCCATCAACACGAACGCAGCCGCCGGTGACCTCGTAGTAGCGGGGGATCAGCTCGGTCAGGGTGCTCTTGCCGGCGCCGGTCGTCCCGATGAGGGCGATGGTCGTTCCGGCGGGAATGGTGAGATCAATTCCGCGCAGCACCTCGCGACCACCGTTGTAGGCGAAATGCACATCCTCGAAGCGAATCTCGCCGGGCCCATCGGGCAAGTCGCGTGGATGGTCGCTTTCCAGGACATCCGGGACCGCATCGATGATCTGGAAGATCCGCTGGCCACCGGCGACGGCGCGCTGCGCGTTGCCCACGAGGTTGCCGATGATCTGAAACGGGCTCATCAACAGCGCCAGATACAGGTAGAACTGGACCAGCGCGCCCAGGCTCAGTTCGTGGTGGATCACCAACGTCCCGCCGTAGGCGAGGACGACGGCGATGCCGAGAATCGGCAGGAAGCTCAACAGTGGCGCGTAAAACGACTCCAGGCGGGCGGCATCGATGTTGCGGCGAAAAGCTTTGAACGACACCCCCGCGAATCGCTCGGTGCGGTATCGCTCCTTGCCGAAGGCCTTGATGACGCGGATGCCGACGAGGCTTTCCTCCGCCGCCTGGGCGACTTCGCCCGCCTTCTGTTGCACGTCCAGCCGCACCGGGGCGCTGCGTCGTGAGTACCGAATCGCGACAGCGAGCAGGATCGGGCCGACCAGCAGCGACAGCGCCGCCAGGCCCGCGTTGATCCAGAACAGCACGATGGTGATCAGCACGAGCTGGAAGGTGTTCATGAACAAGAACACCAAGCCGTAACCCAGGAAGAATCGCACGACCTGGAGGTCATTGGTGGCCCGGGACATCAGCTGACCCACCGGCATCTCGTCGAAGAACGAGAACGACAGGCGCTGGATGTGCGCGAACACGGTGTCGCGGAGGTCGTATTCGACCCCGAGGCTAATGCGGCCGGCCCAGATGCGCCGGCACAGGTTGAACACGAAGCGCACGGCGATGATGACCAGGGTCGCCACCAGCAGCGGGGCCAGCTTCGAGCGCTGCCCGCTCTGGAGCACGTCGTCGACCACCAGCCGCGTGATGTATGGCAGGCTCAAGGTGCACGTCATCAGGCCCGCGCCGAAGAACGCGGACATCGCCACCGCGGTGCGGTAGGGGCGCAGGAATGAGATGAGGCGGAGGAGTGTCGACAAGGTGATTCACCGGTGAACGGTATCGCGCCGCACGGAAGCGCTCAAGAAGAACCCGATCGCACGACAGGGGCCGCCGAGGGGGTTGTGACGATGTTGGCGGTGCCGAATTTCAGCGAGGGGCGCGACGGGGACGTCATCACTGCGCTGACCGATTCCTGCAGGGTACCTGGTGTCGATGTCTTGGACCGCCACGCGGACCCGGACCACAACCGGACCGTGCTGAGTATCGCCGGGACGCCGCAGGGATTGTGCGATGCGCTGGTTCGCCTCGCGGCCGCGGCATGTGCGCGGATCGACCTGCGCTGGCATCAAGGGGTGCACCCCTGCACGGGTGCACTGGACGTCGTGCCGATTGTCGTCCTGGACGAAGCGGACGCGTCGCTCGCACGCGCGATTGCCCACACGGTCGCAGCGCGGATTGGGGACGAGCTCGACGTGCCGGTGTTCTTTTATGGGCAGATCGCGACGCGTCCGGAGCTCAGGCGCCCGTACGGCCTGCGCGCCTATGGGCGCGACCAACTGGCGCAGGAGGTCGCCAGCGGCCGCCTGCTGCCCGACGAGGGTCCGGCGCGGCTGCATCCGAGCGCCGGGTGCGTCCTGGTCGGGGTGCGTCCTGCGTTGATCGCCTGGAACGTGTGGCTCCCGCACGCGTCACTGGCGGAGGCCCGCGCAATCGCCGATCGGGTGCGGGAATCTGGCGGCGGAGTGCCCGGGGTGCGGGCCATGGGGCTCTATCTTCCCGAGGCAGGAATTGCACAGGTCTCGATGAACCTGGAAGACTTACGCAGTACGCCGCCCCTGGTGGTCATGCAGGCGGTCCGCCGCGAGGCTGATCGACTTGGGGTCGAGCTCGGTGAGAGCGAGTTAGTCGGTCTGATTCCGCGCCATGCACTGGGTGGAACAAGCCCTAGCGAGCTCGGCCTGCGTCGGTTGTCTCCGTCGCAAGTGCTCGAGGTCTCGTGCCCGGCACTCGCTCGAGATTCGATCTAAGGAGTCCGCGATCGCCAAGCGCCGCAAGCCCCGCCCAACCGGTCCACCGCCTGCCCGGAGCCCGAAGCTTCAGCGGGTTCAGACCGCTGGGCCGAACGCGCAGGCCAAGCGCAAGTCCGGCGAACCCATTGCTCCGTCGGTATCGAGTGTGGTCAAGCGGGCCGGCTTCATCGCTGGAGCGTATGTCCTGGTGCTGGCGCTGCTGTTGCACCTCAACGTGATTCTCGCCGTGGCGGTCGGTCTCCTCGGTCTGGCGATCATGATCCCGATGGGCATCTTGATCGATCGCTGGCGCTATCGGGCGGCCGTGCGCAAATGGGACGCCAATCGGGCGGGTGCCAAGTGAGCGGCGGGCGCATCGATGCGCCCCGCGGCACGCGTGATGTACTCCCGGAAGAGCACCGCCTGCGCCGTGAGATTTTGCGCTCGGCCGCCGAGGTCTTTGCCGCCTACGGGTTCGGCCAAGTGACCACGCCGACCTTCGAACACACCGAGGTATTCGCGCGCGGGGTCGGTGCCAGCACCGACATCGTCCGCAAGGAGATGTACACGTTCGAGGATCGCGGCGGGCGCTCGCTCACGCTGCGTCCCGAAGGCACTGCCGGCGTGGTGCGTGCGTTCGTCGAGCACGGCATGCACAAGCTGCCGCTGCCGGTCAAGCTCTGGTACACCGGATCAATGTTCCGTTATGAAGCGCCCCAGTCTGGGCGGTTTCGCGAGCACACACAGATCGGTGCCGAGGCCATTGGTTCCCATGACCCGCTGCTCGATGCCGAGGTGATTGCGCTCGCCGCCGCTATTTACTCGGCCTTGGGCGTTCCCGAGATTCGCCTGCGGGTCTCGAGTCTCGGTGATGCGGCCTCACGGGAGCCGTACCGGGCGCACCTGCTGGAATACCTGGAAATGCACCTTGACACGCTTCCCGACGACGCGCGACAGCGGATGAACGAGAACCCGATGCGACTGTTCGACAGCAAGGATCCCGCCGTCGGGGCGGTGATGGCGCACGCGCCGCGACTCGTCGACAACTTGTCTGAGCAGGCGAGCGACCACTTTGCGCGCGTGTTGGCGGCGCTGGACGATGTCGGCATCGCATATGAGCTGGATCCGTCGCTGGTGCGCGGGCTCGACTACTACACCCACACCGTGTTCGAGTTCACGTGTGATCGGTTGGGCGCGCAGAGCGGGATCGGCGGCGGCGGCCGGTATGACGGGCTCGTCGCGCAGCTTGGGGGTCCCGAGCTTCCCGGCGTGGGGTTCGGATCCGGGATCGAACGCATCGTGCTGGCCCTGGCTGCGGCGGGCATCCAGGCGCCCCCGAAGGCGATCGATGTCTACTTCGCTGCCCTCGATGAGCGGTCGCGGAGCGAGACGTTTGCCATGATGACCCGGCTGCGTGCACGCGGACGGTCCTGCGACGCGGATCGGACCGGGCGCAGTCTGAAGGGCATGATGCGTCACGCTGCGAGCATGGGGGCCACGACGACGGTCATCCTCGGCCCGCGAGAGCGTGAGCGCGGTGTGGCCGTCATTCGTGAGATGCAGACAGGGGACCAGGTCGACGTGCCCCTGTCGGACCTGGAGGGGTCTTTGTGATTGGTGCCCAGCAGTTTCGTACGCACACGTGTGTGGGCGCCGTTGACGCGCTTGGGGGATCGGTGCGTGTCGCCGGCTGGGTACACCGCCGCCGCGATCACGGCGGGGTCGTGTTTATCGACCTGCGCGATCGCAGCGGGCTGCTGCAGTTGGTGATCCATCCGGATGCGGGCGATGCCCTCGATGTCGCCCAGCGCCTCTCACCCGAGGACGTCATCAGCGCGGCGGGCATGCTGGTCCCGCGGGCCCTCGAGACCGTGAACCCGCGCATTCCGACCGGCGCGGTCGAGCTCCGGGTGACCGAACTGACCGTGCTCGCCGAGGCGGCACCCTTACCGTTCTCCGTGGAGGACGAACACACCCAGGCCGGGGAAGAGCTGCGCCTGACCTACCGCTACCTGGATCTGCGCCGGACGCGTCGGGTGCAGGCGCTCGAATTGCGCGGCAAGGTCGTGCACGCGATCCGCGCCATCCTTGAATCTGAGGGCTTCCTCGAGGTCGAGACCCCGATGCTGACCCGCTCGACTCCCGAAGGCGCACGCGATTTTCTCGTGCCCTCACGGCTTCAACAGGGCACCTTCTACGCGCTGCCCCAAAGCCCGCAGTTGTTCAAGCAGCTCTTGATGGTGGGCGGGGTGGAACGCTATTACCAAGTTGTGCGTTGTTTCCGGGACGAAGACCTCCGTGCCGATCGCCAGCCGGAGTTCACCCAAGTGGACATTGAGGCCTCGTTCGTCGAGCCCGAGGATATTCAGGGGCTGATTGAGGCGATTCTTGTCGCTGCCTGGGCGCAGGCGGGCATCACGCTCGACGCACCGTTTCCACGGATGACCTACGCCGACGCTGTGCGCCGGTTCGGCAGCGATCGTCCGGACCTGCGGTTTGGGTGCGAGATCCATGACTGGAGTGGTCCCGCTGTCACCTCGGGGCTCGGGGTCTTTGGCAGCGTGGTCGGTGCGGGGGGTGTCGTCCGCGCAGTGGTGTTCGCCGGCGCCGGGGCGGGACTCTCGCGCAAGGATCTGGATGGCCTGGTGCTCGAGGCGCAAGAACTCGGTGCCAAGGGGCTCGTCTGGGCGGTGCCCGGGCCCGACGGCGCACTGCGCGCGTCGGTCAAGAGCGAGTTCCTCGCAGCGCTGCCGGGTGACCTCGGGGCGGCACAGGGTGATCTCATTGTGCTGGTCGCTGACCTCGAGGCGGTCGCTCAACACGTCTTGGGGGCCGTGCGGACCCGCTGGGCCGAGCGCTTTGGCCTGATTCCGGCAGACGTCTGGGCGCCGCTGTGGGTCGTCGACTTTCCCTTGGTCGAATGGAATGCCGACGAGGGGCGCTGGGACTCGTTGCACCACCCGTTCACGGCACCGCGTCCCGAGGATCTCGGGCGTCTGGAATCAGATCCGGGTACGGTGCTCGCCGAAGCCTACGATGTGGTGATGAACGGTCTGGAATTGGGTGGGGGCAGTATTCGCATCAATCGGACCGACCTGCAGCAGCGCGTGTTTGCGGTCATCGGATTGGATGCAGATGAAGCACGGGAGCGGTTTGGTTTCTTGCTGCGCGCGCTGGAGCTCGGGGCGCCGCCGCATGGGGGCGTGGCATTGGGACTGGACCGCATGGTGATGCAATTGGCCGGCGAGCGCTCGATCAGGGACGTGATCGCGTTCCCGAAGACGGCGACCGGCAGCGATCCGCTGACGGGCGCGCCCGCGCGTGTCGATGACGCGCAATTGCGCGTGCTGGGCATCCGCTCGACGGTACCCCCCCCGGAAGCTCGGCCGCGCTGATGCGTCGCCGCGCGCTTGGCGGAGTCGTGCTGGTGGTGGGGGCCGTGAGCCTTGCCTCCTCGGCGACGGGGTTGCTCGGCTCGCGCACCGTTACGTCGACTGCGGCCCCTGCGCGATTTGTGGCTGCTGCGGTGGGGAAAGCGGGCGTCTTCACCCTCCGCGACGGCTCGTTGACGCGTTTGGACATTCAGTCCCCGCCCGGGCGGTTGATGATCCCGCCGCCCGCCAGCGGCCCGGCTGCCAGGGCGATCACCGTTGGCGCAACCCGGGTATGGATCGCTCAAGGGGCCGAGCTGCTCGGGTACACGACCAATGAGGACAGTCCGGTTCCGGTATGGAGCACCTCTGCACGCCTCGCGTCGGGCCATCTGCTGATCGCCAGCGCCGGGGCGTGGCTTTGGGCGGCGACGTCCGGTGGTCGCGAGATTCGCCCGATCAACGTCCATGAGCCGCGTGTGTGGCCGCCGACGGCGCTGAATTTGGCGCCGGTGCTTGGTGCGCTGGTTGCGGTTCCCGCGCCGATCGTGGGGCTCGCCGCAGGTCCCGCATCTGCCTGGACCTTGCTGCGCACGCATGGCGGCGGATCGGCGGTCGCCGTGACGACCCCCGACGCGCGGGCGAGGGTCGCCGTGAGTTCACCGCGTGCCCCGATCGCGATTTCCGCGTACGGCGAGCTGGTGTGCGTGCTGGTACGCGGACAGGTCATTCGCATCAACGCGTCCACGGGGCATGTCGTCCAGCACATCCCAGTGCCACCGTCAGCCCGGACGGTTTCGGTCTACCCCGGTCACGTTGTGTTGAGCATGCCGGCGACCGGCGAGGTCATCGACATCTCATTGCGGTCGCCGCGTACGCGCGCGGTCACGATCGTCAGCGCACCGGTGCGGGCGGTCGTCGCGGGAGAGAATGACTTCTGGGCATCTGCGGGCGCCGACGCCACACCCAACAAGTTCTACGGTTTCTAGTTCGCTGGCGGGTTGAATGCCGCTTGTGTGTCGCGCCGGAGCGGTTCGGCGAGATGCGCGGTGGCCGGTCCCCCCGCAGTGGCTGACCACTCGACGCGGACGCGTTGCGCCTCCTCGAGGTGACACAGTGCACCCATCACCTCGAGGAGGCCTCTGCGCCCGCCCGTGCAGCCGAGTTCCTCGACGGCACGGGTGATCGTGAATGCGACGGTGCCGTCCTCGGAGGCCCCTGCCTCGAGCCACTGGGCAACGAGCAGCATCTCCAAGCGGTCGGCGAGTAAATCGGGCTGCATCGTGCTCTGAGCGTACGACAGATCACCGCGTGCGTCGATCCGAATCGGGCGCGCGGACCACACGGCACCCCGGCACGGGCGCTCGCCTCGGGCACCGATCGTCCGGCATCGTGCGAAACGTCGCTCGAAGCACTTGAGTTGCGGGTCCTGATTGTCGACACATCTCAAAGCAACTACTCTGAGAGGACCCGACCGTGTGCGCCACCGGCGCGAGGCCTGAGCCAACACTTACACACCGGGATGTGATGTTGGGTCGCCGCACGATGTGCCGCGACCGCACACGTCCCACCTGCTACGGCAGGTTCAGCACTCATTCCGGAACGGCACGGTGGGGTCTCTTTTTCGAGGGGCTGTGCGGGTGAACGGTGTCCGCGAACGCCTCGGCCGTATGCCCCGTCGGCAGCTCCTACTGGGCGCTGTCGCTGCGCTTGTGCTGCTGGTGGTGGTCATACGGGTGGCGGGGACCGGATCCGGTTCGTCGACGGTCCCCTCGCCGGCGATCAGTACCCCTGTGGCGTCAATTCCCACGCAGGTCGCGAGCGCGACGGCTGCCGGGGCCCGCGTCGTCGCCGACGCGCAGACGCCCGCTGCGTTTACCAGCGCGCTGCGTGACCAACAGGTGATCGTGGTCGGATTCGTGCTGCGGGGTGTCGCCGACGACGATGCGGTCGCGTCGGCGCTTGCCGGGCTCGCCTCGCCCCAGGAAGCGGTGCCGGGGGTGCGCTACCTGGTCTACAACGTGGCCACTGGTGACCGCTATGGCGATCTGGCGACCATCCTTGGCATCTCGGATACCCCGAGCGTGGTGATCATCGGCGCCGACGGGCACATTGCCAACGAGTGGGACGAGTACGTCGACGCCGGGGTGATCTCCGCGGCGCTCCAGCGCGCTATTACGGCCACTGCAGGCTGATTCGGCGCTCACCCCGGCGGTACGCATCGGCGACCGGCTAACCTTCGGGCGTGCCCGCATACTCAGCAGAGATCGTCCGTCACATCGCGCGCCCGACCGGAGCCGGGGCCCTGGCTGACGCGAATGCCGTCGGCGAGTCCGGAGCGGTCGGTTGCGGTGACGTTGTGCGGATGCAGTTGCGCATTGATGGCGCGCGTCTGAGCGCGGTGCGGTTTCTCGCCTATGGGTGCCCCGCCGCGCTGGCGGCGGCAAGCGCGGTCTGCGCGCGACTCGAGGGAAAGACGGTCCATGAGGCGATGCTGCTGTCGGCCGACGACCTCGATGCGGAGCTCGGCGGGCTCGGGTCCCAGCGGCGCCATGGTGCGGAGATCGCCGTCGACGCCCTCGCACGGGCCTTGGAGTCCTGGTTCTCGGCGCGCCTGGGGGAGGAGGGCGTTCCCCGCGATCGCGATCGCGTCGCCGTGGCGATGAGCGGCGGGGTGGACTCGGCGGTCGCTGCGATGCTGCTGTGCGAAGCCGGATGGGATGTCGTGGGAGTGACGATGCGGCTCTGGCACGATCCCGCGGCGGTCGCGGCGGAGCGTTCGTGCTGCTCCCCGGAGACCGTGCGGCTTGCGCGAGCCAGTGCGCATGCGCTGGGGATCCCGCACATCACCATCGATGCCGCCGACACCTTTCACGAGGGCGTCGTCCAGGAGTTCATGGCCGGCTACAAGGCCGGCCGCACCCCGAACCCGTGTGTGATCTGCAACGGCAGCGTCCGCTTTCGCGTACTTGGGCAGGCCGCCGAACTGCTGGGGGCGCAATGGCTTGCCACGGGCCATTACGCACGGGTGGCGCGCGGTGCCCACGACCGGCCGGTGCTTGCCGCAGCAGCGGATACGTCCAAGGATCAGAGCTACATGCTCAGCATGCTCGGCGCCGACGTGCTCGAGCGGCTGATCTTCCCGCTCGGCGAGCTGCACAAGCCGGAGGTGCGGGCGAAGGCGCTCGAGGCGCAATTGCCGGCGGCAGAGGCCGTGGAGAGCCAGGAGATTTGCTTTGTGGGCGCCGACGGCTACGGGCCATTTCTGGAGCGCAACGCCGGCCTGACCCCGGAATTCGGGCCGATCGTAGATCTGGACGGGACCCCCATCGGCGAGCACGGCGGCTATTGGCGCTTTACGGTCGGCCAGCGCAAGGGGATCGGCGTCGCCGCGGCGCAGCCGCTGTATGTCATCGGTACCGACCCGGAGCGCAATGCGGTGATGGTCGGTCCGCGCACGGCCCTGGAGACCTGGGGCCTGGAATTGCGTCCCGCCGTCGCGCACGACGTGCTCGACCTGAGTGCGCCATTCGAGGTGCGCGTGCGGTATCGCGGGCAACCCCTGCTGGGGCGCACGGTCGTGCCTCTTGATGAGACCGGTGTTCTCGTCGACCTCGCTGAACCCGCCTCTGGTGTGGCCCCCGGGCAAACTGCAACGATCTATCAAGACGGACGCCTTGTGCTAGCCGGTACGATCACCGGGTCACATTCCTCGAGCGGGAGCCAATAACTCGTGCATTGGTCCGATGTGCTCAAAGCCGCGCTGTCGTTGTTCTTGGTGCTGACCGGGTTCGCGTTGGCCTACATGTTCCTCCGCATGGCCGGCGTGTTCGGCCGCTTGGGCACGTCTGTGACACGGGTCACCGATCAGGTCGTGCCGATTCTCAGCAAGGCCCAGACGACGATGGACGGGGTGAATCGCGAGATTGATCGGGTCGACGAGATCATGGTGACGGCGGTCAACGGGGCAAAGGGGGCCGAGCGGACCCTGCAGACGATCTCGAGCGCGGCGACCGCCCCGGTGCGGATCCTCACCGGAGTCGCGGCGGGGGTCAAAGAGGGAATTGCGACGTTCGTGGCGCGCCGAGTGGCCGATGCGCAGAACGAGGCGACCGAACCCGGGGCAGCCTCTGCAGCCGAGGAATCGTCCGCAACAACCGCTGCGGGATCGGCGACCTCAGAGGGGGCGGCATCGTGAAACTGCGCACCGTGGCCGTGTTGGGATTAGCTGGCTGGTTGTATGCCAAGGCCCCGCGCGATCCGCAGGAGTGGCCGGCATTTGCCGGCGAGCAGTTTGCGACCCTGCGTGAACAGGTCAATGAGGCGATCGAGGCCGGCAAGCGGGCCAGTGAGCGGCGGATTGAGCAGCTGGATCGCGAGGTGGCCGAGTCCTTTCACCAGGCAGACCGCGACGGGTCGTAGCCCGGGGTCCTCGATGAGCGCGTGGGGCACTGCCCACACCGCGGTGCTGGTACGATCGGCGATCGGATGACGACTCATCAGATCCGTCGCGCGTTTCGGGAATACTTCGAGCGCCAAGGCCACCTTGCACTGCCGTCGGCGCCGCTGGTGCCGTACGACGACGACCCCTCGGTCCTGCTGACGATTGCCGGGATGCAGCCGCTCAAGGCCTACTTCCTCGGCACCGCGCAGCCTCCGGCGCCGCGCCTGACCAGCTGTCAGAAATGCTTCCGGACCGTCGACATCGACCAGGTCGGCCATACGGCCCGGCACCTGACATTCTTCGAGATGCTCGGCAACTTCTCACTCGGGGATTACTTCAAAGAGGACGCGATCCGCTTTGGATTTGAGGTCTCTACCGAGGTCTTCGGTCTCGATGCGGACCGCATCTGGATCACCGTGTTCGAGGGCAACGAGCAGGTGCCCGGGGACGACGAAGCCCGTGAGCGGTGGATTGAGCTCGGCATTCCCGCCGAGCGCATTCAGGCGCTCGGAGAAGCCGACAACTTCTGGAAGGCCGGGCCGACGGGTCCGTGCGGCCCCAATACCGAGCTCTACTTCGATCGCGGTCCCGCCTTCGGGCCCGAGGGCGGCCCGCGCATCGGTGGTGAGCGCTATCTGGAGTATTGGAACCTGGTGTTCATGCAGTACGAGCGCACGGCCGACGGGGTGCTGAGCTCGCTTCCGGCGAAGAACATCGATACCGGGGCCGGCTTGGAACGCATCGCCGCCCTCTTGCAGGACACGCCGTCGGTGTTCGAGACTGATGCGTTCTGGCCCTTGATCGAATGGGCCCAGGCGGCCAGCGGAGTGCGCTACGGCGCCGACCCACGCGCAGATCGTGCATTGCGCGTGCTCGCCGACCACGGGCGCGCGATGACGTTCTTGACCGCTGACGGCGTCCGCCCCTCCAACGAGGGCCGTGGATATGTGCTGCGTCGCATCGTCCGACGTGCGGTCTCCGAGGGCACCCACCTCGGCTTGCCCTACGACGCGATCGTCGCCTTGGCGGCCGAGGTCTCCGCGGACTGGGGTGATGCGTATCCGGAATTGATCGCCGAGCGCCGCGTCATCGCCGACACGCTTGGCGCGGAGGCCGAGCAGTTCGCGCGCACGCTCCACCAGGGGCGCAAATTGCTGTCTGAAGTCATTGAGCGCTCCGCAGGCCCCGGCGCGGTCTCCGGCGAGGACGCCTTTCGTCTGCACGACACGTACGGATTTCCGCTCGATCTGACCGCTGCGGCCGCCAACGACGCCGGTCTCGAGGTGGATACCGCCGAGTTCGAGCGTTTGATGAGCGAACAGCGCGAGCGGTCGCGTGCGGGGATCGCCGCCGCCACCGAGACCGAGCTTGTGGTGCGGGCGGCGGAGCTGGCGGCGCGCGGGAGCCGCAGCCAGTTCGTCGGCTACGATGAGCTCGAGGTGCAAACGCTCGTCACCGGTGTTGCTGATCTCGGCGCCGGGCGGCAGTTGGTCAAGCTCGAGCGTTCTCCGTTCTACGCACAGGGCGGTGGCCAGGTCTCCGATCGGGGCTGGGTCGCGACCGACGGGCATCGTCGTCACGTGCGTGATGTGCTGCGGGTCGGGGATGACCAGGTGCTGGTCCTCGAAGGTGCCGCGCTCGCGGAAGGTGCGCGTGTCACGGCGCACGTCGATGTGCCGGCGCGGCGCGCCACGCAGGCCAATCATACCGGGACGCATGTGCTCAATTGGGCCCTGCGTGAGCGGCTCGGGCTGGACGTCAAACAGGCCGGCTCATACGTGGGCCCGGACAAGCTGCGGTTCGACTTCACACACCGCGGCCGCGTCCCTCGCGAAGAGCTGGACAAGATCGAGCGGCTCGTCAACGAGCGGGTCGCTGAGGATGCGCCGGTGTCGTGGGTCGAGATGCCCAAGCATGAAGCCGACGGGATCGGGGCGGTCGGACTCTTCGGCGAGAAGTACGGCGACATCGTGCGCGTCGTGTCCGCCGGCGACTTCTCCAAGGAGCTGTGCGGCGGGACGCATGTCGCGCGCACAAGTGAGATCGGCCCGTTCAAGATCATCACCGAGACCAGCGTCGGGTCGGGCGCGCGGCGCATCGAGGCCATCACCGGGGCCGAGTTCGCGGCCTGGCATGCGCGACGCGCCCAGGAGCTTGAACACGATCTGGCCGGGCGCGATGCGCGGATTGCCGAGCTCGAGGGTGAACTCAAACGCGCCAGACAGGGCCGCGTTGATCCGGCAGTGATCGCCGCACACCCGATTGTGAGCGGGCAGGTGCATGCGGTTATCGCCGAGGTGGAGGCGAGCGACGCCGAAGAACTTCTCGAGATCTCGGATCAGGTCAAGCGCGTCCTCGGCGATGGCGCCGCTGTCGTACTCGGAGCGCGGGCCGACGGGAGGGTCATGCTGGTCGCGAATCTGGCTCCGGGTGCGATCGCCGGGGGATTCTCCGCGGCGGCGATCCTGAGCGAGATTGCGCCGATTGTCGGCGGCGGCGGCGGCGGGCGTGAGGCCATGGCCCGTGCCGGCGGCAAGAACCCCGAGCGGCTCTCCGATGCCCTGGCCGCGGCCGGCGCCCTCTTTGGTGCGCCTTCCGGGTGAAGCTGCTTGCCCTGGATCACGGCCGTGCCCGGACCGGTGTCGCGGTGAGCGATCCGACGGGTACCCTGGCGCGGCCATTGACGGCAATTGCTCGGGTCGACAGCCCTGCCGGGATGCGCACCCTCGATGAGATGATTGCGCGCGAGCAACCCGAGCGCATCATCGTTGGCGAGCCGCTGCTGCTCTCGGGTGAGCGCGGTTCCCAGGCGCGGGCGGCCGCCGGATTCGCCAACCGGGTGCGCGGGAGGTTTGGGATCCGGGTCGATCTGGTGGACGAACGTCTGTCGACGCGCGAGGCATCGCGTCGGCTTGCGGAATCCGGGCCGCGCAAGCGGCGCGCTCCGGATCTCGACAGTCTTGCGGCATGCGTGTTGCTGGAGACGGTGCTGCGCCAGATCCGCGCGGGCGTCACCGAATGAGCGCGCGAAGCCGACGCGCGAGGCGGCGGTCCCGAGGCTCGCGGGCCTGGCTGGTGGCGCTGGTCGTGGTCATCGTGGTCGCATCGGTCGCCTGGCTGGTCCATCATCGCTCCAACGCATCGGGCGGTTCGGCGCAGGCAACCCCGACCTCGGTCAACGTCACGTTCCCCGAGGGGCTGCGCCGCGAGCAGATCGCGAGCATCCTGGCGGCCAAGACCCACTTGTCGGCGAGCCGGTACCTGGCGCTGACTGCCAGCGGCGGGGAGGGCGAGGTGCTCTCCGGGCAGAAGGCGCCCCGCTCGCTTGAGGGCTTTCTGTTTCCGGCGACGTATCCGATCTATCCGACCACGACCGTCAGTGAGGTCATCAATGCGCAGCTGACCGCGTATCGGAACTACACGGCCACCGTGAACTACCGCTACGCGGAGTCCAAGAACCTCTCTCCATACGACGTGCTGATCATTGCGTCCATGGTCGAGCGTGAAGTCGCAGTGCCGTCCGAGCGGGCCCTGGTCGCCGGCGTGATCTACAACCGCTTGCGTCTGGGAATGACGCTGGGGATCGACTCGACGGTCCAGTACGCGCTTGGGTATTGGAAGACGAACCTCACCGCAAGCGATCTCCAGATCGACTCGCCCTACAACACCCGCCGGTTTTATGGGTTGCCGCCCGGGCCGATCTGCAACCCGGGTCTGGCCAGCATCGAGGCTGCCGCGAACCCTGCGCACGTGCCGTATCTGTACTACGTTGCCCGCAGCGACGGCAGCGACGGACATTATTTCGCGACAACCCTGCCGCAGTTCAACGTCGACGTCGCCAAGTCCGATGCCAACCTGGCGCGCGGAGGGTGACATGATTTCGGGTGCGACGCGCGTGACCGGGATTATCGGGTGGCCCGTGGCGCATTCGCTGTCGCCGGCGATGCAGAACGCCGCCTTCGCCGAGCTTGGGTTGGACTGGGCGTACGTGGCATTCCCCGTGGCGCCGGATCGGGTGGCAGAGGCTGTCTGCGGGCTCGCTGCTGCGGGGGTGGCGGGACTCAATGTGACGATTCCCCACAAGCAGGCGGTCATTGACGCCTGTAGCTCGGTCTCTAGCGCGGTTGCCGCGATCGGTGCGGCCAACACCCTGGTCCCGGACGGTGCGGGGGGGTGGCGTGCCGAGAACACCGACGCGCCGGGTTTCTTGCGGGCGCTCGACGAAGCTGCGCCCATCGCGCTTGACGGGGCACAGGTGTTGGTGATCGGCGCCGGAGGGGCGGCGCGCGCCGTGGCATTTGCGGTGCGCAGCCGGGGCGCCCGCGTGGTCGTCGCCAATCGCACACGGGCGCGCGCCGCCGAACTGGGTGAGCCTGTGGAGTTCACGCGCGCGGCGCTCGAGGATGCCGCCCGCCAGAGCGTGCTGGTCGTGAATTGCACGAGCCTCGGGCTCCACGGGGACGGCGTTCCAGAGGAGTTGCCATGCGCGGCCCTCGGCCCGGAGCACGTCGTCGTCGACATCGTCTACCGGCCCCCCGGCGGGACTCCGTGGCTGGCGGCTGCCGGAGCCCGCGGGGCGCGGTGCGTGGACGGGTTGGGGATGCTGCTGCACCAGGGCGCCGCGGCATTCGTACAATGGACCGGCCAGGAGCCGCCAATTGCCGCAATGCGCGGTGCGCTGACGCTGCCACAGGGGTAATGTCGCGGGCCGCTTTGGCCGATCAGAGAAGGGGTGACAACTCCCCCGGACATCTCCACAAGAATCAACGACATCCTGAACATGGGGATGTCGCCGCTCGTGAAGCCGCGGGCAGCTGCCGAGCGCCGTCGTGCGGAGGATGTGCGACTTCCGCAGTCGGGGATGCGACGGCTGGACCCGGGAGGACTCTCCGGTTCGGGCAGCCGCCAGGCGCCGCCCCCAACGGCGCCGACCAGCCGGGCACAATCGCTGACCCAAGTCCTGCTCAGGCTGAACTACATTACCGTCGATGAACTCCGCGCGGCATTTCCCGATGGCCCACCGCAAGGGGGGCGTCTCGGGGAGATCTTGGTCGAGCGCGGTGTGATTACCCGCGAACAGCTCGCCCATGGGAGCGCGCTGCGGGCCGGCGTCGAGGTGTTTGAGCCGGGAACCCAGCTCGATCGCACCGTCGCCGAGATGATCGACGAACGCACCTCGCGCCGCTACCAGGCGGTCCCGGTGAGGATTGACGGCGACGGGCGGCTGGCGGTCGCCATGGCGGATCCGTCGAACGTGTTGGCGCTTGACGATCTGCGGATCATCACGGGCCGCGAGATCCGTCCCCTGCTGGCCTCGTCGGATGAGATTACGCACCTGATGGGCGAGACGCGGCGCCTCGACAGAGTGCTTGCCACGGTGGTGGATGCCAATGGCTTCGGCGATACCCGAGTCATCGACCATATGGTCGATGACATCGCCGAGGTCTCGAACGACGATGCCCCCGTGGTGCGTCTGGTGAACTCAATCATCTCCCGCGGGGTCGAGGAAGGCGCGTCGGACGTGCATTTCGAGCCGCAGGCGACCGAAATGATGGTGCGCTTCCGGGTTGATGGCGTGCTGCGCAACGTCACCACGGTGCCATCAAGTTTCACCAACGGGGTCGCGAGCCGCATCAAGATCATGGCGGACCTTGACATTGCGGAGCGCCGAGCTCCCCAGGATGGGCGCGTCGGGCTCTTTGTCGCCGGGCGGAATCTGGATCTGCGCGTTGCCACGTTGCCGACCGTGTACGGCGAGAAGATCGTCATCCGGATCCTCGATCGCACCAATCTGGTCATGGACTTGCGAGACCTCGGATTCACGGCCGAGGTGCTGGAGCGGTTCGAGAGCTGCTATCGCCGGCCACACGGCGCGCTGCTGGTAACCGGCCCGACGGGATCCGGCAAATCCACGACCCTGTACGGAACGCTCAACCAGCTCAATTCGGTCGAACAGAACATCATCACGGTCGAAGACCCGGTCGAGTATCGGCTTCCCGGCATCAATCAGGTGCAGGTCAACCCCAAGGCGGGCTTGACGTTTGCCGCAGGGCTGAGGTCGATTCTGCGCTGCGACCCCGACGTGATCATGATCGGCGAGGTCCGCGATACGGAGACCGCCAAGATCGCTATCGAGTCTGCGCTGACGGGTCACCTCGTCCTCGCAACGCTCCACACCAATGACTCCGCGGGCGCGCTGTCGCGTCTTGCCGAGATGGGCGTGGAGGCTTTTCTGTCCGCAAGTGCCGTTTCCGGGATCCTGGCGCAACGTCTGGCGCGGCGCCTATGTCCCCACTGCCGCATCGCGCACGTCATTCCGAGCTCACTCTTCGCGGGTCTGGTCGGTGCCGGGCGTCTGCCCGAAGACCTGGGGGAGACAACTCAGGTGTTTCGGCCGGGAGGGTGTCCGCGCTGCGGGGGCTCCGGGTACAAGGGGCGCCTCGGCGTGTATGAGATGTTGGTCGTCACCGAAAAGATCTCCGAGATGATCGTCGCCGGTGCGTCGGCGGACGCCTTAACCCACCAGGCTCAGCTTGAGGGAATGCGCACCCTGCGCGAGGACGGCCTGGTCAAGGTGATGCGCGGGGATACCAGCCTCGAGGAAGTCGCGCGGGCGGTGGGCTGATGGCATCCGCGCTCGGGAACCTTTGCACCAAGCGCTCCGGGGCTCCTACCGGCAAGCACGCTGCCGTCAGGGCATTCCACGCCGTTCGATCAGAGGGCCAGCGATGATGGATTTCAGCGAGATGATCACCAAGGTGGTCGCCAAGGGCGCCAGCGACCTGCATCTGTCGGTGGGCGCCCCGCCGGTGATGCGCTGCAGCGGTGAGCTGATGCCAATCGGGGGTGAGGCCCTCAGTCCGCAGGACACCCGCGAGTTGCTTTACGGCATTCTCACCCAGGAGCAGCGGCGGCGTCTGGAGACCGATCTTGAGCTGGACTTCTCGTACCACGTGCCGGGGCAGGCCCGGTTTCGCGTGAATGCCTACCACCAGCGTGGGGTGCTGGGGGCTGCGTTCCGCGTTGTTCCGACGACGATTCGCAGTTTGGACGATCTGCGACTGCCGGCCTCGATCGGAGCATGGACGCACAAGCCCCGCGGTCTGGTGCTGGTTACCGGTGCGACCGGCTCGGGAAAGTCCACGACTCTTGCCGCGCTGATCGATCAGATCAACGAGACGCGCGCATGCCACATCATGACCATCGAGGACCCGATTGAGTTCCTGCACCGCCACAAGCGGTCCCTAATCAACCAACGTGAGCTGGGTGGGGACACCCAGTCGTTTGCCAATGCCCTGCGCAGCGCGCTGCGTCAGGACCCTGACGTGATTCTGGTGGGCGAGATGCGTGACCTGGAAACCATCCAAATCGCCCTGACCGCAGCCGAGACCGGCCACTTGGTCTTCGGGACCCTGCACACATCCGATGCACCGCAGACGATCGATCGCGTGATTGACGTCTTTCCCTCTCATCAGCAGGAGCAGGTGCGAGTGATGCTGGCAAACGCGTTGCAGGGGGTGTGCTGCCAGCAACTGTTGCCGACACCCGAGGGCGGGCGCGTGGTGGCATGTGAGGTGCTCGTCGCGACATCTGCGGTTCGGAACCTCATCCGAGAAGGCAAGACCCACCAGATCTATTCGATGATGCAGACCGGGGCCCAGCACGGAATGCAATCGATGGACACGGCGCTGGCGCTGCTGGTGCGCGACGGTGCTGTTCGCCGCGATGTCGCGCTTGAGCGGTCCAGCACCCCGGCAGAATTGCAGCGGCTGTTCGATAGCGGCAGCTTGCCTGTCGTCCCCAACGGACGCCCCGCGCGGGCCGTGGCATAAGCTCGCAATGAGCTCCGCGACCTACACCTTCAAGGGCCTGGATCCCGCGGGCGTTCCCGCCCAAGGGGAGATCCAGGGGGAGTCGCCGTCTCAGGTAGCCGCGCAACTGCGCAGTCGCGGGTTTACCGTCGTGGACATTTCGCGCAAGCGGATGGCGTTTACGCTCCAAGACCTTCGGGACCTCTACACGCCGGTGGCCCCGCGCGATCTCACGGTGCTCGCACGCCAGCTGGCGACGATGGTCTCCTCGGGGCTGTCGCTGCTGCGCGCGCTGTACGTTCTGGAAGATCAAACCGAGTCCCAGAAGCTGGCGCGCGTCATCGTGGCCGTGCGTCAGGACGTCGAGACGGGATTTGCGCTCTCCCAGGCTATGTCCAAACATCCGGCCGTGTTCAATGACCTGTTCGTCTCGATGGTGGCCGCGGGAGAGGCAGGCGGAAACCTCGAGGAAGTTCTCGAGCGTCTGGCACTCCAGCTGGAAAAGGACGATCACCTGCGGCGCACGGTCCGCGCGGCGATGGTCTATCCGACGCTGATCGGGTGTTTTGCCCTGGCAGTGCTGGTGGCGATGGTGACGTTGATCGTCCCGATTTTCGCGGGCATTTTCAAAGGGCTCGGGGGCCAGCTTCCGGCGCTGACTCAGGTGATGATGGCGATCTCGAACGCATTTCGGAGCGAGTGGTACCTGTTCGTGATCGGGCCCGCGGCGATTGTGTGGGGATTCCGCGCCGCGAAGCGCACCGATCGCGGCCACTTTATGTGGGACCGCATCAAGCTCAATATGCCGATGCGAATCGGGGAAATTGTCCGAAAGGTGGCGATCGCCCGTTTTGCTCGGACGCTTGCGACGCTGACCTCCGCAGGCGTCCCGATTCTGCACGCCCTGGAGATCACGGCCAAGACGACCGGCAATCGCGTCATTGGGGACCCCATGGCCGAGGTCGCTGAGCGCGTCAAGGATGGTGAGTCGCTCGCTGGGCCGCTTGAGCGCACGAAGGTGTTCCCTGCGATCGTCACGCAGATGCTGGCGGTGGGAGAGGAAACCGGCTCGCTTGACGTGATGCTGCATAAGCTTGCGGACTTCTACGACGACGAGGTCGAGACAATGCTGAAATCGCTGACCTCGATCATCGAGCCGGTGATGATGCTGGTGGTGGGTGCGATAGTCGGGATCGTCGTGATCGCGATGTACCTGCCAATGTTCGACGTCTACAACCTGGTCAAGTAGCGGCGTGATCTGGCCGAGAGCGTTCTCCAGTGTTATCGGTGAGGACTAACCCGAAAACAGCAGTTTTGTGTGTGAACTGCCCCGGGTTTTCTGGAGGCTCTTTCCCGTGAGCGGATGGAGCGATGCCACCAACAAGCAGGTACTTACCAGAGCCGGGTGAGCGGGCGGTGCGGATGGTCATCGAGCATGAGGATCACTACCCGTGTGAGTCGGCCGCGATGGCATCAGTCGCTGGGGATGACCCGGCAGACGGTGCGCACGTGGGCGCGGCGCGATCAGATCGACGGGGGATTGCGTCCCGGGCTCACCACCTCTTTCTCGAGGTGTCGCGACGACCGATTGAATCCGCCCAGTACCTGTCGATCCGCGACACCGAGCGCCTGGCAGATGCCGGTGCGGTCGCCGTGGGGGGGTCAACGGGCGATTCATATGACAACGCCCTTGCCGAGAGCTTCAACGGCCTATTCAAGACCGAGCTCGTTCACCGACGCGCTCCCTGGGCGAGCGCCGATGATCTCGAATGGGCCACGGTCACCGACACCGACTGGTTCAACAACCGCCGTTCGCATGGTGAGATCGGCATGATCCCGCCAGCAGAAGTCGAGTCCAGCTACGACCGTCAGGACGACGCAGCCCAGAGGGCTGTGTCACAGACAAACGGGTCTCTATGAAACCCGGGGCGGTTCAGTAGCCGCATAGTGGTTGGACTAGTTATTGGGTACCCGTCACGTGAGGCAGGTCCTCGGTCGGCCAAGACTCACGCGCTAGCGGCGAAACGGAAGTCGTACTCGGAGGCGAGGCCCAATGCGCTCACCATGTTGCTTGGCTTGCGTCGCGCCGAAAAACGCCGCGACCCCAAACCCGATGATCGCGCAGGTGATCGCGGCGAACGCCCAGCCATGCGCGCCGTCCTTCATTCCCGTAATGAGCCACAGCAGGCTTCCCCATGCGAACCCGATCAGCCAACCCCCGACAAGTTTGATCAAGCGCTGCGTTGATGTCTTGGTCGGCGATTGGTGTATATCGCGCGCGGCCATATTGCCTCGATCCCTCGTTGGACGCAGTGGGCGCGGCTCACGCCAGCTGATGCGGGCACCGCATACGACGATGACCGCAAGAATGCAAAGCGGGCGGGCCTCAGAGAGGACCGCCCGCCCAAACTACCCCACCCAGCTGTAGAGGCTAGGCCTCAGCCGAGCGCGGCTTTGGCGTGACCGCAGCGGCGACCCGGGCGGAAATGACGCCCAGGACCACACCAACTAGTGCACTGACCAAGCCGTCGATAAACACCCAGTACCACGGCAGCGACAACACGCCGCCAAAGGCCCCGGTACCTGCTGTTGCAGGCTTTGCCAGGCGGGCGAGGCTGCTACTGGTGCCCCCACCATTCGGGTACCAGTTGTCGATTCCGGTGGCGACCCAAAGGCCAAACAGGCCACCGAAGATCGGGAATGTACCAGCAACGTAGTACCAGTCACCCGCGATCAGGACCAGCACCAAGACCAGTGCGCAGATGCCGACCAACAGCGAGATCGACCAGAAGTCGGGGAATCCCTTGATTTTCGGGGCGATACCGGCGGTAGCAAGAAACCCGAGGGAGCCGAAGATGCTGGCGATGGCGATCTTCCCAGCCGCAGCGTTGTCGCCGCCCGCGGCAAAGAAGAGTCCCCACGAGATAAAGGCGATCCAAACAATGAGCTGGAAATGAGACGGCAGCGACACGCCGATACCGAGGTTGCCGCTGGTTACCCAGTGAAACTGAAAATTCAAGGCAACCTCTGTCCATGCGAACGAGAGGATGCCGATGACGATCGCCAATGGCACGATCGCCTTAGCACGAGCACTCATGAGTGCGACTCCTTTTTCGATAGGAGGAAAAACGGCCGCGGGGAAAGAGGAAGAGTCTGCGGCCGTGTCCAGGCGCCCGTGGAGGCGGTCAGGACGGCCCAAACTTAGTGGCAAACGGCGCAAGGCGCAATAGAGTGGCCTGGCTTTTTATGAGTTCGTTTCATGCATCGTTTTCGATCGACGTTTGAATAAATCCTCCCGCCGCCGAAATCCGGGCAACCGCCGCATGGCGTGCGACCGCGTTGGCGCCCATATTTGCCGGTGGGTGTGTGGAGAGCCACAGTTGACCGGCAAACACCCGCATATCGCGGCCGTAACCTGATCACGAATCCCGAGCGGGCCGGCCGCACGTGTGCGCATCGGTAGTACAAGTCCTTGGACACGCACGGCCTGCTGGCGGCGGGGTCGGCATGCCGCGAGTCACTCGAGGGTGCGACGCGGACGAGCGGCGCACGCTCGAAGGAGCGCTTACTGCCCGCGAACTCGCCCAGGCAGCGTTCCGGCTGCGGTACTGGCAGGCCGACGCCTTGTTCCCCTTGACCAAGGTGCGTTTCCGGGAACGCCGAGTATCGGCCGGGCACTATTACCGACAAGCCGTCGTCCTCGCGGGTGCCATCGATGCGTGCAGTATCCGCGGGTTGCCGTACCGACCCCGCCGCCAGCGGTCATGGTCGGCGCCGCGAGGCGCGCTGTTGCAAGAGTGGCGATGCATGGCATGAGCAGGGGCCACGGACCGCTCTGAGACCGTCCGCCCGGTTTATGCGCGAAGTCGCGACGCGCGCTTCCCGGTCGCGGCACGTGAACCCCTCGATGATGGAGCGGTTCCGGAAGTCCTGGACCCTGTGCCGCCAGCGCGCGGCGCGCCCGGCCGATGCGCTCCATGCACGGGCGGGGCATTGTCGAAGAATTGGATGCCACGGTGCTTGACGCTGGCGGCGCTGAGCGCGGCGCGCTTGAACGGGTTGAGACCTGCTGGCGGGTCGCACGCACGGGCGTTCGCCCAATTCCGAGGACCATAGAGAGATGCCGCGGCGACCCGAGGGCGAAGGCCTGACACCCGCCCTTGGGAGGATCGGGCAGCCCAGCGTTCGGCAGTGGATTTGAGAGGTGGCGACCCAACGGGCGCCGGCAAGATGGCACCGGGACAGGGCCTGGGGCACGCGTTGCACGTCGCGCGCGCATCAGGAACCTGTCGGATCAGAGGGCCTCGCGCGACGTGGCGCCCCCGCTGACCTTGGCCTTCATGTGCGCTTCACCCACTGATGTGCGCCTGCGCATCAGTGTGATGCGCCTGGTGACCAGGCCGCCGACAGCTGCCATCGCCACGACGTAGAGCCCTGTGGCCCACGGCTGTTGTGAGTCGGTGCCCGAATACATGCCGTGAAGCAGGGCCGCGACGAAGACGGCGAATGTCAGATAGTGCAGGCGTCGCCACGCGTGATAGCCAATCCGCGCGCGAAAGCGCGAGCTCAGCCAGAGCGCGATCATCAGCTCGAAGGCCACGATGCCCAAGGACAGCGGTAACGGCCGCCAACTCGCGCTGAACGGGATGATGGCCTGGACCAAACTGATATGCGCGTACGGATCGAGCACGACCCCGGTGATGTGTACCGCGAGAAAGGCAATCGCCAGCACCGTGAGGTACTGGTGCAGATCGTTCGTGACAAACCGCGGCCAACGCGACGAGGTGAGCCGCAGCGACACCGCAAGGCCCAGACAGACGGCAACTGTCAGCAGTGCGAACGCCACGAATCCTCCCGCGCGCGCGATGTCCCACGCCAGGTGCGCGTTCATACCGTTGCCGTGTGGCGTGGCCGGCAGCGTCCTGGCCGGCCGGATCCGCTCCGCGCGCGCCGGCCGGTCACGATGTCACCGGCCGATTTACGCACCGGGTCATGACCCACCGGAACTGACCACCGGCGTCTGCGTCGCGGTCTGGGATGACGGGGCGAGCGCGGCAGCACTCTGCGCGCGCACGGCGGTGAGCCGCGCAGTACCGGCCACAGTATGTGAAGTGGGCGCTGCAGCCGCAAACACCGCCAGTGCCCCGAAGCTTGCGAGCGCCCCGACCAGCACCGAGCGCTTGATGCGCCGCAGTCGCTGTGATGCGTGTTGTCGTTGACGTGCTCTTGAATCCGCTGGCATTGCGAGGTCCCTTCGTGCGTGGCGACGGCAACGCTATGCGGGCGCATTGAGAGCCTGCTGGGAATCTCGTGAACGTCGGATTGCGATCGCGTTGAAGGACGAGGCGTTCGGCCTTGCGCATCCAACGTGTCGGCCACGGGTCGGGGAGGCGCGCTACCTGCGCCCGGGGGTTCCGGTGATCTTCAGCGCGGGCGGAGACCCGGTCACGGGCACGACACCGGTCTGGACGCAGCGTGGCCGTCGGGATCCTCGCGCCCGGTGTCGGTGCCCAGTACGCCGACGCAATCATCGAGGACCACTGACGCATGGCAA
>Ga0182030_10004223_pt1 | contig 30635 bp, 20 predicted proteins | sample 812S3MmetaG_FD_121299 | JGI IMG/M metagenome (GOLD analysis project Ga0182030, IMG submission 121299) | Permafrost microbial communities from Stordalen Mire, Sweden - 812S3M metaG (Illumina Assembly) | ecosystem: Environmental > Terrestrial > Soil > Wetlands > Permafrost | place: Sweden...
GGAATCGGGGACTGCGATAAACTTGGCAGTTGGGCCATGGAGTTGCCCAACAGAGTGAAGCCCAGGAAGCACAACCGAATCGCTCTCATATCTATCGAGCGAGTTTACAGGTTGGCCATCAGGCTTATCAACGAACCTGCTCCAGCCAATCCGTTTGTATGCTTATCAGTTTGCAGTCCAACTCAAGTAGGAGAACCTCATGTCTTTGTCACGTCGGGAGCTATTAAAGACTAGCGCCTTTGCCATCGCCGGAACCGCTATCGGCCTGGATGACGCAATATCCTCGACAGCAGCGCAGGCACCGGCTTCCGCTGTTGGACGGTGGGGCGTGTTTGAGACTTCCTGCCGGGGACCGGAGAACGGCAATCCATATGTCGATGTGGAGTTCGGTGCAACCTTTGAGCAGGGCGGCAGAGCGGTTCAGGTAACGGGATTTTATGACGGTGGGGGGACATATCGGGTGCGCTTCATGCCAGACGCTGTAGGAACCTGGACCTATCGCACCCAGAGCAGCCGGCCGGAATTAGATGGAAAGACTGGATCGTTTACGGTGATTCCGGCACAAGCGGGGAACCACGGTCCCGTACGAGTAAGAGACCAGTATCACTTTGTCTACGCGGATGGCACCCCGTACCGCGAACTGGGGACAACCTGCTATGCCTGGACGAGTCAGCCGGCGGCACTGGAAGAGCAGACGCTGAAGACGCTGGCGGCATCGCCCTTCAACAAGTTGCGAATGTGCCTGTTTCCGAAGTGGTTCAACTATAACCATGGTGAACCGCCAAGATACGCGTTCGTTGGGCAAGCGCCCAATCACTGGGACTTCACGCAAGTCAATCCGGAATACTTTCAGCATTTCGAGAAGCGGATCGGACAACTCGCCGAGATGGGGATCGAGGCGGATGTGATCTTGTTCCATCCGTACGACGCCGGGCACTGGGGCTTCGACAATATGGGCGCGGAGAACGACGACCGTTACCTGCGCTACATGATTGCGCGGCTTGGGGCGTATCGGAATGTATGGTGGTCGTTGGCCAACGAGTGGGACTACTTCAAGACGAAGACGGAAGCAGATTTCGAGCGTTTCGGGGAGATTATCGCCAAGAACGATCCGTACAAACATCTGTGCTCAATCCACAACCAGAAGACGTTCTTTGACCATTCGAAGCCTTGGATCAGCCATGTGAGTGTGCAGAACGACATGCCTGACAACGCCCCGGCCTATATCCACAAGTATGCCAAGCCGGTGGTCTTCGATGAATGCCGGTATGAAGGCGACATCCCTGAAGGTTGGGGCGACATTACGGCGGTGCGGCTGGTAGGCAATTTCTGGAAGACGCTGGTGGAGGGGGCGTTTTGCGGGCACGGAGAGACCTACCTCAATGCGAAGGAAGAGCTTTGGTGGTCGAAGGGTGGAGTGCTGGTTGGGCAGAGCCCCGCGCTGCTGAAATTCTTCAAGCAGATCGTCGATGCGGCACCTGCGGGGGCGACAGTGCTCTCCGATCGAAATACATGGGGGGTGGAAGGCGAATACTACCTGACGTACCTTTGGGACAGGCAGCACGCTACGCAGAGCTACAAGCTGCCCGAGGGCTTAAAGTTCAAGGCGGACATTATCGACACATTGGCAATGTCGATTACCCCAGTTGCAGGGACGCTTTCGGACAAGGTGGATATTGCGTTGCCGGTGAAGCCGTACCTTGCGATTCGGCTGAGGCGGATCGACACTAGATCTTCTAGTATGTGACGTGTGGAGGCTTGCCGGCAGAAGCGTTTCCAGTGACCGAACCAAGGCCCAGACGACACAACGTTTCAATCAGCCGCGGTTCTCAGACAGACGCCACATGAAGGGCCAACTATGAAAAATGTTCGATCGGCGTTTCTGATTTCTTGCCTTGGGCTGACGTGGCTTATCGCCGCTGCGCAGCCTCCATCCGGAAATACATCCGTGGTGGGCGATCCGGGTCGCGGGACTCCCGAGATACTGACGCCGCCGCCACCGAGAGTGCCGGCGATCCATGGGCCTAAGATATTCGGAGTACGACCTGGGTCCGCTGTTCTCTTCTCGATACCTGCGACGGGCGATCGACCCATGTGGTTTGCAGCTCACGGCCTGCCGCAGGGTGTAAAGCTGGATCGGCTTACCGGACTTCTCACCGGAACCATCAAGAGACCGGGCAGTTACAGGACCAAGATATATGCCCACAACCATCTCGCCACGGTCGAGCGGGATTTCACGATCCGGGTTGGCGATGACATCTGCTTGACTCCGCCCATGGGATGGAACAGCTACAACGTGTGGGGCGCAAATATCGACTCCGTGCGCCTTCTTTCCGCGGCAAAAGCGATGGTGGAAAGCGGCCTGAGCCAACATGGATTCACCTACATCAACATCGACGACGGCTGGCAAGGGGCACGCGGTGGGAAGCTGCATGCAGTTCAGCCTGATCCCATCGCATTTCCCGACATAGCGAGGACAACACAGCAGATTCATGCCCTCGGTCTAAAGGTTGGTATCTATCACACGCCTTGGGTTACATCCTATGGACGCCGCGTGGGCGCAAGTTCAGAGAATCCTGATGGCGTCTGGGACAAATCTCTTAGCGGCGGCCCGCGCAACCGAAAGATACTGCCACACGCTATCGGCAAGTATCACTTTATGAAGCAGGATGCTCAGCAGTTCGCCGAATGGAATGTGGATTACTTGAAGTATGATTGGGCCCCGGTCGAGGCACCCGAGACAGAAGAGATGGAAGCCGCTCTACGCTCAACCGGTCGCGATATTGTATTCAGCTTGTCCAACAACGCGACGAACAGCCTATTGAATGTGATAGGCGAAGTCCGACCGCATGCAAATCTTTGGCGTACCAACCACGACATTGACGACTCATGGAAGACCGTCGTGCGCAATGGCTTCGATCAGGACGCGTGGGCCCCGTTTCAAGGCCCCGGACACTTCAACGATCCCGACATGCTGGTCGTCGGAGTGGTCGGATGGGGCAAACCGCACCCAACGCGGCTTACTCCGGATGAGCAGTATACCCATGTCAGTTTGTGGTGTCTGTTGTCCGCACCGCTCATTCTGGGAAACAATCTGGAGCAGTTGGATGACTTCACCAAGAGCTTGCTCACCAACGATGAAGTTCTGGACGTGGACCAGGACTCTTTAGGAAAACAGGCCACCATGGTGAGAGAGGAAGGCGAGACGCGGGTGTATGCCAAACCCCTTGCGGATGGGTCCTGGGCGGTAGGGCTGTTCAATCTCGGCTCGGAGGCAACGAATGTAAGGCTGTCCTGGGTCGATCTCAGGATTCGAGGTAAGCAAACGGTGCGCGACTTATGGAGACAGAAGGATTTAGGCAATTACAATGAACAATTCGCGTCGCCGGTGGCTGCCCACGGAGTGCGATTACTTAGAATCACTAAATCGAAGTAGGAGTTGTGTGGGTAAGACCCTGTTCTCATATCTTGTATTCAACCGGCTGCGGAATCGATGCCGCCACAAAACAACTTGGCACTGTCTGATTTACCTGGCCTGAAGCGCTACTGTGCTTTAGATTGGCGCAGAGTTCTTGAAAAACACCTTTCAATAGATAGAACTGGAATGGACGAATGCGAATGATCGGTGGGTACCTGGTGCGGCGAGCTCTTTCTCTTTTCTTCAACATCTGCGTCTTTGCCATTATCAGTGCAAGCGCTCAGGTGGACGTACTGACCCAGCACAATGACAATGCGCGAACGGGAGCCAACCTGCGTGAGTTAGCGCTGACGCCAGTGAATGTGAACAAGACGCAATTCGGGATGTTGTTCAAGCGAGTGGTGGACGATCAGCTTTATACGCAGCCACTGGTGGTGACAGGAGTGCAGGTGGATGGAGGCACACACGATCTCGTAATTGTGACGACGGTCAATAACAGCGTGTATGCATTCGACGCGAATGACGCCGAGGCGACCACGCCGATCTGGCACGTGAATTTCGGCACTCCCGCCAACATGCACAGCGCGAACTTCGGTTGCCTGGACATCAATGGGCAGATGGGAATCATTGGGACACCGGTGATCGATAAGGCGCGAGGTGTGCTGTACGTGGTCGCGTTGACACAAGTTAGGGACGATGCGGCGGGTTTGGGTGCGGGCTACACGCAGCGGCTGCACGAGTTGGATATTGCTTCCGGCGCGGACCTGCCCGAGAGCCCGGTGGTTATCAAGGCGGACGGCTTCAACGCCCTGATGCAAAACCAGCGCCCGGCATTGATGCTGGCCAACGGCATGGTGTACGTGGGCTACGCATCGCACTGCGACAAGGAGCCGTATCACGGCTACCTGATGGCCTATGATGCGCGGACGCTGGCGCAGGCAAGTGTATTCAACACGTCCCCGACGGGATCGGAGGCGAGTATCTGGCAATCAGGTCAGGGGCCAGCGGCGGACGCGGATGGGAATGTTTACGTGGTGACGGGAAATGGAAGTTGGGACGGCGTGCAGAACTTCAGCGAGAGCTTTTTGAAGTTCACGCCTCAACTGAAACTGCTTGACTGGTTTACGCCGACCAATCACTTAGCGCTGGACAAAAAGGACGACGATCTTAATTCTTCGGGAGCTACGCTGATTCCCGGCACGCATCTTGTGATCGGCGGTGGTAAGGAAGGAGTGCTGTACACGCTCGACACGCGCAGCTTCGGACATCTTGGGGACGAGCACGCCGTGCAGCATTTTCAGGCGACGGCATCGCACTTACACAGTCTGGTGTATTGGGTGAGCGATAAGAATGGGCCATTGCTGTATGTCTGGGGCCAGCGGGACAAAGCAAAAGTCTACAAGTTCAACGGGGATAAGTTGGTGGAGACCCCCTTGGCGGCGAGAGATGTGCCGAATGAGGGACATCCCGGTGCGATGCTTTCGCTCTCGGCCAATCGTGCGCACGATGGGATTCTGTGGGCGGCAATTCATGCGACCGGGGACTCGTGGCACGAATCGCGACCAGGAGTGCTGCACGCGTACGACGCAGACGATATTCGGCGGGAGCTGTGGAACTCACTCGAAGTGCCGGCGCGGGACGATTGCGGCGAGTACTCGAAGATGGCGCCGCCTACCATCGCGAACGGGCGCGTTTATCTCGCAAGCTTCGGCACAGAGAATGTTGGGACGGGACAGTTATGCGTCTATGGGCTCCTGGCGGTTGCGGGGAAGAAGCTCGCGACACCGACAGGCGCGCAGGCCGACGTATCGCGAGGAAATGTAGCGTTAATCTGGGATCCAACGCCGGGAGCGATGTTCTATCGAGTCGCGCGATCCAGTTCGCTCGAAACCCGTTGGAAGACCGTGGGAACCGGGCTCACAATGCCGAAGTTCACCGAACCCGCACCCGAGCGCGGTGAATCGGTAACGTACACGGTCCTCGCCGTAGGCCGTGATGGGGTGAGCGCAGCGTCGGACCCGGTGCGGTTAGCACCTCGGAAGGCGACACCAGTGGAGCAGTGAGGCGGACCCGATCCAAATTTCATTGAGATGATCAGCCATGCAAACCAGCACTGTAGCATCATCCAGGAGTAGCCATGACACGCGTATGCATCCTCATTCTTGCTCTCATAGCAGGGCCAGCTTTCGCTGAGAAGCCTTCCTCCGATCTCACCAACGTTCGCGGCTTCAACTACACGACCTCGCTCGACACCTCCATCGGGCCGCGCGGTCACTCCGGCCTCTGGCTCAAATACGACGCCAACCAAGTCGAGCGCGACCTCACCAACGCCCAGCGTCTCAATCTCAATCAGGTCCGCGTCTTCGTCGCCTACAGCGCCTGGAAGACCGACCCTGAGCTCTCCAACCGCAATCTCCTCGACTTCCTCCAGGCCTGCCAGAGACACAACATCGGCGTCATGCTCGGCCTCATCGACCAACCCCGCCCCGTTGCCCCCAGTACCGATCTCTCTCCCGAGCTCAAGCCCTGGCTCGAAGGCCTGGTCAAGCTAACCGCAAACGAGCCTGCCCTCCAGTTCTGGGACGCCGCCAACGAGCCTGACGGCGCCGCGCGCAACGGCCCCGATGCACGAATCCGCGCCCTCGTCATCGCCCGCGCCACCGCCGATATGCTCCGCGCCACCGGGACCCACACCCCCATCACCATCGGCTGCATCCACGTCGCCTGTATGAAGGAGACCGCCCCGGCCGTCGATGTCCTTTCCTTCCATGATTACAGCGCCACCCGTGCCGAGATCCGTGCCAACATCGCCGAGGCCCAGGGCTTCGCCGCCTCTGTCCACAAGCCCGTATTCAACTCCGAGATCGCATGCATCGGCCGCGCCAATCCCTACGACATGGCGATCGAAGAGTTCAACCGCGGCCACATGGGCTGGTATCTCTGGGAGCTCACCATCACCCACGAGTGGGGCGACGTCCACGGCGTGTTCTACCCCGATGGCACCGTCCGCGATCCTTCCATCGTCGCCGCCATCATGGGCTTCTACCGCAACCGCGGCCCTAACGTCGTGCTTGAAGATCCCGACCGCGAGCGGTGGGTCCAGCGCGCCGTCACCGGCGGCAAAGCCTGGCTCGCCTCCCCTACCCCGAGTTGGAACGAAGGCCTCAAACAGGCAGAGATCGAGGCCAATATCCTTGAAACCGCCCAGCTTGTTGCCATGCGCGAGCCACCCACCCGCGCCCTCGAACTCCTCCGCAACGCCCCACCCGACCTTCCCGCACTGCAGGCGCTCGTACGCCGCTTCGTTTCAATTCTCGAGCCCTATCAGGATCCGCCCGCGGCAGCGAAGTAGCATCAGCGGCTGTAGTCATAGCGGAAGCTATCCACGTCGACGTACCCTTCATCTTTCAAATTGTTACTCGTATAAAGGCCTACTTTAGCTCCGAGAAAGCCGCCAAAGCTTGTGATTTGGAATGTCTCTCCGAGCGGGGTGAAGCGCTTGCCGTCGGTGCTGAATGAAAAATGTGCTTCGCCTGCGGTCCCCCAGTCTGCTTCAAGCCAGACTGTCTTGATGTTGGTCGCCAGGCGTGGACCCGCCGTGGTCTGGCCATTGTTGTCGAATGCGAAGGATATGCTTCCAAGTTCTCGAACCACGTCGATTGAGCCATAGATCCGGCCCAGAAAACATAGCCCCGCCTTCTGGCCATCGACCATGTGATCGATGTCCATCTTGAGCACGGCAACGTTGTGATTTACCCGGAAGGGACGCTGAGTGAGAATGTCCGGAGTCTTGAGTAGATTCCCGGAATCAAGCGGGCGGAGAGCATGCAGCCGCAGATAGCCCGGACGCTCGGTCAGTGACCATGCGTCTGCTTTTGGTTGAAAGTACCATTCCCACCTGGGAGAGAGAGCCGCGGTGTTGAAGTCGTCAGTTGTCCGGAACAGGGTCGGTTTGATACCTTTATTCGATTTTATGGGGATTGGCTCTTTGCCCAACCAGACCATATTTCCAATACCATCCTGCCCGATCTCACCTGCAACCGGCCAGCCGTCAATCCATGTCACGGGCAGTAAACTTGCGGGCCGGCCCTCCCATTCGTTCTGCCCGTGATGGGTGATAAAGACCCATTTGCCGGTGTGGGTCTGCAAGATCGAACCTTGATTGGGCTCGCGATCCGTCCTGGCATTCACATGATTGAGCTGATGGATCTCATAAGGACCCGCGATGGTCTTCGCACGACCAATCATCGGCACTCGGCCTTCCTTCGTTACCTCGCTGAAGAAGTGATAGTAGAGACCATTGAACTTGAAGAGTTTATTGGCTTCGCTGCCCCGCGATTGGTAGATGATCTTGTCCGTTTCAAGTTTTAGGCTGAGACCGTCCGAACTCATTTGGAAGAGATGAATGTTGTAGGTTTTCCCATTTTTCGGATCGAGCGCGAAATTGGTCGTGACCAGGTAGGCTTTGCCATCGTCATCCCAGAGCGGCGCAGGATCGTCCCAGCCTGCGACCTTCATCAGGCAAGTGAGCGGGGACCATGGTCCAGCGGCATTTGCCGCGTTGCTGACGAAGATCCCTTCGTCGGGCGTAGTGAAGTACACGTAGAAGAGGCCAGCGTGATATGCGAGCGTCCCTGCCCAGACTCCACGTTGGGGACCGTCCATGTGATCGTAGTTAAATCGCGGGCTCAGTTGAGTGATGTCGGGGATGACATGGCCAACGATCTTCCAGTCGATTAGATCGTCGGATGTCAGGACTGCCATTCCCGGCGACATGGCCTTGGTTGCGGAGATGTAGTAGTAGTGACTGCCCACTCGCAACACGTCGGAATTTTGAAAGTCAGCCGGCAGGATTGGATTGGTATAGGTTCCGTTTCCCTGGTCTCCGAAGTGCCCAAAACGCTGTGCCATTGCAGGAGCCGCGTCCCCACCGTCGGAGTTGGATTGCTGCACCTGGGCCGCACTCGCAGAGGAACACGCAAGTAGCATTGCAACAGATAGCAAGGAAACCCGGGCGAGTCTGAAGATCGGCATGTTGGGCTCTGGTAAACCGCGTTTACGCTAGTGCCAGAGCAGGCGAAGGGAGATCGACTGGTCCGGAAATTAGGGTGCATACGCTCGTTGGTTGCTTTTAGAAAATCAGTGTTGCGATTGCCCTGGCTTCTCCGGGATGCCGGGATCATCCAGGACCTGAACAGCCGTCGCAGGGCCGAAGTTGGCCCAGTCTTTTAGAACCCAGACGACTTTCTTGTCTGGCGTTACCTCGACGAGTTGCGGGCCTTTTCCATCCCCGCCGCGAGAGCAGATGATTGTGTTGCCGTTGGCCAAACGGGTGGCGCTCTGGGTATTGATGAACCGGTAGGCCTCCGGTAGATCGTCCGGCCTGAGTTCCCAGACCGTCTCCTTTTTCGGGTTGACTTCGCGAGTGAGGATATCCTTCTCATCGGTGATCAGTGTGTTGCCGTTCTTCAAGCGGATGGCGGCCCAGGGACTCTTGATTTCGTAGGTCCAGATCTCCTTGAAGTCCTTGTCGTATTCGACAACGCGATCCATCTCCAGAAAAGAAGCGAGGTAGGTTCCTTGTGCTGTGTAGCGCACTCGCCGGAATTGGCCGTGAACTGTCTTCGTGTCGGTCAGGCTTGGCGCCGGAAGTTCGTGTTGGACCTCAACTGCATTCGTCTTGATATTGACGACCATCAGCCTTGGAGGCAGGCCGTTCAGAACGAACAATACCTTATCCAGGCCGATCGGCTGGCATGTGTGGATTTCAGTCCCGCTGGGCGCGTCGTAACGCCAGACTACCTGTTTGTCGGGTGTCACCTCTGCGATATATTGCATGCGGGTAAAGAGAACGTTGCCATTGGAGAGCATCCACACATCGTCATATTCCCAGCCCGGTCCGGTCGAATAGGTCCAGGTGATTTTGCCTTTATCGACGAGGAGTATTTTGTTATATCCTTCGCCGATGTAGAGCATCGGGTGCTGGGCCATGCCGTTGCCCGGCAATCCTGGTGGAATCGGTTGGCCCCCCTTAAGTGGAGCGACTTCCGTCTCGGATGGCGACAGAGTGGGAACGTCGGCAGCGGTGAAACGGCTTAACTGGGCCATCAAAGGCGTCGCCCTGGAAGTATTGCCTCTGGTCGCATACTGACCGAAGGTCGCGAAACACATCGCGAAAAGCGCGAGGATAGCCGCACAGATGGCTGGTGGAGCCAGTTTTCTATAACGCACGCCGATTCTCCTTGAGGAGCACAGATACTTTAATAAACGACCAGCTGGAAATTGTAACGTCCGAGAGGTGCTTACTACACTGTCTGGCTTGGTAGATTACGGGCGGTCGTCTGAGAGAAGCCGCTCAGGCCGGGTGTCACCTGGAATACTTGTGATTGCGACCCGCCTCATGCGAAGGCCGCGGAGATGGCGCCCGTATATCCCGAAGGCGGGAAGATTGCTGCCAAACATGCGGACCTCTGGGTATGCTGCTGGGTTCTCGGCCGGTTGTGGAGGAAGCTGCGTATCGAGTTCGCCCGACATTGTGATCGTGATTTGCTCTAGGGTGACATTCTCGATGACGTGTCCAGGGATACCGGAGATGAGAATGCCGATGCGGCGGGCGCGTTTGACGGTCATGTCACGGATTACTACGTCAGAGAGCGTTCCCGGAGGACGCGCCACATCTCCCGGGCGAAACGTGCGGCCGCGGCCGCCCAGCCGCAGAAAAATAGGTGTGTCGGCGTCATCGACCTGCATCCTGTCGACGAGAACATCGTGTATGTTGGCGCCGTCGACAGAGAGGATCTTAATGGCACCGAGATTGGCCTCAACGACATGGCAGTCACTGACACGGATGGTAGAAAAGTCGCCCGCGGACTCGGTTCCAATCTTGAAGGCGGCACAGCGCGTGGTCATGGTGCAACCCTTGACGGTAATGTCTTTGCAAGGCTTGCCGCTGGTGGTTTTGAGGCAGATCGCGTCGTCGCCGGTCTCGATGGCGCAGCCTTCAACGTGGACACGTTGGCTCGAATCGATGTCGATCCCATCGTTATTGGCGAGTCCGAGCGAGCGAATGCTGATGTGCGAGATGGTCACGTCCGAACACTGAAAGACGTGCATGGTCCAGGCGCTGGAGTTGACCAGGCTAATACCTTCGATGCTGACAGCAGTTGAGCGCAGGCATAGTAAGAGAAAGGGCCTGGCAGAGGGTTCTTTGCTACCCGATTCCTGTAACATAGCTCCGCGTCCGTCTATGATCCCCGCGCCGGTGATGCCTACGTTATGCGCGTCAACGCATCCAATGAGAGCATAGCCGCGGGTGGCGCCGACGGCATCCACAAAGGGTTCCAAAAGCCGATAGTCGGCGGGGTCGGTGCTGCCGAGGAGCGTCGCATCTTGGGCGAGATCAAGGGTAACGTCGCTCTTTAGGAGGATAGTTCCGGTTACGTACCTACCGGGGCCGAACCAAACGACGCCCCCTCCACTACTCGAGGCGGCGTCTATCGCGCGTTGTATTGGAGCCGTATCGAGCGCAATACCGTCGCCCATCGCGTGGAAATCCTTCACGGAAAAGCGCCGCCGCGCCGGTTGGGCGAAACAGTGTGGACCCTGTAGCATCGCGGCGACCGCTCCAATATGAGCAAGCACACTGCGACGCGTCCAGCGAGGTCCGCGGACATTGTCAGTTCGGACCGTTGGATTGTCACCTAACGCCACAAACGATGCTCTCATGTTTTTCCTTAGTCAGTCCGGCCGCATGTCAGGTCGTCCACCCATTCCTAAACCTGCCTATCGCAGCCAATGTGATTGGACGTTCGAGCCGCTGTTCTCGGTGATTAAGATTAAGCTTTTGGATTGTCCGTTATTCTGTTTCAAGCTATTGAGTCTGTCTATCGCCAGAACCTAGTTTCGGCAGGCTGGAAAAGGGGGACTGTTCTGAAACGCAGAGAGTTTATCGTTCAAGGGGCTGCCGCGGTTGCTGTGCCAATCGTGGCCCCGGCAGCCATATTTCCCTCAGAGCAGCCAAACCCGACCGCCTCTGCGCAGGTCATCTGGTCTGCGGTTCCGGAAGCAGTTCAACCGAAAGGCGCAGTGGCAGGGATTGGCTCTTCGTCCGAAGGGCGGCCTCAGAGTGTTACGGCGGACCTCCACTCTGTCTTCGCAAAAGAGATTGCTCTGTCAGCGGTTCCCTCATACGCCATTCTGCACCTCTTCGCTTTCACTCGATATCGGTTGTACGTCAACGGCAACTATATGGGTCGTGGCCCATCTCGATATCAGAACCAGCGGCCCGAGCGCGACAGCCGCGATATCCGACGGGCGCTGCAACCAGGAAGAAACACCATTGTGGTCCTCGTGCATCGAGATGCCCCCACCGGGCGGATCATGAGCCACGATGCCGGCTTTGTCGCAGCGCTCGAATTCGCGATCGGTGGAAGGAAAGAGGTCATCCCTACCGATTCGTCGTGGCTCTCGATGCCAGAGCTATCCTTCGGTCCGCGTGCGCAGGCGTGGGCCTCGATCGCCGAGCACATCGACTCACGCAAAACCACCGATTGGACCCGGCCCGACCTCACGCTTCCCATCTGGCAGCCGTCGGCAATCGTTCGCGGCGGTGAAGATATCCAATTCTTCCCTCGCAGCACTCCACTACAGCTTGAAACGGAGCGGTCCTGGTCGCAGGCGCCGGTATTTCCCATCCATCTCGCCGCCGGCAGTGAAATCGAACTAGCCCTCCCCGAAATCGCGCAGGCCTTTCACCTTTTGGAGATGGATGCCGAAGAAGGAAGCTCCTTGGAGGTCACCTACGTTTTGCCGCAAGGGCAGGCTAGTGGGAAGTGCACCTATACCGCTCGCGCAGGCGTACAAACCTGGATGGGCGGGGACACATTTGCGTTTCGGCGTCTCCGCCTTCGGGGCGCTTCGGGACAGCTTCACCTTACGCGTGCGGCGGCCTTTGAGGTACGTTACCCGTTCGAGCGGGTTGCGTCGTTCACATGCAGCGATTCTTTTCTCACCCAGCTATGGAACATCTGCGCTCGCTCGCTTGAGGTGCTGAGCGAGGACGCCTACGTGGATTGCGCGGACCGGGAACGAGTCGAATGGACGGACGACAGTCCTCCGGCCTTCGATTGCACGCGCGTGATGATGCGCGGCCCGGACGAGGATATGGGCGCAAAACGCAAGACATACTGGAGCGACTCTCGTCTGTTGCGCGGCCTGCTGCGGCGCATGGCCCTCACGCAGCAACTAGACGGTCAACTGAAGGCGCATAGTTGCTCGGAGCGGTTCGACATTCACGCCATCATGGAGGATCGCAGCTGCGATTGGGTCGTACTGCTGCGCCAGTATTTGGAGAGCTCGGGCGATGCGGTTCTTGTAAGTGAGTTATGGCCCACGTTGACCCGGCTACTCGATTGGTACCGCAAGCGGCAAACCGCGCGCGGTCTGGTCCTTGCGCGGGAGTGGGAAGTCTGGGACAATCCACTGCGCTACGAGGTCTGCGAGGGTGCGGGTTTGAATGCCATGCTGTACCGCGCACTCGTCGACTCCTCCGCGCTGGCAAGCAGTCTTGGCAGAAAAAATGAGGCGCGTCTGCTCGCCGAAGAGGCGGAGATTTTGCAGTCGAACTTCAATGCTCTGCTGTGGAACGAACTGGAAGGTGCCTACGACGGTGGTCTCTTCGGGCCTGGTTCGGAAGTCCGCACTCAGTCGGGTAAAGAGTTTTCAGGCCCTATCGTCGACGGGCGCTTCCATCCGACAGCCCAGGCAAACTTGTTTGCCCTCTACAGCGGGATCGTTCCGTCCAAACGGCAAGCCTCAGTAAGACAGTGGATCCTGCTCCATCTGAACGAAGTGACGGGACCCATGTCCCACTATTACCTCTTCCGCATGATGTACGAGATGGAGGAGGAGCAACAGGACGCTGAAGTCCTTGAACTCATGAGAGCCGGCTGGAAGAATCAGGTCGAATCCGAATGGCAGACCGCCTGGGAGGACCTTGAAAAAGACAGGGGGTCCAAAGTCCATGTCTATGGCATGCACCCGGGCTATTTTCTTACCGCCTACGTCCTAGGCGCACGAAGGGACGGGCCGGTTGACCGTAGAACGATTTTGATCGAGCCGCGGTTCTCCAGCCTGGAGTGGGCGACGGGTGTTTGTGTGACTGAGTTCGGTCCGGTGGAAATGGAATGGAGGATGGATCATCGGCACAGACCAGAGATAGTGTGCTCGGTTCCGGAGAATGTAAAGGCTCGAATTCGCCTTCGTTCTCAAGCGACGACCGATGTTCTGGACCTCGATGGGAAAGCAATCCAATCCCAGAGTTCACCCGGGTGGTTGGAAGCCATATTGCAACCTGGCAAACACACTATTAAGTTTCGCAATTGACATTTCCGAGAAAGGCGAGCGGTCACATTTTGGGCTATTCAGTCGCTCAAACCAGATGCAGTGCGGCGGGTCCGCTACCCCACTCAAGGGGAGGCGTGAGCAACGATCGCCCATTGTTCACGGACGGCCCAGCTGCGCGAGCACCGGTGAATGGCTGACACCACTCCGCTTTCAGAGGCTTGGCTAATCCATCGAGGGTGAGCGCGAAGGGTGCAGCGGCGTTGAGGAAGACAATGTATTCGTGCCCGGCGTCAGCCAGACAAAAGCCATCGCTCGCCGCTCCCTCGACAGGCTTCATCTTCCAATAATGAGTCGCGGCGAAAAATTGCTGAAGGTTCCGAAAGTAGGCATAGCCCGGCGGGGTATCGTGTGTCCGAATGACGTCCCACGCGGTGTAGGTGTAGTAATAGGCCGCGAACCCTCCGGCCATGCAGACCTCCCATGCGCGACGTGCGACCTCCTCGGGTAACTGAGCGACACTGTACGTTTTGTCGGTAACCCCCTTCGGCCCGCACTCGTAGCCGAACTCGGTGTTGACGACTGGCCATGCGTGCTGTTGAAGGTGTGCGAGCATCACCTTGCGCCACTCGGTGTGCTGCTGATCGGAGCGGTAGTCGACCAGCTCGTTGTAGACGCCGCGATCGTAATTCGCGCGATCGTCATGCACGGTCAAGAGACGGCGGTACGGATCGTTGGCACGAAAGTAGCGAAGGCGTCCGAGTTTGGAGTCGAGGTCCTTTTCATAGTGAGCCTCCTTCGCAATGTCCCAGGTGATGTTGGGATAGGCGGCGTAGCGTGCGAGTATCCAGCGATAATACAAATCGTCTTCAGGGCTGCCGTTCGCGGGCCAGTTGACTTGCTTGTTGTAGACGCGCAGCAGAATATGCGCCAGGATACCGCGTTGATAGAGCGCTTTCATCATGCGGTCGTAGTGCTGCCAATAGGCGAGGTTGAAGCGGCTGTGGTCGGGCTTATCATTCGTGCCTTCCCACGCATAGAGCGGCGGAGGTCCGTAGTCGTCGTCTTCGGTGCGCCCCTTGCGCCAACTTGTGTCGTAAGCGAAAGCGTTGAGGATGATGAAATTGAACCCGTCACCGGCGATCTTGTCGAGGAAAGGATTGAGTGTCCTGAGCAGAGGATCACCGCTGTCCAGCGCCCACAACCAGTCGCACTCGTAGCCCATGGGAAAATAGCGCGAACCATCCTCGTAAAGGAATTGCGAGCGGTGTTCGGGATCGACGCGTAGGCCCCCGTGCACCGCCCGATTAGGATTTGCGGTGCAGGTGAACGTGACCCGCTGCCCGTCGAGGTCGGGGTCAGCGCTGCGAGTTATCAGAGACCACACCCCGAGAGCGGTGGGCGAGACGCGGACCTTCCACGTGGAGTCACCGTCATAGAAACCGGGGAGGGTGAAGCTGATTCCGTGGGGGCCGGTTACGTCCGCCGAAAACTCTACGGCGAATGGATTGTCCGGTGTCGCGTGGGAGTTGAAGACGAGGTCCTGCGGCTGCCATCGCGGCACCTGTGGATTGGTTCTCGGTGCGGCCGAGACTGGTCCGGCCTCGGCTGATCCGTTCAAAGCAAATCCCGGTACCGCAGTGGCTGCTGCGGCAAGCGAGGAGAGCCGTAGAAACTTGCGTCGCTGCATGAATCCTTTCAAATGAGCCTTGGTACGAGATGGCCGGCTACTCAGCAATTGTATGCGCGAAGACTTAGCAGGATGAGTTCCAGCGCTCCAGGTCTGGGTGCTCAATTCGTCCCCTGGCGTACCATGTTGTTCATCGTAAGGAGAGTCGAATGTATCAAGTCCGCGTCGGCCTGCTGGCTACACTCGTCTGTGGTTTGGGGACGTCACTTGGACCTGTGGCGGCCGCACAGGTCAGGCTGCAATACGCGCCCGGCAGCCCTCAGGTGGAGTTTGCCTGCGGAGAGATCCGGGCGGCGTTGAAGACCCGGGGCCAGGCTGCGGTATCTGAAGGTCTCGACGCGCTCGCGAAGGATGCGCCGAAGCGGACGCACGAGAGCATTCGCATCGTCATCGCGGCGTCGCCCGAAGAGTCGCGGAGCGCAGCCCAGGGTCTGGACGTCAAGCCGCTTGCGGCCAACGCCGTCGCTCAAGCCTATGCGATTCGCAAGCACAGCGTGGGTGGCGAGGTCACCTACGCGGTACTGGCCGCGGACGCGACCGGCGCCATGTACGGCGGCCTCGACCTGGCCGAGGCCCTGCGTTTGGGAACCTTGGCAAGCGTGGCCGATAGCGATCATGCTCCCTTTATTGCCAAACGCGGGATTAAGTTCAATATTCCACTGGACGCGCGCACCCCCAGTTATTCCGACGCTGGCGATTCGGCGCAGCAGAATATCCCAGTGGTCTGGGACATCGATTTTTGGCACGAATTTCTCGATGAACTAGCGAGGCAGCGGTATAACGTAATTTCGCTGTGGAACCTGCACCCCTTCCCTTCGATGGTCAAGGTGCCGGACTATCCAGATATTGCACTCGCGGACGTTATGCGGACTACGGAAAAGTTCGACAGCAGCTATGACCTGACCGGCAAGGACATGGTGCGGCCTTCGCTTCTTGCCCATCTGGAAGTCGTCCGCAAGATGACAATTGAGCAGAAGATCGCTTTTTGGCGTCAAGTAATGGACTACGCCAATGATCGAGGGATATCTGTCTATCTCTTTACCTGGAATATCTTTGTCTTTGGCACAGAGGGGAAGCACGGAATTACCTCGGCACAGGACAATCCCATCACCATCGACTACTTCCGCAAGAGCGTTGCCGCCACGCTGCAGACTTATCCCCGGCTCGCAGGAATCGGAGTGACTGCGGGCGAGAATATGCAGAACTTGAAGGGAGAATCTTCTAAAGAAGCGTGGCTTTACGCCACCTACGGCAAGGGGATCGAAGACGCAATGAAACAAACCCCAGACCGATCCATCCTGTTAATTCACCGCATGAACCAGGCAAATTTGAAGGAGATCATCGCGCAGTGGAAGCCATATCCAGGTCCATTCGAGCTTAGTTACAAGTATTCCGCGGCCCACATGTACTCGCTCACCAATCCGCAGTTCGCAACGCGCGACCTGGCAGGGATGCCGGCGGGGATGCGCACCTGGATGACGGTGCGAAACGACGATATCTATAGTTTTCGTTGGGGCGATCCCGAGTTTGCCCGTGCCTACCTGCGAGCTATGCCCGGACCAGATGTGCTGGCGGGATTCTATATGGGTCCCGACGGGTACACCTGGGGACGCGAGTTTATCAGCACTGAACCTGACACTCCGCGGCAATTGGTGGTGAAGAAACAGTGGTACAGCTTCATGCTTTGGGGCCGCGTGAGTTACGAGCCTTCCCTGCCCGATGCGCTGTTCGAGAGGACCCTGGCGACGCGCTACCCCGAGGCTCCTGCGGACAAGTTGTTCGCTGCATATGAGGCATCTTCCAGAGTAATTCCGGAGATCAACCGCTTCTTCTGGGCGAGCGGCGGCAACGATCTTGCCTGGTTTCCCGAAGCTTGCCTCAGTCATCCGAAACATCATGGATTCTATACGGTGAAGGACTTCATCAATGGCGCAACCACGCCGGGCAGCGGAATGCTGACCATCCGCGAATATACGGATGCGGTCACTCGCCATCGGCCTTTGACGGGCATCTCCCCACCGCAAGTCGCGGATGCGTTGCGCGCGGATGCGACGCGGGCTCTGGATCTTCTCAATGCAATGCCCGGAGCGGGTACGAACAAGGAACTTCGGCTTACACTCGGCGACCTGCGTGCCATGGCATACCTCGGCGACTACTATGCCGACAAGATCATGGGTGCGACCGAGCTTGCGGCGTTTGCCGCAACGCACGACGCGCAGAGGCAAACGGCGGCGGTGGGTTATCTGCAATCGGCGTTGGAAAATTGGAAGAAATATTCGGCAACGGCTACGCTGCAATACCGCCCGCAGTTGCTCACTCGCGTCGGCTACGTCGACCTGAATGCGCTGACCGCAAGGGTTGAGCAAGATATTGCACTCGCAAAGGGAGAGTGAAGTGACTCGAATCGGATCGCGATGGGCCCTTGGCGCGCTGATTTTGCTTGGCCTGGCAGGCGTAGCTCTGCGCGGACAAGTGCTCTCTCCATCTCAAGTAGACAACTTCGCGGGCCATCCTCGCGTCGTGGTCATCAGCGACATCGGCAACGAGCCGGACGATCAAATGTCGTTCGTCCGCCTACTTCTGTATTCGAACGAACTGGACCTGGAGGCCATGATCGCGAGCACCTCTACGTGGCAGAAGGCGGCGGCGCATCCGGAGACGATGCACGCCTTGATCCAGGCATATGGCGAGGTGAGGGGGAATCTGCTGAAGCACGCTGCCGGATGGCCGGAGTCCGTCGAGCTGGACGCGCGGATCTTTGCCGGACAGACTGGCTATGGCATGGCGGCGACCGGCACGAGCAAGATGTCTGAAGGGGCCAAGGCCATCCTGCGAGCAGTCGATCGGGAGGACGACCGGCCGGTGTGGGTGTGCATCTGGGGCGGCGCGAACACGCTGGCCCAGGCTTTGCAGGAGGTGCGCGCCGCGCGCACGCCGGACGCGGTGGAGAAGTTTGTCGCGAAGCTGCGGGTGTATTCGATCTCCGACCAGGACGACGCGGGGCCATGGATTCGCCGCGAGTTTCCCGGCTTGTTCTATATTGTTGATCCATCGACACCAACCGGCGGCGAATACTACTACGCGACGTGGACCGGCATCAGCGGCGACGTCTTCTATCGCAACGGAATGGGTGCGGACTTTACCACCGTCACCAATGAGTGGCTTGATGCCAACATCCGCAGCAAGGGACCGCTCGGCAAGCTGTATCCGCGATTCGCGTACATCATGGAGGGGGATACGCCTTCATACTTGAACCTGATCGACAACGGGCTGAACGGGTATCGCAGGCCGGATTGGGGCGGTTGGGGCGGCCGGTACATCTACCGGACGCCCTATGGTGAGACCCATGCTATCTGGACCCAGGGCGGGGATGCAGGTTCCCGGCTGACTTCGCAGGACACCGTCGCCGGAGTCGATGGACGTCTGTATACATCGGATCAGGCGACGATTTGGCGCTGGCGCCAGGCGTACCAGAATGACTTTGCTGCGCGGATGCAGTGGACAGTCGCGGACTTCGCCCATACCAACCACAATCCTGTGGTCGAGGTGAACGGAGTGGGCGGGACTGTGCCGATCATGATCGATGCTGAAGTGGGCAAACCGGTCACGCTGGATGCGAGTCGCAGCCACGATCCGGACGCCCGGCAGACGCTGCATTACACATGGTTCGATTATGCGGAGGCCGGTGGTACGGGCACATACGTCGCAGCGGTGATGATCGCTGGCGCCGACGGGGCGGTCGCGGTGGTCACTCCCACCTCCCCATGCCGCCCGCAATGGACGACGCGCCTTTGCTCAGGCAACGGCACGGCGCACATCATCGTGGCTGTCACAGACGACGGTTCACCGCAGCTCACCTCGTACCGGCGAATCATCCTCAACGTCCATGAACCGGCTAGATGACGGCGACTCACCCAAGTAACTGTGGCTATTCAGTTGTCGAGAACAGGCCGTAGCACGTTTCCAGAATTAGGCCTCCTCGAATCAAGCAATGGCGATTTACCGCCAATTTGCTTGCGGTTCGATAGTGCCTTCTTCTCGACGGTCTGTTCGTCTAGGCTATGGAAAGGTCAGACGCCTGCACTCTCGTTACCGCAAGTAGGGCATGGATTGTTTTAGGCAAATGGATTTGTGCTGGCGGCACAAGATTATGATTTCGCAGCATCCAGACCGTAAGTCAAGAATTCTTTGTGAGCCGTGCGTGCCTCATCCCAGCGTTTCTTGTAGAACGGTGGACGGGGGCGCTGCTTGCAGCAGCTCAGGAATAAGCGTTCTTTTGCCCTCGAGATCATGACGAAGAACACGGACCTCTCAACATCGTCGGAATTGAAAAAGGATTCGTTCTCGATTCCCACCCCGACGACGGTATGGAACTCCAAGCCCTTGCTCTTGTGAACGGTCATAATTCTCACTGCATTGTCTTCGCCAAATCGACCCAAGGCCTCCTCGATGAGCAGACCGGCAGCGAGAAAGCCCGCCAGCCTTACGTGGAGTTCTTCGAAGAGCTCGTCAAGTCGGCGGCCTTGAACGTAGTCCGGCAGAAGCGAGCGCAGTGCAAGCTCGCCCGTCACCTTTCGGAAGGCGGCACTCATTCTACGCAGCAATGGGTCCGATGCGCCGGCGAAGGTCTTCTTGCGCACCTGCACCCGACAATTCTCGATCAGTTCTGTAAACGAGCCTTCATGGACTTCGTCGAATTTTTGCGATCGATACCGTTCGAAAAACGTGGACACGATCTCATAAGAGGGCGGATCGCGATCGAAGAACACACATCGAAAGAACGCGATTGTGAGTTCAACGATCGGTTCTTTGGCCATATCCTGCATCTGCTTTTCATTGCGAAAGGGAATCTTCCTCTCAAGCAGTTTGTCAGCGAGCTTGTAGGTGAAGCATTCGGGAAGCACCGATACCAGCACCGCAATCTCGGAAGGTGGGAGACCCTCCACCTCGACCCAATGCTGAATCATGTCAGCAATCTTCTCCGCCTCCAAATCATCTGACGCATATTGCCTGACGATGATCTCTCCGCCATCGCCCTGAAGCTGGTCGTCGGGCACGGCCGCGTTGACATCCATCTTTTTGACCATCTCGTTCTGCATTCTCAGCAGCCGTGGTAACGAGCGAAAGTTCAAATAGAGGTTGAGCGGAAGCGCTTTGAAATCTTCGGCAAAAGAAACGAAGATGCCTTCGAGAGCGCCTGCATAGCCCATGATTCTTTGTTTCGTATCGCCAACTGCGGTCAACCGTGCTTCTGTCCCGTGGAAGGCGAGCTTCACTAACTGGTACTGTTCCTTCGTGCAGTCCTGGAATTCATCCAGAAACACATGGGAGTATGTTTGGGCGATGGCCGTCCTCACTATCTGCGACGATCTCAGAATCTCGACAGCGAGTGGGACAAGGTCCTGAAAGGTGACTTGGGTCCTGGAGACTCGCACTTCGCCAATTGTGTAATCGGCTTCGAGTGCATCCTGACCTTTCAGGACCGGACGGAATCGATCAATGATTCTTTTTGCGAAGGCGTGGAAGGTGAATGAGTCGAATCGCTCCGCGTAGTCTTGATGGCACCGTTGCCGAACCCGGCTCCGGAGGTTTGCACTGGCATCGACCTTGAAGGCGATGGCCAGGATCCGCTGGGGATAGTAGCAACTACCGGTTCGGAGAAGGAAATCCGCTTTCTGCGCCAGCATCTCGGTTTTACCCGCTCCAGGGCCAGCTGTGACCGCCACGCTTTTATCGTCATGCTTAATGGCGAGGAGCGCATTTGGCTCGAGAGTCAGGCCGCCGGTGGGTTTCCAATCAACCTTGTTCATCATTCTGGCAGTCCCGTCACCAGAGTCTTTGCGTATGTCCCGAGCCGACTCAGAAACGCGGGGACACCCTTCTTGAAATCGACATCTGAAAGCTGGGCGAGGGCTAGTAGGTGTTCAACGGGTTTACTGCCAAGTTTGAATAAGGAGTGATAACGATCAAATAGTAGAAGATCGGTCGCGGTGTACTGTGCGACATCGCCGTGGCTCTTTCCGAGGACAGACTTGATTGTCGAGTCGGGGGGGGCGTGCTGCGTTACATCCCCTTGTGCTCCATAGGCCTTCGGAAAGGCCTGTAACATCGAAAAATCGAGATCCAGGGGATTCGAGAAGAACACCCCAATGCTCTCAAGGTAGGTGATCCATTGGGTTCCAAGTTCCCCTGGGAAGGAACTGGCAGTCGCGTTCCAAGGTGGAATGCCATCCAGGTTCGCCTGAGTCAGACTAACTCCCGCGGGAGGAAACGCCATAAGTTGTTGAACGGCGTATCGAATACGTCCCCACCCGCCCTGGTATCGTCCGAGGTCAAGGTCGAGCAGAGTTAGGTATGGGATATCGATTCCACGCAGAAGCCGCCAGAAATGGTTCACATGCCTGCCGCCCAACGGCACAATCGAAATCGAAGCGTCGTCAGCCTCCAATCCCTCTAGCTTCAAGACGCGCGGCAAGACAACTTCCTCGCTATCGCCTTCGCCGAGGATTACAACTCTCGAAAAGTAAAGCTCAGGAAACGCCTCTACCGCTTCGCGTACGAATTTGTGTGCTTCATCACCACTGTCTGGCAGAATGATCGTCGCGACCTTCGCTTTCCGCTCGGAGTCCAAACGTAGATAGCGAATCTTTTGGGGAGCGACCCTTTTCAGTACTGAAGGAGCGTGTGTCGATACGAGCGCCTGCGCATCTTCAGCGTTCACAGTCTCGTTTAGGCATTTGATGATGCGGCCCAAGTAGTGTGGCGAGAGGCTGTTTTCCGGCTCTTCGAGTGTGATCAACGTGAATACAGCGGGTTTCAACCGGTTCACATCGAAGTCCGCGATCTCCTTTTTCAGGACTTTTCGACCGAGTGCGTGCATCGCCACCACGAGCGAGAAGTAGAGTAGCGATTTCTGACCGTCACTGAGCCTTGAAAAGTCGACGGAATGTTCCACCTGCCCGGGCGAAAATCCGATCGTTAGATGACGGAGCAGCTGTTCCAGTTCTCCAGAAATAAACGAGACGGCTGGCGAGGTGTAGTACTGGCCTCTATGCACCGCCTTCCATGCTTGATCAATCTGACCACTGATAGCCGCGATAGCCGCATTGTCCACTAATGCTTCGCTGATCAGACCGGATAGATTGGTGATGGTCTCCTTTTCGTCCTTCCAGTTTGCCGCACGCAAAGCGCGTCCTAGAAGTGTGGACGCCGCATAGGAAACATGGTCCGCGGGATCTCGGCGCGCCGGGAGATAGTGGACCTGGAGACTGTTGCGATCGACCTTCGAGACAGTCGTCGTTTTGGACGGCTCGCCGGAGGCATCCGTCTCCAGCACCCAAACGATTTCTTCGTTGACCTCGCCATCCACGTCCAGTTCCGCGGTCAAACGTACCCGGACACAGGGAATTCCGTCACCGGTCAGCAACTGCATGTGCGCGAAGTGGCCCGGGATGGTCGCGAACTTACCGTGCGTCTTCTTTAGCTCTGGAAAATCAAAGTGTGTCTCAATCCAGAGTTTTTGCTTCGTTGGGACATCCACGGCTGGTCCAACCGGTGCATGAAAGTCGGAACGGCGAATCGCCCGCAACGAACGGTCGAATCCAAAGAGTCGCACGAGCGCGATGAGAATCGCAGTTTTGCCGGTACCGTTGCCGCCGATTAGGAAAGTAAGTGGATCAAGATCGATGTTTGTGACATCTGGACCAAAGCACTGAAAGTTCGAGAGACGCAGTTTGGTGAGTTTCATTTCGTCCTTTCGCCGACTGAACTAGGATAATCTGCTCTTTCGCAGGACATAGATTCGCCGCGCGTCGGCCATTCTATGGCGGCCCGGACGCCATCGAGTTTGAGGAGTGACAGCGAGAGTGTGCCGAGATAACGCGTTCCGGCTTCGCCAAAGGCTCCAGCGGAAGCTACTGCCTAAGCAGATGCTAGACTGCAAGCATTCGGAAACCTGAGCTTTACCTCTTCCCAAATGCCAGAAGCCGGAAACACGCCCGAAATCTCGATCCATTACGTCGGGCCCGCTGTCGAAAACGGTCGCATAGACCTTTTCGTTCTCTCCGACGGGCTTCGTGGACTCGGCAGGCTCAATAGCAGGGTAAGTTACTTGATGTTCGGCAGTGAGCTCGACTACCGCATCGAGCTTGATGGCCAGTTCCAGACTGGCTCGGTCGTCATTCCGCTGCATGTCCTGACCGACGCTGTCGCCAAAGTCGAAAACGCGCTGCTCTCCCGGCATGGGCAGGCCCTATCGAGCTTGCTGACGATTCTGGGCTGGGGTGCGGTTTCCGGTGCGTTCAACCTGTACAAGATGTTCAAGCAAAAGAAGGGCCGTCCAATCACTGATGAGGATGACCTCGCTCGCATCCTCGCGCGGCTGGATGATATCGAGCAGCTACTGTTCATTAAAATCTACAACGACCCCGAGGTTCAGGCAGCACTCCGCGCCGCCTTGCGTCCACTTCGGACGGAAGGCATTGTTGAATTTCAGACCCGCCGACGTGAAATCATAGTAGAAACGGTGCGGCAGTCTGACCTCAAATCTGCCGACGAGGCTGAGGAGAGCGCAATTCAAGAAGTCGAAGAGAAGGTCCTCGATATCGAGAAAGCCGCTTTGGTGCCGCACTTATCGTGGCACTTCTCAGATGATGGAAGCGCCTTCGATGCTCGCATTCAAGATCCGGCGCTCTGGGAGCGCGTCGCGAAGGGGGAGCGTTTTGGATACGGAGATCGGATGAGGGTCGAGCTTCGAACTACCTTCAACAGAGACGTCCGAGGCAGGCTCAACCTGGAACGGACCATTCCCAGGGTGATTAACGTGGAGCACGCAACTCGACCGCAGCCGAGGCTTTGGTCCGACGATGAGAACCAGTAATTCGAGGACGCAAGCTGCAGCGCCAGCCAAACCTGAAATAGAAGCGCCCTGAACATGGCGGTGTGCGCCGGTGAATCCATGGCAGTTCGGGTAAAGGTACCCTCAGAGCCGGGCGTTTCAAAGAATGGAGTCCTCACGCGTCCGGAGCTGTTGTTGTATTCAATCTCTCTTCAAGAGTTGCGATCGCTGCTAGAACGTCGTCAATCGGTGGTATTTGACCGAAGATCATTCCTGACATAGCTGCATAGTCGCGGCTAAGGTCGTCCACCATGCCATCGTGCGGCGCGAGAGTAAAGGTTCCCGGGACTGCCTCCGCCAAGTCGAAGGCATTTCGGTTGAAGAACATTTGAGCGTGACGCACACAATCTCTCGCCATTTCGCGGTCGCCGATGGCTTGTTGTCCGGCTTCAGACGCAAGCAAGCGATAAACATCATAGTAGTGACGAGAGACACGCTGGCCGCCGCCCTTGAGCTCCTGGCGATGGTCCCACCAGCGGCGGAGGCCGTGTAGGATAACGATCTTGTCCCAGAAGGTACGACCCGGATCGACAGTCGTGACGTTCGTTACCGAGAGATCGAGATCAGGCAGGTCATCATCGATATATGGCTTCACCGTTATGGTGCTATGTGGGTCAAGCGCTGATTTAGCTCCCGATTCGATCTTGATCGCCCGGCGAATATATTCGTTCCCTGGGGTTGTCACTGTCGGATACCAGAGCAGCAAACTTTGCTGGTCTGGGTCATCGGCGTCAAGTTCGAGGCGGCCTTCTTGAACGGGGATGCCGGCAGCGCTAAGAGTTTCCGCAAGCTGCGCGCTCATCTGACTCAGAAGAGGCCCGTTGATGTATTCCTGACACGCTGCACGGATGGAATCGAGCCGCGCAGTGCGCTTCTTTCCGCTGAGACCTTCCAACTCCTCAACGCTGGCGGCCTGCCCTATGTCTTTGCGAAACACCGTGATGTCGATATCTTCAGAGAACCGTTCGATCAGTCCATAGCCTTTTGAGAGTGAAGTCCCGCCTTTGAAAAGCAGTCGAGGGTTTTTGGCCGTTTGGCTATTGAACAGAGCATCCAGCGTCCAGCAGGCCCAGAGGTCTTTCTCCACATTTTGCTCAACCGTACCGAGGCGATTGCCAGCAGTTACGAATAGATCCCTGCGTCCGCTGAGGGGGCGGCGAGAACGGCTCTGAATCCATGATTCATGGGGGACTTCCTTTGGTTTGATCTTGTGCGACGACGTTGGATCGGCTTTGTCTCGGCTTTGACGGTCCTCTCTCTGTCTGATTCAGCGGTGGGGAAGCCGCTAAAAGGTCGCGGATGATGACACGCATCCAATCTGGCAGCGCGGTCCAGCCCTTCTCTAAGTCTTGCTGAATGGCATCTCCGTTGTCAGGGTGATCGAGTATTTTGCGGAGTCGCTTCCGTAGACCTCCGTCATCGGCTGCGAGCATATCGCGGACCCAATAGAGGGCCTGAACGAACCGCATCGCTGGCCGGCCCGCCCAATACAGGCGGCTCGGTGAAGCATATCGAAATGTGATGGTGAGGTTGCCCAGTTTGATTGGGTGCAAGCGACCGTCGGTGAGAACAGTGATGCGCGCGGGCACTGCGTCGGTCAGCCCTAGATCGTTGGCGGCAGTGATGCCGTCGACCAGCACGCGCACATTTCCTTTTCGACCGAGAGCGTCGATCACGTCGCGGGGGTTCGGACTCGTGGGCTTCTTGGTCAGGCTATTTACGAGCGGGAAGTCATAGAGCCCGCGAGCGAGACGCCGAAGCTTTTTCCCAGCGGTGAGTCGGTGCAGGGCTGTATCGACTGCTTGTCTCGTTCCGAGATCAGTAAAGTCCGCCGGAGTCCAGACGTAACCGGGTGGGGCCGCTGCGACACGGTCCTGTACTGCCGCCTGAACCTTCTGTTGGGTCAGCACCATAATCTGATCTCGTAAGAAAAATGTAGCATAAATCTTACAAACAGCGAGACAGCGTAAGAAAAATGTGGCAAATTTCTTACGTGGACCGTCGCCGTCGGAGGGAGCGCCGGTCCTATTTATCCAATTTGTAGGCCATCTTATCGCTGCAAGGCTTCCCTATTCGGAGACTCGGTGGACCCAATTTGACATTGTCAGTATTTTATTGATATATATCTGACATCGGAGAACAGCATGAGCGACGGCCCTCACCGAAGTCTGAATATGACGCGAGCCTGGAAAAAGGTGGCCGAACGCAGCGACAAGCGCTCTTACTCCCGTGAGGAGGTTTCCGAATCGTTTGTCGGGGCCCTAGCGAAGGATTGCTATCGGGAAATCCCTCCCCGTTTTCTAGACATCGCATGGCGCATCTTCTCCGACCCTGAGCCGTCCCTTTTCGTAACCAAGATCAGCGATCAGTTGGAAACACTAAGAAGGCAGGCAGGGCCTGGATTTGGACGTTCGGTGCTCGACCAAGCGATCTTGTGCGCAGAGCGCGGGAAGACGGGGCGTGAGGGATTGGTAGAAGCTGTCAAGAACGCGATCGGGGATCGAGCAGCAAAAGCAACGCGGCAGATTGAAGAACACTATTGCCGCGAATCGAGTAATCCGCGCGCTAATCACGTTCGGGCCAGAATGGAAGAGGGCATAAACGGCGCAGCGTTCGATCGGCTCGCGCGAACGATTTTGAAGATCGAGCAGGCGACGGGAAAGCAATCAACTATGAAGCAGGGGCTGGACGACGGGGTGCTGAAATGACCGATAGGCAAGCTACTCTCTCTTCGCCGTCGATTGCTATTGATGTCGCGGAATCTCCAGCAGGCAAACGGCGAGGGCATGTCCCGTGCCGGATTGGGGAGCACGTCGAGTTTTCGACAGAGAGCTTGGAGACGTACTGTGTCACAAACTGGGAACCCGTTGTTTACGACGCCCTGTTGGTCGCAGCTGCGGTGGAGTTTGCAGACCGGAAACTACGCCGCCCAGCTTTGAAATGGGATCGGCAGATCGAAATCCGGATTCCAGTGCATGATCCTGACCGGTGGAATCATCCGGCTGTTTCGACTGCTCTGCACGACGCTCTCGAGTTTCTGACCGGCGACAGTTGGCACATTACATTCCGAAGCCGCCTGAAACCGCTAGAAGAGCCTCAACAGCGGAGGTTTGAACTCGCCCAGGGAATAACAAGCGTTATCCCCTATAGTGATGGCCTCGATTCACGGGTTGTTGCCGGCCTCATGTCGAAGGAACTGGGGGACAAGCTTATTTGTGTTCGGCTTGGATCAAAAAGGTCCGAGCAGCGATCATCGCGGCGATACCAGAACCCGTTCACTGCCATTCCCTACGAAGTAAAACTTGCAAAAGGCGAGTCTGTGGAGTCTAGCGTTCGGTCGCGCGGATTTAAGTTCGCACTCATCAGCGGGCTGGCTGCATACTTGGCGAAAGCAAATCAGATCATCGTCTCTGAAAGTGGCCAGGGCTCTCTGGGGCCCGCTCTCGTAACCGTGGGCCAAGCTTATGAAGACTACCGTACCCACCCGTTGTTTACCCACAGGATGGAGAAGCTTCTAGCTGCTCTGCTGGATCATACGGTGCAATTTCAGTTCCCCCGCGTCTGGCACACAAAAGCTGAAACGCTGGCTAAGTACGTGGCTGAATGCCAGCCCTCGATCTGGTCAGACACCTTGTCATGCTGGCAGCAGAACCGTCAGGTCAGCGTCGATCATAAGAGGAGGCAGTGCGGGATATGCGCCGCATGCATGCTTCGACGTATGAGCATCCACGCCGCCGGGCTAACGGAGTCGAAGGAGACCTATGTTTGGGAACATCTCGACGCAAAAACCTTTGATGAAGGCGCCGCGTCTTCATTTTCTAAAACGAAAATCACGGGCAAGCTCCGAGAGTACGCCATAGCCGGTGCATTGCATCTCGACCACCTTGCCGGACTACAGGCGTCACGTGCAGACGCACAAACTCTGGAACTTAATGTCTTTCAGTTAAGCCGTTCCCTCGGTATTCCTGAGCAGGATGTCCGGGCCAAACTGAACCGTTTGCTCTCTCAACATGAAACTGAATGGAAGGAATTTGTGCATTCTCTTGGAAAAAACTCCTTTGTGGCCATGTGGGCCATCCATGCGAGCCTATGACACCCCTTGATCAAATAGACCCGGTAGAAGTTGGAGAACGGTTGCGGATCGCACGAGACACGACAGCGACCAGTCAGGCGACGGCAGCCGAGAAGATAGGTGTCGCACGGACAACTCTTGTCGCCATCGAAAAGGGGGAGCGTCGTGTACGAATGGGAGAGTTGCAGAAGCTCGCCCAACTGTACGGTACCTCCGTCAATGCACTCCTGCGCCGGGAAGCCATACAAGTGGATCTCGCGCCGCGCTTCCGCAAACTGGCGGGCAGTAGTGACGTAGCTGCTGATGGCGCGGCAACACTGCTGGCTGAACTAGCGACGGCTGAGGTCGAATTGGAAAACCTATTGGGTTTCAGACGACCTCAGAACTACCCCCCAGAACGTCCTATATTGCGCGGAGACATCCGAGCCCAGGCTGAGCAGGATGCTCTGGAGTTGCGTCAACGTCTCGGTCTTGGCGTGAGCCCGATTCCCGACATTGTCACGATTCTGGAAATGGAGCTCGGGGTTCGAGTCTATGTAAGGAGGTTTGACGGCAAAATATCTGGACTTTTTGCTTATGATGACGCGTTAGGACCATGCATTCTTCTGAATGCCAACCATCCCCGAGAGCGCCGGACGCAGTCCGCAGCCCATGAAACCGGGCATTTCATATCTACTCGACGCGCAGCGGAGATTCTCCGGAGCAATGAGACCGAAAACTCACGCGAAGAGCGCTATGCCAACGCTTTTGGGCGATCATTCTTGACGCCGGCGCGTGGCGTCGCCCAAAAATTCGAGGAAGTTACGGCGGGATCTGACCGCTTGAGCCGCAGGCACGTCATCATCCTTGCGCATTTCTTCGGGGTATCGCGCGAAGCAATTGTGCGCCGGCTGGAGGAACTTGGACTGATAAAACCGGATACCTGGGACTGGTTTCAAGCAAACGGTGGCATAACGGACGACCAGGCGCGACAAGTTTTAGGCGATCTATCAACTCCCGATGCTTACAAAGCCGACGCCGACCGTCCAACGACGCTGCGACTGAATATGCTCGCCTCTGAGGTCCACCGGAAAGGGCTTCTGAGCGAAGGCCAGCTTGCCCGCCTATTGAAACTAGATCGTGTGGAATTGAGGGAAATTCTCGGGGACATCGAGGCGGAAGGGAGCGAAGCCGATGGAGCCGCCACCCTCCTTGATTAAGGCCGAGACCATCACTGCCGATGCCAGCACGGTCATTAACCTGAACGCGACAGGCCGCGCGCGCGACATTGTGCAAGCGCTCGGAAGTAGGTTTGTCGTGGTTGATGTGGTTCAGGCTGAACTTGATGCGGGGAGGCGGAGCGGTCGCCGCGATGCTGACCTGCTCAACGGATTGCTTGCTGACCGGCTATTTGAGCTCGTCCAGCTTGATGTCACCGCGATGGTTCATTTTGAACAGCTCGTCATCGGTTCCGCAATTGCCACCTTAGATGACGGAGAAGCTGCGACGATAGCTTATTCAATCGCTTCAGGTGCCACGGCTGCAATCGATGAGCGAAAGGCCACTGCGATGTGTCTACAGAGATTTCCGACATTGTCACTCTGCTCTACAGTCGATATCCTGGCGCGACCGGACGTACAGAACTCACTCGGCAAAGACGAGCTGTCCGCTGCGGTCCTTCGGGCGCTCATACATGGTCGCATGCGAGTCCTTCCACACAATGTCCAGTGGGTCGTGGATTTGATCGGGCCTGACCAGGCATCGGCCTGCACCAGTCTCCCAAGAGTTGCCCGCCGTATGCGGACTAATTGATGACGGCATGAGCGGTATGAAACATTGGGTTGGAACGACAGATCGGAACGCTTGCACCTTGGCATGGCCCAACTCAACCGGGCCGCGTCAGCGACCCCGCTTAAGCCGCTTCGAGCGGCTCACATACACAAAAAAGAATGTAGACGATCACAGCATCTTGGCTGCGACATCTTTGGTTGATTTTCGCGAAACTTCTGCCAACTCGGCATAGCGGGGCCAATTGGCCACGGCTCTTTCTACCTTCGCCAGAATCTCCGGCGTGTTTTTTATCCCATGCCGTTTGCCCAATGCTTGAAGTTGGGCGGTGCCGGGATTCCTTCCCTCGCCCATGACGAGCATGCTTTGCTCGCCGCCCGGGCCATAGGAAAAGACCAGGTCGTAGGCGGGCGCGAAAATCCACTCGTTTCTCGCGTTGAGAAGGAACGAA
>Ga0182030_10004224_pt1 | contig 30630 bp, 31 predicted proteins | sample 812S3MmetaG_FD_121299 | JGI IMG/M metagenome (GOLD analysis project Ga0182030, IMG submission 121299) | Permafrost microbial communities from Stordalen Mire, Sweden - 812S3M metaG (Illumina Assembly) | ecosystem: Environmental > Terrestrial > Soil > Wetlands > Permafrost | place: Sweden...
GTCCCGAGGATCCCTCTCCGAGGCGGCCGTGGACTATGCGTCTTCGCTGTTAGGGTTGTTGCCCGGCGCGAAGCGCACCACTCCGGGCGTCAAGGAGCTGCTCGCCAAAGTCTCGACCTACCTGCCGGCTGAGCAGGTCGAACGCGTGCGCACCGCTGCCGAATTCGGCGCGGCCGCGCATCAGGGCCAGACGCGCGTCTCGGGCGAACCCTACATCACGCATCCGGTGGCCGCGGCCGTGATCCTGGCCGACCTGCATCTGGACGCGGACACCATCGTCGGGGCCATCCTGCACGATGTCATCGAAGACACACCGATCGCCAAGTCGGACATTGCAGCGCGCTTCGGCAACGACGTCGCCGAAATCGTCGACGGCGTCACCAAGCTCGACCAGATCCGTTTCAAGAATCGCGAGGAAGCGCAGGCGGAGAACTTCCGCAAGATGTTGCTCGCGATGGTGCGCGATCTGCGCGTGATCCTGGTCAAGCTCGCCGACCGCACCCATAACCTGCGCACCATCGAAGCGCTTGCGCCCGCCAAGCGCCGCCAGATCGCGCGCGAGACGCTCGACATCTACGCGCCGGTGGCCGAACGGCTCGGGCTGTATGCCATGAAGCTGGAGCTCGAGGACCTCGGGTTCCAGAGCCTCTATCCGCAGCGCTATCGCGTCATCGAGCGCGCACTCAAACGCGCGCGCGGCAATCAGAAGGAATTCCTGGCCAAGATCCGCGCGCAGCTCGAAGCGGCGCTCAAGAAGGCCGGACTCGTGGCGCACGTCGAGGCGCGTGAGAAGCATCTCTACAGCATCTACCGCAAGATGCGGCGCAAACGCGCGCCGCTGTCCGAGATCGTCGATGTCTACGGACTGCGCATCGTCGTCGACTCGGTCGATAACAGCTATCGGGCGCTGGGCATCGTGCACAGCGTCTACAAGCCCATGCCCGGCCGGTTCAAGGATTACGTGGCCATACCCCGCGTCAATGGCTACCAGTCGCTGCACACGACACTGTTCGGCCCCAATGGCGTACCGATCGAAGTGCAGATCCGTACCGAAGACATGAACCACATCGCCGAATCCGGCATCGCCGCGCACTGGAAGTACAAGCACGATGAGAGCGAGGGCTCGGCGCAGCAGGAACGCGCGCGCAAGTGGCTATCGAACCTGGTCGAGATGGAGGTCGGCGGTAATTCCGAGGAGTTCATCGAGAGCGTCAAGGTCGACCTTTTTCCCGACAAGGTTTACGTCTTCACACCGCGCGGCGAAATTCTTCGCCTGCCGCGTGGCGCCACGGTCGTGGACTTCGCCTATGCGGTCCACACGGACATCGGCAACCGTTGTGTCGCGGCCAAGATCGATCGCCGGCTGACGCCGCTGCGCGCGGTGCTGCGCAATGGCCAGACCGTGCAGATCATCACCGCCAAGGGCGCGACACCGAATCCGTCCTGGGTCAATTTCGTGGTCACCGCCAAGGCGCGCTCCGCCGTCCGGCACTACTTAAAGGGCCTGCACCACAACGAGGCCGTCGAGCTCGGACGGCGGCTGCTCGGCCAGGCGCTGGCCGAGTTCGATATCGAGCTCAAGAAGATCCCCGAGCAGACGCTGCAGTCCGCGCTGACCGAGTTCGGACTGGAGAATGCCGATCAGCTCTACGAAAAAGTGGGCTTGGGGGAACGCCTCGCGCCGCTGGTCGCACGCCGGCTGCTGCCGCTCGATCACGTCGATCCCACCACGGGCGCGGCGGCGTCACCGCTCGCCGTGGCGGGAACCGAAGGCCTGCTGGTGAGCTACGCGCACTGCTGCTATCCGATTCCCAATGATCCGATTTTCGCGTTCCTGAGCACCGGGCGTGGCATCGTCGTGCATCGCGAGACCTGCGCCAACGTCGAGGACTACCGCAAGCAGCCGGACAAATGGTTGCCCGTGACCTGGCAGCACAAGCCCGGGCGGTTGTTTCTCGCGGAGATCCGCCTCGATATCGTCAACCGCCCGGGCATGCTGGCGGCACTCTCCGCCGCGATTGCCGAGACCAATACCAACGTCAACCATGTGACCATCGATCAGCGCGACGCTGAGACGCAGGTGCTGATTTTCATCGTCGAGGTAGAGGATCGGGCGCAACTGGCGCGCATCATGCGGGTCGTGCGCCGCATGCCCGATGTGCTGCGCGTGGTCCGCGCCATCGCCAGCACTTCACATGGCCACCGCCGCGGGCTTCAGGGCGATACGAGCGACACGTCCGATGACTTGGGCGATTCAGCCCCGGATCAGGCGCAGCAGGGTTAGAGTTCCAGGAGGAACTGAAGATCATGAAACGACAGATCATCCAGACCGCCGATGCCCCCAAGGCCATCGGACCTTATTCCCAGGCCGTGCGCGTCGGCGACACTGTCTATGTCTCCGGCCAGATTCCACTCGATCCGGCCAGCGGCCAGCTCGTCAGCGGCGACATCGAAATCGAGATCCGGCGCGTACTCGACAATCTCAAGGCGATCGCCGCGGCCGCGGGCGGATCGCTTGGCTCGGTCATCAAACTCACGATCTTCCTGACCGATCTGTCGCACTTTGCAAAGCTCAATGAGATCATGGCCACGTATTTCAGCGAGCCGTACCCGGCGCGCGCCGCCGTCGGAGTCGCCTCGCTGCCGCGCGGCGCTCGGGTCGAGATGGAGTGCGTTCTGAGTCTCGCTTGAGCCGCCCGGCGGCACGGCCGCGGGCGGACCGGCGCAACGCCAGCGGTGTCAGCACCAGCCTTGCGCGGCTGGGCGTGGAGCAGCCCGCGGATGTGCTGTTCGTGCTGCCGCGCAGCTACGAGGACCGCACGCACGTGGTCCCGATCGGCGCTCTCATCGAGGGGATGCACGCCGTTGTCGAAGGCGAGATCCTGCTGGCCGAAATCGTCTTTCGCCGCCGCCGCCAACTGCTGGTGCGCCTGGCGGACGGATCTGGCTCACTGACGCTGCGCTTCTTTTATTTCTCCAATGCGCAGCGCGAGGCGATGACGCGCGGGGCGCGGCTGCGCTGCCACGGTGAGATCCGGCGTGGGCCGCTGGGCCTTGAGATCGTGCATCCGGAATACCGCCACATCACCCAATTGAGCGAGCCGCTGCCGCAGACCCTGACGCCGATCTACCCGGCTACGGAAGGTCTCACCCAGGGGCGACTGCGCATGATGGTCGATCGCGCCCTGCGCCAGCTTGGGTCAGAAAGCGTGACCGAGCTGCTGCCCGAAGCGCTGCTCGAGCGGCTGCGGCTGCCCTCGCTGCGCGATGCACTCGAATTCATGCACCGGCCGCCGGTCGGCACGGCACTCGCCGAACTGACCTCGGGTGTTCATCCGGCGCAGCGCCGGCTGGCCTTCGAGGAATTGCTCGCGCACCACCTCTCGCTCATGGAACTGCGCCGCCGCTCGCGACGCGAGCCGGCAACGCCTTTGCCTGACGCGGCCGGACTCGAGTCGCGCCTGCTCCAGGCGCTGCCGTTCCATCTGACGGCGGCGCAGCAGCGCGTGCTGATCGATGTGGACCAGGATCTCGCACGCGCACAACCGATGGCGCGGCTGGTCCAGGGCGATGTGGGTTGCGGCAAGACAGTCATCGCCGCGGCCGCGGCCGCGCGCGCCATCGGCAGCGGTGCACAGGTGGCGTTCATGGCACCGACCGAGTTGCTGGCCGAGCAGCATGCGCGTTCGCTGTCGGGGTGGTTCGAGCCGCTGGGCATCACCGTCAGTCTGTTGACCGGCTCACAGAATGCGCGCGCACGTCGGGCGGCCTTGCGCGCGGCCGCCGGCGGCCAGGCACGCCTGTGCGTAGGCACCCATGCGCTCTTCCAGGGCCAAGTGGAATTCGAGAACCTGGCGCTGGCGATCATCGACGAGCAGCACCGCTTCGGCGTGCAGCAGCGTCTGCAGCTTGCCGCCAAGGGCAGTCGGGGTGCGTCGCGCACGCCGCATCAATTGATCATGAGCGCGACACCGATACCGCGCACGCTGGCGATGACCGTCTACGCCGATCTCGATGTGTCCATCGTCGATGAGTTGCCTCCCGGACGCACCGCGATCCGCACCGTGGTTTTGCCCGAGCAGAAGCGCGCGCAGGTGGTCGAGCGCATCGATGCGGCCTGCCGCGCCGGACGACAGACATACTGGGTGTGTCCGCTGATCTCCGAATCCGAGGAACTCAACGCGCAGGCAGCCGAGGAAACCTGCCAGGCGCTGACCGAGGCACTGCCGGCAAGGCGCGTCGAGCTGCTGCATGGACGCATGCCGCCAAAGCAGAAGGATCAGGTCATGCAGCGCTTCGTCGCCGGCGAGATCCAATTGCTGGTGGCGACCACGGTCATCGAAGTCGGGGTCGATGTGCCGAACGCGAGTCTCATGGTCATAGAGAATGCCGAGCGCATGGGGCTGGCGCAATTGCACCAGCTTCGCGGGCGTGTCGGCCGCGGTCAGCACGCCAGCAGCTGCGTGCTGCTGTACCGGGCGCCGTTGTCGCCCATGGCGCGCTCGCGCCTCGCGACCATCCGCGACAGCAGCGATGGCTTCCGCATTGCGCAGCGCGATCTGGAGCTGCGGGGTCCGGGTGAATTACTGGGGCGACGGCAGACCGGCCTCGCGCAGCTGCGCGTCGCGGATCTGTCGCGCGATGCCGATCTGCTGGCGCATGTGCGCGCCGCCGCAGCACAACTGATCGAAGCCGAGCCACGGTGTGTCGCGGCGCTGCGGCTGCGCTGGATCGGGGAGCGGGAGCAGTATGGACGCGTCGGCTGACCTGCCGCTTCCGGGCGGCGAACCACGGCCCCGCACGCCACGGCTGCTGCGGCGCACGCATGCGTTCGTGCAATTGACCCGGCTCGATCGTCCGATCGGCATCTGGCTGCTGCTGTGGCCGACGCTCTGGACGCTGTGGGTCGCAAGTGCCGGACATCCGCAGCGGCGACTGTTGCTCATCTTCACTGCCGGCACCGTTGTGATGCGCAGCGCCGGCTGCATCGTCAACGACCTCGCCGATCGCAACATCGATCCGCACGTGCGCCGCACGCGCGCGCGGCCGCTCGCGGCGCGAATCGTCTCGCCGAACGAAGCGCTGGTACTCTTTGGCGCACTGCTCCTGATCGCGCTGTTGCTGGCGCTGCAGCTCAACATGCTGAGCATCAAGCTCGCCTTCATGGGCGCGGCACTCACGATCTCCTATCCGCTGCTCAAGCGATTTTTTCCGCTGCCACAGCTGTACCTCGGCATGTGCTTCGGCTGGGCCGTGCCCATGGCCTTTGCGGCGACGCTGGGCATGGTGCCGCGCGAGGGCTGGCTGCTGCTGGTGGCGACCATCCTGTGGGCGGGCGTCTACGACACCGAATACGCCATGGTCGATCGCGACGATGACTTGCGCGTGGGCGTGCAATCGAGCGCCATCCTGTTCGGTGATATGGACCGGCTCATCATCGGCGCCATGCAGGTCATGATGCTGCTGGCCCTGATACTGCTCGGCAAATCGCTGCACTTCGATCCCTGGTACTACGCCGGTCTCATGATCGGCGCCGGATTCTTTATCTGGCAGCAATGGCTGATCCGCGATCGCGACCGCGCATCCTGCTTCGAGGCGTTCAGGAACAACCGCCTGTTCGGCATCGCGGTATTCGCCGGCATCCTGGTGCAGTACGCCACGGCGCGCTGATGTGCGGATGGTCAGTAATCGATCAATCGTCTACTTTTGGTGACTCAATGAGTTGACAAGGTCGCGCCGCGCTTCGAAGATGCGGCATGGATGAAGATGCGGCACGGGGGCGCCGCGCCACGTCTGGATGCGCTGCTCAAGGCGCTCGCCGGGGTCTTCGCATAAAGTGGCCGCCGTGATCACCGCGCCCTTTTCTATCGACCGTCGCGCCGTGATGCGCGCGTTCAGCCGCGCCGCGCCCGATTACGAGGCCGCCGCCCGCCTGGAGCGCCGAGTGCGCGCGGAGCTGCTCGACCGACTGCAGTTCTTCCCGCTCAAGCCCGCGCAAGTGCTCGATCTGGGCGCCGCCACCTGCGAATCCACGCGGCAGTTGCACGAGCGCTTTCCGCGCGCGCAGGTTCTGGCCGTCGACCTCACCGAAGCGATGCTGCGTGCGGCGCCCGAGACGCGCTGGCCGTGGCAACGCGCCGGATTCGCCCGGGTCTGCGCCGACGCTGCCGCTCTGCCACTGCGCGCGCAAAGTGTCGATCTGATCTTCAGCAACCTCATGCTGCAATGGTGCGATCGGCCGCAGGTGGTGTTCGAGGAATTCGTGCGCGTGCTCAGGCCAGGCGGCCTGCTGCTGTTTTCGACCTTCGGGCCCGACACCTTAGGGGAACTGCGCGCGGCCTGGGCCGCGGCCGATGATGGCAGCCATGTCTCTGCGTTCGCCGACATGCACGAGCTCGGTAATGGGCTCATGCAGGCGGGGCTGGCCGAGCCGGTACTGGATGTGGAACATCATCGGCTGCACTACGCGGACGCACGCGCGCTGATGCGCGAGCTCAAGCTGCTCGGCGCACGCAACGCTGCCCACGATCGCGCGCGCGGCCTCACCGGTCGCCGTCATCTGGATCGGATGCTGACTGCCTATGAGGGCGTGCGGGAGGAGAAGGGTTTGCCGGCCACCTTCGAAGTCATCTCGGGGGCGGCATTCGCCGATGACGGCACCTCCCACGCCGGCCGGCACAGCCCGCACCAGAGAGGCGAATTCGCGATACCGGTCACCGCCATACGGAGCGCTCGCCGATGAACGGCAGTCGGGCGCGCGGCGTGTTCCTGGCCGGCACGGACACCGATGTAGGCAAGACCCGCGTCGCCGTGGGCCTGATCCGTGCCCTGACCGCTCAGGGCTGGCGTGCCTGCGGCATGAAGCCCGTCGCCAGCGGCACGATATCGACGGAATATGGCGTGATCAACGAAGATGTCGACTCGATCGCAACAGCAAGTGGCCGAAATAGTGCCACGGCGGGCGATATCAATCCGTACTGTTTCGAATGGCCCGTATCCCCGCACATTGGTGCTGAACGTGTCGGTATCGTCGTCGATATGGGTCGAATCGTGACCGCCTATGAGCGGCTTGCGAGGGACCAGGACATCGTCGTGGTCGAGGGCGCTGGGGGCTGGCTTGCGCCTATCGGCCCGGTCGCGACCATGGCCGACGTCGCCAGAGCGCTGCGGCTGCCGGTGGTGCTCGTGGTCGGCCTGCGCCTCGGCTGCCTCAACCACGCGCTGCTGAGCGCACAGGCAATCGCGCGCGCCGGCGCGACGCTCGCTGGGTGGATCGGCAGCGCGATCGATCCCGCCATGCCCGCACAGATCGAAAACGTCGAGGCGCTCAAGCAGCGCTTGCCGGCGCCACAGCTTGGGCTGCTGCCCTTCTCGCGCGCGCCCGAGCATGACGCCGCTGCGCTCGAGCTCGCCGCGCACGCGCTCATGGGCCCGCCCGTGCGTCCTGCGCTGCTGTCCGGCGCATCCAGCACGCCGGTTCGCTTGCCGTAGAAAACGCGGCTTGCGTATGATCGGGTGATCCTTGAACGACGTACTGATGTTTCAAATCGCGCCGAATTGCTCGCTGCGGCCGCGCGCCGCGGTGCTTTTTTTCGCGAGCATCTGCATGGTCTCGTTTACGATCGCCGGAACACTGGCGTTTCTGGGAATGTGGCCCATCCTGCCGTTCGCGGGCCTGGAAATGCTGGTGCTTGGCTGGGCCCTTCATGTAAGTCTTCGGCGGCGGCACCATTCGCAGACCATCCTGCTGACCGACGATCTGGTACGCGTCGAGACCCGCAGCGGCGACCGCCGCGAGCAGATTGAGTTCACGCGGCATTGGGCACAGGTTAAACTGCGCCGCGCTGACATTCGAATGCATCCGAGCCGGCTGACGATTGAGTCGCACGGCCGCTCGTACGAGGTCGGCGGCTTCCTGAACGAGGAGGAGCGGCAGGCCTTGGCCGGGCAACTGATGCGGTCCGTGGGACGCATCAACGAATCGCCCCCGCTCTCCACTGCGCAAGAACGATAGGGACTAAGGCCAGCACAATGACCAGAACGACTTCCAAGCACGCACGCCTGTGCGTGGCATCCATCGTGGCCACTGTCATGGCGCTCGCGGCCCCCGGGGCGCAGGCGGCCTGGACGCTGAACATGACGCCGGGCATCACCGCCCTGTCGCGTCAGATCTACGGGCTGCACATGCTCATGTTCTGGTGGTGCGTGGGCATCGCCATCGTCGTATTCGGCTTCATGATCTATTCCATGGTGCGCTTCCGTAAATCATCGGGCGCCGTGGCGAACACCAACCTGCTTCACAGCACCCGCGTGGAGGTCATCTGGACCATCGTGCCGGTGCTCATATTGATCAGCATGGCCGTGCCGGCCGCGCGCACGCTGGTGCAGACGGAAAACTCCGTCGGCTCGCAGCTCACGATCCGGGTGACCGGCTATCAGTGGAAATGGGGCTACGAATATGTCGGCTCCGGGGTCACGGTGCTGTCCACGCTGGACCATGACAGCGATCACGCGCGGGAACTCCAGTCCGGCATCGATCCCTTCAGCGTGCAGAACTACCTGCTCAGCGTCGATCACCCGCTGGTGGTGCCTGCCGGCGTCAAGGTGCGGCTGCTGATCACCGGGCAGGATGTCATCCACTCATGGTGGATGCCCGCGCTCGCCATCAAGAAGGATGCGATCCCGGGATTCATCAATGAGGCGTGGTTCGAGATCGACGCGGACAAGACCGGCATGTATCGCGGCCAATGCGCCGAGCTGTGCGGCCGCGACCACGGCTTCATGCCCATCGTGATCGACGTGCGCAGCAAGAGTGACTTCGAGCAGTGGCTGCGGGACGCCAGGCAGGCCATGCCGCAGCAGGGCGCGCCTGCTCCAGGCCAGACGCTGCCGGCCCCGAACGGCACTGCGCCGGCGCCGACCGCGAGCAGTACGCCTGCCGCCGACCGGCCGGCGGCGCAGGCCCAAGGTTAATCAGCAGAATCAGCAGAGAGTAACGACATGGCCCACACCGACCACGCCGCCGCCCACGACGACCACGACCACAAGCCGCACGGCTTCTGGAAGCGCTGGGTCACGACCACTAATCATAAGGACATCGGCACGCTGTACCTGGTGTTCAGCTGCATCATGTTCTTCGTCGGCGGCACGATGGCGATGCTGATTCGCCTGGAACTGTTCAAACCAGGCATGCAGTTCCTCGATCCGGCGACCTTCAACGCCATGACGACGATGCACGCGCTGGTCATGATTTTCGGCGCCGTCATGCCCGCGTTCGTGGGGCTTGCCAACTGGATGGTGCCGATGCAGCTCGGCGCGCCCGACATGGCGCTGCCGCGCATGAACAACTTCAGCTTCTGGATCCTGCCCTTCGCCTTCACGCTGCTGCTGTCGACGTTTTTCGTACCGGGCGGCGCGCCGGCCGGTGGCTGGACGCTCTATCCGCCGCTGGTGCTGCAGACCGGCGATGCGCTGCCGATGGCCATCTTCGCGGTCCATCTCATGGGCGCCTCCTCGATCATGGGCGCCATCAACGTCATCGTGACTATCATGAACATGCGCGCGCCGGGGATGACGCTGCTGCGCATGCCGCTGTTCGTGTGGTCGTGGCTGATCACGGCCTACCTGCTGATCGCGGTGATGCCGGTGCTCGCCGGGGCCGTCACGATGCTGCTGACGGATCATTTCTTTGGCACCAGCTTCTTCAATGCGGCCGGCGGCGGCGACCCGGTAATGTTCCAGCACATCTTCTGGTTCTTCGGTCACCCCGAGGTCTACATCATGATCCTGCCGGCCTTCGGCATCATCTCGGAGATCATCCCGACTTTCTCACGCAAGCCGTTGTTCGGCTATGACGCCATGGTGTACGCGACCGCCTCGATTGCGTTCCTGTCGTTCATCGTCTGGGCACATCACATGTTCACGGTCGGCATGCCGCTGGCGAGCGAACTGTTCTTCATGCTCTCGACCATGCTGATCGCGATCCCGACCGGGGTGAAAGTATTCAACTGGTCCGCCACCATGTGGAAAGGCTCGATCAGCTACGAGCCGCCGATGCTGTGGGCCATCTCGTTCCTGTTCCTGTTCTCGATCGGCGGCTTCTCGGGCCTCATGCTCGCGATCGCACCGGCCGATTTCCAGTACCAGGACACCTATTTCGTGGTGGCACACTTCCATTACGTGCTGGTCACCGGCGCCATCTTCGCGATCATGGGCGCGGTGTACTACTGGCTGCCAAAATGGACCGGCAACATGTACAACATGAAGCTGGCCAAGTGGCATTTCTGGCTCTCCAACATCTTCGTCAACGTGCTGTTCTTCCCGCAGCATTTCCTGGGTCTGGCCGGCATGCCGCGCCGCATTCCCGACTACGCTACCCAGTTCGCCGACTGGAACATGGTGTCCTCGATCGGCGGCTTCGTCTTTGGCGCCTCGCAGATCCTGTTCGTGATCGTGATCTGGCAGTGCGCGCATGGCGGTGTCTCAAAGGCCACCAGCCGCGTGTGGGAAAGCTCGCTCGGACTCGAGTGGCAGCTGCCCTCGCCGGCGCCGTACCACAGCTGGGTCGAGGCGCCGTCGCTGGCGGTCATCGAGGCGGGCGCCGCCTCACACGAAACCCATGGCTGAGGATGTCTCCCTGGCCATTGATCCGCGTCAGCGCCGGCAGGCGCGCCGTCTGGCGCTGCTGCTCGGCGCGGTCGCGATCGCGATCTATGTGTCCTATGTGCTGTTCGCGCTGCACCACGGGCATGCATGAGCCAGCACCGCAATCTCATCGTCAAGCTGTCGATCTTCGTCGCCGGCAGCTTCGCGTTCGGCTTTGCGCTGGTGCCGCTCTACGACGTGCTGTGCTCGATCACGGGGCTCGGCAACCAGAAGAGCCTGCTGCGTGCCGCCGAGCTGAAGGCCGACAGTGTCGCGCAGTCGCGCTGGGTCACGATCGAATTCGTCGCGAATCTGCCCACGGTCGGCAACTGGGAATTCTATCCGGTCGTCAATTCCATTCGGGTACATCCGGGGCAGCTCTACGAGGGCGACTTCGTGGCGCGCAACCTCACCGGGCACGACACCACGGCGCAGGCCGTGCCGGACATCGTGCCCTCGAAGGCGGCCGCCTGGTTTCACAAGACCGAATGCTTTTGTTTTACGCCGCAGTCGTTCCTGCGCGACCAGAAGCGCGTCATGCCGGTGCGCTTCTTCGTCGATCCGGATCTGCCGGCGTATCTTGATCGATTGACCTTGGCCTACACGTTTTACGATGTTCCGAGCCAGCCCAAAGGATAGAGACTGATGTCGCAGACTCAAACGGACTCCAGCAAGTATTACCTGCCGCACAACAGCTACTACCCGATCCTCGGCTCGGTGGCGCTGTTCTGCCTCATGGCCGGCGCGGTGTCGTACCTGAACGAATGGGCGGGCGGCTATGTGTTCCTGCCCGGCGCCATCCTGCTGGCGACGATGTTCTTCCTCTGGTTCGGCACCGTCATCGACGAGAACCAGCATGGCGTCTACAACCTCGAGGTCGACCGCTCGTTCCGCATGGGAATGATGTGGTTCATCTTCTCCGAGGTCATGTTCTTCGCCGCCTTCTTCGGCGCGCTGTTCTATGCGCGTGAACTGTCCGTTCCATGGGTCGGCGGTCTCGGCGTCAAGACGGTCAACAAGCTGTTCCTGTGGCAGAACTACTCCCCGACATGGCCCACCAACGGTCCCGCGCACTTGGGTCCCCGCGCCGATGGCACCTTCGAGACCGTGCCGGCCTTCGGCCTGCCGGCCATTAACACCGTGATCCTGCTGTCGAGCAGCGTCACGGTCACGATTGCGCACCATGCGCTGCGCGCCGGACATCGCGGCGTGCTCAAGTTCTGGCTGGCGGCGACCTTCATCCTCGGTTTCTCCTTCGTGGCGCTGCAGGCCCACGAATACGGCGAGGCCTATCGCGAGCTGGGACTGCGGCTCTCCACGGGCATCTATGGATCGACGTTCTTCATGCTGACCGGATTCCACGGCCTGCACGTCACGATCGGCGCCATCATGCTGACGATCATCTGGCTGCGGACGCTCAAGGGCCACTTCACACCTACTCGCAACTTTGCCTTCGAGGCGGTGTCGTGGTACTGGCACTTTGTCGACGTGGTGTGGTTGGGGTTGTTTATTTTCGTCTACTGGCTGTAAGCCAGGTCCGGAGCAAGCAGCTCGGAGACGGAGCGAGCGGGCTTCGAAAGAAGGTTCAGGTCGGCCGCGCCTGCGGAGTCGCCTCACCCGTATGGCCGTCAGAAAAATCGTGAGCATCTTCATCGGCGCCGCGCTGCTGCTGTATGTGGGATATCTGTGCCTGCTGTACTTCTTGCAAGGCTCGATGATCTACCCCGGGGCGCAGAATCGCGTGGCTTCGACTCCGCCGCCATCCGCGGGAATGGAAGTCATCACACTCTCGACGAGTGCCGGTGATATCGAAGCGCTGTTCCTTCCCGCGACTGACGGATCGACAGCGCTACCGAAGCCGCTCGTGATCTACGGCCACGGCAATGGCGAGGTTACGGATTTCTGGGTGACGGCCCTGGACGGGTTCAGGGAACGCGGAATCGGCATCCTATTGGTCGAGTATCCAGGGTATGGACGATCCAGTGGCAAACCATCCGAACGGTCGATCAGAATCGCAATGGATGCCGCGTACGATCGTATCGCCTCGGACCCGCGTGTCGATCGAACCCGCATCCTGGGCTTTGGCCAGTCGCTTGGCGGCGGGGCGATCTGTCTTCTCGCAAAGGACCGGCCGCTGCGCGCGCTGATCCTGGAATCCACGTTCCCCTCTCTCGACATCTTCGCAGCCGGCTATTGGGCACCCTCCTTTCTGCTGCGCGATCACTTCAATAGCATCGCGACTGTCGCTGGCTTTGCAGGACCCATCCTGGTGATCCACGGACGCCAGGATCAGCTCATCCCATGGCAGCAGGGGCAGCGCCTGGCAGCGGCTTCCGCACGTTCCACGTTCAAGCTCTACGACTGCGGCCATGGGTGCTGGGATCCGGAACATCTGTCGTTCTGGCAGGACGCGCTGCCTTTTCTGAAGGACGCCGGAATGTTGGATTCCGCGCAGCAGTGAACACTCCGACCCAGCAGACGGGGCATTCCCGAATCCCCGGTGTCGACGTGCTGCGCGGACTGTCGGTGCTTCTGGTGCTGCTGCACCACATACATATCCGATTCGAATTCAACGACTACGACATCAACGGCTGGCTGCCGCACGCATTGAACCAGGTGGTGTCCTGGTCGGGCTACCAGGCCGTGATCGCTTTCTTCGTCATCTCGGGCTTCCTGATCACGCGGCTCTCCATTGGCCGTTGGGGCCCGCTGGGACACATTCACATTCGTGAGTTTTATGCGCTGCGCGTAGCGCGCATCGTGCCCTGTCTGCTGTTATTGCTGCTGGTGCTGACGGTGCTGCACCTCGTCGGCGCGCCGAATTTCACCATCCCACCGGAGCGAGCCTCGCTGGGTCGCGCGCTGCTGGCGGCGCTGACGTTTCACATCAACTATCTGGAGGGGCACCACGGGTATCTGCCCGGAGACTGGGACATCCTCTGGTCGCTCTCCATCGAAGAGACTTTCTATCTGCTGTTTCCGCTTGTCTGCGCTGTCGTGCGCAGCGAACGCCTGCTGATCATTCCACTGCTGTGCCTGATCGTCGCCGGTCCGTTAAGCCGGACACTGCTGGCGGATCAGGACCCCTGGGGCGACTACGCGTACTTCTCGTGCACCGATGGCATCGCTTTCGGCTGTCTTGCTGCGCTTAGCAGCGCGCGACTGCGGATACCTGCCTGGGTGTCGCGTGCCGCGCTCATTGCCGGCGCTGCGGGCGCGCTGTTCATCCTGGTAATGCGCGACACGGTGGCCCGGATCGGGCTTTCGGATCTCGGACTCCATATCACCGTGCTCGAACTCAGCGTGGCGCTGATGTTGCTGGCATTCGGCACCGGCCTTGGCAATCGGGTGGCCGCCTTCGGCACCGGATGGCTGCGTCGCATCGGGCATCACAGCTACGAAACCTACCTGTTCCACATGATCGTGGTGCTCGGTCTGATGAACCTGCTGGTGCGGACTCGCGCGACCTCGCATGTGCTTCCGGTCTGGTTTGCCGCCATGCTGTTGGTGAGCTTAGGTGTGGGAGAACTCGTCGCGCGACGCTATTCCGAACCGCTCAATCGTCGGCTCAGATCACGCTTCGTGTGAGCGGTGAGCGATGTCGCCGGGCGAAACCACAGTCCGCGTGTCGTACCTGGAGCTAAGAACGCCGCCAGTACGGCAGGCTGCGGGGTCCGTAGCTGCCTCGATCGCCCTCGAACGGCTCACCAGTGCGGAATACCTGGCGCTCTACCGCCGCGTTGGCGAGCAGGTTAGTTGGGATCAGCGCCTGTTGATGCCCCTTGAGGAACTCGAGGCGCTTCTGGCCGGAGATGATTTGCGCATCTACGTGCTGCGAAGCGCCGCCGGCGTGAGCCTGGGCGTGTGTGAATTCGACCGCAGCGGTTTTCCGGACGTCGAGCTCAAGAATTTCGGCATCATTCCAGAGGTCCAGGGACAGGGCCTTGGCCGAGAGTTGCTGGCGGCGGCAACAAGCGAGGAATGGCTGGCGGGACCGACGCGAATCTGGCTGCACACCGACAGCTGGGACCATCCGGCAGCCAGGCGCCTATATAGTAGTCTTGGATTTCGCCTCTTTGAGGAGCGCGACGAGCCGGTCGGGCCACTATAGCCTTAGGAGAACGCATCATGCATCGTTCTGCAATGACACTGTTGGCGCTGGCGCTCATGCTGTCGGCCTGCGCCTCGCCCCAATCGCACGTAATGACGGGCGCTGCCCGCGCGCCGATCTCGCCCGATCAGGTGGTGATCCTGTCGCAGCCGCCCCCGGTCTATGAGGATGTGGCCATCCTCAATGCCTCGGGCAAGAGCGTGAGCCCGCAATCGCAGGCTGCGTTCGACAAGGTCGTCGAACGGCTTAAGATCCAGGCGGCGCAGCTCGGTGCCAACGCCGTCATCCTGGAAGGATTTTCCGATCGCCAGACCGGTTCCATCGGCGTCGGAGGCGGCTCCACGTCCTATTCTTCGCACTCGGCCGTCGGCGTCGGTGTTGGTGGAGGATTTGGGATCTACAGCAAGACGGCGCATGGCCGGGCGGTCTACATACCGCCCGGCGCACCGCAGCCATTGATGGCACCACCAATGCCTCCCGGAGCCGCCGTACCGCCGCCCGGCCCCCCGCCGCCGGGCGCTCCGCCGCCACCACCTCGCGCGCTACCGCCGCCGCCGGGGGCACAGCCCTGAGCGTGGTGCGACCGGCGATTCCCGTTGCGGACATTCGGGTTCTGCTGTTCGACGTCGGTGGCGTGCTGGTTGAGCTCGGCGGCGTTGAGGCCATGCTCGGGTGGCTCGACAATCGGCTCACTCCCGAGCAGCTTTGGCGCCGATGGCTCCAATCGGAAAACGTGCGTCAGTTCGAGACCGGGCGCATCGATGCGCCGCGGTTCGCAACCGGAATGATCGCAGAGTTCGCTCTTCCCGTGGGTCCACAGGAGTTCCTCGACTCATTCGTCGGCTGGCCGACGGGGTTGTACCCGGGCACCTTGGAACTGCTGGCGCGCATTCCGCGCCGCTACCGGCGCGCGGTGCTATCGAACAGCAATCCCCTGCACTGGCCGCGCGTGCTCGGCGAAATGAATCTCGGCGGCTCCTTCGATCATCACTTCGTGTCCCACCTGACCGGCCGCATCAAGCCGGACACGGCGGCCTTCGAGCATGTGCTCGAATCGCTGGGCTGCAAGGCGGGAGAAGTGCTGTTCTTCGACGACAACGCACCCAATATCGATGCCGCGCGAGGCCTGGGGATTCACGCCGTACGCGTTCAGGGCCTGGATGAGACTCGACAGGCACTGATCCGACTGGAGATCCTCGATGACGCCGCCTGAACCGGGTCGAGTACGCCGCGCGCTGCGGCATCCGCTGCTGCTGTTCCCGGTTAAAGTGGTACTGGTGGCCGCGCCTATGATCGGTACGCTCCGGTTCGCGCGATTCGCCCTGCACTGGTCGCAAGACATGGTCGAGCTGGTGGCCGGACCGATCGCAGTCATCATCATGCTGACACTATTCACGCTCTATACGCGCGCCATCGAGAGACGCGACGTTGCCGAACTGTCGCCGCAGCATGCTCCGCGGGAACTCCTTGTCGGCTTGATCGCCGGCACGCTGTGCATAGGGCTGGTGATCGGCGTGCTGACGGCCTCCGGCTCCTATCACGTCACTGGCATGGCGGCGGCCTCGGTATTGTGGCTAGCGCTCGCGAGCTCGCTGGTGACGGGGGTCTTTGAGGAGCTGCTGTTCCGCGGGGTGCTGTTCCGCCTGGTCGAGGACTCGTGGGGTTCGTACGCGGCGCTCGCGGTCTCCTCGCTATTCTTTGGCGCCGCGCATCTGTTCAATCCCAACGCCACCTGGCTTAGTGCGGTCGCCATCATGGTCGAGGCGGGGATATTCCTCGGGGCGGCCTACATGCTGACGCGGCGGCTGTGGCTGCCCATCGGCATTCATGCCGGCTGGAACTTCACCGAAGGCGGCGTCTTTGGTGCCGCGGAATCGGGCACCGCACCGCACGGTTGGCTGCAGTCCACGACCAGCGGCCCCGCATGGCTCTCGGGCGGTGATTTCGGTCCCGAGGCCTCGGTCGTGACCGTGATGATCTGCGGCGCGTTGGGCCTCGCGCTGGTGCTCTGGGTTGCGAGCCACGGCGGCATTGTCAGGCCTCGTCGGCGGCACGCGACGGTCGCGGCTGCTCCGGCCGCGTAAGGCGCGACACTGCAACGATCACGATCGCCGCCCCGGCGAGCTGCAGCGCATTGACCGGCTCGTCGAGCACCAGCCATGCCAGCGCGATTGTGAACACCGGTCCCAGCGAACCGAACATCGAAGCCGTTGGCGCACCCAGACGCCGGACCGCTTCCGCGACCAGCCAGATCGGCAGCACCGTGGAGAACACCGCCATCGCTATCGACAGCGCGTGTACCTGCCACGGCTGCGCGAGCGCCCCGGGCGATCGCAGCGCGATGAACTGCAGTATGCAAAGCACGCACGCAATCCCGGTGGCGTAGGCGGTCACGCGCGCTGACCCCAGCCGCAGCACGGTCAGGCCGCTGCGCAGCAGGTACAGTGCATAGCAGAATGAGCTGCCCAGCACGAGCGCCACGCCGAGCAGGGTGTTGCCATGCCCGGCATGCACGTCGGGCGCGATCGCGAGCGCGACGCCCGCGTACGACAGAACCAGCAGCAGCACGATTCTCTTCGTGAGCGGCTTGCCGAGGAACAGCGCGGACATCAGCAGTACCAGCGTCGGATAGATGTAGATCACGATGCGTTCGAGCGCCGCGGAGATGTAGTGCAGCCCCAGGAAGTCCAGATAGCTCGCCAGGTAGTACCCGAGCACGCCGAGCGTCGACAATTCCAGCCAGTCCGTGCGCGTGAACCTGCGCGGCTCGCGCCGCTGCAGCGACCAGGCCATCACGAGCAGCAGCGGCAGGGTGTAGCCCATGCGCAGGCACAGCAGCGTCTCCGGATCGGTGCCGTAGCGATAGGCCGCCTTGATGAGGATGGCCTTGAACGCGAATCCGAATGCGCCCACGGCGGCGAACACGAAGCCGGTGGTGCGGTAGGCGGGCGATTGTTCGGGCGTGTCAGGGCGCAAAGCCACGGGGGGTGATCAGACCGGCGTACCAGGCAATCATGAGCAGCGCGAACAGCAACAGTGACAGCGCGATGCGGATGGTGAGTGCGCGCAGCAGCTTCTTTGAATCACCCTTGCCGGATCCCAGATGGTAGAGCGCGAGCCCTAAGCTGATCACAATGGCCGCCAGCAGACCGAGGATCACCAGTCGAATCAGATCCATCGCGGCGCCATCCGGAACGTTTTCACGGCATCATTATAGGGCGTCGATGGCGCCTGAGCCTGTACTCGAAGCCGCCGCGACGGCAGAATGCCGGCCCCGCTTCCGGAGGCGCCGTTGCCGCAGACACTGACCTACACCCCAGGCCGCTGGTCGGCCTCGTGGATCATGACCGTGCTCACGCTGCTGGCGGTACTGTGCTTCGTGCGCCTCGGATTCTGGCAATGGCATCGCGCGCAGGAAAAGCGCGCCATCGCCGGCGCGTTCGAGGCCGGCAATGCCAGCGCGACCGATCTGGGCACGCGCTCCACCGACTCGCTGCCGCGCTACAGCCAGGTGCGTGTGCGCGGCCGCTACGATGATGCCCACCAGTTCCTGATCGAGAACATGTCCCACGATGGCCTGCCCGGTTACCAGGTACTGACGCCGCTGCTGCTTGCCGATGGGCGCACGCTCATGGTCAATCGCGGCTGGGTGCCGCTGAGCGCGAGCCGCCGGGAACCGCCGAAGGCGGCCCTGGATCGGGCCGTGGGCGAGGTATCCCCGGCGGGCCGACTGGACGCACTGCCCGTCCCCGGCATTTCGCTGGGACATCAGGCGCCGGATAGAAACGCGCCCTGGCCGCGGCTCACGAGCTTCCCGACCATGGCCGACCTGTCGGCCGCACTCGCGCGGCCGCTCGAAACGCGTCAGTTATTGTTGAATGCCGATGAGCCGCTCGGATATGTGCGCGACTGGCATCCGACCGGTCTCGGCCCCGAGCGGCACATAGCCTATGCGGTGCAGTGGTGGGGCTTCGCGGTGCTGGCAATCGGGCTGTATGCGCGTCTCAATTGGCAACGAACCTCAGGTCTGGCGCCATGAATTCGCCCGGCGGCATTCCCGATGCACGCGCGCTGCTGCGCTCGCGGCTGGTGCTGCTGCTGCTGGCGGCACTGTTCCTCGGGCCGCTGTCGCTGTCCTTTGCGCTGTACTACGGCTGGCACTGGCGTCCGGCGGGCCAGACCAATCACGGAACGCTCATCCAGCCGCCGCAGTCCTTGCCGACCACCGGCAGTGCGGCGGTGCTGCGCGGCAAGTGGTCGCTGGTGTATGTCGGCGCGGGCGACTGCAACGCGGATTGCCGGGCCACGCTGTACTTCATGCGCCAGACCTACCTGGGGCTCGCGCAGCTGATGCCGCGCGCGCAGCAGGTGTTTCTCGTCACCTCGAGCTGCTGCGATGATGCCTATCTGGAGCGCGAGGACCCGGCGCTGATCACGGTCAATCTCGACAGTCCCGGCGATTCGCAGGTCGCGGCCCTGCTGGCGCTATTCCCAGCCGACCGCGCCACGACTGTGTTCATCGTCGATCCAAAGGGCAATCTCATGATGCGCTACGATGCGCACGCCGTGCCCAAGGGCCTGCACGAAGACCTGCAAAAGCTGCTGAACCTGTCTCACATCGGTTAGACCTGCCTTATGCCGCACGCCATGTCGCACGCCGCGCCGCTTCGCACCTTTACCGTGTTGACCTTCGCCGTGTGTTTGATCGTGGTGGTGCTGGGTTCCTACGTGCGGCTCAGTGACGCGGGCCTCGGCTGCCCCGACTGGCCCGGTTGCTACGGCCATCTGTCGCCGGTCGGAGCGCAGGCTGACACCTCGCCCGCGGGCAGTGCCGCGGCCGTGGCGAGCCTAAGCGGCCGTCCACTCGAGGCCGGCAAGGCGTGGCGCGAGATGCTGCATCGCTATGCGGCCGGCACGCTGGCAGTGATGGTCTTCGTACTGGCATTGCTCGCGTTTTCATGGCGACGCGAGCGGCTCATCAGCCCCGCTCTGAGCCTGGCGCTCCCCGCCCTCGTGCTGGTGCAGGCCGCTTTCGGCATGCTGACCGTCACGTGGCTGCTCAAACCCATCATCGTAACCACGCACCTGCTGCTCGGCCTGACGACGCTGTCGCTGCTGTGGTGGCTGGTACTGGGGCTCACGCGTGTGAAGCGCGGTCCCCGGTTCGTCGGTGGCCTGCCGGAAATCGACCTGCCTGGACCCAAGGTGCGCCTGGCGCGAAGCCTTGCTGCCTTCGGACTCATCGTGCTGGTGCTGCAGATCGTGCTCGGCGGCTGGACCAGCAGCAATTACGCCGCGCTGGCCTGCCCGGACCTGCCCACCTGCCAGGCCGCCTGGTGGCCGCCGGCCGACTTCAAGGACGGATTCAGCCCCTCGCGCGATGTCACCATCGATGAGGCGCGGGGGGCAGGCGGCCTGGCGCTGGTCGCGATCCAGCTCACGCACCGGATCGGAGCGTTGCTCTTGACTCTGACGCTGCTGGTGGCCGCCATCGCGGCCCTTCGGGCGCATTTCTCGGGCGCGGCCAGCCTGGCAGCCAGCTGCGTCATCGCGGCGCTGGCGCTGCAGCTGACCATCGCCGTCAGCATGGTCCTGCTGGGCTTCCCCCTGGCGCTCGCCACCGCTCACAATGCGGGCGCGGCCCTGCTATTGTTGGCAACTCTGGCCCTTAACCGCGCCCTTCACCCCGTCGCATCATGAACCGGACCGTCGCCCCAACCCTGCCGTTCCAGGCGACCTGGCGCGACTACCTGGAACTGACCAAGCCGCGCGTGGTGGCATTGATCGTGATGACGGCGATCATCGGTACGCTGCTCGCGACGCCGGGGCTGCCGCCACTCGATGCGCTGGTGTTCGGCAATCTCGGCATTGCACTCGCCGCAGCCGCGGCTGCCGCCGTCAACCATGCGCTCGACCGAAAGCTCGATGCACGCATGGGTCGCACGCGCAACCGGCCGCTGCCTTCGGGTCACCTCTCGCTGGCCCAGGCACTGCGGTTCGCGCTGGTGCTGGGCGTGGCCTCGATGAGCATCCTCGTGGCCTTCGTCAACGTGCTGACAGCGGTACTGACCTTTGCCTCGCTGATCGTCTACGCGGTGGTGTACACGGTCTGGCTCAAGCGCGCGACGCCCCAGAACATCGTCATCGGCGGCGCGGCCGGCGCGGCTCCGCCGGTGCTCGGCTGGGTGGCGGTCACCAATCACGTCAGCGCGCAGGCACTGCTGTTGTTCCTGATCATTTTCGCCTGGACCCCACCGCACTTTTGGGCACTCGCGATCGCGCGCCGGCACGACTACTCGCGCGCGGACATCCCGATGCTGCCGGTTACGCACGGGGTGGAATTCACGCGCCTGCACGTACTGCTCTACACCGTGATCCTCAGCATAGTGACGCTGCTGCCGTACGTGATCGGCATGAGCGGCCTCATCTACCTGATCGCGGCCATCGTGCTCAACGCGCGCTTCCTGTGGCAGGCCATAGAACTGAAGGTCACGCGCCGCGACGATCTGCCGATGCGCATGTTCCGTTTCTCGATCGTCTACCTGATGTGGCTGTTCCTGGCGCTGCTGCTGGATCACTACTTCAGGTGAGCCGCACTGCCACCGCCCCCGCCACGATCAGTCCCGTCGCCGCCAGCCGCCGGGGCGTGATCCGTTCCTTGAGCACCAGTGCGGAGACGATGGTCGCGAACACGATCGCGGTCTCGCGCAGCGCCGCGACCAGTGCCACGGGCGCTACCGTCATCGCCCAGAGCGCGAGACCGTACGAGGTCATCATGCCGGCCGCCGCCGCCGCGCCCACCAGCATGCGGCCGCGAAGATAGTCACGGAATGCCGCTGGCTGCCGCAGCAGCGCCCATAGCAGCGTGGCGCTGCCGGTGAGTACGTAGATCCAGAGCGTGTAGGCGAGCGGCGCATGCGAGTGGCGCACGCCCAGGCCATCGATCAGCGTGTAGGTCGCGATCGTGCAGGCGTTGGCCAGCGCCAGCGCGGTCGCCGTGCGGTGCTGTGCCGCATACTGTCCGCCGTGCGCGGCCATGGCCAGCACCCCGGCGCTGATCAGCGCGACCCCGACCCATTCATATTGCGAGAGACGCTCGCCGATGAGCCAGGCGCTGGCGCCGGCGACGATCAGCGGCGCGGTGCCGCGCATGATCGGATAGGTATGGCTCATCTCGCCGTGCCGGTAGGCGGCTGCCAGCAGCGCGAAGTAGGTCACCTGGGCACAGCTGGAGCAGGCCACGAAGACCCAGCTCTCCGGCGCCGGCGCGGGCACGAACGGCAGCACGATCGCGGCCATCACGCCGGCGCTGCTGGTGAGCAGAACGGTGGTGAGGCGCTTGTCGCCGCTGTTCTTGAGCAGCCCGTTCCACAGCGCATGCAGCAGCGCCGCGAACAGCACGATGGCGACGGCGTAGCCGGGCATGGATCAGTCTTGCGCCTTCACGGAGCTTATTATGGCGTGAGAATCGAGGTGGCAGTCGGCTGGGAGGCAAGGGCAATGCTGATCGAACGAATCTGGGCGGACAACGAGGGGCGCAACTTCCATTATCTGGTCGCCTGCGGGCAGACCGGCGAAGCGCTGGCCATCGATCCTCTCAACTGGCAGGCCTGCCTGCGCCGCGCGCGGGAACTGAAGTGGACCATCCGCCAGATATTCAACACGCACGAGCATGGCGATCACACTGGCGGCAACGCAGCCCTCGCGCGCGAGACCGGTGCGGCGGTGCTCGCTCACGCCAACGCAGCTGACCGCATCGGCGGCATCACCCATCGCATGCACGGTGGCGATATGGTGCAGGTGGGCCGCACGGTGCAGCTGCGCTGCCTCGACACGCCCGGGCATACGCGCGCGCATCTGTGCCTCTTTGCTGCGGGGGCCGAGGATCGGCCGCCGGCGCTGTTCTCGGGCGATACGCTTTTCAATGCCGGCGTGGGCAACTGCATTCACGGCGGCGATCCCGTGCTGCTGTACGAGAGTTTCGCCGACTGCCTGTCGAAGCTGCCGGTGGCCACGCGCGTGTTTCCCGGGCACGAATACCTGCTGCGCAATCTCGGCTTTACGCTCGACCGCGAGCCTTCGAACCAGGCCGCACGCGAACTCGCGCAGCGCGTGACCGGGCTGGGCGCCACGGACATGCCGGTGTTGACGATGGAGCAGGAACGGCAGGTCAACGTGTTTTTTCGTCTCGATCAGCCTGAAATCATCGCTGGCGCGCGCCAGGCGCGACCGGCCATGCTGGCCGAGGCATCACCGCGCGCGGTGTTCCTGGCCCTGCGCGACCTGCGCAACCGTTGGTAGGGTAGAATTCGCGCCCCGCATGGACCTCTCACCCATCCTCAATCCGCTGAACGAGGCGCAGCGCGCCGCCGTAACGGCCCCCCTGGGGCCGGTGCTGGTGCTGGCCGGCGCGGGCAGCGGCAAGACCCGTGTGCTCACACACCGCATTGCCTGGCTGATCCAGACCCAGGGCGTCTCGCCGCACGGCGTACTCGCCGTGACCTTTACCAACAAGGCAGCCGCGGAGATGCGCGGACGCATCGAGCAGCTGCTCGGCATGCCGGGCAGTGCGCTTTGGATCGGCACATTTCACGGCATCGCACACCGCCTGCTGCGCATGCACTGGCGCGAAGCGGGACTGCTGCAGACCTTCCAGATCCTGGATGCGGAAGATCAGCTGCGGCTGATCAAGAAGCTGCTCAAATCGCAGGAGCTCGATGAGAACCGCTGGATCCCGCGCGAAGTGCGGTACTTCATCAACAAGCACAAGGATGAGGGCCGCCGCCCGCAGCATCTGAAGAGCGGTCACGACGCCACCGAAGCGCAGATGCTCAAGCTCTACGCGCTGTACGAAGAGAACTGCGCACGCTCCGGTGTCATCGACTTCGCGGAGCTGCTGCTGCGCGCCTACGAGCTCTGGCGCGATTCGCCCGCGCTGCTGCAGCACTACCGCACGCGCTTCCGGCACGTGCTGGTCGATGAGTTCCAGGACACCAACTCGATCCAGTACGCCTGGATCCGCCTGCTCGTGGGCTCGGAAGGCGCGCCATTCGCTGTGGGGGACGACGATCAGTCCATATATCGCTTTCGCGGCGCGCGGGTAGAGAACCTGCACAAGTTCCGCGAGGATTTTCCGCAGGCGCAATTGTTCCGGCTGGAGCAGAACTACCGCTCCACGGGCGCGATCCTCGAGGCTTCCAATGCCGTGATCACGCACAACTCCAGCCGGCTGGGCAAGACGCTCTGGACCAGCGGCGCGCGCGGCGATCCGGTGAAGGTCTATGCCGCCTACAACGAGCGCGACGAGGCGGAATTCGTGGTCACGCGCATCCTCGAGTGGACACAGCGCGGCGGCCTGCGCCGGGAGTGCGCGATTCTCTATCGCTCCAACGCGCAGTCGCGCAGCTTCGAAGAGGCGCTGATCAGCATGCGCGTGCCCTACCGGGTGTACGGCGGGCTGCGATTCTTCGAGCGCGCCGAAATCAAGGACGCGCTCGCATACCTGCGCCTGATCGCCAATCGTGACGATGATGCCTCGTTCGAGCGCATCGTCAATCTGCCGCCGCGCGGTATCGGCGCGCGCAGCGTCGATGCCATTCGCGAAGCCGCGCGCGGCGCGGGCAGTTCGCTCTGGCGCGCCGCCGGCGCGCTGTGCGCGGCCGCTGCCGATGGCACCGCTTCGGTGTCCGAACCATCGGTCGGCCGTTCGGCCGGTGCGCTGCGCCTGTTCCTGCAGCTGATCGAGCGACTGGGTAGCGCCATGGAGAACCTGCCGCTGTACGAACAGGTCGATCACGTGATCCAGCACAGCGGGCTGATCGAACATCACCAGAAGGATAAGGCCGATCGCGGCGAGGCCCGTGTCGAGAACCTCGAGGAACTGGTCAGTGCCGCGCGCGGCTTTGAGCCCGAGAGCGACCTGCCGCCGCTGCAGAGCTTCCTGTCGCACGCCGTGCTCGAATCCGGCGAGGGCCAGGGCAACGAGTCGGACGACTGCGTGCAGATGATGACGCTGCACACGGCCAAGGGCCTCGAGTTCCCGCTGGTGTTCCTGAGCGGCATGGAGGATGGCCTGTTTCCGCATCAACGCTCGATCAACGATCTCGAGGGACTCGAGGAGGAGCGGCGGCTCTGCTACGTGGGCATGACCCGCGCCATGCGGCAGCTGTACTTCACCTACGCCGAGCAACGTCGGCTGCACGGCATGGACAATCACAACGCGCCCTCGCGCTTCCTGCAGGAAGTACCACCCGAGATGCTCGAGGAGGTACGGCCGCGCATCCGCGTGTCACAGACCCCGTACAGCGCCGGCCACAACGGCTGGCACGACGGTGGCGCAGCCGGCGGCGGCGTCCAGCTCAATCGCGGTGATGGTTCGTGGAAGTCGCCGCTGGCAGAGGCCTTAGGGGGAGGCATGAAACTGGGTACGCGCGTTCGCCACGGCAAATTCGGCGAGGGCACCATCCTGACCATCGAGGGGCAGGGAGCGCATGCCCGGGTGCAGGTGAACTTCGAGCGCCAGGGATCGAAATGGCTCATGCTTCAATATGCGAACCTTGAAGTAATGTAGTTGGGAGAGCAGGGCTCATGAAGATCCTGATACTGGGCGCCGGCCAGGTCGGGCGCACGGCGGCCTACCATCTCTCGCGCGAGCCGGCGAATGAAGTCACGGTGGTCGACACCAACGAGGACGTGCTGCGCGATCTGCAGGATCGGCTGGACGTGCGCGCCGTGGCGGGCAATGGCTCGTATCCGGCCGTGCTGGAAACCGCCGGCATCGCCGACACCGACATCCTCGTGGCGCTCACCAACAGCGATGAGATCAATATCGTCGCCTGCGAGATCGCACACGTGCTCTATCGCACGCCCACCAAGATCGCGCGCATCCGCGCGCCCGAATACACCTCGCGCGAACAGCTTTTCACCGAGGGCGGCCTGGCGGTCGATGTCTGGATCAGCCCTGAGCAGCTGGTCACCGAGTACATCGCGCGGCTGCTGTCCTATCCGGGCGCGCTGCAGGTCGTGGACTTCGCCAATGGCCGCGTGCAGCTGGTCGGCGTGCGCGCGCGACGCGAGGGGCTGCTGGTCGGTCGCGAACTGCGCGCGCTGCGCGAACACCTGCCCGACACCGAGGCGCGCGTCGCCGCCATCTATCGCAACGATCGGCTCATCGAGCCCCGTGGCGACACCATCATCGAAGAACACGACGAGATCTTCTTCGTGGCCGCGCAGGACGACCTGCGGCGAGTGCTCGCGGAGCTGCGCCGCAGCGAAGATCCAGTGCGGCGGCTGGTGATCGCCGGCGGCGGCAACATCGGCCTGCGACTGGCGCGCACACTCGAGAAGAGCAACCAGGTGAAGCTCATTGAGCGCGATCCGCGCCGCGCGCGGCGCATCTCGGAGATTCTCGAGAACACCATCGTGCTCAGCGGCGATGCCGCCGATGAGGAATTGCTGGTCGAGGAGAACATCGACAGCGCCGATGTGTTCGCCGCACTGACCAACTCGGAGGAGGCCAACGTGCTTTCGGCCATGCTGGCAAGCGGCTGGGCGCGAAACGCGTCATGGCGCTCATCAACCGGCCCTCCTATGGGCAGCTCATGGAGAACCACGCCATCGACATCGTGATCTCGCCGCAGACGATCACGATCGGCACGCTGCTGGCCCACGTGCGGCGCGGCGATGTGGTGCGCGTGCACTCGCTGCGTCGCGGCGCCGCCGAGGCCATCGAGGCCGTGGTGCACGGCACTCACGGACGCTCGCGCATCATCGGGCACCCGCTGGAGAAGATCGATCTGCCGCCGGGCGCGAGCATCGTCGCCGTCGTGCGCGGCGAGCGCGTCATCATGGCGCATCACGACACGACGATAGAAGCGGAGGATCACATCATCATCTTCCTGTCGGACCGCCGTCACATCGACGCGGTCTCGCGGCTGTTCCAGAGCGATGCCTGAGACGAAACGATGCGTTCGCTGCTCGGCGTACTGAACATCTTTGGATCGCTGCTGTCCTGGTTCGCGCTCTATTTCCTGCTGCCGATCCTGACCGGGCTGATCTACGGCGAAATTTCCGACCTGCGCGGCTTCGTGGTCGGCGCGGCAGTCAGCATCGTCGGCGGCGTCGTGCTGCGCCTGGCGACACGGCGATACCGCTACGATCTCAAGCCGCGCGATGCCTATCTGCTGGTCACGGTCAGCTGGCTCACGATCGCGCTGGTGGCTGCCATTCCGCTGCTGATCGATTTGCCGGACATCAGCTTCACGCAGGCCTACTTCGAATCCATGTCCGGCGTCTCGACCACCGGTGCGACCCTACTCGGGCACCTCGATTCATTGCCGCACTCGATAAATTTGTGGCGTCACGCCTTAAGCTGGCTGGGCGGCATGGGCATCATCGTGCTCGCCGTGGCCATCCTGCCGCTGCTCGGGGTCGGAGGCATGCAACTCTATCGCGCGGGCGCACCGGGCACGGTCAAGGATGCGAAGCTGGCGCCGCGCATTACCGAGACAGCGCGCGCACTCGGGGCGGTGTATGCGGGCCTGACCGCCGCCTGCGCGCTCGCGCTCTGGGTGGCGGGCATGTCGCCCTTCGATGCCATCTGCCACGCGTTTTCCACGCTCGGACTCGGCGGATTCTCCACGCACGATGCGAATATCGGCTACTTCCATTCGCCGATGATCGAACTGGTGATCATGATCTTCATGCTGATCGCCGCGATGAATTTCACCACCCATTTCGTGGCGCTGCGCAAAGGCGATCTGAAACTTTATCGCCGCGACCCCGAAGCGCGCTGGATGCTGCTGCTGATCCTCGGCAGTTGCGTTGTCATCGGCGCCTTCCTCGACATCAAGGGCATCTATCCGAACTTCTTCGTCGCGATGCGCTTTGGCGCCTTCAACGTCATCTCGATGGCCACCGATAGCGGTTTCGTGAGTACCGACTACGGCGCATGGCCCATCTTCGCGCCGCTGTGGATGCTGTTCCTGAGCTGCCTGTGCGCCAGTACCGGCTCCACCGGGGGCGGCATCAAGATGTTCCGTTCCCTGATCCTGTTCAAGCAATCGCTGCGCGAGATGTTCACGCTGGTGCACCCGCAGGCCGTATCCCCGCTGCGGATCGCCGGGCAGACGGTACCGAACGGCGTCGTCTACTCGGTGCTGGCCTTCATCTTTCTGTATTTCATGACGATCGCGGTGCTGACGTTCGCACTGCTGATCTCGGGCCTGGATCTGCTGTCATCATTGTCCGCCATCGTCGCGTGCATCAACAACGCCGGGCCCGGATTGAACCTGGTCGGACCCTCGACCAACTACGGCACGCTGAACGATTTCCAGAGCTGGGTCTGCATTGCGGGGATGTTCCTCGGGCGCGTCGAGATCATCACCTTTGCGGTGCTGCTCACGCCGACGTTCTGGCGCAAATAAATCAACTGCGGATGTAGCGCTCCAGTTCCTCGATGGTCTGCTGCTGCTCCTCGAGCACCGCGCGCACCAGATCGCCGATCGAGAGCACACCGATCACCCGCTCGCGATCGACCACCGGCAGGTGTCGAAAGCGCTTTTCGCTCATGAGGCGCATGCAGTCGCGCACGGACTTGTCGGGGCTGACCGTGGTAACCGGCGAGGTCATGATCTGACGCACGGGCGTCTCGCTGGAAGCAAAACCTTTGAGGATGACTTTGCGCGCGTAGTCGCGCTCCGAGATGACGCCGATCAGTTCCTGGTCGCGCATCACCAGCAGCGCACCCACGGAGTGCTCGGCCATCAGTCGAACGGCTTCGAGCACCGGTGCGTCCGGATCGACGCTGTAGATGCTCCCCTTGTTTTTAACGAGCTGCGCCGCCGTTTGCATGAAGACCCGCCTCTTAAGTCTTTTAACCGATGTTAACGCCCCGCCGCTGCGATGCAATCGGATCAGGCGACGCGCGTGCTGTACCGCCGCAGATATACCAGCAGGATGGACACTGCCGCCGGCGTTACGCCCGGGATGCGGGCTGCCTGGCCAATGGTGCGCGGCCGGCCATCGGTCAGTGCCTGCCGCACTTCCGTTGAAAGGCCCGCCAGCCCGGCATAGTCGAGCCCGGCAGGCAGCACCGCGTCTTCGTGCGCCCGGGCGCGCTCGATCTCCTCCTGCGCGCGTTCGATGTAGCCGGCATAGGCGGCCCGCACTTCGATGGCGCGCTCGACCTGGGGCGGCAGGCGGTCGTCCAGCACTGTGTCCGTGGCCGGGTCTGTCGCTGCGGCGGCGCCCGTCAACTCCAGCAGCGCGGCATAGCCGACCTCGGGGCGCCGCAGCAGCTCAAACGCACCCACCTCGCGTGCCGGCGCCGGGCCGCCGAGTACACGAGCAGCCCACTCGGGGGCGATCTGAGAGGGCTTGAAACGGATACCTTCCAGCCGCGAGAGCTCGGCAGCGACGCACAAGCGCTTGGTGTCGAAGAAGCGCCAGCGTTCCTCATCGACCAGTCCTAGGCTGCGGCCGACAGGCGTCAGGCGCTCATCGGCGTTGTCTTCGCGCAGCAGCAGCCGATGCTCGGCGCGACTGGTGAACATGCGGTAGGGCTCGGCCGTGCCGCGCGTCACCAGATCATCGACGAGCACCCCCAGATACGCCTGGGACCGCTGCGGAATCCAGGCTGCAGCGCAACGGTGGCGCTGCGCTGCGTTGATCCCCGCAAGCAGCCCCTGCGCGGCGGCCTCCTCGTAACCGGTGGTGCCGTTGATCTGGCCAGCGAAGAACAATCCCGCCACGGTCCGCGTCTCCAGCGAGGCCGAGAGATCCCGCGGATCGAAGAAATCGTATTCGATGGCGTAGCCCGGGCGCGTCAGGTGCGCCTGCTCGAAGCCGCGAATGGTGCGCACGAAGCGCCACTGCACATCGAAGGGGAGGCTGGTGGAAATGCCGTTCGGGTAGATCTCCGGCGTATCCAGCCCTTCCGGCTCGATAAAAATCTGGTGCGAGCTTTTGTCGGCGAAGCGGTGAACCTTGTCTTCGACCGAAGGGCAGTAGCGCGGGCCGACGCCCTCGATCTTTCCCGTAAACATCGGCGAGCGGTCGAAAGCCTCGCGAATGATCTCGTGGGTGCGCTCGTTCGTGGCCGTAATGTGACAGGGGAGCTGGCGCGGGTGCTCATCAGCACGCCCGAGGAAGGAGAACACCGGCATCGGATCGTCGCTGTGCTGCTCGCGCAGCGCTGCATAATCGATGGTGCGGCCATCGATGCGCGGGGGTGTACCGGTCTTGAGTCGTGCGGCGCGTGGTGCGATCTCGCGCAGCTGCATAGCCAGATCGGTCGAGGGCGGCTCGCCGGCGCGGCCGCCACGATAGTTCTCGAGTCCCACGTGAATGCGGCCGGCGAGGAACGTACCGACGGTCAGGATCACGTTGGGTGCCGCGATTTCGATACCGCTGATGGTGCGCACCCCGGCGATGCGCTGGCCCTGGAGCAGCAGCCCGGCCACCTCCTGCTGAAAGATGGCCAGATTGGGCTGATGTTCGAGGAAGCCGCGGATGGCGCGCCGGTAGAGCTGGCGATCGGCCTGTGCGCGGGTTGCGCGCACGGCGGGTCCCTTGCTGGCATTGAGCGTCCGGAACTGGATGCCGGCGCGGTCGGCCGCACGCGCCATCGCGCCACCGAGCGCGTCGATCTCGCGCACCAGGTGACCCTTGCCGATACCGCCGATGGCCGGGTTGCAGCTCATGGCGCCCAGCGTCTCGATGTTCTGCGTCAGCAGCAGGGTGCGGCAGCCCATGCGGGCGGACGCCAGCGCGGCCTCGGTGCCGGCATGGCCGCCGCCCACAACGATGACATCGAATGCATCGGAAAATCGCATGGCGCGGGAGTCTGCGAGCGGCGCGGCTGACAAGCAAATTCA
>Ga0182030_10004225_pt1 | contig 30630 bp, 31 predicted proteins | sample 812S3MmetaG_FD_121299 | JGI IMG/M metagenome (GOLD analysis project Ga0182030, IMG submission 121299) | Permafrost microbial communities from Stordalen Mire, Sweden - 812S3M metaG (Illumina Assembly) | ecosystem: Environmental > Terrestrial > Soil > Wetlands > Permafrost | place: Sweden...
ATTCTAAATCTATTTTATCCAAGCAGAACATAGAACAAACTACTAACCACCACACCCGCAGTCCCCACCATCCAATGCAACATCCATTCCCTTGCAACCCTCCACGCCACAAACCTCGCAATCGCCGCGCCCACAAACCCCATCCAAACTACCACCGCCGTCGTACTCCAGAGATGCTCTAATCCCGCTCTCTTCCCCTTTCTCGTCTCACTCTGATTTCGCATCGATGTTCCCCAACCCCTTTCTAACACTGTAATGACGGACCAGAACATGATGCCTGGGAGTGGGAGCTGGTAGAAGATCTGAGAGAAGATGAGGTAGAAGATTCCGTTTACGTTTTTCTTGTTGAAGGTGCGGTTGTAGACAGTGCAGAGAACGATTCGTCCTACGAGGTCCGCAAGGGAATATGTATGTACGGTATATCCTGTTAGGACATAGCGGATTGTGAAAACGCCAATGATGAGCGGGCCGTAGAAGCGGCGCATAGCGGTTACGAAGAGGATGGGGCCGTGAATGGCGTAAACTTGCGGGTACTGGAAGGTCTCGATGTGGGTTGCGCGGGCCCAGCGGATTTGTTGGAGAAGCCAGCGGAGGAGGGTGGTGGGGGTATCGGTGGAGGCGAGGGTTTCGGTGTTGAAGGTTACTTTCCAGCCGTTGAGGAGGAGGTTGGTTGTTAGGTGGCGGTCTTCATTTACGACGGTTTTGATGCCGAGGGAAGTTTGGGTGTACCAGCCCATTAGGATGGGTTCTAGGGCATTAAGTCTGAATGCTGCACAGGGTCCTGGTTGGCAATCTACTGCATCTACGGCACCAGTTTGACCACGAGTGATGGCTAGTTCTGTCCACTGTCGAGAAGAATTAGTATATGCTTCCATAGTAGAGGGGAAAAAAGATATGGTCCGTGAGCTTTGGACACATAGGAGAGCGTCCCGACAGCACCGTATCTCAAAATGTGTGGAACAATCGAAACGGAAATTCTTACATATGCTGCAGCCCCAAGTTGTGCAATCAGACTATCACTTCCATTATGTATCGATAATGCCGAACAGCTCCCTCCAATCAACGGATCCGTTGACATACACCCAATCGTCTGGCAAAGTGTATCAGGATACACCCAAGTATCTGAGTCGCTGGTCCATAAGTATTCGAGGTCATTTGCATGACCTAGAGCCAACGAGAACACCATATTCGTAAACATTATATCCTTCTTGCACCGATGCGGTTGGTAAAGACAGATCGTTCGAAGGGAACCTGTTCCATCTGACAGGAGCACCCCATTCTCCCGTAAAGTATTGACAGCCTTCTCGAACACCATTCGCAGCGCATATCTATAAGATTCTTCCAACAATTCCCTGGGTATATCATCCAGGTCGCCCAGTCTTGTACTCGGTCTGGAACTGATCCCTTTCTCGTCTTCATAACTTCGATCGATGTAGCTTTGTGCGAGGCGGACAGCTAAAGGACCGTATGGTTCTGCGATATGAATTTTGACCATTTCGGGGAAGACCTGATATCTGAAGTCAGTACACACATCCAGGTGGATTTGGATGGATCTTGCTTGCATCCCCTGCCACGCGGATCATCTCCATATCCCCATCATGATCTCCATCGATCCCAACAAGCATGATTTCCAGTCCCGGAGAACCAATATAACTCTGCAGACATTTCCTAAATAGGCCAGGCTCTTCGCGATACCCCACCACAGACGCCATATGTCGCACATCCCTCTCCTTCTCTAATATGCCCTTTTCCGCATCGCTCTTTTGGTTTCGTAAACGAACGCGTCTGATGTTCTTCCTTCGATTGACCTCCGCCAACGATATCTGCCATATACTCTCGAATGTAATTGGGAACAGAGCCACGTATCTCCGGAAATATAAAAAGATTGCTGTGAAGATAAGGAGGCAAAGAATGATGTTAATTAGTTGTCGGCTGAACGACGGACACGCAGGTACTTGTGCCATGCCTAAGGAAAGCAAAGAAACGGCAGACTCCAACTACCTTAAAACGAGTATGATTCTCCCTTTGAGATCTTTCATCTCGTCGTGGCAAGTCTGTCGGACAGGTTCTTGTACTCGGCCCTGAAGCAAATTCGCTCCCCACCGCAAAAAGTACCTGCCGTCGCTTTCGGGGCTCCATAGGAATAGAGTCTAGACACGATAGGCTCCATCGTGCTCTAACCCGTACTCGGCAAGCCACCCTGTCAGATCGTATAAACAATAGATAGATGGTACCCCTTGGTGCCTTGGTGGTTGCATTGAACCAAGAAATTTCTGACATTGGAAATTTTAGGTTCATCTGGTCGTTGAGGCGCGGTGCAGTCACGAAGGCCGAGAGGGGGAAGGCGTCTCGGCAGGTCGGCGTGTTTGACATAAAACCCCAGCAGGTACTTGTACCTGAAAACGAGCCTGTGAATGGTTCCACTTAGTAATCTTCTCTCTTTCTCCGCTGATTTTCCTCTACATGGGATACCTGTTCTCCTATGGTTTGAGAAGAATTGGTCTCTCATGACGCTTCTTTGCTCGATTTCCTACTATATGCTATTTATATACCTCTACAGAAACTAACCAGGGCCTTCGTCTGGTATGGTTTATTCCCTTCGGGGTCAGATCCGCTTTTGGTAATTGCCGAAGTCCCCTATTTTGATCAAGAGCCGCACAACGGCATCGCCAATATTGTGCTCCATGACGAGTCTAGACCACATGATAGCTTTGTACTTGGTGTGATAGAGTCGTGATACTGAACATGTTCTCTTCAAGGCGGATACGACCCTTTGTTTTGACCTGTATTCTTGTTTCTTTGATTATCTGGTATTATCATGGTTTTCCAGACACCCATTTTGGGTGGTACGACAATGGAAGCAAGTTGCCGCCGTCTTCTCTGTCGTCAACCGATGAAGGGCACCCCCTTATCCAGCCTCCGATTCTAGGCCCATCTCTGCCCTCGTCACCTGATGAGGGGCATTCGGGCGAGGGGCAGACGAAAGCACCATCCACCGAATCATCGATATCTATTAATCCAACGGGTGTCCCAAAGGGCCAAACGCCAGGACCTGTTACTTCGTCCGATGTTCTTCTCATCTTCAAAACTGGCGCCAGCACAATCTGGAAACGAATGCCACTACATCTCACTACTACCCTCTCAGACGCTCGAATTCCCCACAGCGTAATCTATTCCGACCTCTCAGAACGATTGGCGAACAGCATAGAAAGTATCAATGTTCTAGCAAATGTGAGCAACATATTAAAGAGCTATGACGCGGACGCCTACGCTAGTTACAAAGACCTACCATCACCCCTCCATATCAACACCTACCGAGAATACGGCGGTCTACCAGGAGATGAACCCCAGGATGTCTTGCTAAGCAACCCACCTGGATGGCGACTCGACAAATACAAATTCATCCCAATGCTAACACATGCGCAACGTAACTGGCCAAATCTAAAATGGTATATCTACATCGAGGACGACACATTTATATTTCTCGATAACCTCCTCCTATGGCTCTCGACCCTATCACCTGACGACGAACCTTCATATTACGGTGGATACTCCGGCGGAAGCAACGAAACTTTTGCTCAGGGAGGTTCTGGGATTGTGTTCTCCGGCTCATTGATGCGCACTGTCTTTGGTGGCACTAATACCCCATCTCTTGAGACATATGGAAATTATACCTTCAATTCCTGCTGCGGCGATGTGATCCTTGGTAAGGTATTGCGAGATCATGGAATCTCAGTTAACCGTGGCGAGTACGGCTCTGTGTCATTCCGCCCCGAACCACCGTGGAAGACGGGGTTTGAAGAATGGATGTGGTGTTCACCAGTTTTCACGTTCCACCATCTACATCAACGGGATTTGAGCCAGCTTTTTCAATTAGAGCGAAAGCATGGAGAGAGTTCACGCGCCGACGTAAGTAATTTCTACTTCTTCTTAATAGCATATGCTAATTTCAAACAGCGACCCATCCTCTTCCGCGACATCTTCACTGCCCTCATCTGGAAATACCTAATTCCTCAACGCAAGCAATGGGATAACTTCGCCTCCCGCTACGTTCTAACATCTAATTCTCTCGGTGGTTTCCCCATCGATACTGTCACCAATGGACTCCACAAAGTCATGCTCGCACAAGCTTCAACGTCCCCTAACAGATGTGAAAATGCCTGTAAATTGCTCGATGATTGTTTATCTTGGCGGCATGAAGTTCCGGCTGAGTCTAATGCGGAAGGTGTTGAGACCTGTGCACTGGACATGGTGGTTAAATTAGGAAGGGAATTGGATCCGTTGAAGAAGTGGGAGAAGGGGAGGGAGGTGGTTAGTGGCTGGATGGTGGACAGGATTGAGGAGAGATTGATGAGGGATAGCTGTGAGACATGGAAATGGAATTGGGGCTGAGAGATAAATCTCACATGTAGATGTTGAGGCGTTGGATATCTGGGCGTGTGTTTATGGTATTTCCTTGTGGCGTTGGGGTTGTGAGCATGATGAATACAATTCTAGGGGTCCATGACGACTTATTTACCTACAAAATATTGGGGAGGATTTATTGTTTAATATCTAATAACGAGACGACACAACTGACCCTACCTGCATCCCCTACGCTTCTTTCTACTTTTGATCACTCGTCACGTGAAAATCAGCGTCTGTATAGGTAGGTATGCTCTTCCAACCAGCCAGTCTCAAACCCCAAATCTCAAGTCACCAGACTCATCAAGTGACATCAATTCTCAGATCCCAATCCATGAGTCACGAACCAGCCTAAGTGTTGTATTTCGTAAAACCCTCAACACGAACTCACCAGCGAGAACCATCCTCGCACACTAAGCCCTGCTCGTGTCGGCTACTGCAGGCTACTTCGCCGCATCTAAGGTAGTGCATCCTCCAAGGCCCCAAGACTTGCCTAATCCCAGTAATCGCCCCTGAACATCCCTTTTAAATTTCCGAGCTCTAGGATCCTACGAAATCCTGTTCGGCCGTCTACAACTTTCCCATCCTCATGCTTTCCTAATCTGATTTTCCAAAATTTCCATCTTTGTTCGTCATATTTGTTTTTCATTTATTTTTATGCTAAATTTATGAGATTCTGTTTTTTGATGTCGGGTTGATTTGATTTTCCGGCGTCAGAGTATGTCACGTTTCTCCTCCCGTGACCTGCTTCCCAGGCATACCAAGGGGTACTTATGGGTCGCATTTCTCGTCGCCATCTTCCTCATGATGGCGATGAGCGAAAACGGGATCTTTGAACCCAAATCCTACGCCTCAGAATCGGCGCAAGTGACGCCGCCCCACCGGAACTATACCGTCATCCCCTACCCACCACCACCAAGCGAGGAAACGGATGATGAGGTAGAAGTCGATGTCTATACCGAAGATCGAGACGCTTACCTCTCCACTCCCAAGTCCCCTCCCAGCACCCAGGCTAAACCGCCTCCCAGCTGGAGCAAAGAAGAACCCACCACCTTCGGAGGCCTCGACCCAAACGACGTCGTCGTAATGGTAAAAACCGGCGCCACATCCCTGTGGCGACGCCTTCCCATCCACCTGTCATCCACCCTTGCCAACCCGGCACTCACCCCCAACATAATAATCTACTCGGACGCGCCGTCCTCCATCCTCAACCACCGCATAATCGACTCCCTGGCCAACATCTCCAGCACCCTCAAATCCTCCCCCGATTTCAAGCTCTACCACCAAACACCCGCCCTCCGAGAACAGAACCTATATCTAGAAAGCGGTTCCATGGAAGGTGACCATTACCTCCCCGGCGGCTGGAGATTAGACAAGTATAAGTTTTTACCGATGTTCCAGCACGTGGCGAAGGAAATGCCCGCGAAGAAATGGTACGTGTATATGGAAGACGACAACTATTTCTTCTGGGCGAACCTGTATTCGTGGCTCGCTACTCTTGACCATACGAAGCCCATGTTAATCGGCAGTCCCGCCTTCCGGCTCGGCGAAGATTTCGCCCACGGGGGATCTGGGTTCGCGATTTCCGGCGCCGCACTCAAGGTATCTTTCGGAGCAGACGAGGGCTTGGCGGAAAGGTGGGAGGAGTACGCGAGGGAGCAGTGTTGTGGCGATCAAGTCCTAAGTCATGTGTTGAAGGAACATGGGGTTGAGCGGTGGAAGGGATTGGATGGTACGGGGTTTAAGGGATTGCAGGCGTTGCCGCATTGGAGGATGGGGTTTGGGGCGTGGAATTGGTGTAGTGCGGTGTTGAATGTGCATAAGGTGCATCAGGAGGATGTGAGTAGGTTGTGGGAGTTTGAGAGGGGGTTTAGAAAGAGGAAAGGGGTGAGTTTTGTCCTTGTTTTTTGATAGGTGATGGGTGATGTTTTGGGGTTTGGGATCTTGGGATCTTGGTGGCAGAAGTGCTAATTTGAAGTAGAAAAACGCACGAATCCGCTACCGCGATCTCTTCGCCGGTATGGCGGAACCCTATCTCCTCACCCAACGCAGCGAATGGGACAACTACGCCTCCGCGAAATCCTTCTCTTCGTCTTCTGACCCCGACGTAAACGGCGAAGTCTCAAGCAATGGCATGAGTAAGCCTAAACTCACTGCAGCTCAACTGGCCACCAAACCCTGGTTCTCCGTCGAAGCATGCCAAAAAGCATGTAAAGAATGGGATCAATGCCTGAGTTGGCGCTACCAAGATGATTCCTGCTCATTAGATCATACGGCGGCGCTGGGACAGAAAATCGATGCCGGGATTAGAATGGAGAGTGGGTGGATGTTGGCGCGGATTAAGAGGTTGAAGGATATTGAATGCGAGCCTTTAGGTTTCTAGACTTAGATTTAATGTTTGCGGTAAATTTGACGGTCCAATATTGCTTGATGCAACGTGTCCAGGTGTAGATCAGATGAGGACTCGAAGGTAGTACATCCAGCCCAGACCAATATGATTATAATACCTAATCTCAATCAAGATAGAGTTAGCTCGATGCCGACTCACATACGAATCTTATCTCGGCTAAGAAGTGCCCAGATCTTTCAATCCAATGGCCGTAGCCATCTCCAAATCAGAGGTCGAAAGATCTGATTAATACGAATGCAATAAATTTACCCGGGCTAAACTATGGATCTCTTTTCTGGGGCCTTTTCTACGTTGAGTGGGATAGAATTATTTACTGGCCCCATTGTTTCCTGACGAATTCTTCGTTGGTAAAATTTCCGAAGGGCTCTTTTGTGTCGAAAATAACGAACGGACAAGACCACAGGATTCTTATTGATAATGCCCGGGAAAGCGACGAAGCTCCCAACAACGCAAACCGCAAACGTAGCCGGGACTATTATAGCAGCATTTAATCAGTTCAGTCCTGCACGGGAAAATTTCCGGGTTACATAACTTACCGATGGTCCATAGATCAATAGGTGTTGTAATATGTATCGTCAAGGTGAAATAACTATATCAACGTTATATTACCTACTATAGATAATAAGGTCGGGAGAGCTAACGAAGAGAAGCGCTACAATAAAAAATGTTCCAAGGATGCGTTGTAGTCGCTTTCTTGCTTCTGTGGCCTCCATGGATACTTCAACTTCTAGAGCCGCAAGACGGTCTTTTCTTAAATTACGGAGGAGTTTCACCTTTTGGAGTGTCAGTCTGCCTACCTGAACGATGCATTGGGCCAGAATACTTACTTGGCTGAGGATGTTTCGGGCCTTTGCAATGAGTTTATCTGGCTCATTTCTGCGGAATGCCATTCCTCGTTCTAATTGGGGGGGAAAGTAGCCTTTTTAGCTGCCGCTCAACCCACGTTTGGCTTGGGAAATCGTGGCATACTTGTCCCTCATACAAGGATTGTGCTTGCATCTCTTTCGTGCTCAGCTTATAATCATTTAAATCAAGGGCTTGCTGCAGGAAATCTTTCAGGACAGTCTCTTGATCTGCCAGGATCTTAGATACAGTGTTGAGTTCCCTGAGAATGAGATTTATTCGCTTCAATAATGCCAAATCAGGTCTCTGCGATTTGGATGGATACTTATATTGCAAAGAAATTTTCCACATCGTCAGAATTGTCCAATTAGCATGAAAGATGATTGCTGTCTCCGCATTGACGTACCAAACTGCCGATGGCCCTAGAATACAACATAGGTATATTCGGGCCATCATCTTTTGGATAGAAATTGTCGAATAAAGCCCCGCAGCAATGTTCAATGATGATATTTGCCAAATCATAGACGTTAAAAGTTGGAATTTGGTTTCGTCCTTGGAATAACCCCTAGAGTTGACAACGTATATCTTTGTGCACACTAGAGCGACGGTAGTTGACTTTTCCCGAAAAACTCGTTATAAGCGTATCTAGACATGAATTTACGTATTTAGTATTCTGAACCTGGTAGTCTTGATGGAATATTAGTTTACTGTTGTCTAGAATCCATAACCATAACTGGTCAACCATGAGCAATTTGTTTTTCTGGTAATAGCTCCGCTGCTCGAACGCAAGAGCGAATCTGGTCAGAGCAAACCTTACATTGATCATCTAGGCTCCGGCTCTCTTGTAAAGATAGTGCTGATCGGTTGATGTATAGTGATATTAGGGATTAGATAAATTGCGGGGTTTGATTATACCTGAAGTCGCAGCCTCACCTACGATTGGCGATCGTCCATTCGCTAGTCATTTCCCGACACTTCCTGACTCTCGCTCATAGTAGACTGACTGCATATGGCTATGATTCTATCTCTAGATAGTCGAGATATAAAGTTTGATGATGATAGCTACTAGTTGGTGGATGCACAACGCAATTTCGTGCCAAATACAGGTTCCAATGTTATCATGTCATCGTGGTTAGACCTAAGCTTTTGGCCAAGATCACATTAATTCGGAGTATCAAGGTCGTATTGAAGGCGACAACCAAGTCTGGTATGGCCACAGAGAATGTTGCCGGTTGAGTTGTCCGTCGAAGGGCCCTTTCCGGGTGACTCTGCGACCACTAAGCACGGAATGCCTGAAGGAGGCTTCTATGGAGCTTGTATCAAGGCAATGAACAATGAGTCCGAGAATTTTCAATTGACAAGCGTGACCGGATTGACAAGCGTAGCAACTACAGTGTGGTTTCGCTCAGGTGTGCCTCCGGAAACTCGTAGAATTGCTCGTACCAAAGGGCCGAAGACTCCATTGAAGCCTCTTTCCACCCTTCTTTACGATGTCGATGCAACAATATCAGCGGAGCCAACGGAGAAGTTCCCCCGCTCGGAGCGCTATCGATTAGCATTCAAAATCGTGGAGTGTGGTTTGTTCCTTTCTGGTACTTCTTGGCTTGCAGATCTCAAAAACCGAAGCAAGAGCATCAAACGATCCCGACCAGATGTGGAACAAACCCGCCGCTTTCTCTTAGACACGCATGCCTCGAAGGAAGATTTCAAAGATGATGATTTCCACCAGTTTGCCGAGCACGCCTTTGCTATCGGCGTCCTGCTGACTGAAATTGGAACGGGTCGACTTGTTCATGAAATCCCACAAATATCAAAAGCTACAGGACAGGGGTTTTCGTTATATGCTCCTCAGACAGACCCGCCATCAAGGCCCGTTCTTTTCGATGGCGCGCAAATTAATAATATACTTGTGGTGTCGATGGGAGATGGGTACGCCAGGTCGGTCAAAGTTTGCTTGGAAAGTAAACAAAGCTGGCGGCGGGCAGCCAAGCACACTGCCGCAGTTCGCGCGGAGGTGTATCAGAATGTTCTGGCAGACTATTACACAGACGTGTATTTACCGTAAGGGGATTGCCCATCGACCTTTTGTAATGCATACTAAATATGATAGAATAAAAGCGCTGCAAGATAAAATTGAATGGGATAGGGCCGAGTAAGACCGGGAGAATGAACCTTGGTAGTGAAATCACGGTAGAGTAATACGATAGCGAAACATTGAGTATGCAAATCCGATTGTTAAGATTAAATTTTTGCAAGGTATATCTTCTCCCCAGGTGGAGGGCATTCGTTCGGGTAGGAGGCATATATCCGTACTGGCCCCCAGTTTTTCTGCCCGCCGCTTTTGGACATCGTCGTAGAACACTTCTCATGGAATATTCAGATAGAATATACAACATAGCCCTTGTTGTCTCACTCGAGATTCAGCACACTGGAAGAAACGCAAGTGAAAATAAAATGACGTGAAGATCAAACTCCATTGCAATCGCAACCTATCATCTATCGTCTACCCATGCAACCAAAACACCCCGCCATGCAGCCCATATCCCGTTATTCCATCCCCTTCCACCTACACATCTACGCACCAAAAACCTTGAATCTCTCCCCCACATCCATAAAAGTCTTCTCTCCCGGTTCCCCAGCAGGGGTCCCAAACACCAATTGAGCATTCAACTCCCAATTCTTCGGCACATTCCACTCCGCTGCGACCTTAGTATCAATCAACGGGTTATAATGTTGTAAATTGGCGCCGAGACCTTCGGCTTCGAGAGCGGTCCAGATGGTGTATTGGGTCATGGCGTCGGATTGGGTGGCCCAGCCGGGGAATTTGTCGGCGTAGACGGCGAATTTTTCTTGGAAGGAGGAGACGACGTTGCGGTCTTCGAAGAAGAGGATCTGTGGGGAGATGTGTAATTAGTTATGTGTTCGATATAAGAGGAAAGCAGGGAGTGGAATGAGGATTGGAGGGTTTCCCGAGTGACGTGACACGCAGCTTGCCTGATCCCCGAATCTCGAGCCGGGGTGATGATATGATTATGATGAGATGGGATTTCACATACCGTTCCGTAACCAGCTTGGAAGCCGTTGAGACGTTGCTCGGTGGAGCTGTATTGCTCTGCGGGTACGATGCCTTTCAAGACAGACTTTGTGATATCCCAGAGCTTATTGTGCTCCTCCTTGACTAAGAGGATGATTCGTGTGCTTTGGCTGTTGAAGGAAGAAGGGACATGAAGGAGAGCTTGGGTAATGATATCTTGGATCTTCTCATCGGAGATGGTAGATTCTTTCTTGAGTTGATAATAGGTACGTCTCGCCTTGACGGTCTCGAAGAATGCTTTGGAAGACATTGTCGCAGGTGATACTTTGTGCAAAGGTCGAGATTGATGTTGTGGAGAAGGATGTTGTAGGAATTGAGGAATGTTGCGAGAGATGGAGAGAGGGAGGAGGGGTTTTATAGTGGTGAATGACGGGAAGGTACGTCTCACTACGAAAGATGCCATATCGTGGCACGATAGCGCAAAGAGAACGGACACGAGAAATAGCCACAGCGGTATCTGCATTTTCGTGTGTTTATCTTAGGAGAGTTTCCCTACCTTTCTAGAACTTACCGGGAGTAGTGGGGTGTTGGGGACTGACGGCATAAAAAATAATTGAGGTTGATCAGCCCATCCATGACGAAACCCTGTACCATTCTAGGGGAAAAGGCCTGACATCCAATCAATGATCCTTACTGAATGAAAGCTTAACAGCCCGGTGGAACTTGGATACCGCATTGCCGATTAAATACCGGTGGATCTGAAGTTTCACCGCTGACCCGCTGAAATGTCTCCGGTGCGCCACAATCGTTGCGATTACCAAGATCAACAAATCATCGCACTAGATTATAGCGTACCCGAGCGTGATTTAAGGTGCTTACAGACTTCTGCATAAGCAAATCCTATGGTGACTAGAAATGGACACGTGGCTGGTGATATGTGATGTGGAGATCGGATGTCGTTGGTTGGAAATTTTTTTTTTTTCAATTGAAAAAAACATTACCGAGGATTTCGAAGCCAAGAAATAGAACATAATTGCCATCACGGGCTTTCCTTCAGGGTCGGATTTCCGATTCCCTAACTAATCCTTCCTTACCTTAAGTTAACTATAAGCCCACATTGAGGCCTTGAAATCTTACCTGATGTATAGATATCTCATAGGAGAAATTCACTAATTTATGAAAAAGTCACGTGCCATTCCCTTTCAGTTTCGATTGGGAGTCTTATCTTGTTCCAGGTGCCAAGATCATCTATCATTCTTATTCCACCTTTAATGCCGAATTTCCAGCAATAGTTACATCGGCGTAGTAGGCACAGGCAACCACCTCCTCAACCTCCCACAAATCTCCGCATACCCCTCCTCACTCTCCCCAGCCACTAACCCATGCCTCACAAAAAAATCCATATACACTAACACACTATTCGGTTTAATCTCCTTCCCCAACATCGCCTGTCTCACCTCTTCAACTCCCATTAACATAAACTCCTCCACCTCATCATCCTTCGGGGCCGGAATCATAGTTTCCGGCAACTCGATATCAAAAACATACAACACCGTAGGCGGCACCAACCCGGTCCTCTGACTCCTAAACATATGCGTAACCGTCCCCACGGCCCTCGCATGCTCGCGCACAAACTCCACATCCAAACTCGCTTCCTCATCCGCCTCATGAACAATACACTCCAACGGGCTCTCCTCCGCCTTCACACCCCCCGCAACAGAACTATCCAACATCCCTGGAAACGTACCCAGATGCCTACTCCGTCTCGGGACCCAAAACTTAATCTCTCCCGATGAGCTGCGGATATAAGCAGTCATATGCGCGCCACGCGCCGCAACCCCAAAAAGCGGGGCCGCGAACCGTTCCAGCGTGATCAAACACTCCGTCCCAAGAATCCGATAGGGCTCACTATGACCCTGCGCTAGGATCGGGAAAGCAGCAGCAGCGATCGCCGCATCTATCGTTTTCCTAAACGCGGCGGAGCAGGCGACGCCTGTATTTTCCCCGTTCGAGCTGTCGGTGAGTTGGACGGTGAGGGCATCGTGGTCGATGATGAATTCGGAAGACCAGGGCATGAGGGAGACGGTGGAGGGAGTGATGAAACCGTGGGTGCGGGCGTCGTGGGGGAGGAGGAGGCGGTAGTGCGCGGGGAAGGTGTAGTTGTAGGGGAGGCTGGTGGGGTTAGCATGGGGATCTGGTTTGGAGGAGAGGGGTGGTACGAATCTATTTGTCTGATGAGTTCGAGGAAAGAGTTTGGTTTAGTGGATTCGGCCATTTCTTATTTTATTTCTTGTGAGAGGAGGAGGAGAGAGATTGGGAAGAAGATATAAAGGAAAGCGAAGAGGCTGGCAATCGTCAAACGCTCAGCCTTGTGCTAGGCAGCTTTCGCTACAGCGGGCCGCCTCCTACTAGGCTTTCCCACCAGGGTCGGGATTCGCTAATTAAGGGAGCTCATAAGGCTGAATGTGCCTAATATTCGATCTTACCAGATTAACATAATGTATTTCTATCCTCAGCTCTAAAATTTCTCATGTCAAAAAGCTAACGCCTTATGGCCTTTACTCCACAAACTCAACGATAAATCTCCACCATTTTATTCGCCTTCAAAATCGCCTCCCTAGCACCCTCCCACTTCTTCCTTCGCCCATCGAAGATTCTATACATAAATGGAGTCATTACTCCTTTTATCATTAGATTGCACAATTCTCTATCCTTCCACCAGAACTTCCATCCTTCCCATCCATACCCCAGCTTCTCATTAACGCCCGTTCCCGCCATATCGTTTAGAAACGCGTACCAAGGACCTGGTCTCACGATTCCTGCGTACACGTTATCATTTTTGCTGAGATTTTGGACCCAGGCATGATGATCGTCGATGTGAGCGTTCATGGCGGATTGAGAGGGTAGTAGCGAGGGGTTTTTGAAAACTTGGGTTACGGCCATGGCAACCACATCGATGATAGTTGTTGCGCCGTCCGTGAGCGCAGCATAGTTCATATAAGCGAGCGAATCCGCGTATTTGGGAGGAAATATATTTTGGTATAGTCTTGGCAATGGGCTCCCTTTATCGGTACTTTCTACAGGATCAAAAGGGCTGAAGTCCGGCGTTAGCGAGAAACCAGATTCGTACCCAGTACAGAGAATCACGGCGTCGACTTCTAGAGTCGTTCCGTCGGTAAGCTGGACGGTATTGGCGGAGAGGAAGGATTTGAGGCCTTGGACAGAGGTGATGCTTCCTTCCCACAGGCTGGAAACTAGGTTGTCTGAAATGACAGGTTGATGAGTCGCCAGCGTGGGAGCAGGCAAAAAGCGCCAAGATGGATCGAATTTAAAGGATTTCTTGGAATAATATGCGAATATGGCGTCGAAGAACCAAGCGCTTAGAGAGGGGACATAGGCATCTAATACACTTCTTATTGTCATTTTCTGGCGCGTGAGCACGAGATCGAAGGGTGCGCCAAGGCACACACGCGGGACCTGAGGGAGTTAGTGGATAGATTGAATAGGGAGAGAGTTGGGGCTTACGATCTGAACGCCTCCGCGGTGAGAGAGGTAGATGTTCTTGGCTGATCCGATGAGTGCGGTTGAGGTATCAGCAGCACTGTTTCCGATACCGACAACCAGAACCCTCATATCCTTGAAATCGGATGGTCTGTTCTTTGTTAGAAACGCAAGTGGCGGATGGTACATTTCCATACCTCTTGAATGCTTGAACATGAAGGATCTTCCCTTTGAACTTCTCCTGTCCTTCGAATGTTGGAGTCACTGCCTTTTCATACAACCCACCACAAAAGACGACCTTGTCAAAATCGCTGGTTTTTTCGTTGTCATCTGTGGAAGTGCAGACTTGCCATCTGGTATCCTCTGCATTGCGCTTAACCCATCGGACGGAGGTGTTGAGTTGAACATCCCGGTTCACGTCAAAATGTGTGGCATATGACTTGAGATAGTCGCATACTTGAGGAGCAGTAAGATAAGCTGGTGAATCTGCGGTGGATCAGTCAAGAATGAGATGTGGCCGGGAATTAGACGCACCGTCGGGGACGGGGAAATCGGTGAAAGAGTTCTGATCGTCTAAGTCTCTACGCAATACAATCGCGAGGGATTGCTTACCATAAACTTGCTCACATTCGAAAGAGTGCCTGATATTTCAGCGAATGTCCCTCGATGACTGTGGGGGATTGGAGCCTACTTGGTAGCGTTGAAGTCGTGTTTTCATCATCGGAATACGCCCAGACTCCACCGACACTGTCTCTCTTCTCAAAGACGGTGACTGCAAACCCTTCTTCTCGTAGATTCTTCGCGATCGCGAGTCCACTTATCCCTGTTGTATGTGGTCAGCCGTTAACGGATCTCTGTAGTAAGCATGGTGACACAGCTTACCGGCACCAACCACGGCCACGATTTGTTTCCCCATCACTCTTTCAATCAGGGATTATTAAGGCGGCGAGATGAAAAGTGGCTACCACGTTGAGAAATAAGAAGTCATGAGTATTAGAGTTTGAGGAAGGTACGATGAGGTGAGATGTAAGATGTGGCTGACTTAAACAAGTTAAGATGTCTCATTCGTAGCCTCGTCAGACCTTAGCCGCTCAGCGCTAGCACTGCAGGAAGAGAACTCGATAACCCAATTAAATGATGATTGACAACAGTGGCGCAAAATCTCCTATCCAAGAAGGTATTGAGAAGCTTTTGGAACGGTTTCCATGACAATTTTTCTGCAGCGGGATGAGCGTCGACCTCCGCAGGCTCCACTCCTCCCTTTTAAGATTGATTGTATTGAAGATTTGTCAAGAGAAGCTAAGAGTTTGGTATGAACTTATTTGCTTAACTTGAATTTCGAAACTCAAATCCGTCGTCCCTGGAAGTGACATACTTATGTGGACATTGCTACAACCTTATGGTTAGGGTTCTGGCTGGGGGCCATTCGAGATGGTTACAAGGTTCCGGGTCGCGGAAGTCACGAAACGAATATCGAAGTCTTTATGCTATGTTCATATGGTTCTTATCGAATCACAGCGGCGATGAATGGCCCCGAAGCTTGGCGTTTCGCGTGACGTTGAGGCTCCTAGCCTTGCCAGAAGCATTGTTAACCTCCGGTCTCCACTGGACCGTGACACAGTCTCGGTATACCACCTTGTAATGATGAATGATACGAAGAAATGTTCGAAGCACCTGGTGAACAAGATAGGCTTGCTGGTGTCAGTTGTGCAGAGAGCGTGTTCAGCGCATTTAGCGAATGGGGTTCCAGGGGAGCTCCACGTTTTGGGATTTGGCATCACGTGTTTCATTTTCTGGTGCGCATTATCCTGGAAGGAGATAGTCGCTCTTCTGCTTCTATTGGGGTATGATTTGGTTATAGCAAAGGTTTTGTAGGCGGAAGTCTTTTGGCGTTTGCAGTTTTGCAGGTTCTGTAACAGATAGTTGACCCTCCTGGGCGCGGCTAGAGTCCCTAAAATGCTTGGTTCGCATATAGCAGTGACTTGCTTCTCAGCCTGGCTCAGAACCCTGAAGTTACAGGTGCCTACCTGGACTCTCGGGTTCCTGAAGCCTGAGACATTTCCCATAGTCAAATGATATATTCAGCCTCAAGTCACTGAAGCATGACCAGATGGTAGTCATTACTGTCTGACAGTATAATCACTTATAGGAAATGAGGAACCCGCATTGGCGTTTCATATCTTCTTGCTTTCTTTTCACTTGCATATTTATTTCCTTGACCCGACTTTGAATATAAAAGCGATGGCTGACACGGAGAACAAACAGGGTGCACAGCATTTATGTGTTCTCATTCACGGGTAGGAATCCCTAAGCACTCCAGAGATGAGAATTATACTAACGAAATGAGTTTTTGGGGTGATCCAAAGGATCTCGACAGCATTGCAAAATACCTCTACGAGAAACATCCAAGTCTCCACCTCCTTATTGCGAAGAGAAATAGTGGAAACTTCACATATGATGGGATCGAATTGGGCGGAGAACGCGTGTGCCGAGAGATTGAGGAGAGGATTCAGGAGTTGGCCAGAGATGGGAGACCGGTTACAAAGCTTTCTTTGATTGGATATTCGCTTGGAGGACTTATTGCTCGGTATGCTATCGGTTTACTTTATAGCAAAGGAGTGTTCGAGGATATTGAACCAGTCGTAAGTTTCCTGCTCTATCCTGGACATTCTTCTGACCAGTTAGAGCTTCACCACATTTGTTACTCCTCATCTCGGAGTAAGAGCACCTTTGCGAGGCTGGCATAGCTCTATATGGAATAGCTTCGGGGCCCGTACCCTACTGACATCCGGCCGTCAACTCTTCATGGTCGATAAATTCCGAGATACTGGACGACCGTTACTTGAAATCCTGGCGGACCCGCATTCAATTTTCATGCAAGGGCTTGCGAAATTCCAGCGCCGAACACTATACACCAATATAGTCAATGACCGCAGTGCTGTGTACTACACAACAAGCATATCTAAACAGGACCCTTTCACGGATTTGAGCAGACTTAGCCTCACATATCTCAAGGGCTACGAAGATGTGATTCTTGATCCCGAAGCGCCAATGTATTTCCCCGAAGACCCCGATGTTGCATACCCTGTCAGACTCGCTAGAAAAACTCAAGATATTGCAATGCGCTTGCCATTTCTCATAGCGATGGTATCATACTTACCGATTGGTATTATGACAGTCATCATAAATTCCAGCATCCATGCTCTCAGCAGCAGTCGAAGAATTCGACAGTACGAGCAAGGATTGACCGATATTCAACCCAGTTATTACCGAGTTCCCCTCCTGATCACTAGCCTACAAGGTGCCGTAGGAGACGTATATCAGAACGTAAATAGTGCTCAGAGTCATGAATATCTAGATGTTGAAGATGAAGAAGCCATGCAATCGGCGCCAAGCACTCCGGGTTCCGCATCACTTGCATCTTGTCCTCCAAACGCACCGGTACTGGCACTTTCACCAGATCAGTTCAAGATGATTGAAGCTTTGGACGCGGTGGGCTGGCGGAAGTTCCAGGTTCACATTCATAACCATACCCATAGCCATGCGGCAATCATTGTGAGGGTTGAGAAACCAAGTTTCGACGAGGGTAGAATCGTTCTTCGCCATTTTGTGGATGAGGAATTCATTGTTTAGGCTTAAGTGCGGGGTACGCCCGAGACTTAGGACTGACATTCTTGTCCGACGGTCTTTCTTTAGAACAGGATACTTTGTTGATTTCGCTCTTTATTGCTGGCGTTCGATGGATGGTTTACATGCGTGTTGTGGGAGTTTAGACAGTAATAGTAGGCAGTAATCGTTTTGTTGAATGGCCACTTAGCCACTGGACTGTTACTAGGAGATACTTTTTTTTGATCTTGCTCGGCTATGAGCTAAAGAATGCCTTCCATCAATTTTGATTTTGAAGTTTATATGAACAGATAGCCATAAACAAAGACTGCCTTACGAGTCCATCCCCTGAGCACACGCGGATCGTCGAGGCCGGAGCATCATATTGGCGTTGATTATTCGTCGGATTTTGAAAGAGAATTGCAGTTAACGCGTTCAGCTTAGACTTCCCCAAAGTAACGAGGCATTAAAGTGCTAAATGAATCTCTTTCTCTTCCAGAAAATCCGGTGGATGAGGGAACGGCATGGTCAGTGAGCGCAAAAGCTCATCAGCGAATGACGGTCATGTGATCGTGCCAAAGATCCAACAGAGGCGTGGTCTAAGTTTAAATTTTCTCTCAACAACACAGAGAGGAACGAACGCTCATCCGCATCAACAGCTTCTGGCGACCATATCAAGATGGTAGAACTAGACACAAGTAACGCGGTTACTTCATTCACCCGCTTTCGCGACCTGCCGAAGGAACTTCGTCTGCAAATCTGGACGCACGCGCTGCCTGGCCCTCGAATCATTCTTGTCGAACGCCACCTTTTCAACATCGAATTAGACAAGGCAGGAGAGGAGGTACAGCATGAAGCATTCGATCGTTCTAATCGTGCGGAACCTACGTATTTTTCCTCTCCCTCCCCTAACGGTTCTATCACGACCCTTTTGGGCACGTGCGAGGAGTCCCATTCCCTGGTCAAGAAAAACTATTCTCTCATTTTCCCCAGGAGTTCGACATGGATATCTTTTGAAATGGATTTTTTGTATTTGAACTGGGGCACCAGGTACTTCAGAAATCACTATGAGCCAGAACACTTCAACGCCTCATTCCCCGAGGATTGGGATGATGTGCTAGAACATCCGGAGTTTGATTCAAGCTTGGCGAAGAAAGTGAAGAATTTGATTGTGTATGAAGAAGTGATAGCGGCCAGGTTTCAGGATACCAAGGAAGAGTGGTTGGTTCAAAAGGTTTTGCAAATTTTCTCTTCTGTTGAGACCTTGGTCTTGGCAGATCAATTTCACAGCCGGGATGATGATGACTCTGGCGAAGAATTGGTCTGGCTGGCGGGCCCGCTGTGGGATCAGTTCAAGACAGAATCTGGACAAGAAGACAACGAAGAATCAAGGAAGAAAGAGGAAGATAGGATTGGTTTGACAAAACTACTTCTCTGGAAAGACTGGACAGAATACGGCCTATGTCACAACTTCGAACGGCACAAGATCCTGCTCGAATGGGATAAAAACTCCGCAAATCATACTCGAGGTCGCAAAATCCCCAAGATTGTCCGTAAAAGCATTGTGGCGGCCAAACTGAAGAATGAGCTTATTAGAATCTGCAGATCCGAAGAAAACACGAGAAGCTGCGAGGATTTGGACTGGAGCTTCGTCACAGGCCAAAAGGTCTATTGTGGGGCATTGATTATTCCGCAACAGATCAAGTTCTTGCAGCTCGTCTTGGCAAGGATATCAGTTGAAGTAGCTATGGACAACGTCGGAAATGACGCACGGGGAGCATTGGTAGGGGATATCCAGCTGTTGCAGGCACGAATTGACGCACTATCGAGTGCCTGAGAATGAAAAAGAAATTTCATCGCTCGTCATGGAACATGAAATGAAATTAGATTCAATATACGCGATACACAATCAGGTGTGTTGAGGTTCGTGATTCAATCGTGTTGCTATATTGAGATGGTTCTCACTAGTTTACTATGGGTCACAGACAGGGAAATTCTATTTCGTACGCAAGATTATAATGCATTCTTTTCTTGCTTTTTCGAAGCTATTCCAGCAGAATTTATTTCCCAATCAGTGATGCTGAATATTTACGTTCATATAATTCGATATTGTCTGATTCTAAAAGAATTCCTTCCTTTCCCTCCCCCCTGTTTTCCCCCTTTTCTAATGATAACTGCGGACAAAAGCAAAGAAATGCAAGTACTTTCCTCAGCCCAAAAACAAATTCATCCGCACATCATCGTTCCAGGCTTCTCGGAGCCACCCTTCCCCCGTTTTGGCACTACTTTCTAATCAAGAGTCAACAAGAAAGGGGGACAGCAAGTTCTCCCCGACGGAGAAGAAAGATACGCATAGACGAAACTTGGTATTATTTTTGTCTGGTCCGTTAATGTTGAGATGTTATCTGCCTAGAAGGTTAATGGCTAACTAGAGTTTACGTAGCCATCAAGGGCAAGGCGAGCCAAGAGATAATTCCAAGTGATAGTTGTTCGCCTGCGCACATGATCATTCGCTCTTTGCTCTTGCTACTGACTGGACTCCCACAGACTTGGCTGGCTTGGTTGTAGGGGGTTTGGCTGCACAGCTTGTCATCTTACCTGTGGATTTACCGTTGACTATCGCACGACGCCGCCGATACCCGAATCGTGCACCATGATTAGGGTTGCTTGGTGGTGGCTCGTAGTCATTGCATTCCTCAGTGGGTACATTCCACTGTGTAGTCTCATCTATACCGCAGAAGTAGTACTTGCCGTCCTCAGCACTCCAGACCGCAGACCAACCTCGTGGTATAGTTGGGGCTGGGGGTTGCGCAATGCATTCCTTGGTGGGTATTTCCCATTGCGTCCTCTCATCTACACCTTCAAAGTAGTACGCACCGTTCTGATTGCTCCAAACCGCAGTCTAACCTGGCGGTAGCGCTGGAGCTGGAGGCTCTGTTGTTGGCGGCACTCGCCATCGAGTGACTGGGCCATAATTCGACGTAAATTTGAATATGAAATTGGCTTCGTCGAATACCACGGTCCAACCTGCATGCACAATTGGTGCCTCTGGTCTCAGGTCCCACCTCCTGCCATCTTCTGCACCTGCGTTACCAAGAATTATTTTGCATTTATTACAAGATGGTTTGAATCCGGGACCACTTTGTGCGTACCATGCAAACATGATAAACATCCCCCCTTTGATCTCACGGCCACCGTGCGCGGCTGTCATGGCCTGGTCACGTATATTACCCTCGGCATGATAATCTCGACCCATGGCGTTCTTGGTAGTTGCAAGATGAATATTGAAGCGTTCGTCTTGCCATCCACCTAGCCCATGAGGCTCAATAGGAGCGAGCGGATTGTGCTGTCCCCGAACTCTTCCTTTCGCTTCCATGCCGGCGAGGTAGACAAAATTGGCTAACTCTTGGCGCGAGAGACGGCGGTGATATGGATAGAAGCCTTTGAGAATTTTATAGGTGGTGTCAACTTCAGTATATAATCCGTTATAATTTGGTTCGGGAAGACAAACGCAGAGCTGGACCAGTACGGCAAGAATAACCGTGTATGAGAGTGAAGAGAAGAACATTGTGAGAAGACGAGACGGAAAAGCGATGCGTATGAAATCTGGAATACTCTACAATGTATGATGGTAACTTGAGAACTTGGCTGATGGCTGCAGATTCAGATATCGCCGAATATGTGATGTTTTGGCTTGAGAACAAAGTTAACATGGGCTGAGTGTCCGGAATTGTAGCTCTTAAACAGATAAAAGTATGAGAATGACCTTTTAATGAAGAAAAGTTGTAGAAGATAGACTGATAAATGGTTGCTAGGAGTTTGAATGCAGATGGGAGTTGAACTCCAGCTGGATTATATACTTTGTAATACGTTATAATATTGCACACTTCTGTTCATGTGAATTGGAAACCTGTCCAGTGTCATGTCTGCTGCGGATCTGAATAATCCTGAAGGCTCAAAGTAATTGTGGAATCCTCCATCTAGAGTAGGCATGAGATGTGTCATGGCAAGGCCCAATCTGCAGACTTCCATTGGCTAGGGCTAGATGGGGAAGAGCTTTTTTTACTCTTGCGGCGAGGCTCAGACTTCAAAAATAGATTTATACTTTGTTGGCATTCTGAAAAATACCATAGCGGTGTGAAGGAGCAATAATTAAATGTTGGTTGGTGAAACAAGGCCAAATTCCTGTAGGTTGCCAACACCAAGCCTCATCTCCAACAAGGCTAACCGCAGTTAACCTCCATTTCCAACATCGCCAACATTACCAACAGACAAATGAGTACAGCCCCTCTCAAATCGTCTCATAAAATCCTTCAGGAGTGAGGCAGTGTCTAGTTTTGCTTTCATAGATGTCATGTTGAAACAGTTATGATGATACTGCGGATGGATTTCTAGAAAACTGCAGTCTGCTTAGTGTGCTTAACTTTTCGGCCCCTTGCTAAATTGTATATCGGTTTGATTTCAGACTTATGCTTTCAAAACCAGAAATAGTGTCAAAATTGAGATTCATTCTCTTAGGTGTTCTTCGTGATGGGCTTGTCATTACTCAATTTTACATACTCGTCGATCGACCCCGCTTTTTTATCGTGATTTTGGGAAAGCCAACTTCTCTCTTCTAGTTCGATTTATGCATTCGCATCAAAAATTGGTTTACTAAATGTTTATAATAGATTTGTAGACCTCAACCCCGGATCAGAGAGGGTCCTTGCTTTTTGAAGCTCGCTTCAGCGAGAATATCAGTCGACGAAACTATGGACACTATAGGAAATGAGGCGCGAGGGGCATTGATAGGCGATACCAAGTTCCTATAAACACGGATTGACGCATTGTCCGAGATCCCTGAGACGGACGCAATTCAGTTGCTGATCAAGGAGGATTCCTAAAGTACAAGCAATTCAAATTATTTCTGAACATTCCAACTGAGAAGACCTCGTGGTTCCATTATACTGCCTGTCTCCTCAACATTCTATCATAACTAGTGACATAAGATTGCTCTTGGGAAGATTCCGTCTGGCATATGTGAGATAAACTTTGGAGAAATGAAGCTGTGAAAAGAGCAAATTCAGATCGCCCGAGTGCACTTTTTATCGCCTAGGAAATAGATTCGGTCGAAAGATGCCACATATACATCACAATGAAATTAGCTCACTAGATGTGCACAAAACGAAACAACAAGATATTCCATCCGATACAGGTAACCGGGATATCCATATAATAATTTGAAACCTTCAAAGGAATCGGCATCGTCGGTGCCGGAAATATTATTGATAAAAGTCATGCAGTTTTCTGAGTTTTAAAAGCCAAATTCTTCGGGAATCTATTTTAAAAATAAAAAACAAAAGGTAGAATTTTATTGAATATTAAACCACTTGATATAAAAAAAAGCTAAATTGAGTGTAATAACTAGCTGGTCACAAAACCCGCCGGCTACAAACCTATCGACCGCAGATGTCGACGTCAAACTTATTGGGGAACGGATTTTGGAAACTATTCCACGGAATACATCGCGCCAAAACTTCGGCCACTGTAGCAAGAAGTGAGGTCGCTAAATTTTCAAGTTTCAGCGCGAAAAATTCGCCAACTGATAGCGCACTTTATAGTGGAACTGTCGCTAGATTTCCAAGCTTTGCCTCCTAACTACCTGGATCGGATATCAGAGTACAGACTTCCTTCAGTCCCTCGCTCAAGTACGCGAAAGTCCTTTCTCAGCTGGGACTAAAGAAAATTTCGACCAAAGTTGCAATCCATCCATCCTCAAGCTTTTGCATTTCCAGCCGGTTACTATTCAAGTTCTCCACTTCCCACACTCATTAACCGTTGGCTCCGCTGGTACATGTAATCCCAGGAGTGGAATCGATATTCGCACAAAGGAACTCCGCAGTGCCGCTAGGAGGATTGATTACGAAACTCGAAAAGTAGATATCGCAGGTACCATTTCCAGGACAATCGAGATTAGCAACGACAGGTTCGTACTTCTTACTGGTGGTACCCTGGAAGTTTTTAAAGTAAACATCGGTAATGGAAGCTGTTGAAGGATTGTTCAAACAATCTGTAGAAGCGGCTGATACGCCATAACATTGCTGGATTTCTGCGGCATAATCGTCATTATCGACTGTCACAGTGTCCCAAGTAACGTTGCGCACGATAGCGCTGCCATACTGGCCTGGCCAAATCTTGATGCCGACGGACTTGGCTGAGTTTGACATAGCAGCATTCTTAACATAGACGTTGGTTACAGAATCTGTTTGCCCAACTGTTTGACCAAGACTGCCGACTGATATTCCATGCGAGCCATTGCAAGAAATCGTGTTAATAGAGACATAATTTGCTCCAGGCTTGAATGCCACACAGTCGTCTTGATTGTTCACAACAATATTTGACATAGTCGTGTAAGTTGATTCTCCAATGTCGTAGCCATCTGTGTTTTTGGGGGAGGTGCTTGATTTGCTAACGCAACTAAAGCCTATGTTGGAAATTGAGGTGTCTACTGAAGCGCCTTCAACTGACAGCCATCCTGAAGGTGTATTCTGCACTTTGAACCCGCTCACAGTGATGCCTGTGGACCCAGAGATACGTAGGCCCGTAGGGCGTGCATACGAGCTGTTCGTTGCAAAGAGATCCCATGAGTCTTGTCCATTCCCATCTATTAGCCCGGTTCCGGTTAGAGAACGAAAGCTAGCCTTTGTGATGCCTTTAATATAGATCATATAGCTCTTGCCGTTCCAGTAGGTGGTACTACTTGTAAACTTCAAAGTACCTTCGAGCTGGAAGTCGCAGTTCGCGCAGCCGGCAAACGTGAGTTGGGAGTTAAGGTAGTAAGTCTTCCCTGCGGGAATGATAATGGTGCCTCCGGCGCCGCAGCTTTGTATCGCCGCTTCAATCGCAGGAGTATCATCAGTAGCCGCAGATCCGCCGCTTGTAGGAGTACAAATAGCACGGGCAGCTAGTTCATGTGTACGGTCAGGAACTAATGCCAAGGCTAAGCACAACGTAGAAAAGCTGATAATGACGACAAGATGTGTGAACTGCATCATGGGGTAGAATGGAAGAGTAGCAATATGAAAAATTTATATGCGGAAAGATTCAGAGAGACCAGTACCCACAACGCAGAGAAGTAATGTTCTTTTCTCTAGCAGTCGCTCTATTATACTTTTGTAAGAGAAGACGTGAAAAGATAATTTTTCAGGTGAATAAATTCCTCCAATCATTGTTCTACGTGAACGATGATATCTGTTTAAATGTAGATCTTTGAGAACTTTATTTCTAACCTGTCCTGATTTTCAAGCGCTTCAAATTCAACGGCATTCTGAAACAAAATCTTCCTACGCTGAGCTGAAGTAACCCCTAAGCAAATAGCCTAATAAGCTTGATGGAGAGAGTGTCGATTTTCAAGCGAAGGGATATTTACCCGTGCGGGGATAGCTAGATCATGTGCACCGATTCAATATTAACGTTTAACGATCTGCAAACATAAACTGAGCTTATGATTTCTATAGGTGGAAGAAAAGTGGTACTAGATATCCAAATTCGGAAGTTGAATTTGCTCCAGTTAGCAGGTGTGTAATGACCATTCGCTATTTCAAATAATTCATACTAATACTCGAGTACTTATAAGCCCTAATATATTTGTACGTGATATCACAATTACCCCGCCGAGTTGGAAACCTCCTCAACACACTTGCACAAATGCAAGTAGCTCGGCCTCTCTTGAAACCTGCTAGACTGACTGCAGATAGATGAGTATCGCAGAACTTGGGCTTCCATACATTATATGATACTGGTTGAAAGGGAGGTTGAGGGGTAATCGGCGATCAAAGCAAGATGGAACATTACAATGACTGCTTCATTTTTATTGCAAGGTTGTACTAAATACTCCGAATTTCAGTTTAATGGGTGATCAATGCTTGCTTGCTGGCAAACGCTTTCCCCAATACCCCACTGTGAAATTGTTTCGTTCTATCAAGTACTCTGGGGTTTGGCGCTGATTTCAGCTGGTCATCCGACTTTCTATAGGCAAAACGGAAATGGGTATAATTATTTTCTGACTAGCTTGCCGGTTGGAGGTATTGTGAGGTTACGCAGATTTCTATGGAGTTTTCTTTCAAATTCAATCAATTCGGTTTGAAGGGGTTTTCATTCGGATTTTCTGTATGAAACCCAACCTAGACACTATATCTAGCCATATAGGACTTTATTATCATCTCTGCAAAGAAGAGGGAGCTTATACATCGCTAGTGATTGTATATTGATTAAGCGCGATTATACAAGCCCGAGAACCGCTACAATGTCTAATTGCGCATATAGGAAAGTGAATGAAAGGGGCACACTGCTCGCTAACTTAGGACTACGGAGTACCTTATCCAAGTTGTTCAGAGACAGGTGAATTGAATTGGTATATCTTTACCTTTTGATTAGGCTAATTATATTCAATATAGGCATTGTATTTCGAAATCGTATTCCAAAGTATGTTGTGCGGTGGTGTGAGAAAGCATGAGCATATTGCCTCACTATTTTAGGGTTCTTTGTGAATACAGATTCGACCCTCCACCACTCTTTAGTTGATAAAAGCATTTCCGTCAACATTACACTGGTGAACCTCCAATGACCTCTCTCGGAAGCTACTCCTTTTCACTGGGACATCTAAGCTGAATATTTACAATAGTCGCTCACTATAGTCCAAAATCACATTAAAGACGATATTATTGAAGCTTCCTCGGAGTTCTCCTCTCTTTTGGTACATTTAATAACTCATCGCTCGCAAGCAAAGGGATCAATCGCTCTCTCACGGATTCTGATAATACAGCTAAACTATATTCGAATCATATATCCCCAGCAGAGTGGGAGCCTTCGTCTAGTCTTACACCCTGTAGTTAAGTTACGCTTCTACATAGCTAGGATATCTGCATCCGACGACTATCTCGATAGCCCGTTAAGGATTCAGTTATATCTCTATCTTCATTATTTACGGCATTAGGCTCCCAACTAGGCTCTGGACCGCGCGGTCGTCAGAGGGAAGTTGTTCTGCAATCTGCAGCAGGATTGTCTTCGTTAAGCCCCTCAAGAACCAGCAACCATAATTCTCGGTCCGCTTGACCAAAAACGCTGCCCAGTAAGCTAGCACCACGAGGGCGGCTGGATTGTGGTGCGAAACCATGTGGTTAAAGTGATCCGGTACTTCGATCAACCACGTTACCATATCTAGCCACGCCGCACCCACCTCGTTGGAAACAAAGTTGGTATCACAGTATTTGACCATAGCGGCAACAGCCGATAGAGTGGCGAGAACATCCTGGGCACTGTCCGGTTTCCCGAAGGCCTCTGCCATGCGATAAGGGAGCACACGAAGGCGGTTGAGTAGTGCAGAGGACATATTATCACTAGATTGAAAGGCGTCGAAGCTCTCAGCATCCGACGAGCTTCTCATTTCCAGGATTCTCTTCGCCTGAGCAAACGTTTCCTCCTGACGCTCATTAGCATCGATCCGGGTACCACGGGGACGAAGCGCAAATTCGGGGACCACGAAGCTCCGAATGGTCGTCATGATGGACTGCAGTTGGAGAGGGGCCACCAGCTCCGATATGACCGCTTGATCGAGCGTGGAGCTAGCCAACACCCAGTGTGCACAATGCAGCATGCACATCATTTGACCGCCAACCTTCTGCACCTCTTCTTCGATCCCGGCGTCTGCGACCTCCAAATCACGCTTGATTGTCTCCCATCCGGCGGTGAATTCGGAAAAGAATTGCACCGACCGCTCGCAGTGGGCCCGTTTGATTGTCGTGTCGTCTGCAAGAACGGCCAAATGACATGCAGAGATAGCCAACAGACCGTACATCAGCCATCGCCGCCGCAGGGCTAGGAGAACAACTTCCGTCTGCCAGTACGATCGTGGGTGTTGGACACCAGGAAGCGTAAGGCTCGTCGTGGTGATGAATTGGTGGAAATATGTCAGCGTTTCTAGGTCGAGGTCAACTGGAGAAGACTTGGGAGGAATCTCTGGGGGCGGTGACGCAGGTGGTGGTTGTAATGGCGTTGCTGAGTATGCATCATCCTCATCAGGCCCTTGCTTATTATATCTTTCGTCATTTTTATTATTATTAGTGGTAACCAGCAGCGCCACTTTGGCTATATATGCCTCCGGCGAAGCAGCGACCTCGAAATACCTGAGTTTGGTGCCGCGGAAGAATGTCTGAAGCTTCACTGGACGAGCAAAGGGGGAAGAACCCGGAGGAGGCTTGCTGAAGCCATGGACCTCGCTCCAGTGACGCCTCATGCGTTTGGAACTAGCACATAAGTTTCCACACTCAAATGCCGTACAGCGGTACCCGGAGATGATGGGCAGGGCATCAATGGGCTTCGAAGCCGGGGTGGGCAGGGGAACATTGTGTGGCTCATATAGGTCGAGTTGCGCGATAGAGGACAGTAAATGTTCTCTTTCGCTACGGTAGATCTTGTGGCGGAGCAAGTGGCTTTGCAGCGCGCTTTTCTGAATGGCGTATTGGCATTCTTTACAGATGAGCACACCGTATCTTGCATCGTACTGAAGCAGATCACGTGAGCCGAGTTTTATGGCCGGCAAGATATGCCTTATAACTGCGATGATGACGACGATAAGATAATGTCTGGTATGTTATTGTTGTCGGGAAGGGTGATGTATTAAGGTATGTAAGTGAATGATCCGCCTTAGCTACATAGGCATCGCATGCGGAACTAGCTTCCTACGGCATCCGAATTAATTAGCGAGCCCCATTACAGGATCATTGGTTGATATTAACGCCTTAGCACAACGGATTTAAGGTTGGAACAGAACAGCATATGCGGTTCCGCAGGGGAACGCCATATGAGGTTCTGGGTCGCGTGGATATGGACCCCTAGTTATTTTTCAGATCTCCTGTTTGCTTTGAAATTTCCTATCGATTCATGTCGCTGGTTTGAAATCATGTCGTTGAGCTCAGCCAATGATGGCCATTTCTTCTTTCGGATCAGAGATGCGTCGATATATATAATTGAGGTAGTTCCTCAGCGCACAATATCGTGCCTTCTATCATTCATATCAGCCAGCCAGCGGTAACGGACTACACTGCTTAAGTGATTTCTTCTTTCCATCACCTTTATCAATCTAAAAACCAAGCTATTCGTCGGACTCACCACTCCATCTCGCCCGCTTGCCCTTCTTCATCCACCCACACAAACAAGAAGAAAGAGGGAAAAAAAGAATGACCGCACCGAAGAATCAAGCCGCGTGGCTCATCAAAGCCGGCAAACCCCTGCAGGTGGGCAACGCCCCAATGCCCACGGCCGGTCCTGGGGAGCTCGTCGTTAAGAATGCCGCCATCGCCATTAACCCGCTCGACTGCCATATGCAAGAGTCAGGTGTCTTTGTCCAGCAGTGGCCTGCTATTTTCGGCTGCGACGTCGCCGGTGAGGTGTATGAAATAGGGCCAGATACGCAACGCTTTAAGAAAGGAGATCGCGTCATCGGGTAAGTTGATTGATATGTTCTCATTGGCAAAAAACTCCAGACTGATGTTAGCTTCTCTCCCTATTGTAGACATGCCATCAATCTTGTCAGTGGCCGCCCCCAGGATAGCGCATATGCTCTGTACACGGTCATACCTGCTGACAAAGCGGCCATTCTCCCGGATGCCATCTCCTTTACAGACGGTGTCGTGGTACCATTTGCGTTAGAGGCGGCAGTCTGTGTGCTTTCCCTCCAGAAACCCGGCATCGCCATGCCCGGTGTCGCTACTCCAGCTCTCGGTCTGCCGTATCCCTCGCTGCAGCACCCCGTGTCGTCCTCGGGCAAGACACTCGTCATTTACGGCGGGTCGTCTTCCGTTGGCTCCATGACAACTCAGCTAGCTACAGCCGCCGGCATCTACATCATCTCCATCGCTGGTGCGCATAACTTTGATTTTAGCAAGCGATGCGGAGCGGCCCAAGTCTTCGACTACAAGGGCCCTTCGCTCGTCGACAATGTCGTCGAGGCCGTCGTTAAATCCGGACACGAACCCGTCGGCATCTTCGACGCCATCTCAAATCCTGAGACGTATACTCACGACCTCGCCATCCTCGCTAGATTAGGCGGAGGCCATCTCGCCTGCGTGCACCCTCCGCCCCCGCCCGCCGAGGTGCCCGCGAATGTGAAGGCGGGCATGATCTTCGCTGTCAACGACGTTGCGGCGCCTGTCTGGAAGGATTACGTCACCCCGGCGTTGCAGGCCGGAAATTTGCAGTGCCCTCCACCTCCATTAGTTGTCGGCAAGGGTTTGGAGCATGTCCAAGACGCGTTGGAGAAGTCCAAGGCCGGTGTTAGTGCGACAAAGTTGGTGGTGTAGAAGATGGATCGAGTTCTTCTTTCAGCAGCATTATCAGGAAGGCTAATTAACTGGCACTCGCTACACTGGTGATACTGTCTCTTGAGTAGCATTAGCCTATTTTAAACAAGTTTTTGCAGAGAAAAATAAGGACGGCTCAGGCCTGTTACATTTCAATGCCAATTTTGAGGGCAGTGATCGGGGTCGGTACATCGCTTTATATATGAATATTGATATATCCTAAGCCCTGATGATTTCTTCTTTTTTATGTTGCTAAGTTCCCCCTATAGTAATCGACCACCCCCTGAAGTCGGCCGCTTTTTACATCAAAAAATATAAAATTTTAATTTTTGTTTATTTTACTAATTATTTATAGAACTATAATATATAAAAATCTATATTTTTTGGTGTAAAAGATGGCTGACTTTAGGGGGTGGTTGACTATTATGGGGGGGGGGGGGAATTAAGGGGAAACCGAATTTGAGACCTCCTAAGGAGGTCCAAAGAAAGAAAAT
>Ga0182030_10004227_pt1 | contig 30620 bp, 23 predicted proteins | sample 812S3MmetaG_FD_121299 | JGI IMG/M metagenome (GOLD analysis project Ga0182030, IMG submission 121299) | Permafrost microbial communities from Stordalen Mire, Sweden - 812S3M metaG (Illumina Assembly) | ecosystem: Environmental > Terrestrial > Soil > Wetlands > Permafrost | place: Sweden...
CCAGGCCAAATCCGCCGGCTGCAACCGCAGCCCTTGCACAATAAACTCCGCTTCCATGCCCCCATCTTGGCCCTCGCGGGTAAGGTAGTCCAGCACAACCACCAACAACATCGGGATGCACGGTAGCCGAAGGGCTGAAACATACGGCCCAAGCCGCCCACCCGGTCGAAGGGGGCCATGTCGAGATCACCGCGCTTGATTTGGAAGCCGAACTTGGAAGCCGAACACGCCCGGTGGGGGCACCGGGCCTACAGGAGGCCAAGCCCTCCTTTCACGCAAACACTTCGCGGTTGACACGCCGACCGGTTTCGCTAGGCTGCTCGCCCTGTAAGAGAATACTTGTCATTTGATTTATGCCGAATACGAAGTCAGCCGAGCGTCGGATGCGCAATAGCGCCGCGAAGCAATTGCGCAACCGCAGCACCAAATCGCGCCTGCACACGCTCGAAAAGGGCTACCTGAGCTTGGTCGGAGCCGGCAAGGCGGACGAAGCCACCAAAGCCCTCACCACCTTGACCTCCGCTCTCGACAAGGCCGCCAAGAAGGGCACTGTCCATCGCTCGACCGTCAGCCGCAAGGTCTCCCGTCTCGCCATCCGGCTCAACAAGAGCAAGGCGGCGGCGGCGAAGCCCGCCGTGGCCCCCGCCAGTTGATCCGCCTCCCCTGCCCGTCGAGGCAGGATTGAGGTCGCCTCCGCCGAGGCGAGGTTGAATTCCCCCACGCCCCCTTGCGCGGGGGTTGTTTGTTTTCCCCACCGGGCGATTCCCGAAGGGTTCGTCGTGCCCCGGGGCGGCGGACTGCCCTCAGCTCCGGCGGGGTGGAAACAGCTTTGAAACCGGGAGCCCCATCCTCGCCAGGCGGAAATTCAAGGCCGTGCTGAGGCATCCGAACCCGTACCGGATGCTCCGCGTCAGGTTGATCGACGAAGCCTCGGCGAAGTACTTCGTGGGACAACTCACCTCCCCGATGGTGAACCCGTGCCACAGGATCTGGGCCAGCATCTGGTTGTCGAAGACGAAGTCATCCGAGTTGTGGGACAGGTCGACCGTCTCGATGATCTCCCGTGAAAAGGCCCGGTAGCCGGTGTGGTACTCGGACAGCTTGGCCCCCATCAGCAGGTTGCCGGCCGCGGTCAGAAAACGGTTCGAGACATACCGCCACAACGGCATCCCGCCCTTCAGCGCATAGCCCCCCAGGATCCGGCTGCCGAGCACACAGGGATGCAACCCGTTCCCGATCAACGCCACCATGGCCGGGATCAGCTTCGGCGTGTATTGGTAGTCCGGGTGGATCATGATGACGATGTCCGCCCCCGCCTCCAGGGCCAACCGGTAGCAGGTCTTTTGGTTGCCCCCGTATCCCCGGTTCACCTCGTGGACGTGGATCTTCATCCCCTCCAGACCCCGGGCCACGGCGACGGTTTCGTCCCGGCTCTTGTCGTCCACCAGGATCACGTCATCCACGAACATCTGCTCCCGCACCTCGGCATGGGTGCGGATCACCGTCTTGGCCGCGTTGTACGCGGGCATGACCACCACCACTTTTTTGTCCCGATACATCCGGTGAGGGGATCAGGCCTTTAAGAGAGCCAACGCAGCGGTCAGCGCCTCGTCCAGCCGCGCGGTCTCCTTGCCGCCGCCGCGGGCACCGTCGGGCCGGCCCCCGCCTTTGCCGCCGACCACCGGGGCAATCGTCTGGATGATCCGGCCCGCTTGGAAGCGGCGGGTGAGATCCGTCGAAACCGTTGCCACCAGGGCAACCGCGTCGTTCGCGCACCCGCCGAGGACGACGACGCCCTGGAACTGCGACTTCAGCGCGTCCGCCACCATCTGCAAGTGGTCGCCATCGGCCGCTCCGAGATTCTCCACGATGGCGGGAACCGCCGCGTCGCCCCGCACCCGCGCGAGCAGCGCGCGGGCAGTGTCAGCGGCCTGGCGTTGTTGTGCCGCCTTGATCTGCCGCTCGAGTTCCTTCTGGTGTGCGAGCAGGCTCTCGATCTTCCGCTCCAACTCCCCCAGCGGGGTGTTGACCTTCGCCGCAAGCGCCTTGAGCACCCGCAGATCCTCGCCGCTCCGTTGGAATGCCTCCCAGCCGCACACCGCCTCGATGCGCCGGACGCCTGCCGCGATGGCCGACTCCGCGGCCACCCGGAAAAAGCCCAGTTCCCCCGTCGCGCGGACGTGCGTGCCGCCGCACAGCTCCATGGAGTAGCCGTTCAGTTGCGTTGCCTGGCCGCCGATCTGCACCACCCGCACCCACTCGCCGTACTTCTCGCCGAAGAACTGCATGATGTCGGGCCGGTCCTTGATGTGATTGAACTTCACCTCGGTCCAGCTCACCGGGGCGTTGTCCAGGATGCGGCCGTTGACCAGGCGCTCCACCTCCGCCACCTGCGCGGGGCTCAGCGGCGCGCTGTTGAAGTCGAACGTCAGCTTGTCTGGTCCGACGAACGACCCCTTCTGGCTCGCCTCCTTGCCCACCACCTCGTGCAAGGCCCAATGGAGGAGGTGGGTCACCGAATGATGCCGCTCGATGGCGCGACGGCGAGGCTCATCCACCGTCAGGGTCACCGTCGCTCCGACCTCCGGGGCGTCGCCCACACCAGCGCCGTCCAGGAAGTGCAGCCAGGTATTCCCCACCTTCTGCGTGCCCGACACCCGCCAAAGCCCGCCGCCACCCGAGATCTCGCCCATGTCCCCGACCTGCCCGCCCATTTCCGCATAGAGGGGTGAATGGTCCAGGATCACCGCCGTCCGGTCCTTGATCGTCAGAACCTCCAGGACCCGCGCGGCCGACTGGTTCAGGTCGTAGCCCACGAACTCGGTCGGGGTCGAAGTCTCCACTTGCGAAAGCTCAATGACCTCCTTTTTCTGCGCCGCCCGGGCCCGCGCTTTCTGCGCCTCCATGAGCTCATTGAACCCGGCCACGTCCACCGCGAGGCCCCGCTCCCGGGCCATCAGCTCGGTCAGGTCCAGCGGAAAGCCGTAAGTGTCATAAAGCTGGAAGGCAAAGGCGCCGGTCACCGTCCCGCCCGCGATCAAACCGCCCCGCCCGGCCGCCCCGGCGGAACCCGACGCCCGCGCCGCCTCCTCGAACAGGCTGATGCCGCGGTCCAGGGTCCGGTTGAAGGCCTCCTCCTCCCGCTTGATCACCTCCTCGACGTGATCCTTCCGGGACCGGATCTCGGGAAACACCCCCCCCATGTGCCCGGCGAGGACATCCACGAGTTTGTAGAAAAACGGCTTGTGAAAGCCGAGCGCCCGGCCGTAGCGCACTGCCCGGCGTAGAATGCGCCGCAGCACATAATGGCGGTCGTTGTTGCCCGGCTGGATCCCGTCCGCGATCGCAAAGCTGAGCGTCCGGGCGTGGTCGGCGATGACCCGGAAAGCCACGTCGATCTTCTCCTGCTCCGTCCGGGCCGGCTGGCCGGAGGGCGGCAGCGTGGACCCGTAGCGCTTTCCGCTCAGGGCCTCAATCTTGTCGAACAACGGGCGGAAGATGTCCGTCTCGTAGTTCGAGATCATCCGGCTGAAATCGGTGAACCCGCGGGTGTTCTGGATGATGCCCGTGACCCGCTCGAACCCCATCCCGGTATCGACATGTCGCGCCGGCAGCGGGGAGAAGCTGCCATCGGCGTTCGCGTTGAACTGGATGAAGACCAGGTTCCAAATCTCGATGCAAGAGGCGCTCCCCTGGTTCACCAGCGAGCCCTTGGTGTCCCCCAACGGCGTCAAATCCACATGGAGTTCGCTGCACGGCCCGCAGGGGCCGGTCTCCCCCATCATCCAGAAATTGTCCTTCTTCCCGCCGTTGACGATGTGGACCGCCGGGTCGAGTCCGGCCGAGCGAAACTTCTCCGCCCAGAAATCCCACGCCTCCTGGTCGAACTCGCTCGGATCGCCCTTGCTGCGGTCCGGGCAGTAAACCGTCGCATAGAGCCTTTCCTTGGGGAACTTCCACACCCCCGTCACCAGCTCCCACGCCCATTCAATGGCCTCGCGCTTGAAATAGTCACCGAACGACCAGTTGCCGAGCATCTCGAAGAAAGTGTGGTGGTAGGTGTCCAGCCCCACGTCCTCGAGGTCGTTGTGCTTGCCGCCGGCGCGGATGCACTTTTGGGTGTCGGCCGCCCGGGTGTCCCGGGCCGGCACCACCCCGGCCATCTTCGTGACCTCCGCCGGCCGCTGGCCCAGGAAGATCGGCACGAACTGGTTCATCCCCGCGTTGGTGAACAACAAATTCGGGGAGTCCGGCATCAGGCTCGATGACGGCACGAGGGTGTGTTCCTTGGACTTGAAGAAGTCCAGGAATGATTGGCGTATTTCCGCACTGGTCATAAACTTCAACCGCTCTCCACGGCAACCGGCCGCTCTGGCGACAAAACATCCGCCGACCGGGTTCATCCCGCCGCGCGGACATGGCGGCCAGAATAGGGAAAAAGCCCCCTGAAAGCGAGTGGAAGTTGGCGAGCGGTTGCCCCGCCCGGCCACCCGCCGATCCCCGCGGCGCCACACCGGGGCGCATGTCCCACTGGCACCCGGCGGGGCGGGCATCGCCACACGGAGCCGGGCGTATCAGGTCAACCCGCCGGGGGCGGAGCCCACCGTGGCGGAAGCGAAATGACGGTGCGGTGCGTGGCGACGCCTGGGGGGCGGACAAGTCGTCCGTTATCAACAGGTTATGCAGACAGGCCGAGCAGCCTCCCCATCGGAAGGTGGGCAACGCAGAAGTTCCGGAGCGTGGGGCCTGCTGCATTCTCGTTTGGATTACCGGACCACCGGTGCTACCATGCTTGCAATTCAGGCCGATGATACGGCATCCACAACGAAACGGGAGCACCGGGCTCCTGCGAAGGATCAACAACCCGGGATTGGCGCGCAATCCTCTTGGCTTGGTCGTTGAGCCGCTTGCCCGATCCGGCCTCGCGGATTGTTCAGACCTCACCCCAGCGGTGTGGCAGCTAACCACCTGATCCCATGCCAGAGACGATTACCGGTTTCCAGTTCCTCCTCGCCGGCTACGCGGGGGCAGGAACCTCTGTGCTGCTCATCCTCGCACTGCATGGCCGCTCACGGAAGCATTGGTTGTCGATTGTTGGCACCAATCTGGTGCTGGCCACAGTCATGTGGGTGGGCCGACAGCTCTTTCACGAATCGCCTTATGCGTTGTGGTTCATGGCCATCTTCCTCTGCCTGGGGAGCGTCCTGGGAACGATCGTGGGCGGGTGGCTTGAGAACCGTCTGCGCAGGCGAAGCGAATGAATAGCCATCGAGCCGCACCGGACCCGCGGATGCCCGGTCGAGGTGCGCCGGAGCCGGAGGTCCGGCCCCGGCGGGCCAGGCGAGGCCTGAAGTACCTGGTGCTGGGGGCCCTGGCTGGTTTGGTCGTGAGTATCACCCCGTTCGAGCTGGCGATTTTGCTGATCCCTGGGCTCCTGATACTCTGGGTCGTCGCCGTGGCCCGCCGGCCGGCCGGGACCAGGCTCACGGGCTGCATCACGGCCGGCCTCCCGGCTCTGGTTGTCGTCGTCCTGGCCGCCTTGCTGCCTATGAAGCAGCTCGATCGCAACATTGGCCCGATCCGGTATGGGCGGATGTCGCTCGACGGCCTGTGCGAGGCTCTCAGCCAGGACCATCGAGTGTTGGTGCGGGCGCCGCATCCACAGGGCACCAATGTTTTTCTGGAGTTTCACACGGATCGGGTCATGACGCGGCGGCAGATCCTTCAAAAACTCGCAAAGGACACCGATTGCGAACTCCACATTGGGTATTGCGGGAGCGGCGCAACTGTCGTCTTCGGGGCTCAACCATGCTTTACGAGTTTGGATCTCAGGGTTCTTCCGGGATCTTCTGGCAGTATTTTCTTGGGCGAAATGGAGTTTTCCGTGCCTGGGGAGCGTCGTCCTTCAGGACCGGAGGCTTTTCGGAGCCCCTGGGCGCGCCTATTTGCGCGGGCGGGGCGAGTCCGTTACGCGTGGCGACCGGCGGCGACGCGAGCTGGAGGCTCGAAGCCCGTCGCCGCCGCTCGCCCGCCCGCGCGAATGGACGGTGCGAGGTCGCCTTTTCCCTCGGGAAATGGGGGTGTCCAGGGCCACGGCACGTGAATCGTCCAATGAAAAAACACCAGAAGATCCCGGAAGAGCCGATCTCAGGTTCGCACAGCCGGACGGGGCAGCGAACCGGCGCCGGCCGATTCTTCCAGCGACCAGGCAAACATCGGTGACGGCTGGCCCCGGTCGCTGACCTTATGCGCCAGCCAATGAATATGATCGCTGCCACAGCACACACTTTCGTGCACGAAAAGAGGGCTCGATGGTCGTCGGCTTGGTGCTTCTCTTGGTATTCATTTTCATTGACGTAAACAATGATGAATCCCCGCCCAACCCTCGAATTGAAGCGGACGCTGCACTACCGTTCCGCGTCCGTTCCGGACACTCATGCTCCCGCGCCGCTGACCCGGGTCGTTGGGTTTAACAAATGAACTACAAACAAATGAACTACAATCCCTGGAACCAGCTCATTGGCTTCGCGGTTTCCCTCCTCATAGCGGCGCTCATCTGGAGATATTATAGGGGCAGGAGCTTCGCTGAGAGCGAGCGGTATTCCACGTTCGGGCCTCGCTTTTGGACCGGCTCTGTTGATTCGTGTGTCTTGTGGCCGATCGGCTTTATCACCGAGGCGCTCCTTTTCCAGGACATTCCCCGGACCTTGGCCGCGGTGGTCATGGCCGTGCAGAGCCTGGGCTGGCTCGTATACACGGTGGTGATGCACGTCCGCTACGGCCAAACGGTTGGCAAGATGGTCACCGCAGTCAAGGTCGTGGATCTCCGGACGGAGGGCGGGCTATCGTGGTCGCAGGCGTGGATTAGAGAGGGCTTGCCCGTGTTCCTGAGCTTGGGCGTTCTGGGGTACGAAATTCACCTGGTTCTGAGCGGGCACGTTTCCGCCCGAGAGGTCGCCGCAGGGGCGCTGGTCACCAGTCGAACCGAGAAACTGTTTGCGATCTTGCCCGGCCTCTGGTTCTTGGCGGAGGTGCTGACGATGCTCACAAACCAAAGGCGGCGTGCCTTGCACGATTTTATCGCAGGAACGATCGTGATTAGGTTGAACACGGGCCATGATAATGCCCAACCCGGCGCCGCACCGAAAAGCTGCCCAGCGACACCCCCTGGTATTCCGGGAGCCATGGAGGGGCCACGATCGGTGAGCTAGTCGTTAGCGACCTCACGTCCCATGATCCTGAATGAGATCCAACCCTTCGGTTTAGACTTAGCGCTGGAGATGCTGGCTTCCTCGTCGCCGTCGCGAGCAGGTGATGACTCCGAGCTCTTTCGCACCGGCTTCTCTTATCCCAACGATTCGCCAGGAAAGGTATACGAAATGGTCGTCAGGCAATCCCACGTGGATGCGGCGCCCAACTGGCTGGACGACCAGCCCAACCCGCCTTTAGCCCCGCGCGAGGCCATCTCGCTCGCGGTGGAATGGGCTCACAGGTTTTTCCCCGAAAAAACCAATCCTCCAGTATATCAGCTCGAGATGAAGTCGGTCGGCCGCAAAGGCCAGTGGATTTACGTCGCGCTTTTCGAACTCAGGTCCAAGCCCGGCTGGACACCCACGGTGGGGTTTCCGGTGGTAGTCCTCATGAATGGCCACGTCGTAGAGCCCACCATAGTGCCCGGCGGAACAAGCCAAAGCTCTGGCGCCTTTTCCCTGAGGAACGCACCAGTCCTCCAAGTCCTCAGGATGTACCGCGAATACGCCGGCGGGCCGCTCGCGGCCGCAGACCTCGAAACCAGCAAAGACGTTCCGCTCAACGCCGAGATCACGATAGAGAGCCAAAGCGCCACGACGAGGGAGGCGCTGCGGATTTTCGAAAAAGCGCTGCGGGAGCAAGCGGGGGTGGTGGTGAGACCCAGCGGCACTAATCAGTTCTCGGCAACCTACGACCCGACGGTGAAAACCGGGAAGGCAAAATGAGCCCAGAGCTTTCGTTTGCTGGGTTTGTTCCCTTCGAATCAGGAGAGAGGAACGCCTACAACCATTTTGGGAATGCGACTTTTCCCGAGGTGTTCTTGATTCTTCTCTGCTGTGTGGCCGTCTTGGCCTGGTTGTTCAAGAAACGGCGGTGAAAACCAGGACTGATATGACTCGGGAACCAGAACCCGAAAATCGGTCCCAGCCCGCGGCCGACGGGGGCGAGAAGGAGCTGTGCCTGAGCTGCATGGCTCCCAATGAGCCTTCGGCCCATTTCTGCATCAAGTGCGGCGCGCCGCTGAGCTCATATGCTTCCACCGGTCCCTTCGAATCTGCGCTCGCAGAGGGAGCCGTTTACCGGCAGGCGGCAGAGAGACCTCGCACCCTGATTGTGGTGCTGGGGGTTTGGTTGATTTTCGGCACGATGGGGCTGGTTGGCCTTGTGATCGCAGTGATGGGCCCAGAACTGGGGATTGGATACACGGTATCCGGGGCTGCCATGCTCGCGATCTCGGTCGTGTTGATTTGGAAGTCCACCCGGAATTACTTGGCCAGACCCAAGGCAAATGAACACCCCAATGGCTAACCATCGGCCTGCAGCGGACTTGGGGCTGTGCCTTCCGTTGCCATTCCCACGCACTCGGCTCCGCGCTATTGAGGCCGGATCTTACCCCGCATTAACCTCATCGCAGTGACCCGCATCACATTCAGATTGGATCGCGAGCTGCATTTTCGCGTCGGCGGCGAGCACGCGACCGGCAAACTGTGCGTGGGCGACCTGACTTGGCAGGAGGAAGAGCAACGATGGGCCTGCCAATGGTCGCTTGCCCATGTTCACCCGGAGGTTGGCCGCATCTATGGTGCTGACCCGATGGCCGCACTGATGGCGACCTTGGATTTCCTCTCGATCCTCATCCGTCGCAGTGAGGACGACGGGCTGATTGTCTGGTGGCAGACCGAGGGGGACCACGGTGGCTTGACCTTTCCCCTGTCTGAGGCACGACGATGGAAAGAGATGCCACCTCAACCACCGTCGGCTTGAGGCATACCCAACCTGCGCCAACAGCCCCTTGATGCTGCGGAGACGCAAGTTGGCATGCGAGGACCCCTTGGCAAGGGACCGAGGTCAAGCGTCCCTCTCCGGGACGCCGGATCCTCCGATTGCGTGGACCCAACGATGAATCGTTGGGCTCTGGTTCAACTGTCCCTCCGGGACAATGGCCACCGCAACCGGCGATCGCTGCCCGGCAAGTCATGAACCACATCTCCATGACGGGAACGGTTAGCTTGGTTTAGGCGCACAACCTGCTTCTGATCAACCACATATGCCGCTGTTCAAGCGTCGCCACGCGACGCGCCCGCGTTTTCAGCGCTTCACCGTGAACCGAGGTCCACGGCTACTGTCGATCATCGCTACGGGATGGCAGAACGGCACAACGCCCGTAACGGCCAACGGTCCGGTGCCCGTGCGGCGATGGGAGCCCGGTCCACCGCGTAGCGGTGATCCGAGGGAAGCCGTGGACCTCGGTCCACGGTTGGACGCCCCAACACGCCCCGCGTCGCGTAGAAGGTGTGAAAAAATTGAAAACCGTGGAAATGTGCGTGCGTAAGTTGTTGATTTCCAATGCTCCGATTTTCCGATTTCAGGGGTTTTCCCAATTCTTTCACACCTTCGTAGCGACGCCTGACCCGCGCGGGGCGCCACCGCACCAGAGGCTGCTACGTCGCGGAGCAAATCTCGGCCGTTCGGGCCACAGAGAAGTCCGACTCACTCACGGCTGCGAAAGGTGTGGGCAACGACAAGCCGTGCCGGCAAGCTCCACGCCTACGCGCCCCACCGCTTTGGAGCCGGGGGGCAGCCCCGCCGCTCAGGCAGGCTCGTCCCGGTCCCCCTCATCCACCGCGCGCTGCACCGCTGAAACAGTCCGCCCCGCTCCGGCTATCATCCCCACCGCCACCAAGAGGCAAACCGTGCCCGATCCGCCGTAACTGACGAAGGGCAGCGGGATCCCCTTGTTGGGCAGCACGCCGCACACCACCGCGATGTTGATGAACGCCTGCAATCCGATCAGGAAGGTCAAGCCAAACGCCAGAAACTGCCGGAACGGATCCCGCGCCCGCCACGCGATCTTCATCCCGAAGTAAACGATCACCGCGAAAAGCAGCAGCACCGACCAGGTCCCGGCCAGGCCCATCTCCTCCCCGACCAAGGTGAGGATGAAGTCCGTCTGCGACTCGGGCACAAACCCGAGCTTCTGCCGCCCGCCCCCGGGCGCCACGCCAAAGAAATGCCCCCCGCTCAGCGCCAGGATCGACTGCCAGCCCTGCCACCCCACCCCTTCGCGGTACCGCTCCGGGTGCAGCCAGGCCTGCACCCGCTCGGCCCGAAGCGAGTTGAAGTGAATGCTCAGGAGCACAAAGCCCGCCATGACCACGACGGCCGGGACAAAGTACCGCGGCTTGCACCCACCCACCGCCAACATCGCCAGCGCCACCGCCCCCAGGAGACAGGCGGTCCCCCAGTCGGGCTCGGCCACCACGAGGCAGGCCAGCGATGCCGCAATGGCGCCGGGCACGACCAAGCCCGCCCCCAGTTTGCCCATCGCGGACTGCCGCCGGGCCGCGTAATCCGCCAGGAAAATGACCAGCACGATCTTGGCGAACTCGGAAGGTTGGGTATGCCCCAGCCAACGGCGGGCCCCGCCGTGCCGCGTCCCCACGCCCGGCACCAGCACGAGAAACAGGGCGCCAAAGGCCAGCGCCAACAGCCAGGCGGGCGCGTCATGCTGGCGCAACTTATCCCAGGGCAGGAAAAAACCGCCGCACCCGCCCACCAGGCCCAGGCCAAGCCAGCAGAGGTGTTGCTGGAAGCGGCCCAGGTGCGCCGCCTCGACCATCGAGCTGAGCAGCATCACCGCCCCCAGGGCGCACAAGGCGCCGACGGCCAGGAGCAGGCCCACCACGGAGGGTTTCATGGCTTGTCCTCCCGCGAATTCGGACGGCTGCGGGCGACCATCGCCCCCGGAGCTTTGTCCGGCGCAATCCCCAGCCGCTCCGCCGCCCGCTCGGCAATCGCCCGGAAAAGCGGTGACACGACGACGCCCGCATAGTAACCCTGCTTCGGCTCATCCAACGCAGCCAGGATCACCAACCGCGGGTGGTCCGCGGGCAGGAACCCGATGATCGTGGAGTAATAGGCGCCCGGACGGTAACCGTGCTCGTTCGACTTCTGCGAGGTCCCCGTTTTTGCCCCGAAGGTGAAGCGTGGCGACATGGCCGACTCCGCCGTCCCTCCCGGGGCGGCCACCGCCTTGCAGGCCTCCAGGATCTGTCGCGCGGTCGCCTCGCTGATCACCCGCCGCGGCAATTCCGGCGCCGCGGCGATCTCCGCCTGCCCCGCACCGGCCTCCACCTCGCGGGCCAGCACCGGCCGGCACATCGTGCCCCCGTGCGCAATCGCACAGGCGGCGATCGCGAGTTGCGCCGGCGAAACGGCGATCCCCTGGCCGAACGAGGCCTGCACCAGCTTTTCCACCGAGGGCTCGGAGGGCGAAAGACCCAGCCCCACCGCCGCGCCGGCGAACCGGACCTCGGGTGCATGGCCAAACCCAAACGACCGCAGGGTCTGCGACAAACGGGCCGCCCCGAGCTGCTGCCCCAGCTTGCCGAACGCAATGTTCGAGGAACGGACGAAGCCCTCCCGGAAGGTTACCGTGCCGAGCGCCGAGTGATCGTGCAGGACGACCCGCCCCGTGCGCCACGCCCCCTGCTCGCAATAGACACTGCTGTCCAGCGTGATCAGGCCGTACTCGAGCCCGGCCGCCAGCGTGAACAACTTGGCCACCGACCCCGGCTCGACGCGCGACGCAAACGCGGGACAAGACCAGTTCCCCATCGGGCTTCCGCCCGGGGCCGCGGGGTTGAATGACGGGGAGCCCGCGATGGCCAGGAACTCAAAACTGGCCGCGTCCATAACGATGGCGCAGCCGCCATCCGCCTGGGCCGAACTCACGGTGTTCGAGAGCAAATCCTCCACCGCCTGCTGCAACGGAAGATCGATGGTCAACCGCAGGTCCTTTCCCGGCACCGCCGGCTCATACCGCACCCGTCGCGCGGGCAACTCAATCCCCATGGCATCCTGCTCCGAGTCGCAAACGCCCGGCCGGCCGCGCAGGGTTTCGTCGTAGGTGAGTTCCAAGCCGCATTGGCCCACGAGGCTCCCACCCTCGTCGCTGGGAGTGGCAATCCCCAGGACTTGGGCGAGCCGACTGCCGTAGGGGTACTGTCGCACCTCGGACTCCGTCGCCCACAGGAGCCGGGACCGCCATGCCCCTAGACGCTGCGAGTCGCGGCGGGAGAGCGTGCCCGATTCGAGGCCGAACGTCTCCAACCGCAGCGCGGAGCTGACGGCGTCCCACTCCGCCACCGGCACGTGGCGTTTGATCACGATGGCCCCGTGCTTGCCGGGCGCGCGCTTTTCCGCCGCCTCGACCGCGCGGGTGATCTCCGCCGGGGACAATTTGAGCAGCCGCCCGCAGGTCTCCGCCACCCGCGCAACGTCCGGCCCGCACAACTCCGGGTCGAGCAGCACGGTCTTCTCCGGCACGGAGACCACCAGCCGGAGGCCGTTGCGGTCCAGGATCTCCCGCCGCCGGGGGAGCAGCACGCGGTGATACTGCGTGTAGCGTCTGCCCTCGGCGGACAGTTCCTCAAATCTGGTAACCTGGATCGCGTAGCAGCGCGCCCCCAGCCCGACGAACCCCGCCAGCAAAGCGGCGGCGAAAAAAAACAACCACTTGTATTGCCCGGCCCGTAACATAACAGCTCCTTCCTCGATCTTCCCGCAGCGGATCATCCCGCCCTATTCGGAGGCGTCCGCCTCCGACACTCCTGCAGCTCCGCCATCCACTGCGGGAGAAAAGCCACGCGCCCGTTCCATTTCAGCCGCCACGCCCGCCAGATAATCCGCCCGCTCGGTCGCCTCTCGCGCCCTCTCGGCCTGTTGGACCCGGCTCGCCGCCGCGAAGGCCCGGCGCACCCCCACCACCTGGCCCGCCCCGATGGCCAGATAGACCGCGAACATCGTACAAAACAGCGCCAGGAAGCCGACCATCGCCCGCGCTCCGGCATCGCCCCGGTCATCGGCCCGTTCCGGTGTCAGCAAAGCCCGGACCGGACGGTAGGAAACCTCGCCAACGGGAATAAACGGCAGCGCCGCCACGCGGTTCTGCACAACCGAGGGGACCTTGGGAGCCGACCAGCGGCTCGCATCCAGGGCCAGTAAGGACGCTGTGGTCATAATTTCCGACCGCTCAGGGAGCGCTTGAGGTGGCCGACATCCACCGACGCTAATTTTGTTTTAAGTTTTAATGGCTCCCATATCTCAAACTTATCATGCGTGCCAACCAACGCAGCCTGGGTCCCCAGCCCGTACTGGCTAATCAGTTCCTCAGATAATGGGAGGCGGCCATACGCGTCCACCGTCCGCATTTGGACGTGCGCCTGGACGAACCGCTCCACGTCCATCGACTCCTCATCGGTCAGCGAGGACGGCTCCAAGTTCTTGCACAACTGCTGCCAGCGCGTCGGCGGCAGGGCCAGCAGATGCTGCGGGGCGTGAAGCGGCCAAGGGAGGAGAGCGAACTCAGTGGGCCAGCCCTCACGCCGCCACTCGGGCGGGAGACTCAGTCGCGCCTTTTCGATCGCCCGCAGGTAGTTGGAACGGTAGTCCACCGGCACCGCCGCCATCGGCGAGCCCGGGGTCGCGGCGGCATCAAGATGCGCCCCGGCCCCCGCCCCTCCTGCGGAGGTTCCCGCCGACTCAGGAATCCCCGAGCTACTCCCACCAATACTCCCCATTGTTCACCTTGCGTTTCCCGCCACTTCCCCTAGTATCCACCGTGATCCCCTGACATGCAACTGAAAGTTATTCACAGCTTGCCCACACCCTTCCGAGGCTGATGGGAGGATCCGGGGATGCCCACTTGGGAGGGAAGTGATTGCGCCGCAGATTGTTGCGCCAGACGAGGAAGGCTCGCCCCGCCGAAACCACGAGGAGGGCGGAAGCCATGCGCAAATCCCCGGCGGCTATGGAAGTGGCTACTGATGAATCCCTTGTGGAACCCGATGGGGGAAGCACGAAGGATCCAGGTGAATAGTCGTGGACGAGGCCCAGTCCCCCCCGAAACAACGGGGGTTGGACCGGCGTGGGACGCGCCCGCTTGCAGCCCGCCGACTGGCCGAGTTCCGACTGGGGGTCCTAAGTGGTCACAGGGGGGAGGTTTTGGAGCCCGCATGCGGAAGTGACGACCGATCATCCCCTGGCGCGCCCCCCAGCCCACCCTCTCGACACGCAAAAGGCCCGAGCCGAGCAGTCCGATGGAGGTTCCGGCCAAGCCCCCGACCGGGTTTCGACCGTGCTGGATTCGGCCCCGGGGCGCCGCGTTCGGCGTTTGTTCGCCGGGTTAATATCCTTGACCATGAGCGCCCCGGCGACTTACATTCCACGATTGGTTAGGCAAGATTCATGTTTGCGCAATTCAAGAGCCTGTTTTCCAACGACATCGGCATCGATCTCGGCACGGCTAATTCCTTGGTTTACGTCCGTGATCGTGGCATCGTCCTGCGGGAGCCCTCCGTAGTCGCCATCCAAGCCGGCACCACCAACGTCCTCGCGGTGGGTAAGGAAGCCCAAGCGATGCTCGGCCGGACCCCCGGCAACATCGTGGCGATTCGCCCGATGAAGGACGGCGTTATCGCCGACTTTGAAATCACCGAGGCGATGTTGCGGCACTTCATCCAGAAGGTCCACCACCGCAAACTGATCGCCCCCCGCGTGGTGGTCGCCGTCCCCTCGGGCATCACCGAGGTGGAAAAACGCGCGGTGAAGGATTCCGCTAACCATGCCGGCGCGCGCGAGGTTTACCTGATCGAACAGCCCATGGCATCCGCCATCGGTGTCGGGCTGCCGGTGCACGAGCCCGCCGGCAACATGATCGTCGATATCGGCGGCGGGACCTGCGAAATCGCCATCATTTCGCTGGCCGGCATCGTCTTCAGCCGCAGCCTGCGCGTTGGCGGGGACGAGTTTGATGAGACCATCGTGGCGCACCTGAAGCGCGCCTACAATCTCATGATCGGCGAACGGACGGCCGAGGAGATCAAGATTAGGATCGGCTCCGCGTTTCCGCTGGACCAGGAACTGACTTTGGAGGTGAAAGGCCGGGACTTGAGCGCGGGGCTGCCCAAGACCCTGACGATTCGATCGGAGGAGATTCGCGAAGCTTTGCAGGAACCGCTTTCCAGCATCCTGGAGTCGGTGCGCATCACGCTCGAGCGCTGCCCCCCGGAGTTGTCCTCGGACCTCGTGGACCGGGGCATCGTCATGGCCGGCGGCGGCGCGCTGCTCCGCGGCATCGACCGCTTGGTCGCGGAGGAGACCGGACTCCCCGTCCACATCGCCGACGATCCGCTGAGCGCGGTCGCCGAGGGGACCGGGCGGGTTTTGCAGGAGCTCGAGTTCCTCAAGCGCGTTTCCTCCAGCACCAAGTAAACTCCCCGCCCGGGCCGGAGGGTCGCGGGGGGGGAGCATGCGCAGCGCCCCAGATCTATCATCCATCGCGTCTCCCAGCCATCGGCCGGCGGGCCGTCTTTCACGTGTCTGAGGCTTATGCGCAGTGACAAATGTTGAAGCGTTCCCACTACCTCACGGCAGGACTGGCGATGGCCCTTGCGCTGGTCGTGCTGAACTTGCCCGGCTCGCTCTCGGCCCGTCTCAAACTCGGCATCGGCAGTGTCTTTCTCCCCATGGCCGGCCTCGTCCGATCCGCCGATCACCTCGCCGGCAGCGCCTCGGCCACCGTGGCCTCGCGCGGCGACCTCGAGCAACAAAACGAGGCGTTGCGTCGCGAGAACCAAGAGCTGAAAGTGCGCTCCACCCTTTCCGAGGGCCTCGAGCGTGACAACGCCCGCCTCCGCCAGTTGATCGGCTGGCGCCAGCGTCAGAAACTGCAGCTCCGCCTGGCCAACGTCGTCCTCCGCGAACCCTCCAACTGGTGGCTCTCCCTGGAGATCGACCTGGGCAGCCGCGACGGCATCACCACCAACCGCCCGGTCCTGAACGCGGACGGCGCCCTGGTGGGCCGGGTCGCCGCCGTGCGCCTCACCCGCTCCCAGGTCGTCCTGCTGGGGGATCCCAATGTCCACGTCGCGGCAGTGGTCGAAAACGAAACCCGGGACATGGGCGTGATCGGCGCCTCGGGACCGGTCGTGAACGGCCTGGTCGAACTGGGCTACCTTGCCCGCAGCGCCAACCTCAAACCCGGCCAGACCGTCCGCACCAGCGGCCAGGGGGGCATCTTCCCCGCCGACATCCTCATCGGCCAGGTGGTCGACCTCCCGGTGGAGGACAACTCCGGGAACATCGCCCGCGTCAAACTCGCCGCCCGGCTCGACGCGCTCGAGGCAGTCTGGGTGCTGGGTGAATGAGCGCTCCGCACCTCATTTTCCTCCTCGCCGCCGCCTATCTCACGGTCTTCCTTGAGGCCGCTTGGGGCGGTGCCCGCCACCTGCTGGGTGCGCAGATTGACCTGCTCCCCGCCCTCATGGTTTACGCCGGCCTCTCCGGCGGCCCCGTCGCAATCTCGCTCCTGGCGTTCGCGGGCGGCTTGTTGTTCGATTCCATCTCGGCCAACCCGATGGGGATCAGCGTCATCCCCCTCCTCGCCGTCGGATTCGGGATCCACGCCGGCCGGGAGTTCATCCTCGCGCGGCAGTTCTTTGCCCAGGCCACCCTCGGCCTGGCCGCCAGCGCGGTCTGCCCCGCGGCGACCCTGATCCTGCTCATGAGCGGCGGCCACCGCCCGCTGGTGGGCTGGGGCACCTTCTGGCAGTTGGGGGTGATGAGCCTCGCGGGGGCGCTCGCGAGCCCCCTCTTCTTCCGGCTGTTCTCCACCCTTGACCGCGCCCTGATCCACCGCCGCGCGCCGGAAACCAGTTTTCGATCGGATCGGGAAATCCGCAGGGGACGTGGCTGATGCTGGTCTTTGATCAATTCAAAAAGGAGGATCCCCAACTCCGGCTGCTGACCCTGCTGGTGTTGTGCGGGCTGGCGGTCCTGCTCGCCGGCCTCTGGTGGGTCCAAGTCGTCTCCGCCCGCGACTACCTGGACAGCCTCCAGACCCAGTCCTACCGCACCGTGAGGATGCCCGCCATCCGGGGAAAAATCCTCGATCGCAACGGCACGGTGCTCGCCGAAAACCGTCCCTCCTACAACCTCAGCCTCTATCTTGATGAGATGCGCGACGCCTTCGCCCGCGAGTATGCCCGCTTGCGCCCCACCGAGACCACCACCAACGCCGGGCCGTTCTGGAAGCGCTGGCTCGGCCTGGGTGGGGTCCACACCCGTTATGTCCGCCTGAAAAAAAGCGCGGCCGAGGCCCTCACCTGGCAGGCCCGCTACCAGGCGGCCAGCAACCTCGTCACCACGGTGACCCAACGGCTCGGCCGGCCCGCCACCCTTGATTCCGTCGCCTTCGAGCGCCACTACCGGAACAGCCTCGCCCTGCCCCTGCCCGTGCTGATGGACCTTTATCCCACCAACATCGCCCGGTTCGAGGAGCAGTGCTTCAACTGCAAGGGGGTCGACCTCGAACTGCAATCCCGCCGGGTTTACCCTTTGCAGAACACCGCGGGGCACGTGCTCGGTTACCTTCAGCGCGATGACCGGTCGGTGGAGGGCGACGAGGCCTCCTTCTCCTACTGGCTGCCGGATTACCGCGGAGTCCTCGGCATCGAGGCCGGCTTCGACCACGAACTGCGCGGCACGGCCGGGGCGAAGGCGGTCCTCGTGAACAACGTCGGCTACCGTCAAAATGAGAACGTCTGGAGCACCGCCGAGGCCGGGCGGAACGTGGTGCTCACGATTGACGCGCGGGTCCAGCAAGCCGCCGAAAAGGCCCTCCAGGAAGCCTATGGTCCCAACACCCTCGGCGCCGTCGTCGTCATGGACGTCAACTCCGGAGACCTGCTCGCCATGGCCTCCTCCCCTTCCATCAACCCCAACTACTCCATCGGTGGCATGCCCCCGGCCGAGGCCGCCCGGCGCGACGATCCCCGTCTCCGCCCCGTGATCAACCGCGCCACCCAGGAAAACTACCAACCCGGCTCCATCTTCAAGACCATCGTCGCCCTCGCCTGCCTCGAAGACGGCCTGGATCCGGCCGAGCAACTGCACAACCCGGGGTTCTACAAGCCGCATCGCGGCCGGCAGATCGCCGACCTCGCCGCGCCCGGCATGTACGACTTCCGCCGGGCCTTCAAGAAATCGTCGAACACCTATTTCATCATCCAAGGTCTCAAAACCGGGCCGGAGAAGCTGGTCAAGATCGCGCAACGACTCCACCTGGGCGAGCGAACGGGCTTGACCACCCGGCAGGAGGTGCCCGGCAGTTTCCCCACCTTGCAGAAGATCCGCAACGGTTGGTCCGAGGGCGACACAGCGAACCTCTGCATCGGACAGGGGGATGTCGACGTTACCCCCCTCCAGATGGCCGTCATGACCTCCGCCATCGCCAACGGCGGCAAGGTCTGGTGGCCCCGTCTGGCCGCCCGCATCCAGAGCCAGGACCCCTTCTCCACGGAGCCTCCCGTGGATTTGCCCTCCGCACGGATCCGGGACAACCTCGGAGTACGCCCGCAAACCCTCGCGATCATCCGTGAGGCCATGCTGGCCGACGTGGAGGACAAGGACGGCACCGGCGTGGCGGCGGCCGTCCCCGGGCTGAGAATCTGCGGAAAAACGGGCACCGCGCAAAAGAAAGACGTGCACGGCGTTCTTCAAGAGCATATTACATGGTTCGTGTCGTTTGCGCCCTATGAGACCCCCCGCTATGCGGTGGTGGTAATGGTGGAGAACGGCGGCTCGGGCGGGCATGACTGCGCCCCGGTCGCCAGGAAAGTTTACCTTGCCCTCGGCCAGATTGAGGCCGCCGCCAAAGGCGCCGCCCCGGCCGGTTCCCCCTGAGCATGACCGCCGACGCCCTCACCCCCAGATCCTCCCCGTTCGACCACTTGCAGGTCGCCGCCCTCTTCGGTCTCATGCTCCTGGGGGCGGCCTTTGTTTACAGCGCCAGCCTGGGCACCGAAGCGAACGCCACGTTGGTCTGGCACCAGCAAAACTGGGTCCGCCAGATTCTCTGGTACGTCGTCGGAACACTCCTGGCCACGGGCGTTGCCCTGGTGGATTACCGGGTGATCTCCCGCTGGGCCATGGTCGGATATTGGATTTCCCTGATTCCCCTGGCCGCCGTGCTGATCCCCGGCATCGGCAGCACCAAGGGCTGGGGGGCGATGCGCTGGATCGATTTCGGCTTCTACCAGTTCCAGCCCTCCGAGTTTGCCAAGCTGAGCCTCATCCTCGCGCTCGCCCACTTCCTCAGCCGCCCGATGGACGAACTGGCACTGCCCCCCAACTTCTTCAAGCCCGCCGCCATGATGGCCGTCCCCTTCCTCCTGATCATGAAGGAACCCGACCTCGGCTCGGCGCTGGTGCTCATCCCGACCGGCCTGGTGATGCTCTACCTCGCCGGCACGCCGACCCGGTACCTGACGCGGTCCCTCGCGGCGGCCGGGCTCTTGGGCGCCCTCTTTCTCGTCGACGTCCTGTTCGCGCCGCCCAACTGGCAGATCAAACTGCAGGACTACCAGCGGAAGCGCTTGTTGGTTTATTTCAACCGGGATTACGCCGCTTCCGCAGGCGCTTCGCGGGGGGAAATCGAACGGTTGCGCAAGCAGCAGTTCGACGACTCCTACAACGTGAGGCAGGCGCTGATCTCCGTCGGTTCCGGCGGTCTCACCGGCAAGGGCTGGTGCCGCGGCACCCAGAACGCCCTCGGGTACCTGCCCCGGGCGGTGGCTCACAACGATTTCATTTTCTCCGTCATTGCCGAGGAGAAAGGTTTCATCGGGAGCGTGGCGGTTCTCACGCTCTATGGCTTGGTTCTCTTCACCGGGATTCGGACCGCCAGCCAGGCACGCGATCGCCTGGGAAAACTGCTGGCGGTGGGGGTGGTCACACTGCTCTTCAGCCATGTCTTCATCAATATCGGCATGAACATCCGCATTATGCCCGTGACGGGCGTGCCACTGCCGTTCCTCAGCTATGGGGGGTCGTCGGTGCTCGTCTCGTTGATCGCGATGGGTTTGCTGCAAAGCGTTTATATCTATCGAAAGGCATATTAGGTTATGAGTGACAGAAACTTCTCCCGCCGGCGGCGGGGCATGCGCTTCCGCCCGACGGGAGGCTTGGGCCACGGACAGCCCCCCAAACCCGACCGCGAGGCCGTCGAGGCCCGGGCCGAGGTCGTGGGCGACAGTGCCGCCACCGACAAGCTCTACGATCAGCGCCACACCCCGGAAATAGACCGCGATGAGAATCGCGCGTTCGGCCTGCCCCCCGAGGGCGAGACACCCGCCGGCCCGGAAACCGATGCCGCACCCGGCGAGGCGCCGGCCGCCCCGGCCGAGCCGGAAAAACCGTTCGAGCCCGTGGCCATCAAGGAACCCCCCAAGGGTTTCCTCGAAACCATCCGCAGCGCCGCCACCAGCCTCGTCCAGAAGGTCCAGCGGCTCATCAAGCCGGTCAAGCGGATCCACAAGGAGGTCATCATCAACGCCGAAAGCCTCGAGACCCGCGTCGCCGTGGTCGAGGAGGGCCGCCTCGAGGAGTTCAACATCGAGCGCACCTCCGAGGAACGCCTCGTCGGCAGCATCTTCAAAGGCCGCGTGCGCAACCTCGAGGACGGACTCAAGGCCGCCTTCGTGGACATCGGTTTCGAGAAAAACGCCTTCCTCCATTACTGGGACATCGTCCCCAGCAGCTTTGACAGCAATGTCGAAATCGTGGAGCGCGAGGGCAAACGCCGGGAAAAACCGAAGATCACCCAGAAGGACATCCCCCGGCTCTACCCCCCGGGCAGCGAGATCATCGTCCAGGTCACCAAGGGGCCGATCGGCACGAAGGGCCCGCGCGTCACCACCAACATCGTCCTCCCGGGCCGCTACCTCGTCCTCCTCCCCAACTCCGACCAGAGCGGCATCTCGCGCAAGATCGAAAACCCCGTCGAGCGCCAGCGGTTGAAAAAGATCCTCCGCAAGCTCAGCATCCCGGAGGGCATGGGCGTCATCATGCGCACCGCCGGCGAGGACCAGCAGGAACGCTATTTCATCCGGGACATGGCCCTGCTCCTCGAAGAGTGGGCTCAGATCCAAGAGCGCATCAAGAAACAGCCCCTCGCCACCTGTGTCTTCCAGGAGCCCGATCTCATCGAACGCACCGTCCGCGACTTCCTCACCGAGGATGTCGAGCGCATCGTGGTGGACAACGTCAAGGCGCACGACCGCATGCGCGACATGATGCTCACGATCAAGGCCAAGCGCGCCGCCGACAAGGTCAAGCTCTACAACGAAGCCCAGCCGATCTTCGACCGCTTCAACATCACCCGCCAACTCGAGAACACCTTCTCCCGCCAGGTCCACCTCAAGAGCGGCGGCTACCTCGTCCTCGACGAGACCGAGGCCCTCGTCGCCATTGATGTCAACACCGGCCGCCACAAGGGTGGCAAGGACCAGGAGGAGGCCATCCTCAAGGTCAATCTAGAGTCGGCCGACGAAATCGCCCGCCAGATCCGCCTCCGCAACATCGGCGGCCTCATCGTCCTCGACTTCATCGACATGAAATCCCGCGGCCACCAGCAGCGGGTGTACCAGCGGATGAAGGAGGTCCTCCGCCGTGACAAGGCCAAGACCCACATCCTGCCCATCTCCCAACTCGGCCTGATGGAGATGACGCGCCAGCGCCATTCCGAGAGCGTGAACGCCGCCGTTTACGACGACTGCCCCTACTGCAAAGGCCGCGGCAAAGTGAAAAGCGCCCTCACCATGAGCGTCGAGATCCAGCGCAAGCTGAGCGAGATCCTCAAGAAACGCCCGCGGGACGAGTCGGACTTCCAGCTCCGCATCGTCGTCCACCCCACCATCCTCGAACGCCTCCGCACCGAGGACGAAAAGCACCTGATCGAGATCGAAAAGCGCTATTTCGGCAAGCTCTCCTTCCGCGCCGAACCGGCCCTCCACGCCGAGCAGTTCAAGATCGTGAACGTCGCCACCAACCAGGAGTTGGCCAGCGTCGGCGGCCCCCCCGCCTGACGCGTCCCGCCCCGTGCCGCGCCGCCAACCGGCGGCGCGGCACCCGGCACCCTCACCCGGGCGCGCCAACCAGGCCCTCGAGCCTCGCGCTTGGGCGCCGACCGCCCCCCCCTGATGCTCTGGATCTGGATAGGCAGCGCCTTGGTAATCCTCGGTTTCCTGGCCCTCGGGGCGGGCCTCCTGCCGCCGCCTCGGGCTGCCACCCTCATCCGGGTCCGCAGCGGGAAGCCTCGGGTGATCCGGGGGCCGATGCGGCCGGACGCAACCGAACAAGTGGGGGCAATCCTGCGCGGAGCCGGGGTATCCCGCGGTTTCATCGCGATCACCTCACAGAACCGGGTGGCCTTTTCCCGGACTATTCCCGCCCGGGTGCACCAGCGCCTCCGAAACGTCATCCTCAACCAATGGGCATGAGCGGGGGCGGGCGATGGTCGCCCCACCCAAGAGAGCACGTGACCGCCGAAGCCGCGGCGGGCGGGAACGGCGTCAAATGTCCGACAGAATGCCCGTCGAGTCTCCGAACGACTCGAACTTCTGGACGCCCATCCGTTGCGCCATGCCTAGGAAGAGGTTGGTGAGCGGCTGGCCCCCGTGGCGAACATAGCGACCGGTCCGGAGGCTCCCGCCCCCGTTGCCCGCTAGCAAGATCGGGAGGTTCACGTGCGTGTGGGCGTTGCCGTCGGCGTTGCCGCCGCCGTACACGATCATCGAGTTGTGGAGGAGCGACTTGCCATCGGTATCCTTCACGCCGTCCAGTTTTTGAAGGAACTGGGCGAACTGGCGGGTGTACCAGCGATCGATGGCGGCCACCTTCTGAACCTTCTCCTGCTCGTTCGAGTGATGCGAGAGATCGTGGTGCCCCTCGGGGACGCCGATGTCCGCGAAGGAGCGGTTGCTGCCGTCGTGCGCCATGAGGAAGGTCGCCACCCGGGTGGAGTCGGTCTGGAAGGCGAGCACCAGCAGGTCGAACATCAACTGGAGATGCTCACCATAGCCGCTGGGAATCCCGGCCGGCTCGGGAGCGTTCACCGAGGTGGGGTCGCCCATCCGCTCCACCTTTTGCAGCCTCGCCTCCACCTCGCGGACCCCGGTGAGGTACTGGTCGAGCTTGCCGCGATCCTCGTAGTCCAGCCGCTTCTCCATTTGGCGGGCATCCTCCGTCACGAAGTCGAGGATGGAGCGCTGCTCGAGGCGGCGGCGGCGCAGATTCTCGGAGCGGGCCTCCGGCGAGCCCGCCCCGAACAGGCGCTCGAACACCAGCCGGGGGTTCGCCTCCGCGGTCATGGGCGTCGTGGGCGAGCTCCACGAGAGATTGAACTGATAGGCGCACGCGTAGCCGGAGTCGCAGGCACCGCTTGACCGGTTGGTCTCGCAGGTCAGTTCCAACGACGGAAACCGGGTCGCGCCCCCCACCTGGCGGGCCAGCACCTGATCAATCGAGATGCCGGCGCGCACGTCGGTCGCGCTCTTGTTCACCCGCACGCCGCTGAGAAAGGTGCCGTTCGCCCGCGCATGGTCCCCCGCCCCGTCCGGTCCGGCGTTGGCGCACTTGTCGTCCAGCCCCCCGAACACCTGCAACTGTGGCAGGAACGGCCGCAGCGGCTCGAGCGTCTCCTTCAACTCCGGGTTGGCACCCGTGGCGGAGGGCCACCACGCCCTTGGAATCGCGCCGTTCGGGAAGTAAAGGAACGCCGCCCGCAGCGGTGCCCCGGTGGCGGTGGTGGCCGGGGACGGTTCCGTCGCCGCAGCGAGCAGCCGCACCGGCCCCAGCGAGGCCAGGGCCGGCAGCCCGACACAGGCTCCCAGCCCCCGGAGGAAATGCCGGCGGTTCAAACCGAGCTGGGGATTCATGATCCGTGAGTTTGCTTTTTTCATTTTGCGACAAGTTGGGGGCCGGTGGCCTGCGGAGTGGAAAGGGACGCGGTCTGGGCTGCCTTGGGCACCCGGCACCGTTGGAAGGCGGCGGACTGCACGACGCCGTTCAGGAGGGCGGAGGGGCGTCCGCCTTGCTGGTCGAGCGCGGCCACTATCTGGTCCACCATGTCGGTGTCGGAATCCTCCAACCCACGCCCCAGGGCATAGGTGAGCAGTTTCTCGGTCACCGCCCGGTAAAAGTCCCTCCCGTGCTGGCGCGCCAGCACGCGCTTGAGTTCCGCGACGGTCTTGAACTCCTCACCGCTGGCCAGGCGCCCCGAGGAGTCGACCGGTTGCTCAAACTCGGTGTCCCGCCAAAGCCCCAGCGCGTTGAAATGCTCGAACGCCAACCCGAGCGGATCCATCCGGTTGTGGCAGGAGTTGCACATCGGATTCTCCCGGTGGATTGCCAGCGTCTCGCGCAACGAGATCACCTTGTCCCCCTTCGCCGCCGCCTCCAGCGGAGGCACGTTCGGCGGTGGAGCGGGCGCTGGCGTCCCCAAGATGTTGTCGAGGATGAATAATCCCCGTTTGACGGGCGAAGTCCGGGTGGGATTCGAGGTCGCCACCAAAATTGTCCCCTCGGTGAGCACCCCGCCCCGCGGGCTGTCCGCGGGCAGTTCCACCCGCCGCATCTGGCTCCCCGAAACCCCGGGCACTCCATAATGCGCCGCGAGCCGCTCGTTCAGAAAGGTGTAGTTGGCATCCAGCAACTCCAGCAGGTTGCGGTCCTCCCGGAACACGTAATCCACCACCATCTCGGTCTCGCGCCGCATGTCATGCCGCAGCTCGGTCGTCAGTTCCCTGACGGCCGACCGCTCGCGCGCCTTGAACGAGGCCCGGAGCGCCCCCAACTCGTCCTTTTCCGAGGCGGTCAGGGATTCCGACGATCTCCCGTTCAGCTCGCGGAAACGCCGCCGGCGCTTCTGCGCCTCCGGGTCGGGCTTGCGCTCACGTTCCATCACCACCCGCGCCTCGATCGGCACACTCTCGATGTCCCGCGCCCTCAGCCACTGCCCCGCGAAATTCCGCACCAGGGCCTCGGACTTGGTGTCGCCCAGCATCCGGTTCACCTGCGCGGAGATGTTCGCCCGCAGCGCACCCGCACCAGCCTGCCGGAACAGCTCTTCGTCCGGCATCGAGGACCACAGAAAATAGGACAGCCGCGACGCCAACGAGTACTCGTCGATCAGCGGGTAAGGCGCCGCGTCCTTCGAATCCGCCGGATGTTCCTCGCGGAAAAGGAACCGTGGCGAGGCCAGCACCGCCACCATCGCCTGGGCCACCCCAGCCTGGAAGCCCCCAGTCTTGGCGGTGAAAACCGGCTCCGCCAGGCTGGTCAACCGGGACAGTTCAGCGTCCTCCACCGGACGGCGGAACGCCCGCGTGGCAAAGTCGCGCAGAATCTGCCGTGCGTAGAGCCGGCGATCCTCGGCAGTTTCCGGCACGGGGCGGGGAAACACCTTGCGATAAAACGCGGTGGTCTTACCGCTGCCGCCGGAGCCGGCCCGCGATCCCAGCGCCTCCTCGATGATCGCACTGGCCGCCCCCAAGTACTTTTCCAGCAGCATGGGCGGAATAGTCAGCACACTGCCGATGGTGTCGAAGCCGAAGCCTGTGTCGTCGGGCGGGAACTGGGTCTCCGTCTTGAAGTCCACCCCGATCAGGTCCCGGATCGTATTCCGGTACTCCACGCGGTTCAGCCGCCGCATCCGGACATGCCCGGGATCTGGATTCTCCGGGTGGATCTGGAAGACCTTCGACTTGATCCACCGGGCGAGGATTTCCTGCTGCGCGGCATCGGGACGCGGCTTTCCGGGCGGCGGCATGATCCCGGCCCGGACATTCCGCAACGACCGCCGCCAGAGGGCGTGATCGCTCGCGAGCACTGCGTCGGACGCCGCGGTATCAAAGGAGACCTGCCCCTTGTCGGCCCCGTCCGCATGGCAGTCAAAACAATAGGTCTCCAACACGGGCCGGACATCCCGGCGGTAATCCGGCGGGGGACTGGCGGAGTTCGCGGCGCGGCCCCAAGCCGGCGCAAGGACGACCAGGCAGATGGGGAGCAGCCCCATCCCGAACCGGCGTGCCGGGTGGGATTTCATTTGGTCCGCAACATCCGCTCAATCGGCACCCGTGCCCGGCGGATGATCTCGGGGTCCAGCTCAATCCGCGGTGCCAGGTGCTTCAGGCAATCACGCACCTTCACGAGCGTGTTCATCTTCATGTATTTGCACTCGCTGCAATGACAGGGGTCGGTCGGAGCCCGCATCGCGTCCACGACCGGGGCGCAGATGAACTCCTTCCCGGGGCATTCCTTCCGCATCCGGTGCAAAATGCCCGACTCGGTCACAATGACGAACTGGCGCGCCGCCTGGTTACGGCAATAGACGATCATCTGCTCGGTGGAACAGACGGAATCCGCCAGCTCGCGCACCTCCCGGAGGCTCTCGGGATGGACGACGATCTTGGCCTGCGGGTATTGGGCTCGCAGGCGGAGCAGGCTCTCCCTTTGGAATTCCACGTGCGCGTAGCAGTTTCCCCGCCAGAGTGTCATCGACCGCCCCGTCTGCTCCATCACCCACGCGCCCAGATTCTCATCCGGAACGAAAAGCAGATCGCGATCCTTGGGTGCGGCCTCCACGATCCGCACCGCGTTGCCACTGGTGCAGATGACGTCGCTCAGGGCCTTGACCGCGGCGCTGCAGTTGATGTAGGTGATCGTGTAGAAGTTGGGGTTGGTTTTCTGGAGCGCCGCCAGCTTCTCGGCCGGGCAACTCTCCTCGAGCGAACAGCCCGCCGATTTGTCGGGGAGCACCACGATCTTGCCGGGATTCAGAATCTTGGCGGTCTCCGCCATGAAATGCACCCCGCAGAACACAATCACATCCGCGCTGGTGGCCGCCGCCTGCTGGGAAAGCCCCAGGGAGTCCCCCACATAGTCCGCCACGTCCTGAATCTCAGGGATTTGGTAGTTGTGGGCCAACACCACCGCGTTGAGCTGTTTCTTGAGGGCGAAGATCTCCCGCGCGAGCGCGTCGGTCTCCGAACGCACGCCGGGTGCGTGCAACGGCAACCGATCCACGGTTATCGTTGGCGCTTCGGTCACTTGCATAGTACGAACAATGTAATCCCCGCCGGACCCCGGGTCAACCGGCGGCTAGAGCCGCCTGACTTTGTCATCGGCCGTGGGTTATGGTCCCTCGGCCGTGGCGGCCTTGAGCGCCTCCAACTCCTCCCAGCGCCGGTAGAGTTGCGCCACCCGGGCTTTCCCGGCCGCCACCTCCGCCACCAAGTCGCCGGTCCGGTGGCCATGCTCGCGATGGAAGCCGGGTTGCAAGAAGAGCGCCTCCAGGCGTGCCAATTCCTGCTCCGCGAGCAGAATGGCCTGTTCCATCCCCGCCAACTCCTGCGTTTCTTTCCAGGTCAGCTTGCGCAGACGGGCACCCTTCGCTTTCGGCGGGGCGGGCATACTGCCAGCCGCGGCGGGCCGCGGCTGGCTGGCCGCGGCCTCGCGCTTGCGCTTCTTCTCAAGGTAATAGTCGTAGTTGCCGACGCTGTGCACCACCCGGCCCTCGCCCTCGAAGGCCATGATGTCCGTGCAAACCCGGTTCAGAAAATACCGGTCGTGGCTCACCACGAGCACGATCCCCGGAAAAGCCAGCAGCGCCTCCTCCAAGACCCGCAGGGTGGAGAGGTCCAGATCGTTCGTCGGCTCGTCCAGGATGAGGAAATTGCCCCCGTTCTTGAGAATCCGGGCCAGCAACAGCCGGCTCCGCTCCCCACCGCTCAGGTACTTCACCAGCGAGTTGATCCGGTCGTCCGCAAAGAGGAACCGCCGCAGGTAGCTGCGGACCGAGATGGAATGGTCCCCGTAAAGGACGAACTCCGTCCCATCACTCACCTCCTCCAGCACGGTGCGATCCTCGTTCAACATCAACCGCCCTTGATCCACATAGTTGAAGCGCGTCAACTCCCCCACCCGCACCGAGCCATCGGTCGGCGTCATCTGGCCGAGCAGCAGCTTCAGCAGCGTGGTCTTGCCCAGCCCGTTCCGGCCCGTGACCCCCACCCGTTGGCCGCCCGCGAAATTCAGACTCAACCCCGAGAACAGCCGCCTCCCCGCCAGTTCCATCCCCAGGTTGATCATCTCCACCGTCCGGTTCCCCAGCGGGGGCGGAGGCGGGATGACCAGGTCCGCGTCGGGATCAATCTCCGGCGGCGCCTCCCCCGCCATTTCAAAATAGCGCTCCATCCGGTCCTTCGACTTCGTCCGCCGCGCGCTCGGCCCGCGCCGCACCCAGGCCAGTTCCCGCTTGAGGTACATCTGCCGCTTATGCTCCACCACCTCCGCCGTCGCGTCCCGCTCCGCTCGTTCGATCAGGTAATCGGTGTAGTTGCCGCTGTAAGACTGCAACCGCTGGACCGCCACCTCCACGATGCGGTTGGTCACCCGATCCAGGAAATAGCGGTCGTGCGTGACCAGCAGGAACGCACCCGGGTAGTTTTCCAAATACTCGCCCAGCCACTCGATGGAATCCGTGTCGAGGTGGTTGGTCGGCTCGTCCAGGATCAGCAGATCGGGCCGCGAGACGATTGCGCGGCAAAGCGCCACCCGCCGCTGCTCCCCGCCCGAGAGCGTCCGGACGTCCCGGCCGCCCGCGGGGCAGTTCAAATGGCTCATGGCCGATTCGATCCGGTGATCGAGCCCCCATCCATCCAGTGCTTGGATCCGATGCTCCAGCGCATCGTGGCGGTTCGAGGTCGGTGGCAGCGACTCAAACTCGCGGATCAGCCCCAGCACCACACTGGCCCCGGCACGAACGTTCTCCGCCACGGTGAGCGACGGGTCGAGTTCAAACGCCTGCGGCATGTAGCCGATCAGGAGGTCGCGACGCCGGGTGATCTCCCCCGCGTCCGGGTTCTGCCCGCCAGTCAGCAGCCGCAGAAAGGTCGTCTTGCCCGCCCCGTTCCGCCCCACCATGCCGATATGATCGATCTCGTCAATCGTCAGTGAGGCCTGATCGAGGATCACGCGGTCATTATAGCGAACCCGCAAGTCGGTGGCGGTGAGAATGGCAGCCATGGGCCGGATGGGGAAAAAGCGGCGGAGTGAGCCGCTCCGCAGAGCGGGTTAGGCGGCAGAACTTGCCGCGTGGTTCGTTTGCTGCACCTGGGCAGAGCCGCTCACCCGCCCCATGCAGGGCGAAGCGGCGAGGGGCGAAACCGGTGTTTTCTTCGGGTGGTCCAGGCGAAACAACATTCCCAGAGTATCACTTCTGGTTCTAATCCACTCAAGCCAATTCCCCGCCAGTAATTGCCCTCGTGCCGTCGGGCCCGCGGGGTTGGCTGGTGGCGTCCCGCCCCCGGGCGACGCCCCGGGGGCCAGCCTCCAGGCCCGGGACGCGGTATAAGGAAAACGGGGTCGCGCTTCCACACGACCCCGCGGTGCGAGTCAAAACCGGTGCGCTGTTACGGGTAAACCGCCCGGTAAAACACCTGGCCCGTGGTGTCCGCCGTGGTGAACGGCGAGATGGCGCCCGAGACGCCGGTCCACGGGCCGTTGAGCTTGGGGGCCGATTCCAACCGGCCGTACGGCCAAGTCAGCGTGAGGTTGGCCGCCGCGCGCGTCAGCCCCACCGTCATCGAGGGTGCTAGAATGGAGTTCGGGCCGGTCTGGTAATTGGCCTGGATGCGCATCGGATCCAGCACGGACTGGTAAATGCGGAGTTCCTTGATGCTGCCGGTGAAGTCCGGATCACCCCAGAAAGAGCGGCCGAGGTAGGCGGTGGTCGCGCTCAACCCGCTGATCGCGAGCCCCCCCATCGGCGCCGAGTCGGCCAGCACGCCGTTCAAATAGACGGACATGAGGTCATTCACCGAGTCGTAGGTGAGGACAGCATGGTACTGCTTGCCAACCACCCACGGAGCCGGGTTGGGCGAAGCCGAAGTGTCGTACGCGCTGCTGCCGGGAGTGCGCATCGAGGTGGACGGATCACCGGTCCCCCCGTTCTGGAGGGTGAACTCCACCGCGGAGTTGGGGTTGCCGTTGACGGAGGTCGGATCGCCGAAGCAATAGGGTTTGGCCCAGTTGGCCAGCCCGAACGCGGTCAGCCACAACTCGACCGAGAGGTTGGCAGTCGAGTTCAGGGTGTTGGTTATCCCGCTGATGTCGCCATAGTTCTCGTGCGAACTCGCCGGCAGCGGCATCTGGAGCGACCCGCCCGAGATGTTGGCGGTACCGTTCAGGTAGCAGACGACCCCAGCGACCGTATCCGTCGCGCCGAGGCCAAAGCTCCAGTGGTTGGCCATCACCGGCGGCACCGGGGCGGCCAGGACCGCCAGGGTGCAGACCGAGCTGCTCGCCGTCGGCGAAACGGGGTTGCTGACGACGACCTGGACCGTCTGGCCGTCCTCCGACAACTGCAGGTGGCCCAGGGTCAGCGCGCTGTTCGTGGCCCCGGCGACCGCCGTCCCGTTCGTGTACCATTGGTAGGAGAGTGGCGGGGTTCCGACCGCCACCACCGA
>Ga0182030_10004228_pt1 | contig 30618 bp, 28 predicted proteins | sample 812S3MmetaG_FD_121299 | JGI IMG/M metagenome (GOLD analysis project Ga0182030, IMG submission 121299) | Permafrost microbial communities from Stordalen Mire, Sweden - 812S3M metaG (Illumina Assembly) | ecosystem: Environmental > Terrestrial > Soil > Wetlands > Permafrost | place: Sweden...
CGCGGCGGCCGCGGCGGTGACCGATCCGGAACTGCCGCCGTTGACCATAGACGATCTGGGCATTCTCCGGGATGTCCAACTCGTCAACGATACGGTCGAGGTCGCCATCACGCCGACCTACTCAGGTTGTCCGGCGATGCGGGAGATCGCGGACGCGATCGAACACGCGGTGCGGGAGAGCGGCGCGGAAAAGGTGCGGGTGCGATTGGTTTTATCGCCGGCCTGGACCACCGATTCCCTGACCGAGACCGCGCGGCATAAACTGCTTGACCTCGGTATCGCGCCTCCGGATAAAGGCCTTGGTCCGGAAGCATTATTCGGCGGCCGCAACGTCGTTTGTCCTCGCTGCGGATCGCCGAACACCGAACGGATCAGCGCGTTTGGATCGACCGCGTGTAAAGCGCTGCATCGTTGCCTGACCTGCCGCGAGCCGTTCGAGGCATTTAAGTGTCATTGACGCCGCGGCCGCCTTCACGCGGCCATCGGATGCACCAAACGCGCCGCCGCCAGACGTAACGCATCCAGCATGACCTCGGCGATCGCGGCGGCCATCAACGGCGCCACGGCGTTGCCGATTTGCCGGAAGGCGGGGTTCATCGTGCCCTCGAACACGAATCCGTCGGGGAAACTTTGCAGCCGCGCCGCCTCGCGCACCGAGATCGTGCGCGCCTGAGCGGCGTCCCAATGGATGTGGCTGTAAGTGTCCTTGCCGATATGCGCCATCAGCGTGCGCACCGGTTGATCCGGTTCCAGCTTCCACCAGCGATTGGGGAACTTTCCGACGTCGTAAGGCGGCACCATGCGCGCGAACAACGCCGCGTGATCCGGCGTGCCTTCCCGCAACCCCAACCGCGCGGCCTCAAGCGCGGCCAGCGCCCGAGCCGTCGCATGCGCTTCCGGATACTCCGCCCCTGGGCGCATCGCCCGGAAGATCGGCCCGTCGCGCGGCAAGGCGCGGATGACGTGGTCGTAGACGCCCTCCCCTGCCGCGAAACGGGGCCAGCGCCGCATCATCGTGACGTAGTCGGAAAAATCGTCAGCCGCCGCGTACGCGGACAACGCCGAAAACCGCCGGGCGCCGCGTTTGACGGAATCGCCGCGGATCGGTGGCAGATCGCCAATCGCCTCACGCGCGGTCACCGGACCCGGCAGGCTCGGGTCGCCCGGATCGGCATCGACAAAACCGGCGGCCCCGGAACGATCGACGTGTTTCAACGCCACGGCGCGGGTGCCGGCATAGCCGCGTGGCAGGCGCATGAAGCGAGTGGCGCGGGGGAAGTCCGGCATCACACCCAGCTCCTTACGGTAGCCGATTAAATACACCCGGTCGCGCATTTGCGGACAGCCGTGGAACGCGCTGTTGATCAGCGAGTAGCGCGCGACATATCCCAGATCGTTCAGCGCCTCGACCATTTCCTCGACGACGTTGTGGTGTCCGTAATGCAGGATATCCGGAACGTTTTCGACCAGCAGCGCCAACGGGCGCAGCGCCTTCACCCATGCGAGGTAGCGCAAATATAAATTTCCGCGCGGATCGACCTTGAAGGCCGAGGGATGATCGGCGATTTCCCGCAATTTGGCGCGGCCGACGCGGGCGTAGGCCTGACACGGTGGACCGCCAATCAGAACGTCGATCGCGTCCAGGCCCAGTTCGCCAGGCTCAGTGCGGGAGATGTCGCGGGCGACGGCGTGGTGCTCGAAGTCGCGCGGGTGAAAGTTGCGCGCGTGGGTTCGTGCCGCGAGCGGATCGATCTCCACGGCGCCGTCGATGCGGAAGCCGGCGCGTTGAAACCCGAGCGACAGGCCGCCGGCTCCGGCGAACAGGTCCAGGACCCCGGGTGGTTCACCGCGCGCCAGCCGGTTAAGTTGCTCGTCCGGAACGGTGCTCACGAAAGAAACGCCCGCAGCCGGGCGGCCAACGCGGTTTCGTCCTTCACCTCGCATTCCCACAGCACCAGGACGGACCACCCGGCGTCACGCAGCGCGGCCAGGTTACGCGCGTCGCGCTCGACGTTGCGAGCGAGCTTCGCGGCCCACCAGTCGGCCCGGACGCGGGGAAGCACGGCGTTGCGGCAGGACGGGTCGGGATGACGATGCCAGAAACAGCCGCGCACCTCGACGATCGCGCGCCGGCCCGCGAGCACGATGTCCGGTGTGCCGGGCAGATCGCGGCGATGCAGGCGGAAGCGGTAGCCCATGCGGTGCAGCAGGCCGCGGACGCGTAGTTCCGGCGCCGTATCCTTCGCGGCGACGGCGGCGAGGTTGCGGCGCCGTGCCGGAGGAACGTCGTCGAACGCGGGACGGGCAAGGGGCGACTCGGACATGGGGCGAGTATAGCGCGGGATCGGAGCACGGGCAGCGCGGGTTGTTCAGGGGCGTGTGGCCGGGCAACTGCTTCCTCAGTCGCCAGCCTCCGCGACCACCGCTTCGGCGATGCTGTTGTCCACGGCGACGGAGAACGGAGTTCCCGGCGACACGAACCCGCCCGACACGAGGCTCGACAGCAGCCGGTCATAGCCGGCGCGCGGCAGGATCGGACTTTCGCCCCAGATGCCCAACGAATTATAGCGCGAACACGCCGCTTCCAGGATCGCCGCCGGCACGTCCGGGAAAAATCCGCGCACCGCCCCGGCGATCGCCGCCCCCGTCGCGCGGGAGACCCAGAGTTGCGTCTTATGGATCGCTCGCACCATGCGGCGCAGTTCGTCCCGGCGAGCGCGCAGCGTGCCGCGCCTGGCGTAAAACGTCGTGTAACTCGTCGGCCCCCGGCTCGCCTGGGCGTACCAGACGTGGCAGCCATGACCGGCCAGCAAGGTCGCAACGAACGGCTCGAACAATTGCACCACATCGACCGATCCGGCCAGCAGCGCGGCGCAATTCTCCGCCATCGTTCCGGATGCCAACCGGTCGATCGTTCCGGGGGCGATGCCGGCGCGGCGCAGGTCCTCCTGCAGGCACATCCACGGCGTCGGCACCTCGCTGACGGTGGCGAGGCGCGCGCCGGACAGATCGCGCACCGTGAAATCGGGCCGGGCCTCGCGCCCGACCAGCAGGAACGGGTCGCGGGTCACCACCTCGGCGAAACTGACCAGATCGCAGGACGGGTCCTGATGGTAGGTTTGCATGACCCGCATCGGGCCGCCCCAACTGACATCGGCCTCCCCGGACATGATCGCGGTGGCGGCGCGGCCGGGTTCGGGGGCGCTGACGAAGCGGACCTCGACGCCCTCGGCGGCGTAGGCGTCGTGCGCCAGCGCCACGTAGAACGGCGCGTAGAACAGGCCGCGCAACGATTCCTGCAGGATGATGGCCATGCGCGGATCTTCCTTTCGCCTCTTCCCGTCATCCTCGGGCTCGACTCCCGTCATCCTCGGGCGCGACCCCCGTCATCCTCGGGCGCGACCCCCGTCATCCTCGGGTCCCCGAACGTCATCCTCGGCCCCCCGAACGTCATCCTCGGTCCCCCGAACGTCATCCTCGGGCTTGACCCGAGGATCTCTCGACACGCCAAGGAAGTCAAAAGTCGGACAAAGGTGCCTGAGCGGGCCGATCCTCGGGTCAAGCCCGAGGATGACGTTCGGGGGAACAACGACGACGTTCAGGGGACCGACGATGACGTTCGGGGAACAACGACGACGTTCAGGGGAACAACGACGACGTTCAGAGGACCGACGATGGCGTTCGGGGAACAACGACGACGTTCGGGGGAACGACGATGACGTTCGGGAAGCGACGATGGCGTTTGGGGAACAACGACGACGTTCAGGGGACCGACGACGACGTTCGGGGGGGCCGAGGATGACGTTCCCGGGAACGTTGTCTCCTTCGCCAGCAGTATCCCGTGACTATGGGGAGGCTCCAGGGGATCCGTTCCCGCCGCGCGAGAGGCGGCGGCCAGGCCCGCGACCCCGCGGCTATTCCTGCTCGAAGGCCTGGTCGGGGAGTTCGACCACCGGCACGGCGGCGTCGGGCGGGATCGCCAGCCGCGAGTTGTGGGCGATGGGGAATGGCGACGGCAGGCGTTGCGCCCGCATGCCGGCGGCGAACCCGTGGCAGGCGCGGCTCCAGACCTCTCCGGTGGCGAAGTCCAGCCGCGCCGGCCCTTCCGGCAAACCCTCCAGCGTCACCTGACCATCCGGGCCGAGGAACACGCTGGCGATGATGGCGCCCTCTTGCGTGCGCAGCTTGACCACCGCCGGTTGGCCCGAGCGGTTGTCGATCGACAATGTCGCGCCGCCTTTGACCGCGTGGGTCAGGACCTCGCCGTTTTCCGGGGTCGGGCCGGCGTTATAGGTGCACCAGGCACGCCCAGCGGCGGCGCTGTCGCCGGGGGTGAGCCGGCCGGCCTCGACGAAGCCGTTGGCGCTGTCGTTGACCTTGACCTCCACCATGCCGTTCGCCTTGAACAGGCGCAGCCCCTGCACGGCGCTGAACGGCGGCAGGGTGCCCCAGGGCACCAGCGCGTGCCGCGCCGGGTCCTCGCGCCACAGCACGGCCGGCGTCGCGGTCGGCACGATGTAGAAATTCGGCGTTCCCGCCAGCCGGACCGGTGCCGGACCAAAGGCCGAGGGCAAGGGCTCGTTGGGCGCCGGCGGCGGGACTTCCCACGCGGTGGCGGGAATGGGATCGCGCCGCGCCGGGGGTGGGGATGCGGTCAAATGCAGGCCGACCTCGATCAGGCCAACCAGCAACAGCACCGCCATGCCAGCCCAGACGGCGACGGGCAGATCGCGTAACCGGGGATGCCGCGTGGGGGGCGCGGTCATGTCCGAGAATGGCATCGCGCCGATCTCGCCCGGCTCCTGCTCGCCGGGCCGCCAGGGACCGCGGCCACGCGCCGCCTCCCGCTCCGCGAGGCGATCGTAGGCGGCGCGCCGGTCGGCGTGGATCAGCACGTCGTAAGCCTGCTTCAGTTCCAGGAAGGCGTCGGCGCTGCCGGTGACCGGCACGTCGGGATGCACCAGGCGCGCCTTGCGGCGATACGCCGCGGTGATGGTCTCCGCCAGCGCCGACGGCTCCACCCCAAGGCGGGCGTAATAGCCCCTGGGGTCCGAAACCACCCGGGACGCCCCCCCCCGGGACGCGTTCCCGTGGGGCGAGTCCCCCTGGGAAGACCTGCCCTGGAAATGACCTTTCCACGATGGAGGCATGTTGGCGGCGAGATCCGGTTGGGGCGTTGGGTCTGCGTTTGGCGTCCGCCGTCGATTGGCGTCTTTCTGGGCTACGCGATTTCGCGCCACCGCGCCACCGTTTCAATACAACGCCTTTTGTCGCGGTCTTTCATGCTTTGTTCATCTTTTCCTGATGCCATGCGGTCCGGTCAGCGCCTCCGCTGGCCGCATGGTCAGAGATCGCCCGTGAATACGCAGCCTTCGCATCAAAAGCGCCTTTTGGTCGTGGACGACGAACGGGTCCAGCGGGTTCTGGTCACGCGGGCAGTGGAACCGATGGGCTTCATCGTCGATGCCGTCGCCAATCTCCAGGACGCCGCCGCCAATCTGTCGCGAACCCGCTATGACGCCGTCATCCTCGATCTGTCTCTGGGCGAAACCGAGGGCATCAGCCTGCTGCGGGCGTTGCGCGACGCGCGCTGCGACCCGTTGCTGATCTTCCTGTCCGGGCTGGACGAGCGCGTCATCACCGCCAGCCTGCGGCTGGCCGCCAGCATGGGATTGCGGGTCGCGGGCATGCTGCGCAAGCCGGCCGCGCCAGGCGCGCTGCGGGCGTTGCTGCGCGACGCGCCGGCCGAAAAAGCGCCCCTGACCCGGTCGCCGGAGGAGCCCGATCCGGATTGCCCGCCGCCAACCATCGACGAACTCGCGCGGGCCATCCGCGAAGGCCGGATCGTGCCGCATTTCCAGCCTCAGGTCTCGTTGCGCGATCGCAGCGTCGTGGGGGTGGAGGCACTGGCCCGCTGGCCGCGAGCCGCCGGACGCGGGCCGCCGCCGGAAGTCTTCGTTGCGCTGGCCGAGCAGTGCGGCCTGATCGTTCCGTTGACGTTTCACATCATGCGCGCGTCGCTGGAGGCCTGCGGACGCTGGCGCGCGCGCTATCCGGATTGCCGGGTGGCGGTGAACATTTCCCCTCTGGTGCTGGCCGATCCCAGGTTGCCGGACGAAATCGAACGGCTTTTGCACGAAACAAGGCTGGGTCCCGGCGCGCTGATCGCCGAGATCACCGAAAGCACGGTGATCGGCAACCCGCTTCTGGCGGCCGAGGTACTGACCCGGCTGCGCATCAAGGGCATCGAACTCTCGATCGACGATTTCGGCACCGGACATTCGTCGTTGCTGGCGTTGTTGCGGCTGCCGTTCTCGGAACTCAAGATCGACCGTTCCTTCGTTTCGCAATGTGAAGCCGATCCGGAGGCGTGGAAGATCGTGCGCGCGACGATCTCCATGGCGCGCGAGTTGGGGCTGCGCGTGGTCGCCGAAGGGATCGAGACCGAAGCGGTGCTGGGGATGCTGCGCGCGGTCGACTGCGGGGTGGGTCAGGGTTGGTATTTCGGCCACGCGATGTCCGAGGCGGAGTTGATCCCCTGGCTCGCGGCGTTTTCGATGGTATCCGCTTGACGCGATCTCCACGTGCCTCCGTCACGATCACCGGCCAGGCCATCCTTTTGCTGGGCACATTAGGGGTGATCTGGGGGGTCATCGCGATCGATCTGCGGCAGGACCATCAACGCGCGCTGCGCGACGCGGAAATCCAGACGGCCAACCTGGCGGGAGCGTTCGGGGAGACGGTCAGCGGCTCGATCGCGCTGCTGGACCAGGCGCTGGAACATGTCCGCGACGTGTATCTGCGCGACCCCGCCCATTTCACTTTGCAAAACTGGTTCCACGACAAGACCGTGCTGCGCGAGATCAGCGTGCAGTTGGCGGTGGTCGACGCGTCCGGACTGACGTTGACGACGACGACGGCCAACGCGCCGGCGAATGTCAGCGTCGCCGACCGGGAACACTTCAAGGTCCAGGTGAACGCGGCGGAAGACCGTTTGTTCGTCAGCCGGCCGGTCGTCGGCCGGGCCTCCGGCAAGCTGGCGATCCAGTTCACACGGCGCATGACGTGGCCCGACGGACGCTTCGCGGGCATCGTGGTGGCGTCGCTCGATCCCCACGTACTGGGCGTATTCCGTGAGTCGGAGCGGGCCGATCGAGGCTTCGCCGTGTTGATCGGGCGCGACGGCATCATTCGGGCGGCGCGGCCGGACGTCGGTTTGATCGGCGGCGACGTCGCCGCGGTCCCCGATCTGCGGCTGGCGCCGGTGTTCGACGATGGTCAGGGAGACGGCACGGCGACGGAAGCCGGACCGAACGCGATCGTCAGTTATCGCGACGTCCCCGGCTATCCGTTGTTCGTCGCGGTGGGCGTGTCCCGGCGGGCGGCGTTCGCGTCGTATGATCAGGCACGGCGCGACAGCCTGTTGGCGGGGCTGTGCCTGTCGCTGATCGTGTTGCTCGTCGGTTTCATGACGCTACGGCAATGGCTTCGCCTGACCCGGTTTCACCGCGCGCTGACGGTGACGCTCAATAATATCAGCCAGGGCATCATGATGGTGGATGCGCGGCGGCGGATGCCGGTGGTGAACCGCCGGGTCGCCGAATTGCTCGGCCTACCGCCGGAGATCGCGCGCTCCGGCGGCGGCTTCGACGACTTTCTGCGCTGGCAACAGGAGCATGACGAATTTCGCCACGACCCGCGCGTCGCCGCGATGATCGCGGCCGGCGGGATCGATCCCGCCCTCGCGCATTATGAGCGCACGCGCGCCGACGGGACCGTCCTGGAGGTCCACACCTCGGTGCTGCCGGATGGCGGCGCCGTGCGAACCTTCACCGACGTCACGGAACGCAAAAGGATCGAGCGCGAGATGGCTCAGGCGCGGGACGCGGCGGAAGCGGGGATCCGCGCGCGGACGGAATTCCTGGCGGTGATGGGCCACGAGATCCGGACCCCGATCAATGGCATCGTCGGAGCCGCCGGGTTGCTGGCGGAGATGCGCCTGAACGCGGAACAACAGGATTATGTCCGTGTCATTCGCGATTCCAGCGAGCATCTGTCGTCGCTGATCCAGAACGTGCTGGATTTCTCGTTGCTGGACGCCGGCCGGTTGGAGCTGGACGATGTCGCGTTCGATCCGGCGGCGTTGATCGGCGGCACGATCGCGATGTTGCTGGATCAGGCGCGCGCCAAGGGGCTGATACTGGTGGCGGAGACCGCACCGGACCTGCCAGCCCGGATCAGCGGCGATCCGGCGCGGCTGCGACAGATTCTGGTGAATTTGATCGGCAATGGCATCAAATTCACCGAAACCGGCGGCGTCACCGTCACAGCGCGAATGCATGCGGCCGAACCGGGTACGGCGATGCTGGAGGTCTCGGTCGGCGATACCGGGATCGGCATCGATCCGGACAATGCCGGACGGTTGTTCTCGGCGTTCACCCAGGTGGATGGGTCGAAGTCGCGCCGGTTCGACGGCTCGGGTCTGGGCCTGGCGATTTGCCGGCATCTGGTGACCCTGATGGGTGGCACCATCGAGGTCGAGAGCACGCCTGGCCGCGGCAGCGTATTTGGTTTCAGTGCCAGATTGAAGTTGCTGCCGGCGGAACCCGCGCGGGCGGCGACTCCGGTGCCGGCGCCGAGTACCTCACGTCCGCTGAGGGTGCTGTTGGCGGAGGACAATCCCACCAACCGCCACGTCGCGACGCGCATGCTGACCCGGATGGGGCATCGCGTGGACCAGGTGGAAGACGGGGCGCGCGCGGTGGTGGCGGCCTCGATCGCGGATTACGACGTGATTTTGATGGATGTGATGATGCCGGACGTCGATGGGCTGGCCGCGACACGAATGATCCGCGCCGGCACCCCGCCGCGCAGCCGCGCCTGGATCGTCGGTCTGACCGCCAACTCGCAGGCTTCGGACCGGGAGGCGTGCGAAGCGGCGGGAATGGACGATTTCGTGACCAAGCCGGTGACCATGGAACGATTGCGCGCGGTGCTGGAGCACAACGGCCCCCGCGCCGCGGGGACTGGTCACCCCGTTGGCCACCCGGTCGAGGCGCCGGCGGACGTGACGGAGGTGCTGGACACCGGGTTCCTGGCGAGCCTCGCCGGCGATATCGGCGGGGAGGGCGTCGTCGAGATGCTGCGCATCTTCCTGGAGGACGCGCCGTCGCACATGATGGCGATCCGGCACGCCATGACAAGCGGCGCGATCCAGACAGTGCGGCGGGAAGCGCATGCGCTGGCCGGCGCGGCGAGCACGGTTGGGCTGACCCGGTTGGGCCGGCTGGCGGCGGCATTGCAGAAAGCGAGCGAGGGGACCGGACCGGCCGCCGAAGTGGTGGAGATGCTGGCCGAGGCGTTGCGGGAAAGTCTGCCGCTGGCGGCCGCATGGGCGGACGCACATGACGTGACGACGGCGCCGTCGAACGCGTGAGCCATCCGGCATGACGCGAGAGCGCCGACTGAATCGCTGGACTTTCGCACAGTAACGCCTCCTGGCCTCGCCGGCCTCGCGTCCCGCTGGTTTTCGTGCCCCAGGTTTTCCTTCGGGCCGGAACTGCTCTATCGTCCCCGCCACAAGGCAACAGGAGGACGGACCATGATCATCGAAACGCGGACTTACACGTTGAAGCCAGGCTCGATCGCCGAGGCGGAGAAGCGCTTCGGCGCGGCGCTCGCGGTGCGTGAGAAACACTCCAAACTGGCGGCGTTCTGGCATACCGAGATCGGCCCGCTCAACCAGATCATCCATGTCTGGACCTATGACAGTTTCGAGCACCGCGCGTCGGTTCGCGCCGCCGCTCAGAAGGAAGAAGGCTGGCCGCCGGCGATCCGCGAGTTCGTCACGCACCAGGAGAGCGAGGTGTTCATGCCCGCGCCGTTCTCCCCGGCGCTGACGCCGCGCGAGGTCGGACCGATCTTCGAAATGCGCCAGTACACGCTCCAGCCCGGCGCCATTCCCGGCATGATCGATCGCTGGGCGGAAAAGATCGAAGGCCGGCAAAAATATTCACCGCTGGTGGGCGCGTGGTACACCGAGTTCGGCGCGCTGAACAAATGGTGTCACATCTGGGCTTACAAAGACGCCAACACGCGCTTCGAGGTGCGGGACGCGGCGCGCGCGGCGGGTGCGTGGCCGCCTGGCGGCCCTCCCGGCACCACGGTATCGCAGAAGAACGCGATCCTGTTGCCGGCGGCGTTCTCGCCCATTCGTTGATTCTTCTGGCGCTGTTTTTTTGGCGCTGATTTCCTCTGGCGGACCGCCTCGTTACGGGCGCGGTCCGTCACCCGACGGAGCGGCATCATGGCCAGATTGATAGCGGGATTTGGCTCCTCGCACAGTCCGATGTTGGCGGCGCGCGCCGAGGACTGGGTGGATGGAGCGTTCGTGGCGCGCGACCGGGCGCGGCAATTCGTCGATTTCGAAGGCCGTACCTGCCGCTATGACGATTTGCTGGCCGCGGCGCCCGACGACGCGGCGGAACGGATCGAGGCCGGTGCGTTGCGGCAAAGGCATGCCTCGGTCCAGGCGGCGATTGCCCGGTTGCGCGACGATATCGCCGCCGCCGCGCTGGACGCGCTGATCGTGATCGGCGACGACCAGGAAGAATTGTTCGACCACAGTAACATGCCGGCGATCGGTGTGTATTACGGAGAAACGATCGCCAACGCGCGGGCAAGCGAGGCGAAGGGCCCGTTGGACGTCGCGCGCATGAGGTTTCAGGAAACCGGCGGCGACGTCGCTTATCCCTGCCACGCCACGCTGGCGCGGCATCTGATCGACGCGCTGCAACGCGACGACTTCGATCTGTCGGCGATGGCGCGCACCGCGCCCGGGAAGTTCGAGGGACACGCCATTTCGTTCGTGCATCGCTTTCTGATGATGGAGCGTCCGGTGCCGGTGGTTCCGGTGTTCCTCAACGCGTATTACCCGCCGAACCAGCCATCGCCGTCCCGTTGCCTCGCGTTGGGCGAGGCGATCGCCCGGGCGATCGATGCGTTCGCTGGTGACGCGCGAATTGGCGTGCTGGCGTCTGGCGGATTGTCGCATTTCCTGGTGGACGAGGGGTTCGACCACGCGGTGATCGAGGCGCTGCGGCGGCACGACACGGCGTTCTTCCGCTCGGCGCCGTTGCATAAGTTGCAGTCGGGCAGCTCGGAAATCCGCAACTGGATTTGCCTCGCCGGCGCGGTCGAAGCACTGGATCTCGATTGGGTGTCGTACAGCCCAGGATACCGGACGCCCGCGTTGACGGGGACGGGACTGTGTTTCGCGAGCTTTCGACAGGGAGTTTCGTCATGAAAGTCGGTACCGCCATCAGTATCCTCGCGCAAACCGGTCGTCCCGACAGCGAACTTTACAATGAGCATCTGTCGATGGGCGATCTGGCCGAACCGTTGGGGTTCGACTCGCTGTTCGCGCTGGAGCATCATTTCACCGGTTATTCGATGTCTCCGGCGCCGTTGCAGTTGTTGAGTTATTACGCGGGCCGCACGCGGAAAATCACGCTCGGGACCTGCGTCATCGTGTTGCCCTGGCATGATCCGATCCGCGTCGCGGAGCAAATCGCGCTGCTGGATATTCTCAGCGGTGGACGCACTCTGATGGGGTTCGGGCGCGGCGCCGCGACGGCGGAGTACGAAGGGTTCCGGATCCCGATGGGCGAGGCGCGCGGGCGGTTTCTGGAGTCGGCGCAATTGATCATCAAGGCGCTGACGCACGACACGTTCGAGTGGGACGGCGAATTTTTCCAAATCCCCCGCACATCGATCCGGCCGCGGCCCATTTCGCACCCGGAACGGCGGTTCCATGCTTCGGCGGTCAGTCCGGAGTCGGCGGAACTGATGGCGAAGCTTGGCTTCGGCATGTTGATCGTGATGCAGAACGAATGGCCGAAGGCGGCGGAGGACGTGCATAAGTACCGCGCCATCACGCGGAGTGTCGGGCACACGCCGAAACCGCCGATCATCCTGACCAACGTGGCGTGCGCTCCGACACGGGAGGAGGCGAAGGGATGGGCCACGCGATATCTCGGGGAGAAATGGGATTCGATCGATAACCACTACCATTTCTCGGACGGGCATCTGGCGGCGGTGAAGGGGTATGAGTCGTACGGAAAGCTGGCGAAGACGTATACCAAGATGAAGGATCCGGGGTTCCGGTCGAAGGCCACGGATTTTTACGTCAGCATCCAGATCGCCGGTTCGCCCGACGATTGCATCCAGCAGATCGCCGAGTTGCGGCGCCTGACCGGCATGGATCACCTGGTCACCGAGTTCTCGTACGGTTCGATGCCGCATCATCTGGCGGAGCGGAACATGCGGCTGTTCGCCGATCAGGTGCTGCCGGTGCTGCAACGGGACGCGGCGTTTCAGGGGATTGTCGATCCGGCGCCGCTGGCGGTCGAGGGGCAGCACGAGAGGTTGTTCGCTCCGGCGTGAGGGCCCGATCGAACATCGACACGATTGAAACAATCGGCGAACCGAGCCCTGCCTGCGTGTCCGATCGTCAGTCGCCGGCGCACCGCGAGCAGCAGTTCGGTTCAACCTCTCGGTGCGTCAGGCCCGATGATTTCCGATGCCCGACGTTGGCACGGCGCGAGATCCATCGGACACGCGGTGTGCCAAACCATCGCGTCGCCTCACTCAGTAATAGTGCCGTGGCGACGTTATAGCGCCAACAGCCCAGATGATACCACCGGTCACACCTGCCACGATCAGCGCTGGCAGTGCCGCGGCCGCGTTCGCGTGGTTGGGAGCGATCAGGAAAATAAGACGCGGGGCCGCCCATCCAAGGACCGGAGCAATGATAACGATCGCCCAATCAGCGCCCAAACGGGACAGCGACAGTTCAATTGGCAACAGGATCAAACAAAGAAAAATCAGCAGTGGCACCGCTCCGGCCATGACCGCGACAGCAAGGGCGAATATGAATTCAAGGAAACCAGAGGGTCCAAAATACGCGGTCAGGACAAGTATCCCCACGATTTCCGCGACGACAATTCGTACGATGAACCTCATTTGCCATGCACAGCCGGAACCCTACCCTCGCCCGCCAAAAATCGCCGTCCCTACCCGCACCAGCGTCGCGCCACATTCTATCGCGATTTCGTAGTCGGCGGACATGCCCATCGATACGACCGCCAAACCATGCCGCGCGGCGCGGTCCGCCAGCCATGTGAAATGCGGCCGCGGGTCCTCGCCGTGCGGCGGGATGCACATCAGGCCGGTCAGACCGGCGCCGAAACGTCCCTTGCAGTCGGCGATGAAGGCATCGGCATCGTCGCGCGGAATGCCGGACTTTTGCGTCTCGCCGCCGGTATTGACCTCGATCAGCAACGATGGCCGGCAGCCTTCCTTCTCCATCGCGGCCGCGAGCGCGTCGGCCAGGCGGGGACGGTCCAACGTCTCGATCACATCGGCGATGCGCACGGCGTCGCGCGCCTTGTTGGTTTGCAGGCCGCCGATCAGGTGCAGGCTGAACCGATGCTCCGCGCGGAGGGCGGGAAACTTCTCGGCCGCTTCCTGCACACGGTTTTCGCCGAACACGGTCTGACCGGCGGCCAACGCGGCTCGCACGGCGTCGACCGGTTTGGTCTTGGACACGGCAACGAGCGTCACGTCCTCCGGCTCGCGGCCGGCCCGGATGGCGGCGGCGGCGATGCGCTCCCGCACCACGTGCAAATTCTCGGCGATGATTAGGTCCAGGGTGATCATGAGCCGTGTCTCTCCGCGATCGCGGTTGCCAGTTCCTCGCCTTCCAACACCGTCTGGCGGCCGAAGGTGATACGGACCGCGCGCCAGGCCGGGTCGGAGGCGTCCTCAAGCGCGGAGGCCAGGTCGGGCTCCATCAGCATGCCTTCGGTGCCGTCGGCGGCTTCCCGGTGCAACAGGTAGCAAATCGGCTCGGAACAGGCCATCGCGAGGGTCCTTTCGGGCGGCGTGGTGATCGCTTTGTGGCGGGCGGGCGGGCGATGATGTCGCGCGGCCCCGGTGAGGTCGATCCCAACCAACCATACCAGCCGGGACCGTGCGGCGGGAGATGGCCGGGTCATCCACGCCGGTTAGCTGGGAGAAAGGCGTGGCAACCCTCTATCATTCGTCATGGTCTCGACTGGACCATCGGCGAGAACACGCGGGTGAGAGCGAGTTTGGGGGGAGCGATAGCCCGGTCGAGCCCCATGGGCATCAAGTTAAGCGCCAGACGTGCTCGAAATTACCCCCGCCGTCCTGATCGGGCTCGACCCGAGCATCTGTGGACGCGCCCCGAGGGTCGAAAATCGCCCACGAGTGTGATGCGAGCGATCCTCGGCTCAGGGCCGAGGATGACGATAAAGTGAAGATCGTTCTCTGTCCGGCGCTTAACTTGATGGCCATGCGGTCGAGCCGGGCTACGACGACTGATCGATGCGTGGTGGCCGCCGGCTCGCCGGTATCATTCGCCTCCGTGTAACGGAATCACCTGCGACAGATCGGGTACGGTCAGCGCGTGCGTGGCATCCGCCGCCGGGTCGTGCAATGAGCGGGTGACGACCGCGCCAGGATCGGCGCAGGCGGGTGATGGAGGAATAGCGGTCACGGAGCTGACCAGCGGCCCAGAGGGCGGCCTGCCAGCCGGGTTGAGCGGCATCGCCCGCGGCGGATCGCACGGCGCGGGAGGATCTGCCCAGGCCGGCGCCGGCGAACCAACCGCCAAAAGCGGCAAACCGACCGCCAACAGCATGGGCGCCGTCGGGAACAGGCATCTCCTGGGCCGCACGCGTCCCTCCCCTTTGCTTATGCTCCGCGCATCGATGGCCCCAAGGCGGCCAGCACCGACGGTACGAAGATCAGGCTGGCGACCAGCGTGCACCCCAGGCTGATCAGAAGCAACACGCCCATGCTCGCGGTGCCGGGATGGCCGGACAGCGCCAGGGAGCCGAACGCGGTGCCGGTGGTCAGCGCCGAGAACAGCACGGCGCGCGCGGTGGCGGAGGCCAGCGGCGCGACGCGGCCGGCGCGCCAGTTCATGATGAAATAGACGTTGAAGGACACGCCGACGCCCAGCAGCAGCGGCAAAGCGATGATGTTGGCGAAGTTCAGCGGCAGCCCGGCCAGGACCGCGACCAGCAAGGTCAACAGCGCCGACAGCACCAGCGGCGCGACCACCAGGATGACGTCGATCGGACGGCGCAGGATCAGGAACAGGATGACCAGGATCGCCAGCAGCGCGCTGATCGCGGCGGTCCGGAACGCGCTGACGATGGTCGCGCTGGTGGCGGCGATGGTGACGGCGGAGCCTCCCGCGGTCGGTGCCAGGCGGGTCACCGCCTCGGTGAACGCCGTCATGCCCTGAGTGCCGAGCACGTTGGCTTTCGGCAGCACCTGCAGGCGGGCGCGGCCGTCCGGCAGCAGCCAGTCGCGGCGGATTTCGGTCGGGATGTCGGCCCGCGAAACCTTGGTGGCGCTGAGCGCCAGGCGCAGATGATCCAGTTGCAACGGCAGGAACCGGGTCAGCGCGCCGTTGGCGGCCATCGCCACGTCGTCGGGGGCATTGCGCAACGCGCGCAGATCGACGGCGATCAGGGCGAGCGGATGATCCTTGGGCAGTTTCGCCAGCGCCGGATCGATTTGCGACAGCGCCACGCCGGCGGCCAGCCGCACCTGATCGGCGGTGATCGGCGCGACCGGCGGGGAGGCATTCAACGTCGGCTCCAGGATCGTGCGCGCGTCGGCGATCACCGCCAGTTTCTTGTCCTGATCTTTCGGCACGAAGCTGTCGATGTCGCGGACCGACGCCACGGTCGGCAGTTGTTTCAGTTGCTCGGCCAGCAGGTCGGCCGCCTGGATGTTCGACTGCACGATGTCGATCGTGTAAGGGTCGGTGACCGGATCGTTGATCAGGTCGCGCAGCGTGCGCATCGCCTCGGTGTTGGGGTTCTTGGTGTGCAGCGGGTCGGAATCGAACGTCAGCCTGGGCGACACGGCCAGCGCGAGCGCCACCAGCGCGACGAACACCGCCAGCAGCCAGCGGTGATTGGCCTGGATCCAGGGGTCCAGCGGCAAAGCCCAGACGAAGCCGACTTCCTCGGCCTCGGCGCGCGGATTGAAGACGGTGATCGCGGCGGGCAGGAACGTCAACGTGCAGACGAAGGCGATCAACATGCCGGCGCCGGCGATCAGGCCGAGTTCCGCGACGCCGGAAAACGCCGTCGGCACGAACGCCAGGAAACCCGACGCCGTGGCCAGCGCGGCGCAGAGAATTTGCACGCCGGCGCGCGCTCCGGTCAGTTGCAACCCGCGTCTGGCGTCGCCGGCGAGGTGGCGATACTCGCGATAGCGGACCGAGAACTGGATGGCGAAATCGACCGCGATGCCGACGAACATGACGCCGAAGCCGACCGAGACAAGGTTCAGCGTGCCCACCGCCACGGCGGCGAACAGCACCGTCAGGATCAGGCCAAGAGCGAGCGTCATCAGGATGGGGACGATCAGCCGCCAGGTGCGCACCGCCAGCCACAGCCACAGCGTGATCAACACCACGCTGCCGATCAGCCCCACCACGGCGCCCTGAGCGACCGTCGCGAATTCCTCGTCCGCCAGCGCGACCTGGCCGGTGACGCGCACGCGGGCGTCGCCGGATTTCACGAATTCCAACTGGCTGATGTCGTGGCGGAGCACGGCGGTCGCCTCGCCGCCGGGTTCCAGGGCGCCGAAATTCTGCCGCGGCTGGATCAGCACGAAGCGGTATTGCCCAGAGAGGTCGGACAGACCGGCGCCGAGCAGCTTTTGCCAGGACAGCGGACGCGGCTTGCCGGAGACGGCGTCGGCCAGCACCTCGTGGAACGCGCGGATCGGCTCCAGGTACGGGGTCAGATCGGTCCCCGCCTTGGTCACCCCCACGCCGAGCAGCGCCAGCGCCGAGAACAGACCGCGCGCGGTCGGATCGGCCACCAGTTGCCCGAGGAACGGCTGCGCGTCGATCGTCCGGTCCATGATCGCCGTGAGTTGCGGCAGATCGAGGAACAGCAGGCCGTTCTTCTCGAAATACGGCGAATTGTCGGGACGGCGGACGGAGAGGAAATGTGCATGATCCTCGCCCACCGCCTCGGCGAGGGCGGCGGCGGTGGCGTCCGCCATTTCCGGCTCTTTGGCGTCGATCACCGCGACCAGCAGATCGCGGAACTGCGGGAAATCCTTGTTCAGCTCGATCGCGTTGCGCCGCCACGGCAAGGTGTCGGAGAACATCTTGTCGGTATCGGTGGTGACGCCCAGACGCGTGGCCGCCACGGCGCACGCGAGGGCCGCCAGCACCAATCCGGCGAACAGAACGAGGAAAGCATGGCGGCGGCTGGCATCGACCAGGCCGGCAAGCAGGCGATTCAGCATAGGGCTACGGCGACTCGAACAGGGAGGGCACCTGATAGTCGGTTGGTTTCGCCGGGTCCATCTGGGATCGGCGGCGGCTGGCGTTATCCAGCCATGATCAGCTGGGCAAGCCGCTCGGGCTCGGTCAGCATCGGGTAATGGCCGGTATCCAGTTCATGCCAGCTCGCCTTCAATGTCTCCTGGGCGCGACGCTGATGGGCGACCGGCGGGTTGACGCTCTGCCGGCACCAGATCACCGACGCGTCCCAGGATTGCCGCCAGAAGCTGTCGAGTTTGACCGGCGATTGCATGGCGGCGATCGGGTGCGGGGTGACGCGTTCCAACGCCCACGACTTCATGGGCTCGGACAGGGAGATGAACATGCGGTTGGCGGCGTCCTCGCGGGACGGCCCGGTGCCGATGTCCGTCGTGACGGCGGTGGGGCGTTTGACGTGATCGGAGACCGCCTCGCCATTGAACAGCGCCAACGCGTCGGCGAGGACGACGCGGCCGATGCGCGGACGGGCGAGCTCCGCCACGCGGCAGGCGACCATGCCGCCGCATGAGGTGCCGACGAGGACGATGTCCTTGAGGTCCTCGAAGAACAGCATTTCCGACACTTCGGCGGCCTGCGATTCGGTGTCGATGCCGGGGCGCAGCGCGTGGCGGCGTTCGCCGCAGCCGTCCAGCGTGGGGGCGAACACAATGTGGCCGGCGGCGCGGAGGCGCGGGGTCACGTACCGCCAGATCCAGCCGCCCTGATAGGCGCCGTGCAGAAGGACGTAGGTTGCCATGGTGTCTCTCTCCCTTCGCGGTCGTGGGGCCGCTGGTTGTGCGGGGGAGCATAGACGGAGTGGTGGCGGTTGCCGAGATCGGCGGGTGAATTCCCTGCTGAGCAGGTCAATCGAGAGGGATGTCCCGGGTCTCGCGAGGTGTGACGCACCCGCAAGATCAACACCTCACCCGCCGCTTCGTCGATGGTGTAAAACACGATGTTTGGATAGCGCACGATTGGCAATTCGCGGATGTCAGGTACCTCGCTTGCCCGGGCGCCATAGGAAACATGGCGAGACGCTCAATCGACTGTTTGATGGAGCGGGCGACGCGGCGAGCGGCGCGTGGATGATGGATCGCGATGCAGGAAAATATTTCGTCGAGCTGTGTCGGGGCCGTCGGGCGGTAGCGGATTTTCAACGCCGAAGCGTCGTCATAGCCTGTGCCTCGCGAACATCGCGGTGACCTCATCGTCCGTGGCCAGTTCGCCGCGATAGGCGGCGGCGAGTTCCGCTTCGAGTTCGATGCGTTCCCCGTTGGTGAGGCTGCTCCGCGGGCCCGTCAGGGCCTGAACGCGCTCCATCAACTCAACGGCCAGGAGGTCTTGCTGATCCGGCGTCATCGCGCGCACGGTGTCGAGGGCTTGTTCCAGGCGTTTGGTGATCTGGTTCATGCGGGACCTTCCACCGATGACGCCAGCATAGGCCGCTCTTACCCGATAGCGCGATGTGTCAGTGCCGCCGCCGGGCTTCTCAGGAGGCCTCCCCGCCGGGTCCATCAGTCTTCCCGGGTTCAACTCCACGGGTCTCGAAGCAGATCACGGCGGATAACGGCCGGCGGCTCCGCGGTCCTCAACCGGACAGCCGCCAACGCGATCCTTGGAATGCACGAAGCAACGGCAATCGCGCCCCGGACTCCTTCCGGTGTGTCAGGATGGCGGACCATGAAACAGCCGCCGATCAGACCCACCGCGGTTATTTCCGACGCCGCGCCGCTGATCCATCTCGCGGCCGGGGGTGCATTGACGGTGCTCAACAGCATGGGCCGCGTGGTGGTAGCCGATATCGTCGCGCTGGAAGCGACGTGGTTCATCGATAAACCCTATGCGCGTGAGATCGCGGGGTGGATCGAGGCCGGCGGGCGGCCCGGTGGCAATCAACCGGTCGAGATCGCTGAAACCGAAATCGGTGGGCTGTACCGGATCGCCCTGGACCAGGGATTGCCTCGACCGCGCAATGCCGGAGAAATCGGGATCGCGGCGTGAGTTTATTTCGACAAAAAACCGTTTTTGGATCGATCCGACATGGCCGGCGTCGCTTCAGCCCGCCGCCGCGCTGGCCATCCGTGTGTCATTCGCCACGTAACGGCCGGCGTCATTCGCGTCCCGCGCCACGCGACCCGCGACCGGCCCATCGACCTCGTTAAAGGCGGCGGCCACCGCCAACCGAGCCAATGCGGGAATCGACTTCGCGCCAGTCTTCTTCATGATCGCCGCGCGATGATTCTCCACGGTGCGTTGGCTGATACCGCACTGCCACGCGATCATTTTACTGGGCTTTCCAGCAAGGACCAGTTGCAGAACCTCCTGCTCCCTCGGCGAGAGCTGCGCGACGCGGCCCGCCGCCGACTCCCGCGCGGCGAACAACGCGCACACGATCATTCCCGGTCCTTGCGTCGCCTGATCGCGCTGACGGCGCAGCAACAGAATTTTCTTGAGGGCGGCGCGCAGTTGACTTTCCTGTCTGGCCAGGGCGCCGTCGTCGTACGCTTCAGTAAACTCCCGCATCTGTTCGAATGTCGCGACGTTCGAACGGGGTATCGCGTCTCGATTTGGATTGCTGCTGGTCATGTCGTCAGCCTTTCCTGATCTGAGCGTCGGTGGCGGCGAAAATTTCCCAGGTGGGCACCCTGACGGCATTGACCCAGATCAACTTTGTGCGTTATGGTACAAATAATCGAGGCCGACCGTACGGACGCCCACTTTGGCATTCTGTCGTGACTGACGGTCCTCATTCACGCGCAGGTTCCAGCCTATCCTAAGATGCCAGCCGCCGATTCTCAGACGGAGACGCGCCATGTTGGAAGATCCCTGTATCATCCAGATGAACATCGATCGTTACCAGGCAATCCTGATCAACCGCCCACCGGACGAACAGCGCACGCGGGTCGAGCAATTGCTTGCCGAGGCCCATGAGGCGCTCGCTCAGGCGATCGCGCGGTTGCCGAAGACGATCGCTCCGGAGGCTGATGCCAGCACTGTCGCCTCAATCCGCCGATAACCCGCCGCGCGGCCTGGGCGCGGAGGCGACCGGCCGATAGTCATGACTGATGCATTTTCCGCGTGACGAACGCATGACATTTTCGGCTCGAAGTCACGACTTACGGACGGCGGACCGGCGTTCCGATGCGCGGTGCCATCGCGGCTCGCGCGGCTTCATCACGGCCGTCATGTATGACTGGCAAAGCCGCGCGAGGTGATCGCGGAAAGCGGAAATCCACGCAAACCCGGACGGGATCACCGCGTCTCCGTTCTTTGGGCCGAGGCGGCGTACATGGGTGTCAGTGCGCCGGCTGGCCGGCTCGCGCGGCCTCAATCCTCGCAATGTCGATCCGGCGCATGGTCATCATGGCTTCCATCGCCCGCTTCGCGGCGGCGCGATCCGGATCCTTCAGCGCGGCGATCAAGGCTCGCGGCACGAACTGCCAGGAAAAGCCCCAGCGGTCCTTGCACCAGCCGCACTGGCCTTCGCTGCCGCCATTCCCGATGATCGCATTCCAATAGCGATCGGTTTCCGCCTGGTCGTCGGTCATCACCTGGAAGCTTACCGCCTCGTTGGGCTTAAACGCGGGGCCGCCATTCAGACCAAGGAAGGCCTGCCCGAGGACGGTAAACTCGACGGTCAACTCGCTACCCGTTTTCCCGCCAGGGTAATCGGACGCGGCCTGAAGCACCGGTCCGACATGGCTGTCAGGAAAAGTGGCCGCGTGGAATTCCGCTGCTTTCCGCGCCTCACCATGATCGAACCAAAGACAGGTGACGATTTTTCCGGTCATGGAAATTCCCTCACTGGCGTTGATGACCGATCTCGGTATCACCGTCCATGAAGCAAGTCGATAAGCGTCCGCTTAAAACCAGGTTATTCGTTCGCGACAGCAGCGTCCTCCTCCAGGCATGACGGCCGGCGCGGGCTTCTCGGGAGATCGGCCCGCGTTTTCATGCGTTATCGAAACGTCTCCCGGACAGCCGAAATACACATTGGAAAAGGCAAAGCAATTTACGAAACGTCCCCCGACCGGAAAACGTTCGCCGTGGCAGCCTTGAGCATGCCGCGTTGTCGCCGCGTCTGCCTGGCGGTGCCGCCGTGGTCGCCCGAAGCTTCGCGCGCATTCACGGGACGAACCCGAAGAAACAAGGTCTGCTGGCGCTGACGTTCCAAAGCGACACCGACTATGACCGTATCCGCGAGGACGATCGGATCAGTCTGACCGGTCTCTCCGAACTCGCGGTGGGCCGGCCGGTCGCATGCGGCATCGTCCATGCGGATGGCACGACAGAATCTCTGCTGCTAAACCACAGCTACAGCGAAGCGCGGTTGGCCTGGTTCCGAGCCGGCGCCGCGTTGAATTTGGTGGCGGGCGCCCAGGCCCGCGAGCAGGCGTGACTGGTGTCCGGGAGCGCGCCGGAGTTTTCCTCAAAGGTGAGATTTCAAAACCATGTCCGACGTTCTGACCCCGCTGACGCTTGATTTCCTGGCCTGGTTGCGGGCAGCGCCTCGGTCGTATGCCGAGGTGATGGACGTCTGGCGAACGTCCTGTCCTCGCCTCACGATCTGGGAAGACGCGGTCGATGCCGGTCTGGTGGAACATCTTCGCGCGCCTGGCGAACCGGCGATGATTGGCGTGACAGGCAAGGGACTGACGATGCTTGCCCGGCGCGCCCGGGATGGTCACGATGAGACGCCACGCGCGGCATAGAGCAAGGGCGTCTTGTGCGAAAATCAAGAGTCACGCGGCTGCGTCTGAAATCCAGAGCAATCAGGATCAGCGAAGATCCGCGGCTTCTGATCGTACCTCGATTGAGGGCGGCATCGAGCCGACCGCACGGCATGCCCCAATCCCCGGCAATCGTCATGATCGAGCCAATGTCTCCCGTATCTGGCTGCCGGAGCAGAAGCCTGGCGGTTTTCAGCATCGGACGGTTCAGTAGCTTTGTGTCACCGTTCCGCATGGTGGACCGCGTCAGTTCGAAACGGGATATGACAGGAGTATGCTCAGCTTCGGATCGCGAGCAAGACCATGCGCGGGCGACTGCAAGGCCAGTCTGGTGGCACGCGAACATCCGGCGATACGCGCCACCAGCACGGATGTTCCCACTCCGGAATTGTCAGCGAACCCCCGTGACCTCGATCCCGCCGTTGTGCCAGGCTTTCCGCCGCCATGATCGACCGCGTCATCCTCGCATCGCTCGCCATCCTCGCTTTGCCCCCGCCGGCCCGGGCGGTGGATGACCGCGTGTTGTGCGAGGGCAGCGCGTTCGTGACGGGCACACGCGACGAAACGCGCGCCGAGGGCCTCGCCCATGTATTGCGCGACGTGCTGGTCAAGCGTTCGGGCGACCCGGCGTTGTCGCACGATGCCCGCGTCGATCCGCTGGCGGCGAACGCGGGACAGATGGTGGAGGATTATCTTTACCTCGATCGGCTCAGCGACCAGCCGAAGCATGACGAGCAGGGCACCCGGGACCGGCCGTTCACGCTGATCGCGCGGTTCGCTCCGGCGAAGATCGACGCCGCCGTCGCGTCTTTGGGCGACATGCCGTGGTTGGCGGAGCGGCCGGCGTTGCTGGCCCGCGTAACGATCACCGACAGCAAGGGCGGCACCTACCCCCTGAGCGCCGATGGCGGCAACGATGAGCGGCACCGCCAGGCGCTGCTGGCCGCGGCGATCCGGTTTGGGATGCATCTGGTCCTGGAACCCGTCGGCCAAACGACCGTGCCGGCGGCGGACACATTGCTGGTCACCGGCACGCTGCGCTGGAGCGACGCCGATGCCGGATGGGTTGGCGCGTGGCGCTCGGGCAAGCGGGCGTGGGGGATCAAGGGCGTATCGTTCGACGACGCCTACCGCGATCTGGTGTGGGGGGCGATGGCGATCGCCTCAGGGCACGCGTTGCCCGAACCACGATAAGAACAACCGGCTGGTTCAGGACCGTTCGGCGCCGGCGACCAGATCGCGCCGCTCGATCCGGCGCAACGACGTCGCCAGCCGCAACTCGTCCAGCCGGATTTCCTCCGTCGTCGCCCGAGTGAACCGGATGTGCTCCGCGGCCGTCCGCTCGGCCGCCGCCGGATCGCCGGCCAGCACAGAGGCGCCGATCGCCAGATGCTGCTCCAGCAACGTCCCCCGCACGCCCGAGCGGCGATACAGATGCTCCCGATTGTAGAATATGTTCTTCCGCGTCAGGTCGGCCAGCACGCCCATGATATGCAGCAGAAACACGTTGTGCGCCGCCTCATGGATCAACCCGTGCAGCGTGACGTCGCAGTCCGCCTCGTCCGCCGGATCCTCCGATCGATGGGCGATCCGCATCCGCTCCAGGCAGGCGCGGATCGCTTCCCGGTCCACCTCCGTCCCCCGCCGCGCCGCCAACGCCGCGGCATGAGGTTCCACCGCCAGCCGGTACTCGAAATAATCCGCCGCGACCCGTTCGTCGTCGGCCAGCAACGCGGCCAGCGGGTCGCTCAGCCGGTTCAGGAACCGCGCCACCGTGGTGCCGGAGCGGCCGGATACCAGCAAACCCTTCTGCTCCAGGATCGCCAGCCCCTCCCGCAGGGAAGGCCGCGACACACCCAGCGTTTCCGCCAGGTCCCGTTCGGAATTCAGTTTTTCTCCCGGGTGCAGCACGCCTTCCAGGATCATGGTCTGGATCCGTTCGGCGATCGTGTCGGCGAGGCGGACGGGACGGATCTGCTCAGTCAAAGGTCACCTCCAGCGCGGAGCGGTATAAAACCAACCACCGATCCGTCATGCCAGGGCCTGACCCTGGCATCTCGTGTTGCAGGCCCCGTGCTCTTCCGTTGAGCACGAGTTCCGTGCAGGCCGATCCTCGGGTCAGGCCCGAGGATGACGTTGAAGGGCCGTCACGACCGAGAGTCGATGTCAACGCCACTTGGTATAAGAACCAGACCACCATAATACCAGTCATCTGCTATCTCATAATACCATTGGTAAAAATATCTTGCCAAGACGGATTTGGTAATCATACATGCCAACCGGCCGGCCGATCAAACCGGCAAGCCGAATACGCCCGGCATAACGGGTGGGAGGGAAACGTGTCTCACGCTGCCGCCGATGCGCCGCGAGTCGGACTTTTCGTCACCTGCCTGATCGACGCGATGCGCCCCAGCGCGGGGTTCGCCGCGGTTGCCCTGTTGGAGGCGGCCGGATGCCGCGTGGACATCCCCCGCGCGCAGACCTGTTGCGGCCAGCCGGCGCTGAACTCCGGCGACCGGGCCGGCACCGTCCGCATCGCTCAGCACACCATCGCCCTGCTGGAGCCGTACGATCACGTGGTCGTGCCCTCCGGTTCCTGCGCCGGCACCATCAAGGTCCACTATCCGGACCTGTTCGATCCGGGCTCCGCCTGGCACGCGCGCGCCATCGCTCTCGCGGACCGCACCTTCGAACTGCTGAGCTACCTGACCGACATTCGCCGCTGGAAGCCACACGACGTCGCTCTGAACGCCACCGCCACCTACCACGACAGTTGCTCCGGCCTGCGCGAACTGGGCATCCAGGCCCAGCCCCGCCGGTTGCTGGCGGCGGTGGAGGGCCTGTCGCTGCGAAAGCTCGAGGGCAGCGACACCTGCTGCGGCTTCGGCGGCACCTTCTGCGTCAAATATCCCGCCATTTCCAACGCCATCGTCGAGGAAAAGGCCGCCCATATCGAGGCCACGGGCGCCGATCTGCTTCTGGGCGGCGACATGGGCTGCCTGATGAACATGGCCGGCAAACTGCACCGCCGCGGCTCCGCCATTCGCGCGTTCCACGCCGCCGAGGTGCTGGCGGGCATGGCGGGAGGGCCGGCGATCGGCGAACCCGAATGAGCACCGCCGCTTACGCCGCCCGCACCGAGCGCGCGCTGGCCGATCCGATCCTGAAACTGGCGATCGACCGCACCACCGGCAACGCCAGGACCAAACGCGCCGCCGCCATCGCCGCCTGGCCGGAGTTCCCCGCCGCCCGCGAACTCGGCCGCGACATCAAGGACCACGTGATCGCGCACCTGGACCACTATCTGCTCGAATTCGAGCGCAACGCCATCGCCTCCGGCGCCAAGGTTCACTGGGCGCGCACCGCCCAGGAGGCATGCGAGATCGTGGTGGGGATTTGCCGCGACGCCGGGGTCCGCTCCGCCACCCGCTCCAAATCCATGCTGGGCGAGGAAATCGGCCTGCCGCACGCCATGGCCGAGGCCGGGATCGAGCGGGTGGAGACCGACCTCGCCGAGCACATCATCCAGTTGGCCGATGAGCCGCCGTCGCACATCGTCTGGCCGGCCCTGCACAAAACGCGGGAGCAGGTGCGGGAGCTTTTCCTGGCCCGCCATCGGGATCCCGGGACCCTGGCCACCGTGGAGGCGATGGTCGCCAGCGCGCGCCGCGAACTGCGCGGCCGCTTCATGGCGGCGGACGCGGGCATTTCCGGCGCCAACTTCCTGATCGCCGACACCGGCGCGGTCTGCACCGTGACCAATGAGGGCAACGCCGAACTGACCACCACGCCGCCTCGGTTGCACATCGTCACCGCTGGGATCGAGAAGCTGGTGCCGTCCACGGCGCATGCCATGGCTTTGTTGCGGCTGCTGGTCCGCTCGGCCACGGGGGCGGAACTGACGCAATACACGACGTTCCATCGCGGTCCGAAACGGGCGGGCGACCGCGACGGGCCGGAGGCGTTCCACATCGTGCTGGTGGACAATGGCCGCACCCGCATGCTGACCGATGGGCTGGCCGAGATGCTGCGCTGCCTGCGCTGCGGCGCCTGCCTGAACCATTGCGTGGTCTACCGGCAGATTGGCGGCCATGCGTATGGCGGGACCTATCCGGGACCCATGGGCTCCGTGCTGACCCCGCTGCTCGACGGATTGCCGAAGGCGCAGGATTTGCCGCGGGCGTGCACGCTGAACGGCCAGTGCGAGGAAGTTTGTCCGGTCGCCATCCCGCTGCCCACCCTGTTGCGCGGTTGGCGCGACCGGTCGTGGCGCGAGGGCCTGGAACCGCTCTCCGTCCGAGGTCCGCTGTCGCTCTGGCGCTTCATGGTGTTGCACCCGGCGCTTTACCGTTTGGCGACGAGCCTGGCGGTGCCGGCGATGCGTCTGTTCGCCCGCGGCGGCTGGATCCCGAGGATGCCGCTGGCCGGCGGCTGGACGCGGCATCGCGACCTGCCCGCGCCGGCGTCGCGGACGTTCATGGCCCAGGTCAGCAACCGGAGGCCGGCGGCATGAGCGACGCTCGTTCGGAGATTCTGGCGGCGGTCTTTTCCCGTCATCCTCGGGCTCCCAAACGTCATCCTCGGGCTCGACCCGAGGATCTTTCGACGCGCCGAGGAATTCAAAAGTCGGACACGGTGTCTGGGCCGGCCGATCCTCGGGTCAAGCCCGAGGATGACGTTCGGGGGCCAAAGGATGACGGTCGGGGGCCAAAGGATGACGGTCGGGGGCCAGAGGATGACGGTCGGGGGCCAGAGGATGACGGTCGGGAGCCCGAGGTTGACGGTCGGGAGCCCGAGGATGACGGTCGGGAGCCCCGCGATGACCCGCCCGGCCCGGACATCGGCGCCGCGCATATCGCCTCCGCCGCGGCCCGCCTGCTCGCCCGGGTCGCCGGGGTGCGGCCGAACCGGGTCACCGGCCCACCAGCCGACGTCTTCCTCGACCGCGTCAGCACGCCCGCCATCGGCGCCACCGTCGAACGTGCCGCGACCCTGGAGGGCTTCCCCGCCGCCGTGCGCCGCTATCTGGCGTCCCGGTACCTCGCCCCCTCGGTCGCCCTGCAACCACATCCCGCCCTCCGGGCCCTCGACTGGTCCGGTACCGAAACGCACGACACGATCGCCCTCGATGAGCGGGTCTCAGTCGGCCTCGCCCTGGGCGCCATCGCCGAGACCGGCTCGCTGGTGTTCCACTCCAGCCCAGACGCGCCGACGCTGTTCGCCTTCCTGCCGGTGCATCACATCGTCGCCGTCGAAGCGTCCCGCGTCTGGCCGTGGCTGGAGGACTACGTCGCGGCCTATGCCGGCGAACCCCAGCCGCGCAACGTCAACCTGATCACCGGCGCCAGCGGCACCACCGACATCGAAGGCACCCTGGTGCACGGCGCGCACGGGCCGGGCTTCCTGCACGTCGTGCTGATTGGCGAATCGCCCATGAAACTCTCAACCAACACCCAACCCTCAACCAACAACCAAAAGAGCGGGCCATGTTCCAACAACTCCTGACACCGGTGGGCGGCAGCCTCGTTCTGTCGTTCCTGGTCGCCGTGCTGCCCATCCTGGCGGTGCTCGTGCTTCTGGGCGTCATGCGGCGACCGGCGTGGCAGGCCGCCCTGGCCGGCCTGATCGTGGCGCTGATCATCGCCGTCGGCGTCTGGAGCATGCCGGTCGGCCTCGCGCTGGACGCGGTCGTGAACGGCGCGGTCTTCGCGCTATGGCCGGTGATGTGGATCGTGGTCAACGCCCTGCTGCTCTACAACGTCGCCGTCCGCTCCGGCCGCTTCGAGGCGTTCCGCGTCTGGGTGATCGACCATCTGCCCAACGACCGGCGGGTCGTGCTGGTGGTGATCGGCTTCTGCTTCGGCGCCCTGCTGGAGGGCGTGTCCGGCTTCGGCACTCCGGTCGCGATCACCAGTTCGTTGCTGATCCTGGTCGGCTACCCGCCCCTGGAGGCGCTGGTCTTCGTCCTGATCTTCAACACCGCCCCCGTCGCGTTCGGAGCCCTGGGCGCGCCGGTGACGGTGCTCGGCGCGGTGACCGGCCTGCCCGCCCCGGCGTTGGGCGCGATGATCGGGCGCCAGTTGCCGGTGATGGCGCTGATCCTGCCGTTTTACGTGATGGCGCTGTATGGCGGATTGCGCTCGATCCGCGCTTTGTGGCCGGTGCTGCTGGTCGCCGGAGGCAGCTTCGCGGTGTCGCAGTTCGTCGCCTCCAATATGCTGGATTACGCGCTGACCGACGTGCTGGCCTCGCTTGGTTCGCTGATCGTCACGCTGCTGTTCCTCCAGGTGTGGCATCCGGCGCACGACCCGGAATTCGCCATCACCGGCGCGGCGCTGGCGGCGGAACGCGCGACCCCGGTCGGGGGCGAGGCCGAAGCCGGGCCTGTCTCCGGCGTGCCGTCCTGGCAGGGTTGGGTGCCGTGGATCCTGGTGTCGGCCATCGTGATCGTGTGGACGCATTTCTCGGTGTTCGCGATCGGCCAGAGAGCGATCACCTGGCCGGGCCTGCACAACGCCATCGCGATCACGCTGTATGGCAACAAGCCGTATGCCGCGGTCTGGGTGTTCCAGCCGCTGGCCACCGGCACCGCGATCCTGCTGGCGGCGATTCTGACCGCGGCGCTGTTCCGCCTGTCGCCGAAAGCCTTTTTCGGTTGCATCGGCGAAACCATCAGCCAGGCCTGGATCGCGGTGGTGACCGTGATGCTGATCGTGGGTCTGGCTTACCTGATGAACTATTCGGGACTGGCCTACACGCTCGGCCAGGCCGTCGCCTCGACCGGCTACCTCTTCGTCTTCCTGTCCCCCTTCCTGGGCTGGATCGCGGTGATGCTGTCGGGCAGCGATACGTCCGGCAACGCGCTGTTCGGCAACCTGCAGGTGGTGGCGGCGCGGCAACTGAACCTGAACCCGGTGTTGTTCGCGGCGACCAACTCGTCCGGCGGGGTGATGGGCAAGATGATCTCGCCCCAAAACATCGCCACCGGCGTGTCGGTGACCAACCTGAAGGGTCAGGAGGGCGTCGTGTTCGCCCGCACCTTCTGGCACAGCGTCGTGCTGACACTGATCCTGGGCGTGCTGGTCGCGGCGCAGCAGTTCCTCGTGCCGTGGGTCATTCCGGTGGTGGGAGGGTAGTCCGCGGAAGCAGCCGGCGTATCTTATTTCTGAGGCGACCGCGGGGTGCGGGCGATGGCGGATGGCTGACGGTCGGGACAGGTTTTACTCGGACAAATACGGAACTCGGAGTGTCCGTCCTAAATCATGTTGTTATGACCCAAGGGAGAATTTCGGACCCCTTGGTATCACTCCGGATCGGAAAAAGGTCCGAAACCATCCCCTTCATCCCCGCTTATCCCCTTCATCCGCCTTGAAATTCTTACCTCGGGTCAGCTCCGGCGTTTGGCCTGGCAAAGAAATTTTTAAGGCGGATGAAGGGGATAAGCGGGGATGAAGGGGATGCGGTTCGGACCGTTCCGGGTTAGCCTCAATGCCACCCGATCGTCTCATATGTTCCCGGCAGCCACTGAGAGACGGCCATCGGGGAACACCTCATCCCCGCGCGCGCTAAGCGAACGCGGTGTCCGCCAGTTCGCGCGACGGCTCTCCTGGACGATAATCCCGGCCCGCGAGTGTATCTTTCACCCGAAACAGCAGGGCCGCGTAATCGACCTCCGACACGTGATCGCTGCGCATCATCGCCAGGATCATCGGATCGCTGAGCATCCCGGCCAGGGTTAGCGTGCCATGGGTCGTCGTGCACATAACTGTCTCCATTTCCGTTCGGGCCGAGAGCATGTGAGCCGCCGGAGATGGCAATATCATGGTCAAATGTGGCGCGAAGATGCCGCCATATTAACAGCGAGAAATATTTTAGTTTCAGAGTGTTGCGGATGGGTCACTCACCACGTTGACGATCCGCGTGGGCGATGCGTGAATGCCCAGAATGCGTAACGTTTTGTCGCCGAACGTGCGAAACAAATGCGGCGCGCAGGCGGGCAGCGTGATCATGTCGCCGGGTCCGAGACGCGCCGGCCGGTCCTCCTGACCCTCCAGCACGGCCTCCATGGTTCCTTCCAGCACGAACAGGCATTCGACGTAGGGGTGCCAGTGCAGTGGCGTTTCATAGCCGGGAGCGCAGGTCTGCACGCCGGTGAACAGCGGGGAGCCGTCCTGACCGGTCAACCGGCGATACTCGGCGAGCGGTCCGAAACTGGTGGGCTCGACCTCGGAAGAACGGATGACTTTTGCTTCCGCCTGAGGACGCATGGGTTTTTCTCCTTACCCCGACGTGAGGGAACGAACTTTGGCCAGGCAGGGGCGCGCGGCCTGTCGAAGCGCGCAGGCCCGAACCCCGTGATGGCCGGGTCGAGCCCCATACGCATCAGGTTAAGCGCCGCGAGAGGAAAATGCCCCTCTTCCCGTCATCCTCGGGCTCGACCCGAGGATCACTCGACACGCAAAGGACGTCAAAAGTCGGGCAAGGTGCCCGGGCGGGCCGATC
>Ga0182030_10004229_pt1 | contig 30617 bp, 27 predicted proteins | sample 812S3MmetaG_FD_121299 | JGI IMG/M metagenome (GOLD analysis project Ga0182030, IMG submission 121299) | Permafrost microbial communities from Stordalen Mire, Sweden - 812S3M metaG (Illumina Assembly) | ecosystem: Environmental > Terrestrial > Soil > Wetlands > Permafrost | place: Sweden...
CAAAAGATAATGACAAAAAAACATGTTCGAGAAATTCAAAATTGAAATTCGAAACTTTTGAAATTTAAAAGCTTTCAAAAATTCTCAAAAAAAAAAAAAAAAAATAGTGTCATTATGCTGATTGGTCAGTGTAGATCTTTGAATATTCATTGGTTAAAACCGATTTCTAGAACAGCTTGCGATAATGCTTCTTTTGGCGGGGGGAGCGGGGAAGATGGGCTGGTTAAAGGAGCAGAACAATTGTAATCATATCTCACAATAGCTCTCAGATGGCGTAGGGGGCCAGTGTAGTCTATGGAATCGGGCCAAACATCGCAATAGAATTCGAGAGAAGCAGCCAAAAAGCCATTATAGTCATCGGTGGCGTTATACCAAGTGGGATTGGTAATTTTGAAGCTGCTAATGGTGAAATTTTTTTTGGTAGGTTATCCCCATTACATGCCGCATCAGATCCAAAAGGAGGCAACTTAGGCACGGTGTTCGTAGACGAGAGGAATGGGATAGTGAGCAGGAGAAGCGCGATGAAGAAGCGGTGCATTATCTAGCTATGATGGATACTTTGGGAATCTGGACTGCTCGTAAAGTAATTCGAATTGATAGTGGGTAAAGGAGCAAATAATAATCCTGATGGTGACGATGGTCATAATATTGAGTTGTTTGAGCGTTGAAGAAGACTAGGTGGAAGCTGCATATTTATACACCCATTTCAAAGCTCCTTCCACAACTGAAGCTGTCTATGCTCGATCGCAGCTTCTTGGAGAAGGTGCCTTCCCCCAGAGAAAGGAGAGACATCGGGGGCGAGGTATTCGTACCAAAATAGAGATATAGTCGCCATCGCTGCTGCTGCCAAAACCGCTGGACTTTGAGACAGCATTGAAGCCTTTTCCCCATGGATTAAACTTTAAGATTCGCGGGAATTAAACTTTGGAGGAAATCCAAATCAAATCATCCATCGATCACGTGGGCGAGTATTACTTACCGCATCTTTTAGATTCCTGATATCAATGATCATCAAAAAGTTGAAGCCGCGACGTCTAATCCTCAAAAAGATACAAATTTATGAGTTCTACTACTTTCGACAGTACTGAAATGGCCCCTCCTGCTGTCCCTGCTCGCGATGCCTCTCTGCGATGCTAGGACGTGGGTTTACGTTACCTATACTCTGTATATAGGTAAACCTAGCTAGTCTTACCTAACCCTCTCCTTTATAGGCTTTGATCATCGCAATGTTTCTTGCAACCTTTGGAAACTCGACTGAAGATTTATGTAAGTTCTCGACCCATCTCTGCTGGGCCAAGGATCGATGATGCGCTCCAAGCAGCAATTCTCATACGTGGCAGACCGTGTAATGATGGATTAGAAGTTCTCCGTGTATCAGATGAAAAGGGTGCAGTGCCAGATAGAACAAATGTATCATCTTGAATCGAGCTGAAGTCTGGCTTGTAATATCAGGAAAGAAACAGTGCGAATTGAGTACTAAACCGGAGATCCAAGTCAGAGAGAATTAATACCTTGACGTTCATATAAACCACTCAAACGATCCATTAATAGCAGAGGAACGGTGCAATATCTGAAGGTATGGGAAAAGTTGAAGATTGAGTTGAGGATTGAGTTGAGGATTCAATTCAAAACTCGCTAAAGCGCACGGGCCACCACAATCCATTTTCGCACTACACAAACGATATCGAACTTTTCGCAACCTCAACGACAAACCACTTCAACAAATCTTCAACGCCATAAATCACCATGGCCGCCGAAAAGAAAGAACGCACCGGTCTCACCGTCGGTCTCAACAAAGGCCACGTATGCTTTCCCCCTTAAACTTCCTTCCTGCAAGAGGCGGGATACGGATGGTCGCCCGTCTCACCTCTTGGAGGATCTTCTTGCATGAAGATGGACTCAACGGGCTAACCTTCTCTCTTTTTGAAACTATAGAAAACCGAGGCCCGAGTCGTAAAGCCAAGAGTTAGTCGCACAAAGGGACATTTGAGCAAGAGAACTGCGTTTGTTAGGGATATCGTAAAAGAGGTTGCTGGGTATGTTATCCCCATTCCCATACCTCAGATCTATGATGGAATAACATGGCTAATTGGATACAGTCTCGCACCATACGAGCGTCGAGTAATCGAACTCCTCCGCAACAGCAAGGATAAGCGTGCGCGTAAGCTGGCTAAGAAGAGGGTATGATTTCCTTTTTTTCCCCCTATGGGATAAGAAGAGAAGATACTAATTGAGAGATAGCTCGGTACATTTGGACGTGCGAAGGCAAAGGTTGAGGATTTACAGCGTGTTATTGCTGAGTCGAGGAGAGCTGGTCACTAAACATTGCACATTCATGATACTTCGGTTGCTGCTATGGATGGCATGAAGTCGAGGTTGCCGATGAGTGGAAGGGATACTAGGACTGATACCTGAGTTGCTGGCTTGAGTAGCTAAGTGATATCCGCTTGGGATTCTGAGGCAATGAAAAACTTCTCAGTGCAATTGTGTTTCAAGATCATGATGTGATTAATGTTTTGATACTCTAACGCTATACAAGGGTTGTCCTTGATTTTTTGAGTTCTAAAAGCATAACTCCTCGCTATGATTCCGTCCTGCAAATGCTAAACAAAAGGATCGCTGATACGCTGGAAAACTATCGCAACATCGTCATCCTTTACAACACTCACTTCTTCTTCCCAAAGCCAAAGATCTTGTTGAGTTTGGCCAGCTTATCAGGCTCCCCGCTTCCACCCTCCTTTGCTTTTCCTTTGCCCTTGTCAATGCTTGTACCACCCTGCTCCTCGTTTGCGTTCTCCGTTACAACAGCTGGAACCGAAACCTCCTTTGCATACTTTCGATATTGCTCCTTCAACGTGGGATCAGCCCTCGCCTTCTCGCTAGCACCATCCTCCCAAACAAAGTGGACAAGGACTTTCCCTCTGAGGTCCAGATCCTTAATTATCCTCTTCTTCTCGTCCTTGGGAATAGGAGCTCTCATGAAAACGAGCTTGAAAGGTTGATCTTCGGCGACAATACACCCCTTGACGTACTCGTAAAGACCAGCAGCTGTGTATTCCGAACCACACGTCTTTTCGATGCTGGTTTGGTCATCGAATTTGACTCTGATAACAACCTCAGATTTGGCCAACTGGGCAGCCTTCTCTTGCTCTTGCCGCGCAATTTCACTATCAGATTCTAAGCGTTGGTTCTGAGCAGATTTCTGAAGTCGAGCCTGGGCGAATTTGGCATGCATAATGGTTGGTTCATAGTCTTGTTCATTGTGGTCTGCAAGAGCGGCTTGTGGTACATGCGAGGAGGGCGCGGCATAAACTTGCATAGGCCGTCCATCTGGACCGAGAACAACATCATCGGATGGTGCTGGCCGCTTGGAAGGCGTGATGGGTAAAGGACCATCTAAAGCTTCCGTTTGTGTTTGAGGTTCGGTCATAACCATATTGGAACCTTTCTCCTCATGTTCTGGTGGCGGAGTAGATGGCAATTTAGCAATCGCTTGTGTGATGCCTTCAACTTCCTGTGAAGGAGCCACTTCAGTAGTCATAACCGGTGCTTCCTCCTTGAAATATTGACCGATCTCCGCCATGGCTTCCTCTAGAGGTTGCTCGGTCTTCTTGAAATTGAGTCTGATCATAATACTCCCACTATTGACACCGAGCTGCGCAAGTGTCTTCTGTAGATCCCCAAAAGTATTCAGCTCCCGACCCAAGGTATTTAGAATCGGCATTTCGTAGAAGATTCTTCCGGCGCCAGAGGCTCCATTCTCTATTGATGTAACACCCCTAGCAGTGAAATTCAAGTTCTTTCCCTCGGTTGATTCAAAATTCCGTAACATAAGCCATATTGTTGTATCACTAGGTAGCTTGTCCATTAATCGTCCACCCGGAATTCCAAAGGACTCTGGTACTTGTAATGCGACTGAGACAACTGATGGGGATTTGGAGGCAACAACGAGATCAAGCTTTGCGCCAGTAGGTAGGCCTGTTTGCCGGAATGTTCTCGAGAGGTCGACTGCTTTATTGTTGTTCCTGCAGCTTGTTAGAGAGGATTCGAGACTAAAAGAACGAGACCTTACTTGAGACCATAATTTGTGTTTTTGAATCCCCATTTTTTGCATGCTTCAGCTACTACATCTGTCATATGTGTGCTGGGGTTCACTTTGATATTTGCCCGCCGGAAGGTGGAATCTATAACCACCACATGTGAAGCCATCTTGGCTGTACTTCAGGTTCCGTTGACCTTGGTGATTCTGAGGGAGGCCTGCTAAGCTCAGAGCTTTTGAGGAATACCTTGAGTATTCAAATTTAAGAATTTATTCCACTTCCAAGCAAGAGTTCTCGTGCTTTCGCCGATATTTGTAAGAATCGTGGTTGTGGCGGGGTGCAGGCTGAAAGTAATTGGGAAAGGCTGAAGGCGAGCTTTAATGTATTTTGTTTAAATTAACGAGGTCGAAGACAGGGAGAGCAAATGTATACCGTTGTGTATAATGCGAAATAATGAAGTGATCTTATAATGAAATGTAATCCGTTCGGTCTGAAGTTAAGTTGGTGATGCTCATTGAACCGTGTCTGCCACTTTTGATTGGCCCAAGCTTGGATTGCGACAGCCGTGTCTACCTTGGAACTCCAAATCCATTAGAAGAGCTTAACACAACAAAATTTGTCTGCGAGGCTCCTCCATCACTACGAAAGCCAGTCTAACTACTTCTCTCTCACTCTAAGCTCATCAAGAATCAGAATAAAATGGTAACTCTCCTTCTTCCATTGTGAAATACCAAACAGCTAGCTAACATCTCCGCAGAGCTCCCCCTTCTCCATCAGTATGATCCTCACCCGCCTTCCTTCCTCAATACCCAGAACTAACTCTCCTACCCAGATGGCGGCGCCTGCGTAGCAATGGTGGGCAAAGACTGCGTCGCCATAGCCTGCGACCTCCGTCTCGGACTCCAATCCCTAACCGTCTCCAACAACTTCCCCAAAATCTTCTCCTACGGCGACGTCTACCTCGGGCTCACCGGTCTCGCCACCGATGTAAATACTGTCTCCGATCTCTTCCGCTACAAAGTCAACATGTACCGGCTTCGTGAAGAACGCAACATCTCCCCTTCTACCATGGCCAACCTCGTCTCTAGCTCCCTATACGAGAGGAGATTTGGTCCGTTCTTTGTCAGTCCGGTTGTGGCGGGTATTGATCAGAAGACGGGCAAGCCGTTTATTTGTGGCTTTGATAGTATTGGGTGTATTGATTTTGCGAAGGATTTTATTGTTAGTGGGACGGCGAGTGATCAGTTGTTTGGTACTTGTGAGGGACTCTGGGAGCCGGATTTGGTATGTGTTACTTCTACTGGAGGGGGGAACGGTGCTAATATTTCCAATTAAGGCACCAGAAGATCTCTTTGAGACTATTTCGCAGGCGTTGTTGAATGCGGTGGATAGAGATGCGTTGTCCGGATGGGGTGCACATGTCTACATTATCGAAAAGGACAAGGTTACGAAGCGGTTATTAAAGGGTAGACAAGATTAAAGGGTAGAAGGGGTGATTAGGGTGCGTGGAAGAGCGTTTGAGATGGGCTGGGCTAGCGAGGTTTTCAGCTTCTGTACTATTAGATCTTGCATCAATCTTTGATGATAGAAAAATGGACATGACATGAAACACACCTACTTCAATTTGGAGAGTGATACCAATTTAAAAAGTAGACAAGTCTCGTTTTTGGGGCGCGATAGAATACATTTATGTTTTTCTAGTATCTACTGTCTAGTAATGTACAGCTTCCTTTTTCTTATCATTCTCCCGTAGGCCTACTCCTTCTTGGGTCTTGGCTCGAAGACAGCAGTCTTCTGGATGAACAACTGCCTCTCAACAAATTTGAGAACTTCATCGATGAGGCTATTAAGCTTATTAGCGATAGTCAAGGGGACGGGAACAGAAAACTTACATGACGGGTGCGCTGATCACGAGGACAGCTTGCCATTCATTCCAATTCAATGGAAGAATGGAGAACAAAGTCTGCAGAACAGGAGTGTAGAGCAGAGCAAAGTGCAAAGCCATAGACAACGTGATAGCATAGACCAACATCATATTTTCCCACAATGGGAGCGTGAGAAGGGACTCGCTAGAAGACAAGGCGTTCATAGCATTGAGCATCTCGATGACGACCAGAATGGACAAAGAGACGGTAGACGCTGACTTAGCCATGTCATTCGAGAAAATTTGGCAGCCAATTTCAGGGAACTGAGAAGAACATCGGTGGAAGTGCGAGAGTTGCCAGAAGGTAATCTGAGGGCCCTCGGAATTGTACATGAACCACCAGGCGTATCCTGCGACAGTGGCGAGACCAACGTAGATACCAATGACCATGTAGCGAAAGAAGAGCCATCCTCCAATGAGTCTCTCGTCACGCTTTCTTGGCTGTCTTCTCATCACATCATGATCAGGTGGGTTGAAGGAGAGTGCCGTAGCTGGTAGACCATCGGTAACAAGATTGACCCAGAGAAGCTGAACAGGGATGAGAGCTTCTGGCATTCCAACGGCGGCTGTCAAGAAGATAGAAACCACTTCTCCGATGTTGGAGGAGATGAGGTAACGAATAAACTGCTGTGTGTTATTGTAGATTGATCGACCTTCCTCGATAGCAACTTCAATCGTGGCAAAGTTGTTATCAGCAAGAACCATATCGGCAGCCAATTTCGACACATCAGTTCCGGATCCCATTGCAACACCAATATCGGCCTTTTTCAAAGCTGGGGCATCGTTGACACCATCACCAGTCATTGCGACAACTTCTCCAACAGATTGCAAGAGATCAACCAACTTCGACTTATGACTTGGCTCAACTCGGGAGAACAGTGAAGCGTTTTGCGCCGCTTTAAGTTGGTCGGCTTCGCTCAAATTGTCGAATTCCCGTCCAGTATAACTCTTTCCTTTCAGGTCTTCATACTCGCTAAAAACGCCGATTTGACGACAGATTGTCTCGGCGGTGTTTCTATTGTCACCAGTAATGACAATGACGCGGATACCTGCTTCCCTGCATTTTCTGATAGATCCAGCGACCTCTGGACGAGGAGGATCAAGCATACCGACGAGGCCAAGAAGGGTGAGCTTTTGCTCAAGTTGTGAGTATTCAGCTGTAGTCGTAGCTTTCTTCAAAAGTGGGTTGGACCCAACATCTTCAACGCTTGCCAAAGCAATCACACGGAGACCTCTGTTACCATAATCTACCACTTCCTTCAACAGAAGCTCAGAAAGACTTTTAGACATTGGTACTTTTTTGCCGTTAGCTCCTACCAAAGTGTGTGTGCAGCGATCAATGATTGATTCTGGTGCGCCCTTGACGAGCAGCTTCTGTTGTTTTTCACTCTCAACAAGAACAGACATGCTTTTGCGGTCTCGGGAGAATTCGTAAGTTGCAAGTCGGGGAGCTCTCCTTTCGTACCAGGCGCTGGATAAATGAAGACCGTCTTGTGCAGCAACGCTGGCTCTAACCTGATTTTCAGCCGAATCCTGGGTACCGACTTTCTCGACCAACGCACGGAGAGCACCTTCTGTAGGCTCACCGACGTTTGAGTACGTTCCTGATTTAGAATCTAAAGCCAATTGAGCATCGTTACAAAGCGCTGCAACTTCAGCCATTTGAAAGACTGTGTTTGATTTCTTGGCCACATCGGTGACTACTTTGCCGTGGGATGAAATGCTTCCAAGAGGAGCAAAAGTGGTACCCTCAACGTCGAGCTCTTCTAAATCGTTTCCAGCCTCATTAATATAGACAATTTTATTGACGCTCATCTGGTTGGTGGTCAAGGTACCGGTTTTGTCAGAGCAAATCACACTGCAGCTGCCAAGTGTTTCCACGGAAGGCAAGCTTCGTACAACAGCGTTCTTTGCAGCCATTTTTCGGGTACCGAGAGCAAGACATGTAGTAATAACGACAGCCAAACCTTCTGGGATAGCCGCGACACCAAGAGACACAGCAATCTTAAGGTAGTAGATAGCTCCTTTCGCCCAGCTTCCGTGACTTGGGTCATTGAAGTGAGGGATATTGATCAGCCAAACCACGATACAGATAACTGAAATGACCTTAGCCAAGGTATCTCCGAAATCATTCAATTTCTGCTTCAAAGGTGTTGGCTCCGAGATCTGAGCTGTAATGCTCTCGTGTATGTCGCCAATAGCCGTAGAAGATCCGGTGAGAACCACAACTGCTGTGGCATGTCCTGTGACAACCGTGGTACCAGAGAATAGTGTGTTGATCTGATCTTGCTTCACAGCTTTCAAATCCTTCACTGCGGCTGTGCTTTTCCCAACACTCTCACTCTCTCCTGTAAGAATAGCTTGATCAACCGCAAAGCTGTTGCTTTGAATTGCAATAACTCTGCAATCAGCAGGTATTCTATCTCCCACGGCAATCGAAATAATATCTCCTGGTACCAATTCTTCTGCTCTGATTCTTGTAACGTGTCCATCCCGAACGACCTTGGCTTCATTGGCTGAGTATTCTTGTAGTGCCGCAATAGCTTTTTCTGCGCTGCTTTCTTGTGAAACACCGACAACGGCATTGAGGATAAGAATGGTGAGAATCTGCAAGCTGTTAGTTGGAATTCGACACGTCTACTGAAGGTGGACATACAACTGCAGGGTCTACAAAAGCAGTCCAACCGCCACCTTCTTCGAACAAGGCCAAAACGAATGAGACCGCTGCCGATCCCAAGAGGATTATAACAAGCTGATCTTTGAATTGCTCAAGAATGAGTTCCCACAAGGGAGTTGGGGGATCTTCTGCGATTGCTACGTTGCCGTTAGTTTCTTCCGAGGCTCGGCGGGGCGCAAATAAATTTACCATTTCGACCATGTTTGTCTCGAGCTGCTTGAACTTGTTCTGCTGTGAGTCCACGAGTCTCTGTAACAGAGAAAAAGTCCAAGACTTGGGAGGTAGTTTTTGTGAATGCGTTTTCCATCTTGGGTGGGGTGAAGTGTGGATGTAGCGATTCAGCCACTTTATTTCTTCTAGGTTTTCATGTAAGGCAAGACGGCGAGGGAAAATGTCGCAAAGTAATTCTTCTTATATGCAAAGAAGGGAAGAGACAGAATCTTTCAAGAGAAAATGGAAAAGCGGGATTTAAAAAGAGGAGGTTGCTTACTTTACTCGTAGTGGGAAGCTTCGTTCAATCTGTCCTTCTACTCGGGGCTGTTCCACAATTGATTCGCCGCCTCGTCTAGTTGTTCCAGCCTCCCTAGCGAAAGATCAGCGTGCATATGGGCTTGGACTTCAGAACTGAGCGGAATTCCATGATCTCTACAAGCAACTTCTGGCATTGCGGGTTTAAGGTTATCTTCGTGCACCGAAATCTTAAAGATGTCTTGACATGATTCTCTTCTATATTTTGCTGGTTCCAAAGAAGGACTGCAACAGAGCCTCGTCCATGACTCGGGCATGCATCCTTATTACGGAGGAAAAACTGTCGACTTGTGAATATTTATCTTTCCTAATGCATTCTGGGCTAGGGTTGGGTATTGGGGAATTAGGAGACTCCTAGATTCAAGCCAACCATCATCATCTTTGTGGGGGATTGGGACACTGTAATCGGTGAACATCGAAGGCGCATGCAAGGCTGAGGGATGGCTGAGGGCTGTGGGCGCAGGTGGTCGGAACCATTTCAGTTCTGATGGGAATGATTCAGTGCCTACTCCGTTGCCTACTCCGTTGCCTACTCCGTAGCCTACTCGTAGCTGACTTTTATTAATCTGCTCGGTGTCGAATTGAGGATCATTTCCTGCTGTTTCTGTTACACAAGAATCAAGTCCTAGATGTTGGCCAAACAAGTCTTAACACGATTCCATTGGCCAGTGGGATTTGTGCCAGCACATGCCACCAAAAGCCAAAGTCGATCCCTGAGAACTACAAGGCAGACCACTATAATTCTGATAAGGACGTCTGTTGCGTGATGGGGCCATCCACTGCGAGCCGTTCGCGGACACCCTGTTCGTTGAACTGGGAAGTGGGGACAGTCTGAGTCCCAGATTCCCAGCTGGAAAGGTCAACAAAGCTCCCCGTTTGGCCTCATTTAAATGTGATGATCATGCGTTGTCACACGTGATATAAACATTGGACAAAGCCTGAGCCTGACTCTGTTGAGAGGTCATCATTACGCATAGAAGAAGCATAATTGTGAATGACTAGAAGCGCGAACAAAATCTTCTCAACGTCTGTGCTTGTGCTTGGGTACGAATTCACCGTCACCGTCGTTAGCAGGAGAACTTTAATCGTCCTGTCTCCCAGAATTTAGTGCTTGCCCGATCTCGCCTAATCGTCGCTCCTCCAGGTCTTCCTCTACTCTCACCACGACCCACGAGACTCATAATAATTGATCTTTGTAAACAACAAACCTCATCAATCCGATCCTTTCTCCTCATCTACCATTTCCTACAGCACACACGATCTCTCACCAACATTAAGAATGACCACCGAAGTAAGTAAACTCTCCAGGTACTCCACGTCACTTGCCCTGCCTGTATTCTAACTTCCCCTCCTCCTCTGCCCGACCCTTATCGACCGCGTTTCTGAGATCATGTCTCATCTGCGACACCTTTAATATGAAGTTTGCTGACTCTTGTTCCACTCTGTAGCGTGAAAGGTACGCTTAGATCGATTTCCATGCTCAAGGCATCTATCCGATTCCATAGCTAACTTCCCTTCAGCAAGACCTTCCTCGCGAGGCTCTGCGAGCAGGCTGAGCGCTACGATGAGATGGTTACATACATGAAGGAGGTTGCCAAGGTACGCGATGCGCTTTCGAAACCTGGTTCTGTTGATCGTTGTCGTTGGGACTGATAACTGATAACGCGTGACTCAGTTGGGCGGAGAGCTTACTGTTGATGAACGAAATCTTCTATCTGTCGCCTACAAGAACGTTGTCGGCACCCGACGTGCTTCTTGGCGCATAATCTCGTCCATCGAGCAGAAGGAAGAGTCTAAGGGTACCGACAAGCATGTCTCGACCATCCGTGATTATCGTCAAAAGATTGAGACCGAACTCGAGAAGGTCTGCCAAGATGTCCTTGATGTCTTGGATGAATCCTTGATCCCAAAGGCCGAGTCAGGAGAGTCGAAGGTCTTCTACCACAAGATGTACGTCTTATCGGTGCTGGCGTGTTTGCGCCGCCCCCATAAAATTCGCGCAATTGCTGACGCAGTTCTAGGAAGGGAGATTACCACCGTTATTTGGCTGAGTTTGCTTCGGGCGAGAAGCGCAAGGTTGCCGCAACTGCTGCTCACGAGGCTTATAAGGTTAGTGTCACATACTTCTTTGTCTATGGATGTCAACTAATTCTGATCATGTAGAATGCTACCGACGTTGCACAAACTGAGCTCACCCCAACCCACCCTATCCGTCTTGGCTTGGCCCTCAACTTCTCTGTCTTCTACTATGAGATCTTGAACTCCCCCGATCGTGCCTGCCATCTGGCCAAGCAAGCTTTTGACGATGCTATTGCTGAGCTCGATTCATTGTCTGAAGAGTCTTACCGTGATAGCACACTCATCATGCAATTGCTCCGAGACAACCTCACTCTCTGGACTTCTTCGGATAGTGCGGATGCTGAGGCTGCTCCAGCTGCTGAGGCGCCGAAGGAAGGCGAGAAGGTTGCTGAGCCGGAGACGAAGACAGAGGAACCCAAGACCGAAGCTGCGCCTGCTACTGAATCTTAGATCTTCCTCTTTCGAATCTCCTCGTCTCATTTTCATGTGCTTCTTTAATCTTGCTGGAGTGGCTGGTTATACCCGGCTTTGCTGGTGGGGTGATTGCAGCATGGGTTCGGGGGATGGGAGTTGAATGAAAAACAGAACTAGGGCGACTCTGCGAATTCGTGCGATTTGCGAATACACCATCCTGCGACACCTGATGATCATGTTTTCCTTTCTGGTTGCGATGTTTCCTTGCGGTATTTTACGTCAGGGGCGTGTTTAGTGGATGGGGCTTTAAGCTTCTGAAGCGGGCGTCTTTGAACTTTGGAATGCATTTTCTCAGAGCCTCGACGGCACATAGCTTGTTAGGGAGACGATTTCGTCAAAGGGTTCTCTAAGACTCTCTATTTGCAATGTGTACAGATAGCGCTTTATGGTGGCATGCTTTCTCATTAGATATCCCCAGGATTTCTTACATCCCACTTGCGTTATTAGTGAAGTCTCGAAACCTTGTGCGCAACACTTAAGTACGTAACATGGTTGATGAATTCATTCCACAATACAACATCGCTCCTCCTGCATCGTGACTGTCCTGCCAAGCATTAATATTGTCAATGCATGTGATCTAGATGTAGAAACTTACTGGTGCGGTTCTTCAGCCGGCCTCTTCTTTGCGCTTTGGCCAAATTCCAGAGATGCTCTTCCTCGACTCTTTCTTGTGACGCCCTTCTTTCGCTCCTTGCAAAGACTTCTTGAAGGTAGGTAGGTACCAATGTTATTGACACGTGATATGGTCCTTCTCACCCATTGCCCACCTCCGTCTGCATCTCTCCCTCTTGCGTTTGCCCTTCCCCCTTTTCTTTAACCCCCTCCTTCCCCTCCTCCAGACTCTTCCTCTCCCCCACCTTCGTCTCCTCCGATTGCTTCCCCTCCTCCAAACTCCTGCCCTCTTCCTCCCTCTTCATCTCCGCCGCCTCCTTCTCCCTTTGAGCTTTAAGCAAAGCGTCCGCCCTCTCCAACCTCTCCCTCTTCCTCCTCTCAGCAGGCGTCTCACTTACCTCACTCCCAAACCACATACTACTCCCCGTCTCCTCCTGCCTCAGCGGCGCCCGACTCTGATCCTTACTCCCCTCAAACATGCGCGTTCGCATGAACTCCCCCATCCCCCCATTCCCGCCAGGGCCGTCCATACTCCCTTCCTCCTTAGCGCTCTTCACCTTAAAAAATTTCCTGAAAATACTAGTACGGCGTTTCTGGGTCTCCGTCTCGATCGGTGGCGGAGCGAATGAAACTGGGCCGGTTGGGGAGATGGGGGAATGTATAGAGGCTGCTACGGAGTGTGAGTGCATAGATCCATTCGGCGAATCACCATACACAGACTCCGAAACCTCTTCTCTCCAGATAGAGATCCGGGAAGGCCCGGTGTTTGGGGGCGGTTTGTGGTTTTTGGCTGCGCGGTCCACGTTCCGGGTTGAGAGCATAGGGCCTGGAGGGAGGGGAGTTGGTGTGCGAAGGGAGCGGTTGTGGGGGAAGGGGAGGGAGAAGGCGAAGGGTTGGGTTGGGGGTTGGGAAGGCATTTTTGGTGATAATGCAAGGGAGTTCTCTGGGTAGAGGGAGGGGGTTTTGGGAGGTGTGTTTGTATGATGGGGAGATTTTTGAAGTTAGGAGAACGTGAGCTGAAATACGTGGGGGAGGGTTGACCCGGGGTTTTGCCGGGCCGTTGGAGCCGCTAATCTGTTATTTTCCGTTCGATACGTGCAAGACTCAGTAAGGGTACCGTTCTTTGGAAGTAGATTTGACGTCGAAGATATCTTAGATTGATGTCACATCGGGTGAGGACAGAGTTGTGTTTTGCATTTGCAAGAATTAGTTGTTGCGGTTGATGTGATTCGATAGCTAAAATATCTCATTCGGGCCCCCACGCCTCCCCTTACTCAAGATTGATTAAGGCTAAGAAATCCAATAAATTGTATAACATTGATTCTAGCGAACCTATGCTCTTGAAGATCTTATTAAACTACATGTAACCAGCCAGAACCCGATGTTGAACGTGAACCGAATTTAGATTTCCGATAAGAGAACATGGCCACGGCAAAGTTGAGAAGCTACATCAAATCCACAGTAATCTGTATCGTTGGTTTGGCCCATCCCCATCGATCATCCGTAGGCCTGCTTCTTAAAAGTCAATCCAATAGAGCGCGCTTAGCTTTGATCGCATCCGTTAAATTATTGAGACTGAAACCGCTATCTTTCGCCCTCTGCGTGCAGCATCACAAAACAGCATAAACCCACCATTTATGATCCGATAGCAGCAGTAGCAACTTCAAGGGTGAATTCTAAGCCTGAGTGTAAAACTCGGCCTAGGCAATTGATGATGGGTTTCCTCCTTGGCCGCCACTTCGGCGGCCGAGCCCGGTGTGGTAGGTAAGGTCGAGCCTTGATGATCAAGCAAGCTGAATCACACCACGATCATTTAGATCTAGTCGTCGAAAGATTTGCCAACGACATCCAATGGCTCCTAGTCATTAGGGCATGCCCGTCGATCCAGTCTAGATGCTATAATAACTTGTACTTTTGAAGAAGAAAATCGACACCTTGAGTATATAAATCACACTCCTATTCTGCTCATACTTACAGAACTTAGGATCGCATTTCTGTACCATGAGAGTGGCAAGACTGCAATTTTTTCCTTGTTTGTGGTCCAGACTATATGGCAAGGAGGACCGAATCCTGTAGCATTCGCAGCAAAATCTTATAGCAAGTCTAAGTAGAGAGTAGAGCTTATTTCTGAGTAGGGTACGGTTATTCTTGTGAGGCCTTAATACCTACAGCTAGGGGAGTCCCGAATATGAAAGAGCAAAGCTCGTAGCACTCGCTACTAGTAGAGTTGCGGCACTCCAGTGTGAGAGAGGCAAAACAAGATCGACTAAGGATAGTGTGTGGCTTCAGAAATGGTCATGTTGAGATCAAGCTCCGTAGAGCATTCATTCTCTTCCTATATTGTGATACTTTGTATCGTTCATCATAAGCCTATGAAGAAGGGATCGAAGCTCAGAAATTTCAACTCTTTAAATGCTAGGAAGGTGTTAGCGGCCGCTTACGAAATCGCGCTGACAGGAACTTCAGCCTCATCTGCGAGATCAGTCTGCTCTCCTACCCCTTGCGACCAGATCAATATTCACTCCCAGCCACTTCAAAGCGAAGATCGCCAAAGTCGAGTCTGAATTGTTGACTTCATAATACCTATTCTCGATCGCGTTGAAGCAGCAAAGCACGCATCCGTCGTTACCGCAAACCTACGCGATCATGAGCGACTTCAATTACGGAGGAACGGACGAAGAGTCTGCTGAGATTAAAAAGCTCAATGATATCGTTGTAAGTCATGAACACAGACTGATCTTTCGCTCCATCATTCCGAAGCTAACATTCTGTGCGCATAGCTTGAAGATACCGATAACTTCGAGAATTGGGAGAAGCTTGTCCGCGCCGCAGAGACTCTTGAAGGTGGCCTGAATCGCAACTCCAGCCCACAAGCAATCGCCACAACTCGAGACGCATACGATCGATTCCTTGCAAAATTCCCATTACTATTTGGATATTGGAAGAAATATGCCGATTTGGAATTCTCAATCGCTGGTACCGAGGCAGCTGAGATGGTATGTTCCAAGGCGAAGAATTGAGAACAGGCTGACATGGTCAGGTATTTGAACGCGGTGTTGCCAGTATCACTACCTCCGTCGACTTGTGGACAGACTATTGCTCTTTCAAGGTGGAAACGAGCCATGATCCCGACGTGATCAGAGAGTAAGTATACTGGATGCTTTCCTTCCCATAACACAGGCATCTTCAGCGGATGCAATCATAATAGCCGTACATGCTGCATTGGAGAATCACTGGCTCGAGACGGTGAGAACTGCCAACAAAGTCGCTCTCTGTTTAATATCTTCTCACCCACATGATCAGGATCTCTCCTTTTTGCTATATACGTTCGCTTTTACATCGTCTCACTCTGCACACATGTTCGGAATGGATGGAATTTGAGGATCATTAGTTCAAGCACACTGCCCTTCCCGTATTTGCACTCCTTGCCAGCTTAATACCCCTTCTCCTGTTTCAAAACATAACTAACAATCTATACTAGGCTGTTTGAGCGTGGTGCCGCTTGTGTTGGGCTAGATTTTCTTGCTCATCCTTTCTGGGATAAGTATTTGGAGTTTGAAGACCGTCTAGAGGCTCAAGACAAAATCTTTGCTATCTTGGATCGAGTCGTCAAGATTCCCATGCATCAATATGCCCGATACTTTGAGCGGTTCCGCCAACTTGCACACTCTCGCCCACTCGAGGAGCTCCTCCCTGCGGAGACTCTAGCTCAATTCCGAGCCGAAGTCGAAGCCGATAACATGACTTTTCAAACAGGCCCAAAGGGTGAGCTAGAGATCCAGCGCGAAGTCCGGACTAAAATCGACAATTTCCATCTTGAAATTTTCACACGGACTCAGACCGAGACTACGAAGCGTTGGACCTATGAGTCTGAGATCAAGCGCCCATACTTTCACGTCACAGAACTTGATCCAGCGCAGCTTGCCAACTGGAGGAAGTACCTTGACTTCGAAGAAGCTGAGGGTGACTATGTCAGAGCAGTCTTTCTATACGAGAGATGTTTGGTCACTTGCGCATTCTACGATGAATTCTGGTTCCGCTTTGCTCGATGGATGTCTGCTCGGGAGGGCAAGCAAGAAGAGGTTCGAAATATCTATCAGCGTGCAAGCACACTTTACGTCCCTATTAGCAGACCTGGGGTCCGATTGCAATATGCATACTTTGAGGAGATGTCAGATCGCGTTGATATTTCACGAGATATCCACCAAGCTATCCTAGATCGCATGCCAGGTCACGTTGAGACAGTTGTTTCATGGGCAAATCTGGAGCGCCGCCAAGTTGGTCTCGAAGCTGCTATCGAGGTATATAAAACCCAAATAGGCGACCCTGCAGTGGATGTTTTTGCCAAGGCTGCATTTGTTGTTGAATGGGCAGTTCTGTTATGGAAAGTGCAAGGATCTGTTGACGAAGCTCGACAAGTCTTCCAGAAGAATTTGCAATGGTATCTGCAGAGCCGTCACTTCTGGGCCAAGTACCTTGAGTTTGAGCTGGCGCAGCCAACAAGCATCGATAAAGAGGGAGAGCATCATGCAAGGGTCAAGCAAATCTGGAGTCAGATGATCGAAAAGAGTCGCCTGGCTTTGTCTACGAAGAAGGACCTCAGCAATTACTACCTGACCTATCTTCAGGAAAGAGGTACAAAGGAGGCTATGAAGGAGTTCTTGCAGATTGATCGTGAGCTTAATGGGTAAGTCCAATTGAACTCAATTATGGATTGAGCTAATTTAGATTTAGGCCCGTCTCGGTACAGTCGGCGAGTGTCAAAGAGCCAGCTGGCAAGGGAGTAGAGAATGGTCACTCACCGGGCGAGATTGATGAAGCAACGCTTCGAAGAGGAGAAGTCCAATACAGCACCTACTTCACGCAGCACGGCGACTTACCGATCAACGCACAAGGTCTCGCCACATTTCACTAATTCTTGATCGCGGTGGTCATTCACTTGCTGAAATCGTTAGCTTTTCGTATTTTAGAGGAGTGCTACAGAAAGGATAGGTAGCATGGCGTGTATCATAGGCTTTCTCCTGGTTGCCATTTTGCGACCGTTGTTGTATTCTAGCATGCTCTCTTGGCTTTTCATGGCGGAGGAGGGTTGGCAAATTCCCTTTGAGTGCCACATTATCCTAGGGTTTTACAATAGACAAATATTTGTATGATGGTGTTTTCTTGTAGTATGACCCAAAAATTGTGATAAATGTGTTAATCTTTACGTCTGCGAGTGCACAGCCATATCTTCTCACGCTTTACTGCTGTTTGCTCAATTATATACTTCTCCGAGACGTCCTCTACTGCAGCCCAAAAATAGACCCAGATTTTGTCGCATCCATCGAGATGCATTGGCGCCAATTAAGTTAACTAACACCTGGGTAAGAAAAATGGTAGAGATTCAGATGACATGTTGTTAGTGGCTCTCTTGTGTTTATTATTCTCACGAACGCATATTGGGGAAGTGTATCCAGTAAAACAAGCTCAAGATGGCGGGGGCGACAACTATGAAACGAGAGGAGGCTGAGGAATGAAAAGGGGTTATGAGCTGAATTTCACATCAAGATGTTGAAATGTTGGAGCCAGCAAATCACCATGTTAAAGCTCACGACTTCCATGAAATGCTTCTTTTTAAATCATATTTCATTAATTTGCATAGAGGTGATCATATCATTGCTCTTCTGAATTAGACTCTGCTCGGGATTCATGCTTTTTATCAGATAAATTCTGAATTTCCCACTTCGCAGTCTCGCCTAAGTCCCTCCCCCTTTTTATCACATGACTTCGCAGCCTTCAGATCAGAAATAAATAAAAGCAAAATTTAAAATGAAGATAAAACGCAGGATTACTGTCCTATTAGAATACCTGTCCTCTTCGGAGACATAGCATAAATATAGGGTAGCGTGGAAGAGAACAATGGTGATATCACAAATCCGAAGTCTAATATGAAAAACCCTTTAAGGCCCTCGAGGACCTTCAAGGAACCCCAGTCGTGTAAAGGTTTGTCTTGACGTAAAGCGGAGTAGAGGCGGCATGACTACTGATCATCGCCTAGGGTTAGGAGCTTACTGTTAAGTCACTAACAGATCCGGAGGCTGAGGGCTTCCTAACCGAGCCACTGGAGCTTGGCTGTTGAGACGAAATGGCCCATTAACAAATCATATACGCCAAATATGGGTTTTGGACGAAAATGTAAGCGGGACTGGGAAAGAAGCTTTTTTCTTGGGGTTTTATATCGGAGATGGACCGCGCGAAGTTATGCTCTAGTTTTACGTAGCGCTTATATTGATGCCTATATTCCAGGTCAGTAAATACACAAAGGACTGGGAATTACTGACATATCTATAATTTCGCCTTCGCTTTCGTGAACTCAACTTTATTTGTGCAAGTCCTGACACCCTCAAGTCCGACCTCCACAACATCTCCATCTTTCAGCCATAACTGTGGCTTCCTACCCATACCCACACCTTGCGGAGTTCCAGTAAAAATCAAATCTCCTGGCAGCAACGTTGTCCCTTGACTCAAGAAAGCAATCGTCTTTGCGACGCCGAAAATCATATCAGCTGTACTACTTTCCTGTACCGTCTTCCCATTGACTTTGGTCGAAATACTCAGGCTCTGAGGATTTTTGATTATTTTACTGCTCACAATCCCGGGGCCATATGGAGCCCAGCCATCGAATCCCTTGCCGAGTGCCCATTGGCCGCATCCTCGCTGAAGTTGCCATTCTCGGTGGGAGACGTCGTTACCAATAGCGTATCCGAGGACATAGTCCAGAGCTTTGGATTCTGGGACGTCGGCGCATGTTTTCCCAATGATGGCTACGAGTTCACATTCGTAGTCGAGACCAGTACCTTCTTGTGCTAAGGGGTGCACAGGGATTGGGTCGGTAGGCCCAGTGAGGGAGGTTATCGGCTTATACTGAGAACATATCAGTACCTGCAATATGTTGGGGTGACAGCTCAGCCTACAAATAGAACAGGGTATTTTGGGAGAGGCATATTTGACTTGGAGAATAAGTATGACTCTTTCTATCATATCTCCAGATCTCACCTCTTTGGCGTGTTTCTCGTAATTGAGACCAAGACATCTCACAGTCTTGACATCCTCTGAAGCTAGAGGTGCAAGTAGAAGTCTGATATCCGCTACTTAATCTGTGACATGATGTTTCCCGAAGATTTGACCTTGGATGATCTTGGCCTGTTTGGCTTTTGCAATGTCTGTTATTCCGTGGGGAAGAATTGCATCTCCGTAGTACGTTCTACCGTCTTTGGCTAGGAATCTGACGAGACGCTGTGAAAAGGAGGGTCAGTGAGGAGTATCAAAGGAGACGTTGCTTTACTTACCGAAAAATTGGCCATTTTGAGGGATATTTCTCCAAAAATCACCTCAATTCTTAACATATATCAGGGAAAAAAATTAAAATTTATACATCTTCAATAATATATTTATTTGATACTGAAGGTCCAGAATTGCCGTCATGGAAAGCCGCTAAGAACCCCCACATTTGGAGCTCTGATCCCTGTTGATTCTCGGAATGATTCCCGCGCTTGAATCCACCAATATGAGAGCTTAGACACAAGCATCATCACTTTTGTAAGGACGACATTGAACGACAACTTTGGCAATGCGATTATCCGGACTCCAAAGGGAGGTTCTCGCCTTGTATCGAAAGTGCCTGAGAGAGAGCAGGAAGAAGCCTGAAGTCTGTATCCACCAATTGGCCTTTCCACCTTCACTCTCTAATTTTCTCCAGAATGTCAGAAATCACTTCGAGTCCTTCGCGAGGTCTGTCCCTCCTCACAGCCGTGATACCAGTATCACAGCTCCATGAATTGCAAGCTGATTCAATTGATGAGTAGAAGAGAATTCGATAGGAGCATTGGCCTGGACAAGAAAGATTTCAGTGCCATTGAATACCTGCTGAGAAAAGGTCGGAGGCAGCTTGAGATATATGCCTCTCCAGGAATCAAGGATATCAAATGAGACAAGATCGCTATGATGGCTGAAATCCATATTAGGACATGGCCTGCTGAGGAAGGCACGATCGAATGGCGAACCCTCGGACAGATGCACCTCAAAGTCTTCGATCCTCCCGCATTCTCCTATTTCTCTACGACATGCATTCTTATCGACTCTATTCATAATACATAATGCACCATCTTAATATCCATTGGAAGGGTCGTCCACATCATCGTCTTCCACGAATCCGTGTTGCGTCGGTCTCTTCGCATAGTCGTAGTTTTGTACACATCGCTGCTGAGAACGCCTTGAAAAGACCCCTCGGTTCACATCTACAGCGAGAAAGGAGAAAGCACATATTCAGGTTTGGTCGAAGAAGACGATCCCGAAGTTCTCGCAGTTCTTCGTCAGCAATCCAAGCTCGAAAACGTGCTTCTTTAAGGGCTCGACAGTATATACAGGCATTTGGATGGAGCACACCCCAGGCTGAGCTTGCTAGCAAGACGAGTAAGATTACTCTTGCACGACAACCCCCCAATCCGGCACCTGCCAGGGCAGAGGTTAATTCGATATTGAAATCGAGTCCTCAGAATACCGAGACGACCACAGTCATTGACTCTAATGACGGAGCTGCATCATCACTCATTAGGAGAATAAAAGCTCACCAGCCGGAAAACCGTTATTCGTTGATGCAAGTCGCTGAAGATCCTGATCGCTGGACTTCTGACAGACTTTTAAGCAGAAAGGGGTCGTCTATTGCGTCAAATCATTCCCGGCCGTCGAGACGCCTTGGCGGAGAATATGCTCATGTAGCCTCTTTTAGACCGGTCAGTAGAAGAAGTGCATATTTCAGTCCTGACGACGTTGGGAGAAGGCGAACTTATGATCCCAGGATTGATCCCGCGAATCGAATCAAAGACGAGCGTCGAACCAAGTCAACTCCGGCGCATAGAACGCAATTCATACCTACTAGAAAACGAAGAGGCACATTAGACCCTACAGAAAAGGTAGCCAAATTGAGGAGCCCCGCGTTCCGCAAAGCTGTGAAATCTTTCACTTTACCTTCTAAGGAAGCCACCGCATCCGCTGCATCGATTAAATCTGTTATACAAACAATCCTGTCAGACGCGCCGTCTAGGACCCGTAGTCAGAGAAGGGCATTGAATCACTTCACTAAGGAACTTGAATTATACCTTCAAGCTGCCAAATCCTTACCAAAGAAATCACTTATTCCTTCGCCATCTGCAACAACTATTTCTGCCCACACTGTTGAGGAACTCAGACCGTATCGATCCCAATTTGAGGCTGCTGGACTAGCAGTAACATCATCAGAACAACAGAATTCATTTGCAATAGGAAAATTGAAGAAATCATCAATTGCTCCATCAGCACCACCTAAAGAAAACATGTGGACCTCTGGAAAGTCTAAGGCTGGTCCAGCAAATCCTTCCTTCTCCAGTGGCACCACCGTTATGGGGTGGACACCCCCACACGAGGCTCCTCGCAAACCCAGATCACAAAGGACGTCCTACACGCTTTCTTCCGATCACACAGTAATGGCGTTCACTCCGCCCCATGAGGCTACTACCGCTCAGCCAAAGCCAGCACCTCCTGAACCAAACCGTGCTCCTCCAGCTCCTAGAGTCCCTGCAAAGAAGTCTCTCCCATGGCTTAGGCAAGCTGGGTCATCGCCAGAGGGACCTCCGTCTCCTACTACAAAAAGAGAACCACAAACATATGTTCCTCCTGCGAGAACGGAGGATAGGCGAGTCTCAGAAGGATCCATTATTCCTTCTCTGGCCATGGACCTTCCTGCTACACCAAAAGAGTACGAGCAAGGTGAGAACACTTTTCTAGGCTTTGCAAACTTGGCTGACCTTTGAAGCTCCAGAAGCTAGGGCCCGACCTTCTGAAGTCAGATGGAACGACTTGAAATATAGTGCAGAGAACCTGGTCAATCAAATAGCGACAACCTCGAAGGGTTATGCAGATGCGTCAACACAAGCTAAGGACTTGTTTGTCAAAAACACTTCAACCAACCGCGAGATTATGTATGTGGATGCCATAGCACAAACCATTAGTGAGAGCGATCAGTTGAATGGGCCTGTAGCCGTTCAGGAGAGCCCAATAGTTCAAAATCGTGCCCAGATGACTACTGGTAGAAGCAAGACGTTTCCACTGAATCCTCAAAAGTGTGAAGGCGACTGTAGAGAGACTTTGCGGGAAGTGGGCACCAAGGTTCCGCGAAGTTCGATACGTCCAAAGCCGTACGTAGACCAAGCAACTCAGACTACTATCGTCCAAGAGAACCCGATGTCTGCTGAGGTGATTACTCCTTACGAAAAGCGGCCTCCATTTAAGTCTACTATTCTCCATGGCGAACGAACTTGGACTTTACCTTCACAGCCGGCTACAATGAGCCACCCAATTCCTTACCGACCATTCAAGGCGACAATGGCTCTTCGCAGTCCTCAGAAGAGAGCTGATGATGTAGAGACTCGCAAAATGTCTCGAGAGCCACTCGAAGACCGAACGATCCCATCTCCCACACGTCCGGCTCCGTCGCCACCCATTCTACCTGAATTGACCTTCTCCCCGTGGACATTTACGCCAGTGCCGGAACTGCAAGGGTCTCCCTCTTGTGAAGAAGAAGCTTTAAATATACCATCTGCTCCTGATCCAGCTACATCTCTATCTCGTTACCTTGATGCTGAAGTCCGACCTTCGGTCCTGGCGCGAGACTTGCCTTCAAGGGCAGAGCCACCACCTCCTCAATTTCGAGATGAGCGTGAATCTCCTCGAAGGCGGGCATTAAACTATAGTTGTACTGCTCGGTCGTCGCTTGAGTGTGCACAGTGCGAGCTTCCCAAGGACGTTATTCCAACTACCTTGCCGGAATGCGCACCTCCACGAGCAATCGCCGACCCTGAAAAGAAGCCCCTGATGCAAAGGTTGAGGATGCAACCTGACGCCGCGTCTCATACTCCGGTGAAACATACTCATGTCAAGCACTCGGCTCCTCTTCCTCCACTTCCTCTGATGCTGGACGCAGTCCTGCCTGCATCTGAAACTGTGTCAACTTCTTGCTCCGTAGATCCTGGATACACCGCCAAGATTAGCGACAGAGCAGTATTTCGAGGTCTGCATGTCGCTACGGCAGCAGCATGCGATGAAGATGTGGACAAGTGGATCGAAGAAATCACAGGCACTGGGGTGCGGCGCTTCTTAGCTGATCTAAATGCATTCGAAGGGCTAGGATTTAATACCCTCGCTGCTGTAGCAAGAAGAGCAGCAAAGCAGAGGAGAGATCAGGTGAAAGCTTGGGAAAGAATCAGAGAGCAGAGGTTGAAGGAGCTTGGTTTAGGAGAGGAGAGGAATGTGTTGTTTGATAGTGTGAAAGGAACTTGTATGGACAGAAAGGCTGGATTGGTACCAAGCGATGAGAGTGTTAGGTTGAAAGATCAAGAGAGATTGGATTCTAAAGGTGAGCCGGCGAGAGATCACGCTGCGGGGTGTTAAAATGGCAACCAGGCAGATGATTATGCTGTCTCTTGTTTCTGATAAGAATACATCGATACAATCTCTACAATCTGCCTTGTGTTCTCCCCAACTCGCCTCCCAATGATTCAACAAAACACATACAATTTGCCCCTTACTAATGTACATTAAATAAAGCAGTGGGCTCAACAAGTTCAAACAACACCACACCTTTTCCATTGAATTGAACCGTTCGTCTCGCCTCGCCTTTCCTCAATGGAGGCTGAGGCTCCCTTCTCCCCGCATCTGCATGCACAGCGGCTCCGCACATAAACCACGTGCCGGCTACTTACCTACTGCACCTTCCCGCTTACTCAATCTCTCGCTTGAACTTGCAAAATGGCGAGCATGAACATGTTGATCAGGGATGGGGGGGAGCTTCGGCCAGTTGCCTCGTAGGGAGAAGTGGATGAGCGGCAAGGAGAGGTGCATGTGCATAATTAAGATACTTGACAGGGTGAGAAACAGATTTAAGAAGTAGCTGGCTTTGCCATGTGATTACTGGTAAAGTATGGAGGTGGGGAGGACGGGGGCAATTTGCTTGGTTTTAGATTTGGGTCTGGTTTTTGGTGGGCTGTATGTAGATGGTGAGGGGTACTGTAGTGTGGAAGATAATGTACACGAAGTACGAACGAGGCAAGTTCCCTGAAATCAGGTAGATGAGAGAGAGAGCTATGATGTGGCTGCTGATCTCAGTCTCACGAACTGGGTAGCGAACGAGGTATGGATGCATCTACCTGCTTCGTTGCTCGTGGATGAAAGTAGGACATGGTTAAAGACCTGCCTTGAGCTTGGATTTTGATTTCGAAGGGTTGTAGTGGATGGTACAAGGGGTGAGTATGCCTCATGATGATTATGGTATCTGGGTCTTGGCAGCTAGCTCGCGGGTCTCGGTTTGGTAGTGTGCAGAGGTTGCCCAGCTTGGGTCTCCGGACAGGTACTCGGTGTGCCCGATGAGACGTTTGATGTGGTCGCAGATGTGGTTGCTGATGTGGTCACTGGTGCGGTCTGATTATGATATCGGTGTTGTAGGAGTCTCGTTCGTGTGGATGAGCAATGCTCTGTGATTCGTTCCCCTCCTGGAATAGGAGGAGGCATTAAGGTCCGATACGAAGCGTAGCTGCTTGGCATGCTGGGTGGGGATTTGAAGTGTTGGAGTGTGATGCTGCACGTGAGTAGTAGATACTATTAGTTTGTGTGGATGAGCATAAGTGTTTGATTGGTAGGGCCATCCAGGCACCAGAGACTTGCTTTTATGGAACTGGCCATAAATGTGGCTGCTGATGAATGGTACCCTTATTACAGAAAATAAGGTTTGTGTGGATGAGGGAGACGACCTGGTTCGTCGGCTATCTCAAGACCTCATTAATCCAGCTCACCATGATGTGCTGTTTCCTTGTTTTGGCGGCTGAAGCTTGTTTGATATGGTTCTTAGGCAAACGAAATATACGTGTAGACAGATACAACAAGTTGGTTCGTGGAAAACCTTGATACAACCTTGATACGTAGCTACGAACGCCTCGCTTGGCACTGCCAGCTCAAACCTTTGGGATACCAAGATCCTGAACTCCGTTTGGCTGACTACCAAAATACATGTACGACATACTTGAGCCCGAGATGATGCATCAAAGCACCTCAGTCTTTTCGTTCGTCGACGCGACGGGAACACTGGTTCTTGACTATCGAATCGGCAGAGCCGGAGTCAGCTTCGAAGTTTGATAGGAGGCGTTTAAAAAATCCCGAACGGGAGAACTAGTAATAGTTTCAGTATCGGCGAATTTGTGATGGAGAATCGTGGCAGAATATTGGGGCTCTCGTGTCAGATGTACGGGATCACGAGAATGTTGGAGGGTGTTGAGCGTGTTGAGCGTGATGAGAGGTCGATGGGGGGGGAGGGGGGGGAGGTTTGCCGCTGGAGAAGGAAGGGTGGACTTCGGGACTGTGGTTGGTTGGAGCGAGAAAATGGGTTCACATAGAATTTCCGGAGCCTGATGCCGGTGACGACGACGCATTATAGTGATGACATGGTGAGGAATTAGGAATTAGGAATTAGGAATGAATTAGGAATGAATTAGGAATGAATTAGGAATGAATTAGGAATGGGGAGCGATCTTTTGTGTCACGAAATGTCATTGTCTCCGAGAGGGAGGGATAAGAGGCTCAAAATGAATGAAAGTGAGCGAGACGAGCTGAACGAATTGAATGGGAGGTGTGCCGGCCATTCTCTGATTGGGTCGAAGGAGAAGCGCTTGATGTGCGGCTTATTTTTTGGTGTGAAGGAATTGCGGAGGGTGATTGATGCTGTTTCACATGAGAAAAGATCACCCATATCGTACGATTCTTTCATAATCTCTGGAATGGAATGCGAGTTCCAGACTGTCTATGCAGAAGCGTTTACGAGCGAAGAGTATCATCAAGTCTTGGGGGCCTGTGAGTGCTTCGGTTTGAAGGCTCGCCGCTGCACGCCTTGTGATTGCAGGTCTACTAGTACTGTACTGGTGCTGTTGTTATCCTAGGTACTAGTACTCACACTTTGTTGTGCCTCCTCCCAGCTTGTTTGACCCATACGGAGAAAACCTGTCTGATCTTTGACGGCCTAAGTCAAGGCCACAGATCTGTCCTTCACCTGTGAGGCAAAATCTCAAAACTTATCTCCATCCCAGCCGGTGGCCATGTTTTTTCTCGTGAAGGATGCATCTCACAGAGCGAATGTTGTTTCAACGACACTCGCTTCTATCGGCGATGATTCAGGGGTTGATTCTGGCACCCAATAATCGCGAGTACCCAACCTAATAAAAATAAAAAAAACTCTCATGCTGTATGACTGAATTGTCACACCGCCTCTTCCGATAGCAGAATCTTGTAAGAAGAAAAGTGTGGCCCGCTGTCAACCAATACCTGGATTATGCTAAAGTTTGGTGTGGTTGCTCCTGGAGGCCCTCGATGGTGCATCGTGATAGAGGAGCGGGAAAAGGTGGGGTCAGCTGTGAAGGCCACCCAGTCGACCGTACCCCTGGGTTTACAGCGCTTTCGTAACCGGTCCCCTATAATAATAAGTTGCATTAGGATACTGACAGTGTGGCAGTCATGTCATCATCATGGCAAAAGATTTGCGGGAGAGCGGCTAGAAAGAGGGTGTCCCCTCTTGTTGTCGACGCCAGATACAAACCGGTGGCGCTGTGACCCTCAACTGAAGGATGGGAGAGAATGCGCTTCAACGAGATCCTTGGAATAGTGCTCCTCTCTAATGCGATAGTCGATAGAACCAGCGCCAGAGCGGCGTGGCAGAAGATGGGCAGAAGATGACTGCAGCCCGCACCCCCCGTCGTGGTTCGTTTGCCGCTTCCTAAGCGCCCGGGTGGATGTGCTTGTTTGACGGACTTCTTATTAAAGATACTTCTGAGAGGAAACTACTCCGGATCGTTGCAAAGGCACAGGAGCATCATCAAATGTAACCAGCGTTGCATGATTGATGCTTTCGTCGGCTTCTCGTTTTCCATCCAGGGGAGGTGGCCCCCCGAGCTTTGACATGTCCAGTGACCTCCCTCTCAAAAGGGCAGATATCTGAGACGGCTACCGAACATAACCAGTTTACTTTGCATATAAACAAGCACTTATCCGGGCATAGGAAACATGTTTCATGGTTTCAAGTTATTTCATTGCTCTCGTTCCCCCCCATTTCCCCCATGCTTTGGATGAAGCTTGTGCCGTAGATCGAGGGGTATGCTTGTTCTGAAAATAGGTAGTATTTGGAGATTGCCGCGTTCTGGAAAATCATAAAAATAAGAAGGATTTATTTAGAACGGGTGGGTAGCCTTGTGAACCCAGCTAGATTTTAGGGTTATTCATTATTCGTTGATATCGATAAAGGTTCGGAGATTTTGTAAATGAAGTTATATTAATAAGCCGTTTCTCATATAGAACTTTGGTGCGGGGATTTTCATGATCTCCCTCGTCTGCTCATTTCAAGGAATAGGGGTTCATTTTCCACTTCCTCTTGCGAAGGATGCCAGCTAAAAGAGAAATGCTGCATACATTTCCAGCACCACTGCAAATCAAGACTCGTCTGTGGTGAACGATTCTCATGTACCTGCAGCAAGCTTTGGCTGGCATCGGTCATCCGCCCCTCCTTCGCTTCTTTTAGGTATAGTTGCACCCGACTTTAACGTTTATTTAGGTACCTCACTACTGCAGAGAAGAGCCGAGATACACTGATAGCGTACCCTTGTAAGCCTATACTCGCCATTCGCAAGAGGGCTTGGGTCTAAAACTCCCCTGAATCCGAAATCAACAGTCCTGAATGCCGCCCATGATATTAATTATATCCAACGTGGCATGGACCGAACCAAACGGAAACAGGGCAATCCAACAGATGGAAAAGAAGAACGGGAATGAATGACTGTTTTATTGTTTGTGCGAGACCGAAATAGGGCCATCTCCAGCAATAATGTTGGAGAACGTGTTCTAAAAGACATGCATGCGTGCATCTTCAATCTTGATTGAGAGTCAGGGAGTGATGCATACTGCAATTGGATAGCCTTATTACTCAGTATCACCAGCGCCTTTCTTCGGCAGGCCAGCAGTAGTAGACCAGCAGCAGTACGGAATAGGCACAGCACTTCAGTAGCATCGCATCTGAAAATTATTACCGGGTTCATCATAATCCAGTAGCAAATCAAGTCTCCCTGTAAACCCGAAATCTGCACTCCTCCATCACATCAACAACGTCCTACCCCAAAAAAAACTTTCCCTTCAGTGCCTCTCTTGTTCTATATTCTTCACGTCCCCCCATGTTTGTTGTGGCTGACGTGAGGCCCTTTGTGTAATGATTCTTAATTCTTGGGACATTTCCATATTGCGGCACCAACATCGCACGCGCATCTTCAAGCATCCTGGCTCCTCGCTCCAATCGCAGCGCTCGCTCCGTGTTCGAGATCCTCGCCTGAACGACCTTCACAGAGAACGTGCGACGTCAATCAGGGTTAACCAGGTATTTCGAAACTGTTGACCCAGCACATATCACCAGGCGCCACAAGAACTTCTCACTGGTGAGCCTTTTCTTTGGCCTGGATTCCCTGGCGAGCCAATTGGTGGTTGCGCTCTCCATCCCCATCTGCATATCGAGCTCAGTCTCAGCCGGTGGGCGATGTCGCAGCATTCGCAACAGAGCGATGGACTCTTCGATACCCAGCTACAGTTCCTTCCCCAAGACAGCCCCGCAATAGGTCGTACTCAGAATCACTATTCTCCAAACAATTCGACGCCGGTCTCAGAATCTGGAAAGAGGTTTGCAAAGTCTATTTTCATCTTCGAACCTACGTAACGAGCCCTCACTTACAGATCTTTCCTTAGATCTCTACGGAAGGCTGCTCCTAGTCCTCTACAAACTAGCACATCTGCTACTTCTCCACCGACGAGCGTGACTCCGACAAGAACTACCTTTTCGAGAAGTGCTGTCGATCATACATCACCAACATCCCCAAGTTCACCTCGCAGTCCGCAGGAACAACCTCGCTCACCGAAAGAACGTTTGAACGATCTGTTGGCCTCCGAAAGGAGTTTCTACAGATCTGAAGGATCACCTGTTGATTCTGCACGAGTCGAGAATCCTAGGTATATACAGCGTGCTACGGATATCTTGTTCAAAAGTTAATGATAGAAATAGATATCCGCGGCCTCTACACGACACTAATGGTACCTCGAGGAGTGTCTCTGATCCTGTTCTAAATTCGAAGCCTACGGGCGGCTCTCCGACCAGCACGCGACCTCCTATGGCAGCTACGGCTCCTCAACACAGGGTCGATATGGGTCGAGCTCCTCCTAGAACCTCCTCGATCGATTCCGCAATCTCGACGCTATCAGGGATTTCCCATTCACACAAATCTTCTCAGGACTCGTCGAGCGGCACTCCCGATATTGCCAATCTCATACAGGCGGCAGGATCATCGGAGGCTGTTATACAATACCTCCTGAAAGAGAAACAATCCCAGGCAGCTCAAAATGCACAGTTATGGCGGCTAGTTGATAAACAGAGGGCCATGATTTTGGGGCTCAACAAGGATCTGGAGCGAGCATTAAAGGACAAAGAACGTTACAGGAAAAAATTAAAGGAGAGTCTCGCTCAATTATCAAATCCATCCCCGGTTGATTCGAACAAAGGAGCTCCATCAGAGGCGGGATCAATTTCTCCTGATCATGGTCCTACTGAAGGTCCAAAAGTTGAAGCTTTGATTTCCGCAGGTTTGCGTGGACCCGCGCAAGATCATCCACCTTCACCAATAGACGTTGCTTTGGCTCCATATCCGATCACTCCTCCCGCAGATAATGTCCAGGTCTCCAGTCTCACGAACATGGTTGAGGCGGAGCATAAGATGCCTTCACCGACAAAGCATGCATTCCAGCACTACAATCCAGATGCCCCAGCTGCAGGCTTCGAGTCAGGACAGCAGCAACGAAAGATGACAGAGATTGCACGCGAGATTCCGTATAATGCTTCAGTTCCGCCTTCAAGATCTTTACCCTCTGATCCTCCTAGAGGACCACCTCCCAAAGCTCCACCACCAAAAACACCAGCACAGACCATGGCTCCACCCTCATTATCTGTGATTGAAGCGTCCCCAAACCCCGACGAAAACCTACGAACCTTTCCGACACCTCCTCCAAGGAAAGCACCTCCGGCACCTCTCAACCTGGGAAAAAAGAATGATGCTAGTTCACATCTTCGGCAGGTATCCGGAGCCGGCGATGAGTCTGATTCCGATTACGATGATATATTAGAAGTAGACGAGATTCCGGCTTTCAC
>Ga0182030_10004230_pt1 | contig 30614 bp, 27 predicted proteins | sample 812S3MmetaG_FD_121299 | JGI IMG/M metagenome (GOLD analysis project Ga0182030, IMG submission 121299) | Permafrost microbial communities from Stordalen Mire, Sweden - 812S3M metaG (Illumina Assembly) | ecosystem: Environmental > Terrestrial > Soil > Wetlands > Permafrost | place: Sweden...
CATGCTCGAAGACATTGCGATTCTCACCGCGGGCCAGCTCATCTCCGAAGAGCTCGGCATCAAGCTCGAGAACGTGACCCTGGCCTTGCTCGGCCGCGCCAAGCGCGTCCGCATCGACAAGGAAGCCACAACAATTATCGACGGCGCGGGCGCCAAGGCCGACATTGAGGCCCGGATCGCGCAGATCAAGGCGCAAATCGCCGAGACGACCTCCGACTACGATCGCGAGAAGCTGCAGGAGCGTCTCGCCAAGCTCGCGGGCGGCGTCGCGGTGATCCGCGTCGGCGGGGCGACCGAAGTCGAGGTGAAGGAAAAGAAGGACCGCGTCGACGACGCGCTCAACGCCACCCGCGCAGCTGTCGAGGAAGGCGTATTGCCGGGCGGCGGCGTAGCGCTGCTCCGGGCCATCGCGTCGCTTGAAAACCTGAAGGTCGAGAACCCCGATCAGAAGACAGGCATCGACATCGTCCGCAAGGCCATTCAGACCCCTGCCCGGCAGATCGTCGATAATTCGGGCGCCGATGGCGCTGTGGTGGTTGGCAAGCTGATCGAGAATACGTCTTATGCCTTCGGCTATAACGCCCAGACGGGCGAATATGGCGATCTGGTCAAGCTCGGCATCATCGATCCGACCAAGGTCGTGCGCACCGCACTACAAGACGCCGCCTCGGTTGCCGGCCTTTTGATTACAACCGAAGCGATCATCACCGAACAGCCGAAGAAGGATGCTCCGGCCATGCCGGGCGGCGGCGGCATGGGCGGCATGGGCGGCATGGATTTCTAATCCACTCTCCGGCGAAGCGGATCCAACCGGTTCGCCGGAAATATCCGCCACGACAAAAGCTGAGGCGGCTTCGCCTCGATCTTTGCGCGCATCGATTGAAGGCTCCGGACCCACCGGAGCCTTTTTTATCGTGGAGAATTCTCAGCAAGAATAAAATAGTATAATAATATAAATAGCTGCTGGCTGATTTCCGTTGTTACGCGGAAGCTTTGTTACGCTGGTTTCCAATGACTCGCAAAATGCTCTAAGATCGCGCCCGACCGCGCGGCCAAGGGGGGAGAACCAAAGAGGTGAGTCGAGCGTCGGAGCCAGGATCAGATATAGCCAAAGAACGGAAAACTGCGACAAGGGCCGATCTTCTGGACGCGGTTTACGGTTCATGCCCAACGCTCTCGCGCGCGCAAGCGAGGGAGATCTTCGAAATGGCGCTCGAAGAAATTTCCAACGCCCTTGTCCGTGGGGAGAGCGTTAAACTGCGCTCTTTCGGCCTGTTTTCCGTTCGCGCCAAACGCGAGCGCGTCGGCCGCAATCCCCGCACCGGGGTCGAAGCGCCGATCAAACCCCGCCGCGTCCTCACCTTCAAGCCTTCGCCGGTCCTCTGCGCTTCGATCAATGGGGTCTCTGTCGCGCCAGAGCCTGAGGACGAGCGCGACGAGAGCAATTCCGGCCCAGGTTGACAAGCGCGCTCTGTCGGCGTCAATGCCGCGGGCTCGGGGCCGCGGCGCTTGCGTGTTCAACACCGCCGGTCTCAAAACGCGCCGAAACTTGATCTTCGAAAGCTGCGATCAACTCACGCTCAATTCAAACAAGAGCGCGATCTCTGAAACATTGCGGACGTCTCGACTAGATCGCGGGAAGCGATCACGGTCTAGAGCAATTGTAAGCGAAGCGGCTACGGCTTCGCCCAAAAGAAAATACGAAATAGCAAGAGGTTGGAAAAATCTTCTAATTCTACGAAATCGGCAATTGCTTTGACGCAAAATCCAAGCAAGCGACGTAGGATTTTCTCCTTAAGCAATTGATCGAGCATGATATTGCCGCGAAGCTGGTTTCCACTTTCGCGGGTCATGCTTTAGTGTCGGCCAAGAATCTCCACAAGACCATGTCACAGCGATTGGACGCATAGGCAAGCCATGAAGTTTCTCGCCGCCATCCTCGCCGTTTTTTCTCTCGCCGCCGCCGTCATCGGGCAGCAAAACGGCGACAACACCGTTCTGCTGCTCGCCGCGACGGGCTTCCTTTGCGCGTTCACGACCTACCGATCCCCCGCGATCTCGAGTTTCTTGCGGATCTTCGCGGCCATATTCGCAATCGAGACCGTCGTCTTCGGCGTCATCTTCCTGATCGCGCAGGTCGGACTATGGCCGGCCACGCTCGAGGATTATGAGTTTCCCGAAAGCCTGCCGCTCACAGTGGCGATATTCTCCATTCTCGTCTACGCGATTTCGTTCATTCCAGTGGTGCGGACGATGACCCGCATAGCCGACCGTTATTTCAACACGAGCGATCCGACCAGAGCCCGGATCTGGCCGCTCCCGTCCTTTGGCGCGCCGGAGCGGCGCGTTGCGACAGCCATGATCGTGCTGCTCGTCGTCATCAACCAGGCTCAGGTCGGCATCGAAGTGCGGCTCTCCTTTTTCTCCCGCGATTGGTTCAACGCGATTCAGAATAAGGATGAAGCGACGTTCTGGGCGCAGCTTCTCACCGTCTTCATTCCTTGGGCCTTCATCTTCATCGCGTCGGCGGTGGTCGAATTCGTCGTGCAATCGACCCTGATCATACGCTGGCGGCGCTGGCTCACGGAAAACTACATCGGCCGCTGGCTCGACCGACATACGCACTACCGCATGTCGCTGAGCGGCGGCCTCGCCGACAACCCGGATCAACGCATATCCGAGGACATCAGCCGCTTCATCGACGGCGGCCAGACCGGCTACGGCATCTATTCCTTTTCGATCCTTTTGATCTCGAATTTGAGCTCGCTCGTCTCCTTCTCGATCGTCCTTTGGGGCCTCTCCGCGAATTTCACTTTGCCCTATACGACAATCGCCGTGCCGGGCTTTCTCTTCTGGGTCGCCCTGATCTACGCCGGCGTCGGCACGATCATCACTCATCTCATCGGGCGCCCACTTGTTCACTTGTCCTTCGCCAGGCAGCGCTATGAAGCGGATTTCCGTTTTTCGCTTGCGAGATTGCGCGAATACGCCGAGCAGGTCGCGCTGCTGTCCGGCGAGCAAGCCGAAAAGACCTCGCTCAAGAACCGGTTCGCCGCGATCATCACCAATTATTTCCAGATCGTCTCCTGCCGGAAAAAACTGACCGGCTTCACGGCCTCCTATGGCCAGCTCAGCCCGATCATTCCCTATATTGTCGCGGCGCCCTTTTATTTCGCCGGCAAGATCCAACTCGGCGTCATGACCCAGACAGCGCGCGCGTTCGGCACAGTCGACAGCGCCTTGACTTTCTTCATCACCTACTATGTCTCGCTCGCCGATTTCAAAGCCGTGCTCGACCGCTTGATTTCCTTCGACGCCTCGATCGAGGGCGCACGAACCGCGGGCGGCCTGGCTCAGCCCGTTGGCCGCGCGCCGGGAGAGCTGAAGCAGGTGGACATCGATCAGCTGAGCCTGCGTCTCCCCGATGGGCGGGAGATCGTCAAAGCCGGCGATCTGCATCTCGCCGCCGCCGAGCCCGCTCTTTTCACCGGAGCTTCCGGCACGGGCAAATCCACTCTGTTCCGGGCGATCTCGGGCATTTGGCCTTTCGGCGACGGCTCGGTGACTTTCCCCGCCGACGCGCGCGTGATGCTTCTGCCGCAAAAGCCCTATCTTCCCATCGGCAGTCTGCGCGCCGCAGTGACCTATCCGGCGCAGCCCGATCGTTACGATGACGCGACGATTCGCGACGCGCTTGCGGCGGCGAAGCTGCCCGATCTGGTCGGACAACTCCATGTCGAGGACATCTGGTCGCAACGCCTCTCCGGCGGCGAGCAGCAGCGGCTCGCAATCGCCCGCGCGCTTCTCGCCAAGCCCGATTGGCTCTTCCTCGACGAAGCGACGGCGGCCATGGACGAAGACATGGAAGCTCTCGTCTATGAGACTCTGTTCAAGAGACTCCCGGCGACGACCATCGTGTCGATCGGGCATCGGTCGAGCCTCATTCCCTTCCACAAGCGCCGCTTCGAAATGCGGCCGCTCGAGGCGGAGATATTCACGCCGGTCGAGCTCGGCGCCAAGGCGGCGGCGGAATAGATCCCGTTAGGACGCTTCCCGTTCGGATGGAGCTATCCGATCGAAAGGGAATCGCTCAAATTCAAAGAGTTGGCGCATGTTCTAATCGAAAAAGTCTGCAACTTTTCCGGAACATGCCCTAGCCGCCTTTTCCCCAAGACAGCTTGACCTTGAATTCGGCCTTGGAGTCGCCGGGCGCAATCCACAGGTTGCAGTCGCTCCCAAGAGAGGCGCCGAATTCAATCTCGATCTTCTCGGGCCTCTTCGCCATGGCCGCGACCGACTCGTCAAGGGTTTTGACGAGTTCGGCAAGCGACCCGATGGCGGAGAGAAAGTCTTCCTTCGTCCCCTTCGCGATGTCGTCGGTGACCCAGATTTCCGACAGCTCTCCGTCGGGGCCGCGGCCGCCGAAGAACAGCCTTTTGTCGTCCGAGAGTTCGACTACCATGAGCGCGGTCATTGTGACTCCTTGGCTTATCCGATGATTGAGATCGCGTTATTGCCTCTCACCCCGCGCAGCGCGGCGCCTCATGAAGATCAGCTCGCGCGTTTGCGCCGCGCGTCCGCGTGCCTGGAAGGTTGCCTGCGCATCTACTTGGGCAGGCGCGCGACAAGCTTTTCGTAAAGCGGGTTGGCCGCCGAAAAAACATAGTCGAGCGCCGCCACCGTGACATGATCGCCGCCTCGCGCGATCAGCCAATCGGCAAGCGCCGCGACCCTGTCCTTCGGACAGTTCAAGGTCAGCCACCCGTCGCTTGCATGATGGCGCAAACGCGCGGAGAAAAGCGCTTCCGCTTCGGCGCGCGAATGATCGCTGAGGTTCGCGAGAACGGTCGAGACCTCGCGCGTGGCGCGGGCCTCTTCCTCGGCCGCGATCCGCGAAAGAATGACGCGCGCGTTTTCCCGCGCAAGAGGAGTCCAATCGGCGTTGAGCGACGCGACGAGATTGGCCTGCGAGCGCAGGATCACGCCGTCGTCAAGCGTCTTCAGCGCATTGGCGAGCAGCGTCGCGCCCGTCGTTGTGATATCGACGATGAGCTCAGCTTGGCCTGCCGCGGGAGCGCCTTCGGTCGCGCCCGAACTCTCGACGATGCGGTAATCGGTGACATGCCGCTCGGCGAAGAAGCGCCTTGTCAGATTGACGTATTTGGTCGCGACGCGCATGCGCTCGCCCCGCCGCGCCCGGAACGCCGCGGCGACATCTTCGAGATCGGCCATGGTCTTAACGTCGATCCAGGCGCGGGGCACGGCCACGACGACATTGGCGCCGCCGAAGCCAAGCGGCGTCAAGAGCGCCAGTTTTGCATCAGCGTCGGGAATTGTTTCGCGGATGAGATCCTCGCCGGTGACGCCCATATGGGCGTTTCCGGCGGCGAGCTGCGCGACAATGTCGGAGGCCGAAAGATAAGCGATCTCGACGTTTTTCACGCCCGCCAGCGCGCCGCGATATTCGCGCGTGCCGCGGCTTTGCACGAGGTCGAGACCGGCTCTCGCAAAGAAGGCGGTCGCATTCTCCTGCAGCCGCCCTTTCGAGGGCACCGCGAGCACGAGAGACCCCTCGCCGTCGTTGGTCGCGCTCATCGGGCCTCTCCAGCAAAACTGCGTCGCAACCGGTCGATGAAGATTGCGGCGCCGACGGCCGGAATGGGGCTCGGCGCGCCGAGCGTTTGCAAAAGCTGGTCATAGCGCCCGCCGCCCGCGACAGGCTTTTCATCCTCGCCCGACCGGTCGCGCGCCTCGAACACGAAGCCGGTGTAATAGTCGAGATTGCGGGTGAAGCTCGCGGCGAAGATAAGTTCGCCGACGTCGAGCCCGAGCGCAGCGATGAAGCCTAGACGCGTGTCGAAACTGTCGAGAATTGCATTCAGGTCCAATCCAGCCTCCGCCGCAAGCCGGCGCAATTGCGCAGAAGCTTGATCCGGATCGCCCCCGATGCTCAGAAACCGCTCGATGATCGCGCGCTTCTCGGCCGAAAATCCCGCGCCCGTCTTGAGAGCCGATTGTTCGAGAAAGCGCTCGGCGATCTCGGCCGGCGTTCTGCCGCCGACCGACGTTATGCCCGCGATCGAGAGAAGATCCTCGACGAAGGCGCGCGCGCCGTGCTTGTCGGCCCCTTCGAGGAGGCCGAGGACGCCGCTGTGATCGCCGCTTGGGCCATTCACGCTTGCGTTCAGGATCGCCTCGATCGATTTGCCTTGCGTATGGCCGCGCGCGATGCGGCGGCGCCATTGCGGCGAAAGGTCGAGCGCTTCGAGAAGCCGCGAAAAAAGCCCGGCGTCGCCGATCCGCACGATGAGATCGGGCCCTTGGAGATCGGAGCCTCGCCCAGCCCGCGCGGCCTCGAGCGCAAGGGTCAGGATTTCCGCATCCGCCGCCTCGCGGTCGGCGCGTCCGAAACTCTCGATCCCGGCCTGCGCAAACTCGCTTTTATGCTCGGAGGAAAACCGAAACACCGGCCCGCAATAGGAATAAGCGGCGCTCTCCCCGGCCGTGCGCGAGGCGAGATAATGCCGCGAGACGGGAATCGTATATTCGGGACGCAGGCAATATTCCGCCCCCGAAACATCGCTTGTGAGATAAAGCTGGCTGCGCAGATCCTCGCCCGAATCGAAGAAAATCGACGCCGGCTGCAGGATCGGCGGCTCGCATCGCGCATAGCCCGCGGCGATCAGATGCGCCGCCACCGCTTCCGCGTAGTCATCGATCAAGGACAAAGGCCGCCGCTCGCGCAAATTTCTCCGATGCGCGTCTGTTTAGCAAGCCGCGGCGCGCCCCGCGAGAGGTTTCGACGGACAAAGTGAACGATGCGAGCGCCCTTGGCGCGAGCGGCTGGCGAAGATGAAAAGCCGCAATGGGTCGGTCCCTTCCTAAGATTTCGTCAGAGCAGGGGACGCCGCGATTTAAGGCGCCGTCGCAGCCGACCGTCATGACAATGTAATAGCACAACCTTAACAGGCGACCGTACCGCACAGCAAAGCTTGGGTAGGCGGCCGTCGGGATTTTGCCGAGATCGCGCGCGAGCGCGAGCGCGCCCGATCTTCAGCCTCGCAATTTGGCGGCTATGGGAGGATCTTCATTCATGACGCTATGGACTTCAAAAACGCTCTCAGTCAGGGCCAGCCTACGCCCTGTTCTCGCATGCGCCGTATCAAGTGGGATGGCGCTGGCCGCCAGCCTAGGCGCGGGCGCCAGCCAGGCTGACGAATCTTTCTTTTCGTTCATTCCCGGCGGCCTGATCGTGAGCAGCAGCACTTACACGGGGACCGCCGCCACGGTGGCGATCGGCCAGACATTGCCAGGCGGCGGCGGCGCAATTGCGAATGGGACCTATCCCAACGTCTTCGAGAACAATACGGTGGACGGAAGTTTCGGCGTCACTTCGCCGATCATTCTCAGGCAATATTCCCTTTCCCGCGATAACCGCTCGGCGTTTCTGGTCAATACCTTGAACGTGACCGAACGGACCGGCATCTCCACCAGCTTCAGCTCCAAATCAGAATTGGCGCTCAACCTGTCGACGAGCGGAAGCGCAGTGACCTTCATGGGTTACAATGCGCCGATCAACACGCTCGACGTGTCGAACTCCAATACTCCCTCGCATGTGGATCCGACCAATCCCGTCGCTTTGACCTATCAGCGGGCGATTATCCAGCTCAATGGCTTTCGCTCAGCTCTTGTGACCCCGGTCAACGCATATAGCGGCAACAATGGCCGCGCCGCGATCTTGAACGATCTTTACGGCCCGAACCTCTACTACACGGTGGGAAACGCCGGCAACGGCTCCGGCACGCAGCCGACGATCATCGTGAACAACACGGGCGTGCAGATCGCCAAGCCGAAAACCCCGGACACGACCGTCGTCGGCGCGCCTCAAGGCACGCAGGGCGCGGCTACCGGATTCCAGTACGGCTATTCGGTCACGCAAAACGGCTACGTCGCTGACAAGTCCGGCAAGGACGACAATTTCCGCGGCGAGAAGATCTTCCACAATACGCTTTATGTCACCAAAGGCAGCGGCAGCAATGGCGTTGACACGGTCTATCAAGTTGGCGCGCCCGGCGTGCTGCCGACGGAGCTGACGGCCGCCTCCACGCAGTTCGCGATCCTGCCGGGCTTCCCGACCGGTCTCGCCAAGAGCATTGTCACCGATCCCACATCCGCCAAATTCGCCACGACGAATTTCCATCCTTTCGGAATTTGGTTTGCGAACGCGACCACGCTCTATGTCGCTGATGAAGGCGATGGCGTGAATACGGCCGCAAACGCGGCGAACCCCAACGCCGGCCTGGAGAAATGGACCCTGACCGCAGGAACCTGGCATCTCGTCTACACGCTGCAAAAGGGTCTGGACCTCGGCGCGCAATATAGCGTCGCCGGCTTGCCTTCGACCCTCAATCCCGCCACGGACGGCCTGCGCAACCTCACCGGGAAAGTGAACCGGGACGGCACTGTCACGATTTTCGCCATCACCTCGACGATTAGCGCGTCGGGCGATCAGGGCGCGGATCCCAATCGGCTGGTCGCGATTACGGATCGCCTCGCCGCCACGAGCCTGCCCGCCGACGAACAATTCAATGTTCTGGATACGGCCAACTTCGCGCAGGTTCTGCGCGGCGTGACATTTACCCCGAGCGAAGATCAGGACGACTCGCGCGGCTACCGAGATAATTAGCGCTGTAGTCGGGACGGTTTAGTATTAACGCTGGCGCATGTCCTTAACGCAGTTGATCGGTTCTTTCGATTAGGACAGCGCCAGCCCTTGGACGCCGAGCGCGTCATCCTTGTAAGGCAAAGGGCGGGGCTTCGGCTGCGCCCTTTTTTCGTGGATCGATGGCGCGACATGACTTCGCCTAGTTTGGTCGAGAAATCTGATCCTGCGCGCGCCCAAAGACTCAGCCGTGGCGGGCGAGAACCTCCCGGACCGCCGCGACAATCTCCGTCTCCTTGATGCTGAACTGCGCCTTGGCGCGAAGCTCGAGATAATCTGCGCGGTCCTTGGTGGAGGCGGCAAGCTCGGCGCCGAGCGCAAGATCGCGGATCGCGACCTCCCCTTTCTCCCGCTCGTTAGAGCCCTGGATGACGGCGCAGATCGAACCGCGCTTATCGGCATATTTCAGCTGCGCGTTCATACCGGACGAACCCAGATAAAGTTCGGCGGCTATGCTCTCATTGCGCAGCCGTGCGACAAAGCTTTGGTAGCGGCCGATCTCAGCCTTGTCGAGCACGAGCACAATCACGGGTCCGCGCCGCGCCGCGCCGGCGACTATGGGCGAGCCGATCGCCTTCAGCGCCGAATAGAGCCGCGAGACGCCGATCGAAAAGCCGGTCGCCGGGACATTCTCGCCGCGAAAGCGCCCGACGAGCCCGTCATAGCGTCCGCCCCCGCCGACCGAGCCGAAACGCACGGGATGGCCATCGTCGTCCTTGACGTCGAAGGTGAGTTCGGCCTCGAAGACGGGGCCGGTGTAATATTCGAGGCCACGCACGACAGAGGGGTCGATGAGGATGCGATTTTCACGATAGCCAGCTGCACTGATGACATTTGCTAAGTCGGTTAGCTCCGCCGCTCCTTCAGCGCCTGTCACCGATCCCATGACCGCCTCTTCAAAATTTGCTAGGGTGACCTGGTTGTTTTTGGCGACGCTTATCGAACCCGATCCCGGCTCGTTCCAACCTGTGAAATTGATGACGCGCGTAATTAAATTACCGTCAAGATTCGCCCCCTTGGTAAAATCGCCGCTTTCATCCTTTCTGCCGGGGCCTAGAAGCTTGATGACTTCTTCCGATCCAAGCCGATCCAACTTGTCAATCGCCCGCAGCACGGTCAGCCTGCGCCCAGCGTTCTCGTCGCCGCCCAATCCGATCGCTTCCATCACGCCGTCAAGCACTTTCCGATTATTGACCTTGATCACATAGTCGCCGCGCTTGATCCCTAGCCGCTCCAGCGTATCCGCCGCCATCATGCACATCTCGGCGTCGGCGGCGACGGAGGCCGCGCCCACCGTGTCGGCGTCGAATTGCATGAATTGCCGGAACCGGCCCGGCCCCGGCTTCTCGTTGCGAAAGACATAGCCGGCCCGGTAGCTGCGATAGGGTTTCGGCAATCTGTCGAAATTTTCCGCGACATAACGCGCGAGCGGCGCGGTCAGGTCGTAGCGCAGCGAGAGCCAGCTTTCGTCATCATCCTTGAACGAAAAAACGCCCTCATTCGGCCGATCCTGATCGGGCAGGAACTTGCCGAGCGCCTCGGTGAACTCGAAAAAGGGGGTCTCGACGGCCTCGAAACCATAGAGTTCATATGACTCCTTGATGGCCGCGAGCATTTTCTCCGTCGCGGCGATGTCCGCCGGGCCACGGTCGGCGAGGCCGCGCGGCAGCTTCGCGCTCGCGCGCGGCGCATTTGTCTTTTGATCATTCATCTCTAAATTAAGCCTCGCAATCCTCGCCGCTTCTTACGAGGACCACGAGCAAGCGGCAAGCGCGACCCGCGCCATGAAGCTGCGTGGCGGGGCTTGGAACCGACAGAAAAGTTCCCACATTTCCGACGGCGAATAGAAAATTCGCCAATTTTGTAGGGAGAGAGCCGATGTCACCCGAAGAGCGCCAGTTGCTCACAGGTCTATTCGACCGCGTCCAAGGCGCGGCTAATAATCCGCGCGACAAGGAAGCCGAGGCGTTTATCGCAGATGCGACGCGGGCTTTGCCTTACGCCCCTTATCTTCTGGCCCAAACCGTCATTGTCCAAGACCAAGCGCTGCAGGCGGCCAACGCCCGCCTCCAGGAGCTCGAGGCGAAAGTGCAGGACTTGGAGCGGGCGCAGCCGAGCGGAAGCGGCGGCTTCCTGAGCGGGCTCGGCTCGCTTTTCGGCGGCGGCAATCCGCCCCCGCCGCCACGCGGGCCGACGCCATCGGCGGGCAGCCGCTGGCAGCAGTCGCCGCCGCCGCCCAGCGGCTGGCAGCCGCCGCCACAGCAAGGCTATGGCCAGCCTTATCCGCCGCAGCAACCGGGCCCTTGGGGCGGCCAAGCCCCAGGCCAAGGCGGCGGCTTCCTCAAGGGAGCGCTCGGCGCGGCGGCTGGCGTCGCGGGCGGCGTCCTCCTCGCCGATTCGATTCGGGGTCTCTTCGCCGGGCACAATAACGCCCTGGGCATCGGCTCCGGCTTCGGTGGCGGGCTTGGGGGCGGATTAGGCGGCGAAACCATCGTCAATAACTATTACGGCTCCGACGATCCGGACCTACGCCAGCAAGACGCGCAACAGGACGCCGACCAGGATCAAGACGATATTCAGGACGCCTCCGATTATGGGTCTGATTTCGGCTCCGACGACAACGGGACCGATGTCTGAGTCGCATTTCGGGCAGCGTCGCCGGAGGAGTCCGGCGACGCTTGGGGTTCGACGATTTTAAGGACGGGCTGAGACGCCCGAAAGTTTGCGCGGGTCGGCTTGGCTGGCGCAGCCGCGCTATGCTTCATTTTCTTTCGGCTTGACTTTCGCCGCTTAAGCAGCGATGAAGCTGCATCCATTTAAACATGGATGTTCGCGCTGCGACTGCGTGAAGGATGGTCTTTATAGATCGTCCTCCTGTCGAGCGCGCCAGCGCTAATCCGCTCGACCGCCCAGGCCACGCAGGGCGTCGTCCTCACCATTTCAAAGCCGCTGCGCCGGATCTCCCGGCGAAACTCGCGGCTCATCGAAAGATCCCCCCATTGCAAGATTTCAACGGTCTCGGCCTTGCCGCGCCGCTTCTTCATGCCCTCTCGCAACAAGGCTACTCACGTCCGACGCCGATCCAGGCGCAAGCTATTCCAAACATCATGGCAGGCCGTGACCTCGTCGGAATAGCTCAGACCGGAACCGGCAAAACCGCCGCCTTCGCTCTGCCAATTCTCCATCATCTCGTAACCAATGAACGTCCGGCGCCGCGCGGCGGCTGTCGCGTGCTGGTCCTGAGCCCGACGCGCGAACTTGCGAGCCAGATCGCCGAAAGCTTCCGCAGCCTCGGCGCGGGCTTGAGGATTTCCGTCGCCGTCGTATTCGGCGGCGTGCCACATGGCGCTCAAATCAAGGCGCTCGCGCGCGGCCTCGATATTCTGGTCGCGACCCCCGGCCGTCTTGTCGATCATCTTGACTCCCGCGTCGCGCATCTCGGCAAGACCGAGTTTTTCGTCCTCGACGAAGTCGATCAAATGCTCGATCTCGGTTTCGTCAAGGCGATCCGCCGCGTCGTCGGCGATCTCCCGAAGCAGCGCCAGAACCTCTTTTTCTCGGCGACCATGCCAAGCGAAATCGCCAAGCTCGCCGGCGACCTGCTCAATGATCCGGTCCAGGTTTCCGTCACCCCAATCGCAAAGACCGCGGATCGCGTCAATCAGCAGGTTCTCTTCGTCGAAACGCACCGCAAGCGTGATATTCTCGTCGAACTCTTCGCCGACGCGCAAATGACCCGCGCGATCATCTTCACCAGAACGAAACGCGGCGCCGACAAGGTCACCCAACATCTCGACGCCGTCGGAATCGCCGCTTTGGCGATCCACGGCAATAAAAGCCAAAGCCAGCGCGAACGCTCGCTCGCGGCCTTCAGGACCGGCCGCGTCCGCGCCCTGGTCGCAACCGACATTGCGGCGCGCGGAATCGACATCGACGGCGTGACCCATGTCGTCAATTTCGAACTGCCGGAAGTGGCGGAAGCCTATGTCCATCGCATCGGCCGCACGGCGCGCGCCGGCGCCGAAGGAACCGCGATTTCGCTTTGCGACAACGCCGAGCGCGAACTCCTGCGCAATATCGAGAAGCTGACCCGCCTACGGCTGCCGGCGCTCGATCGACGGGCGAATCCGAACATGGCTCGGCCAACCGTTGACGCGCCGCGCGCGCCCGCGCGCGCCGGCGAAGCTCCCGGATTTGGGCGCCCAAACCGCTCTCCAAACGCTCCGTCCGCTCATCATCGGGCGAACGAGCGACGGAGCGGCGCGCGGTCTCCCACCGCATCGCATGAAAGTCATGCCTCGGCGGGGCCGGACCGGCCGCGTTTCGGATCTTCGAACCGAAAGAGCGAACCACGCCGCGGCGACGGCGCGGCGCCATCGCTGTAGCGCATTCGCGCTGGCAAACGCCTCCACGCGCCAAGTCGCAGGTCAAATTGACTTGCGACTTGGCTCCTCGTTAAGTTGATTCTCCATCTAGCGCCGATGGAGGTCGTGAGGAGGCGCGGTCGATGTTGAAAGCCCAATTCAGAACATTCGCGAAATATAACGCGTGGGCCAATCTGAGGCTATATGATGCGGCGGCGGCTCTGAGCGAGTCTGACTATCGGGCCGACTGCGGGGCCTTCTTCAAATCCGTGCATGGAACGCTCAATCACCTGCTCGCGACCGATCGCATCTGGCTGCAGCGTTTCACCGGCGAAGGCTCAGCGTCGAACAGGCTCGACGCGATCCTGTTCGATGCGCTGGGTCCGTTGCGGGAGGCGGAGGATCGGCGCATCATCGAATTTATTGAAAGCCTCGACGATGCGCGCCTCTCCAGCGTGATCAAATATCGGGCGGTCAGCACTCCCGCGCTGTTCGAGCAACAGCTATGCCCCGCTTTGAGCCATTTCTTCAATCATCAAACGCATCATCGCGGCCAGATCCATGCCCTGCTGACCGGCCTTGTCGGGCGCGCGCCTGAACTCGATCTTGTCTATTTTCAGCGCCTCGCGGAGACCGGTCGGGCGTAGGAAGCTTCCCGCTCGATCGATCCGAGGCTCCGGCTCTGCTGCGCGGCTAACATGACCGATCGAGGCGCGCGACGCTCCAACAGATCAGGTATAGGCCATACGCAGATCGAGCGTGCCTTTCTTGCCGATCGAATCATAGTTCAAATCGAGCCACTGCTTGGCCGCCTCGCGCCCGAAGCCATGCAACCGGCTGATCAAAGACCAGGACGCGTCGAGTTTCGTCGCCGCCGAGAACGCTTCGAGGAGGCCCGCGCCGTCGATCCTGTGCACGAAGGGACGCATGTAGTCGTCGCGGGACAATATGCCAGCATCGACGAGCCTATCGACAAAATCGATCGCCCGCATCTCGCTCATCAGGGCGCCGTTGAAGGTGATCTCGTTGAGACGATCCTGAATGTCGCGCGCCGAGCGCGGCGTCTCATCGCGTTCGATCGGGTTGACCTGAACGATGACAATGTCTGGACAGGCCGTCTTGTAGAATAAGGGAAACAGCGCCGGGTTTCCCATATAGCCGCCGTCCCAATAGGGAACGCCGTCGATCACGACAGCTTGAAACAGGTTGGGCAAACAGGCAGAGGCCATGACATGATCTACGGTCAACTCGCGGCCCTCGAACACTTTGATCTTGCCGTTTTGGACATTGGTCGCAGCGACAAAGAGCTTAAGCTCGGTCAAGGCGCGCACTTTGGCGAAATCGACCATTTTCTCAAGATGGTCGCGCAAAGGATTGATGTTGAGCGGGTTGAATTCGTATGGGCTCGCATAATGGGTAAGAAAGTCAGCCCACCAATAGGCCATCTGCGTCTGCAGCGGAAAACCGACAAAGAATGCATGGAAAAACTTCCGCTCGATCGGCGAAAGCGCGCCCTCGTCGCTGACCGATCGCCAGAACCTGGCGAGGCTTTTGCGCGCGCCCTTGCGGCCTCCGTCGAGATAGCCCTCCGCCAGCACGACGGCGTTCAACGCGCCGGCGCTCGTCCCGGTGATCGCTTCGAAATCGAGCCTTTCATCTTCGAGCAGATAGTCGAGCACGCCCCAGGTGAAGGCGCCATGCGAGCCGCCGCCCTGCAGGGCGAGGTTGATCTTCTTCTGTCCCGTCCAGTCGGTCGCCGCGTCGCTATCCGTCATGGCGCTCATTCGAGAGGCAATTATTCAGCCGTCCAACCGCCATCGATTGAAATATTCGCGCCGGTGATCTGCGCCGCGGCATCCGTGCTGAGATACACGGCGAGCGAGGCGACCTGGTCGGGGGTCACGAATTGCTTCGTCGGCTGCGCCGCCAGAATTACATCGTTGATGACCTGCTCGCGCGTCAAATGGCGCGCCGCCATCGTGTCCGGGATCTGCTTTTCGACGAGCGGCGTCCAGACATAGCCGGGCGAAATGCAATTGACCGTGACGCCGAATGTGGCGAGCTCCAGCGCCGCCGTCTTGGTGAGCCCGGCGAGGCCGTGCTTGGCCGTCACATAAGCCGATTTAAACGGCGAGGCGACCAGCGAATGGGCCGAAGCCGTGCTGATGATGCGGCCCCATTTGCGTGATTTCATGCCCGGGATCGCGGCGGCGATCGCGTGGAAGGCGGCCGAGAGATTGATGGCGAGGATCAAGTTCCAGGTTTCAATCGGAAAATCCTCGATCGGCGCGACATGCTGGACCCCAGCGTTATTGACGAGAATATCAACGCCGCCGCGCTGTTCCTCCGCCTCTTTGACCATGGCGCGAATCTCTTCCGGCCGCGTCATGTCAGCAGGGGAATAATAGGCCTTGACCCCGAACTCCTTCTCGATTCCGGCGCGCTCGGCTTCGATCGCCGCCAGGTCGCCGAGGCCATTGATGGTCACATTGACGCCCTCCTTGGCGAAGGCGCGGGCGATGGCGAGCCCAATGCCGCTGGTGGAGCCCGTTACGATGGCGTTGCGGTTCTTGAGAGTCATGCGTCCTCCAGAATCATGCGTCCTCTTCGGCCGGCGACAAGACGAGGCCGCAAAGGAATTCTACAACGTCGCAGTGGAAAAACGAAGCTGCGGCAAAGGCTTTTTCATCGCACATGATCGCTTTGGCGAGGCAATCACGTTATATTGTTAATATGACGACTTCACGGGCATCGCGCCGGCCCCCCGACCCCGGCCAGACGGATGAGCGCGGCGGGGAGCGCGCTTTTGCGGCGGCCTTGGCGGCCTGCCGCCAGGAAGGAATCGCCCTGACCCCGAGCCGGCGGCGGATTCTCGAGATTTTGGCCTGCGAAGGCCGCCCGCTCGGCGCCTATGAGATGATTGATCGAGTGGCGCAAGCGACGGGCAAGCGTCCAGCCCCGATCTCGATCTATCGCGCGCTCGATTTCCTGCTCGAGAACCGCCTCGTTCACAGGCTCGCCTCCTGCAACGCCTATCTCGCCTGCGGCCACGGCCATGCGGCGCAAGAACCGATCGTCTTCCTCATTTGCGAAGTCTGCGGCGAGGTCGTCGAGGCGACCTCGGAGCCGATGCGGAGCGCCCTGGCCGATCTGACGGCGCAGGCGAAATTCCAGCCCCGCGCGCAAGTCATGGAAGTGGCGGGCCGATGCCGGACCTGCGCGGGGACGTAGTGGCCGCGGCTACGGAGCCGCGGCGATTGGCGAAGGTCTCAGTCCGTCAGGGAACGATATCCGTGCCGGCGCCCAAGCAATGCGGCTGCTTGAATTGGCTCGGATCCACGGCTGCGGTCGGATAATAGGAAATATTATCGGACGTCGAACCTCCCGGAATCGTTTTGTCGAGTCCCGCGAGATGGCGCATGCGATAGGCGATGGCGTGATCCGCGCAGGATGTGTCGCCGCTGACCCCCAAAGCGCCGATGACCTGGCCGTTCTGATAAAGCGCCACGCCGCCGCCGAAGGTGATGACGCCGCCCGGCACTTTGGGAGAATAATAGCCGTCGTCATGACCGTTGGAGGCGACCGCGAAGGAGCCTTGCGACAAGGACCCTTGGGCGAGGTAATCCGGATTGAAGGGGTTAGAATTGTTGAGGCCGTAAAGCGATCCGCCCGGCTGGGTCGGGCCATATAGATTGGCGGTGGACAAAGCGAGAGCGCTGTTGCTGAAGTCGTTCGCCGTGCCTGCCTTGGCGATGGCTATGGCGCGGCTGCCAGGCCATGGATCATTGCCGGAGTTGATGACCGAGCAAATCTGTCCTTTGCGGTCGACGATCGCGGACCACATCCGATTGGGCTTGAACAGACCGCCGTTATGATCTGGATAATTGATGACAGTGGCGAGCTTCGATTGAACGAGACTGACGGTCGCCGCTGGTATGTTGCAGGTTGAGACCTCGTCAGCCAGCGCGGCGGACGAGTAGAGCAATCCCAACGCGATTGTATAGAGCAGTCTTTTCATGATGTTTCCCCCTAAATGTGATTTATCGGCGCGCCCTGAAAGCGGCAGGCGGCAGATCGAATTGCGGCCTGAAGCGCCGACCCCATCGCAACCCTAAGTCGCATCGTGAGGCTATTCGAATAGAAGGCGCATGGTCAAGGCTTCGCCTGAGCTAAACGGGCTGGCGTCGACCCCAAACGCACGAAAGCCGCGACATGCGCGGCCCTTGCTTCAAACGTTCAGCTTGTTTCTCTATAAAGCTCTGCCGCCCTCAAAAAGGCAGCAGCTGGCAAAGCCGCAGCTCGTCCATGACCCTTTTTGCCACGATTTGATTGCCCGCAGGCAGAAGATGCCCATCATCGGCGTAGAGAGGTTCGGCGCGCCCTGTAAACACCGTGTCGCTGATATCGGCGACGCAGACGTCGCTTCCTTCATGCGCCGCTTTGAAGCTCTGCAGCAACGGACGCACCGCGCCGTAGAAAACCTCGCGTTCCCGCATCTGAGTCGGGGTGATGAGGCTCGAATGCGCGCGTTCGGACGCGGCGTAGTCTTTGCCGTCAACGCCCATGATGGGCTGCAGCAGCGAGGCGAAACGAAAGCCGTTTTGCCGCGCGAGCGCCAGCATGCGCTCGCGATTCTCGATATAGAATTGCGCCGCCTGGCGGGAATAGGTCGGGTCATAGGGGGATTCGACGACTGCCAGGGGAGCGGTCAGATTCAAGACGACATGCAAGAGCTTGAATGTGGCGAACCCGTCGAGGAAGCCAAGCGCATGTTGCGACGTGATCGCCGCGGCGATCTGGAGCGCCCCGATCGGCGTGAAGCTGGCGTTGACCCGTTCTTCATTGTCCTGCTGCGGCCCGCTTCGATAGGGTCGCGTCCCCCGGTCGCCGGAGATCCAGGTCGGAAGCACCTCGGCGTCGTTCCAGCCATCATAGGCGAGGACCAAATCGGGCTGAAACCGCAGCAGATCGACGAGAAGATATAAATATTCCGAGTCGGACGCGTAGTTCGACACGCCCGCGTTGACGACTTCAATCCGCTCGACCTTGGCGTCCGGATGCTCCCGCAGGGCGCTGTCGAACAAGCCCTGCAGCTTTGCCGGCAAACTGTCCAAGGGGCTGTTCACGCCATTGCCTTCGACGGTTGAGCCGCCGATCACGATCACGCGGAACACGCCTGCCGGCTTGGGGATGGCGTAATGCGGCATGTCGTCCGCCGCCGGCGGAAAGCCTTGATCGTTCGTCATGAACCAGAAGGATTTTTCCGCCCAGTCCAGCTTTTTAGATGGAGCGATGGTCAGGAAGTTGCGGACAAGCCGCCCGCCGAGCAGTCCGTCGGCCTCGAACCGATCGCTATAGGCGCTGTAGAGCCGGGGATGGCGCGGCAAAACCTCCCGCAAGCCACGGAGGTTCGCATGATCCGCCGCGCGCGTGCTCATCCAGGCGGTCGCATAGAACAGGTCGGCCTCTCTCACGCCGGACAAGACCAAGGCGAAGGCCAAAATGCTGTCGAACGCAAACAGGAGGAAGACAAATCCGAGCAGCAGCAACAGCCCATTGCCCTCGCGCCGGCGCAGCCATCGTTCGAAACGGTTGTCGCCTGGTTTCCGAGCTCCGGCGGCGCGCGCGTCGCTTAGGTCTGAAGGCTTCAAATTCATCGCCGCCCCGCCGGACCGCTTGCAATTTCGGACATAGGCAACCCCTCTGAAACGCGCCGGCAACGGCTTAACATCTGAGCTTAGTCAAGAGAAGCGGATGGCCGGCGATCGACGCGGCGCCGTCCTCGGCCTTTGGTCCGGCTCAGATACATTCATTATTGGCTCTAAAAAAGGCGCGGCGGCGATCCGCATCCTTCGTCGCGATTGCCCCTTCGATCTATCGAACGTCGTCTCGATTGTGCATGAGATGCGGCGGAGCATTGTCGGGTCCGCTATGAAAGATCGGAGGATACTTGTCGAAAGCGCAGAAATCGTCGGGCCGCGCCGCTATGTCAGCCGCCGCCGCGTCATATGCTTCGGCGTCCGTCTTGTACGAACCGACCAATTCGAAATCGCTCCACCGATCCTTGCGCGTGATCAGATACGATTTTTTGATGCGCTTCCTCTCTTGAGTCCTGAAAAGATTTACGTCGCCGGCCATCTGCTTTGCCTTCGATCTTCACGGCGCCTGCTCGAAAGCTGATAAAACATAAAAATCAACTAGATAAAGCGCCGACAGACGCCTTGCCATCGCGGATCCACGCTTTCAAGAGGTCCCAGGCGACGGCGAGGACGACGGGGCCGACGAATAGGCCGCCGATCCCATGCGCGAGAATGCCGCCGATGACGCCGACAAGAGTCACCAGCATCGGGGTTGTCAGCCCGCGCGCCAGGACGAAGGGCTTCAAGAAACTGTCTATGACGATGAGCATCGCCATGCAGGCGCTGAAGGCCAACGCGGGTCCTATCGTCATTGTGGTCCAGGTCCATACGAGGAGCGGAGCCACAATGGGCGACGGGCCGATTTGAATAATTCCGAGCACCAAGACGGCGAGCGTCAAAAAGCTCGCGCCAGGAACCCCGGCCAAGGACATTCCGATTCCGGCGACGACCGCCTGCAGCAACGACATGCCGATCACGCCGCGCGAGACCGCACGAATGGTGGCGCCGGACAGCTTCACGAATCTCTCGCCATGCGTCGAATCGATCTTAAGCGCGAGCGTCTTCGTCGCCGAGACAAGCAAAGGTCCCGGCGGAAACAAGAACCCCGCGATGATGACCGAGGTGAGAAACTGCAGCGTCCAGGCGCCGGCGTTGCTGGCCGCGTTGAGCAATATGTCCCCGACCGGCTTCAACTGCGGAAGCAGATAGGTCAGCGCGCTTTTCACATTGGTCGATGCGAGCGTCCAGAAGTCATAGAACTGCGGTCCGATCAGCGGCCAATTTCTGACGGTCTCCGAGGGCGGAGGGATCGACAATTTGCCTGAGTCGAGCCGCTCGATTAGCGCCCTTAAGCCGTCGATCAGCCCGAGTCCCAACCAAGTTACCGGCCCGATGACGACCAGGAGTCCGAGCACCGTGATCAACGCCGCCGCCAGCCCGCGACGGCCGCCAAGAATGGCCGCCAGCCAATCGAAAACAGGATAGAGCGCGACGGTCAGCACGACGCTCCAGACGATGATCGGTATGAACGGGTGAACGAGAACGAAGGTCCAGGAGACCAGGAGGCCGATGAACCCGATGTGAATCGCCAGTTCCATGAAACTCGCGTTGAACTGGCGATAATTGAACGAGTCCGTGCGCTCTTCGATCACTTCAGTCTTCCGGATAATTGGCTCAGCCACGGCGTCCCCACGAGAGCCGTCGCTCGCGGCCATGCGCCTCTGTTTACCCGATATTTCCCGCATCGCTATGCGCCACTTCGCGAGGTTCTCCCCAATCATAGGATGAGTCCGGATGCGTCCGAGGATGCTCATAAAAAGTCCCGATATATTAGATGGTTAACATGCCTCCGCCGAACCGCGGCAAATAGGGCGTTTTTTTGCTTGAACGAGCTGGCGCACCTGCCCTACGGCGGCTCTTGACGCCAAACCTGTTTTTGCTCACCACTGTCGTCGACTCTTAAGGTCATGATCGCGACGCGCCTGCGCCTTATATATCTGAGGCGCCTTTTCAAAAGCCGAGCACCGCATGAGCATCGCCCAAGATACGACGCCGTCCCTTGCTTTCACCCTCGCTGAGCCCGACGAGGCGGGGCCCCTGCCCCGCCGCCATTCCATTGGCGTCAGGGTCGGGGCCGGCAAAGCTTCCGTCGAGGTCGGCGGCGGCGCGCCCGTCGTCGTCCAGTCCATGACTAATACGGACACGGCCGATGTCGAGACGACGGCGCAGCAGATCGCGGCGCTCTCCCGCGCCGGCTCCGAGCTTGTCCGCCTCACCGTCGATCGCGACGAGGCGGCCGCCGCCGTGCCTCATATTCGCGACAGGCTGGCGCAATTGGACTGCGATGTCCCGCTCATCGGCGATTTCCATTATATTGGGCACAAGCTTCTTGCGGACCATCCGGCCTGCGCCGAGGCGCTCGACAAATATCGCATCAATCCCGGCAATGTCGGCTTCAAGGACAAGAAGGACCGGCAGTTTTCGGCGATTGTCGAAACCGCGATCAAGCATGGCAAGACGGTGCGCATCGGCGCCAATTGGGGCTCGCTCGATCAGGAGCTTTTAACCGAGCTGATGGACGAGAACGCCCGCTCACCTGCGCCGCTCTCGACCGGGGCGGTGACGCGCGAGGCCATGGTGCAATCGGCGCTTCTTTCCGCCGCGCGGGCGGAAGACATCGGGCTCGGCCGGGACCGCATCATTCTCTCGGCCAAAGTTTCCAATGTGCAGGATTTAATTGCGGTCTATCGCACGCTGGCGCGGCGCAGCGATTACGCCCTGCATCTCGGCCTCACCGAAGCCGGCATGGGCTCGAAGGGCATTGTCGCCTCCTCCGCCGCCTTGGGGATTCTGCTACAGGAAGGCATTGGCGATACGATCCGGGTTTCGCTGACGCCAGAGCCCGGCGGCGACCGGACGCTCGAGGTCAGGGTCGCGCAAGAAATCTTGCAGACCATGGGCTTTCGCACTTTCGTGCCGCTCGTGGCCGCCTGCCCCGGCTGCGGCCGCACGACCTCGACCGTGTTCCAGGAGCTCGCGCGGGACATCCAGACCTATATCCGAGAGGAGATGCCCTTGTGGCGCGCCCGCTTTCCGGGCGTCGAGGCGCTGAATGTCGCGGTGATGGGCTGCATCGTCAATGGCCCCGGCGAATCGAAACATGCCGACATCGGCATCTCCCTGCCGGGCACGGGCGAGACCCCGTCTGCGCCGGTCTTCATCGACGGGCAAAAGGCGATGACGCTGCGCGGCGAAGGGATCGCCGCCGAGTTCAAGACGATCGTCGAGGATTATATCGTGCGGCGGTTTGGCGGCGCGAAAAGCGCGGCGGAATAGGACGGGAACATGGCGTTTGCGCCTTAATTTGATACCGTGGCAGGCTTCTGCAAGCCACGCACAGTACTCAGCCGATCCGGAATTCCCGCTTAAGTATTTTTAGATCCCCAACGAATTGATCGCGCATTTTGGTTGTATAGATGCGCGTGATCTTACCTTCGTTCTGACGCTTTATGATCTTTCTTAGATCGGATGAGCGAGCCTTCCAAGTGGTGCCGTCCGTAATGAACAAAAGCGCTGTGTCGTGGCGCTTGGTATCAATGATTGCATCCAGATCACCGATAATATCTGTCATCTTGGAGCCTGTCGCACCGTAGCCCTTCACCTCGATGATGATACGGGGTCTATCGCGTCCTGGAATAGCAAGATCGCACTTGGCCATTTTGTTGTCGGCGCCTGTAAAGCTGCAACGTGTCTCGTACTTTCCTTCACCGAAGACTTCCTTGACGAGAGCCTCGGCAAAATCCTCAAGGCCCCGACCTCGTCTCTGGCCTTGGATCGCGGATCCCCGCCCGGAGCGCAGTCGCTCGACCAAAATGTCGCTCCAAATTGGCTCGTAATTTATTATGCTCGCCATCGCGTCCAAGAGGCCAAGCCGTTCGAGCGCATCAAGAAAGCTCTTGCTATCCGCCTGATAGCGCTTCACGCCGATACCGCTGCCAAGCTCTCGGCGCAGTTCGCCTTCCATCGTATCCTTGGAAAGCCCCAGAAAGAGGCGACAGCACAATATTCCCTCGTCGAAGTTACTTTCCAATAAAGGTGCGATGTCATCGCGGCCATAGGACTTTTTCCGGCCAATATCAGCTAGCTTAGCAATTACATTTGCAGCTATTTCGTCCATCCAGTCGACGGCAAGCGGGCTTAAGCTCGCGATCACATCCTCAAAGGTCTGATCAACGACCTGCATTACCGACCCACAATTAAATATTCTGTCACACTTGCACGCTCGACGGCTTCGTGGGTCCCGAAGTGGTAACGATGCGGCTTCTCAAACACGCGGACAGATTTCTTTTGGCGTCGGAGCAATGCTTCTAGGTGCTCTAGGTCCGGATAGCCGTTCGAGCTGTATGAAAGAGCAATGATACTCTTGGAAAACTGAGAAAACATTCGATCAAACGCATCGACAGCCGTATGTCGATAGCTGAAAGGTGTGTAGCGCTTTGCGATCTTTTTGACTTTCGTGGATGTGTCTATTTGGAGGCCCTGCCAATAGCAGGAAAGCCCTTCAAGAAAATGATATCGCTTAATATAGCAATTATCATCTGCACGGGGCACATATGGTGGATCAAGATAGACGAGGTCAACCTTCCGTCGAGGTAAGTCGAAAATGTCCGACCGCGTTACATGATTTTTGCGACCATTGTCGAAAACTGCTGTATTGAAGACCTCGATTTGCTCAAGGAAATGCTCTTCCAGGGAAATACGTAAATCCCGACGGCCGTCATCGTAACGAGAAAGGTCCCCAGAAACCGTGAAGACGCCACGCGGCTGCCGTTTGAGGCAGGAACGGAACAGGGCGGCGAATGCGAGCGTATGTTCATATGGGTTCTCAAGCTGGCGAATGTTGCCGGATACACGATCTAAAAACCGCAGATCGTCTGGGGTATAGAAAACCCCAGCAAAGGTTCTTTCAATAAAATTGTGGACCGCGGGAGTGTGATCCATCAGCTGCTTGATTGCCCTTCCATCTAATCGGTAATGGCTATTTTCGACGGTTGCTCTGGCGATCATGCTGGAGAAATTGAGGAAGTCCGATGCGATGACACGCCGGCCCATTGCCTTGATCATATAAGCGACACAACCTGTTCCGGAGAACGGGTCCAAAGCCGTTTCGAAGTCAATCCCGGCAAGGACCTGGTGCAACCACGGAAGAAGTCGCTTCTTAGATCCCATATAACGGAACTCTGGATACAAGGCGGCTTGGCCGGGCAAAGGCAGCGGCTCGCCGACCAAACTCCGTGGATGAAGAGAGACGATATTGCTCGGGCAAGCGGGAAGTTGGGCTAAGCTCTGTTTCATGGCGCGAGGATAACCGAGTCGCTGAAGCGTCGGATAGGTAATTTGCTAATTCGCACCAATAAATATGTGACTTAGGAAGAGCAGCTTGGTTTGCCTAATCGAAGCTATGTTCTTTGAATCGATCAGTCCATCGTATCAACGAGCGCCATCAAACGAGTTGAGCCCTCAGTTCAAATCAACCCCGCCGCGATATTGATCGTTAGCGCCAGCACTGCGCTATTGAAGAAAAACGCCAATATGGAATGCGCCAGCGAGACGCGGCGCATCTCCTTCGCCGTAATCTGAACGTCGGCGGTCTGGGACGCGACCCCGATGATGTAAGAAAAATACAAGAAATCAAAGTAATCGGGATTGTCGGTCCCCGGAAACATCAATCCGCCGACGTCTTTCGCCGGCTTGCCCGGCTCGGCCTCTGTCTCGTCGAAATATTCGTGCGCGTAATGGAAGGCGTAGGTCAGGTGGATGAAAAACCAGGCGCTGAGGATCGTCGCCGCCGCGAGCCCCATGTGCAAGCCTTTCAGCAAGCCTGACATGTCCCGTACCGCCTCAAGCTGGGCGACAATGGCGCCGATCGAGGCGAAGGCCGCAAGACTCGTGAGCACGAGGATCAGGAATCGCCCCTCGTCGCTCGCCTTGGCGCGCCGCCGCATCGACGCTGCGTTGGCGTGGGCCATGAGCCATAGGGAGGTGACGAAATAGAGCCAGGTTCCGATATTCCAGGCGATCAAAAGACGGGTGCTCAGGTGAAAGGCTTCGGGGAGGATGAATCCGGTTACGAGACTGACCGCGACTCCGAGAAAAAGGCGCGGATGGCCTCGCACGACCCGCAATCGACGGAGAATTCCCATTGTTCCAACCTGGAATCGATTTCAACGGTCTTCAGCTTTTGCGGGTCGCGACAAAGCGCGCCGCCTCCTTCAGAACAATCGCCTTAACGCCTTGCGGGAAGGAATCGAGCGCGGCGATCGCAGCCGCCGAAAGCTTGTCGCGCCGCTCACGCGCCGCCTCGAGGCCGAGGGCCGCGACAAGCGTCGCCTTGTTGCGGCCGGCGTCCTTGCCGGCGCGCTTGCCGAGCGCTGCTTCATCGGATTCGACGTCGAGAATATCGTCCGCGACCTGGAAGGCGGCGCCAAGCGCAAGGCCGTAAGCGGAAAGCGCGGCCTTCGCCGCGTCGTCGGCTTTGCCGAGAATGGCGCCGGCATTCACTGCATAATGCAGGAGCGCCCCAGTCTTCATTGCTTGGAGCCTGATCACCGCCTCAGGCTTATGCGCCTCCGGCGCGCGCTCGGCCTCGAGATCAAGGACCTGGCCGCCAATCATCCCGCCAAGGCCGGCCGCGCGGGCCAGGGAAAGAACGAGCTCAATGCGAATCGCCGGATCCGCGTGGGTCGCCGGGTCCGCCGTCACGTCAAAGGCGTAGGTGAGGAGCCCGTCGCCGACCAGGATGGCAGTCGCTTCGTCGAAAGCTTTGTGCGTTGTCGGACGGCCGCGGCGCAGATCGTCATTGTCGAGCGCGGGCAGATCGTCATGCACGAGCGAGTAGCAATGGATCATTTCGAGCGCCGCCGCGGCGCGCTGGACGCCTTCGCCTTCGACGCCGAAAAGCCGCGCCGTCTCGATCAGGAGGAAAGGCCGCAGCCTCTTGCCGCCGCCAAGGCTCGCATAACGCATGGCTTCCAGAAAGCGCGGCGGCCGCGCCGTCTCGCCCGGAAGCGGCGCGGACCCGAGAAGACGATCGAGAAGGCTCTCGGTCGCCGCGGCGACGTCGTTCAGTCGGCTCTCGAATTCGGCTGTGGCCGCGCCATGCGTCATCGTTTTGCAATCCCCCTGCTATTGGCCGTGGCGGCAATTTTGAACGCTACGCTCAGCGCGCAGCGACTTTTCGGCAAAAAAGCGCTCTGAAAGCGCCAGGACAAGGCCTAACCAATAAAGTTCAGCCTCGGCTTGCCCGATTGGGCGAGATCGGTCAAGGCTCGCCGCATGTCCTCGAGATCCGGCCGAACTGGCCTTTTCGGCAAGCTTGCCCGCATTATTTTGAGCGTTGGCGCGGCGCTGGCGCTTGGCGTGGCGGTCTTGCTCGTCGCGTACCGCTTTGTCCCGCCGGTTTCGACGCTGATGCTCGGGCGCTGGATCGAGGGCGAGCCGGTCGAGCGCCATTATATTCCGCTGGACCGAATCTCGCTTTCCTTGCGCACCGCCGTCATCGTATCAGAGGACGCCCAATTTTGCCGGAACGATGGCGTCGAGTGGGGCGCGCTTCGCGAGGTGATAGATGCGGCGGATGAGGACGGTCCGTCGCGCGGAGCTTCAACCATCACAATGCAAACCGCGAAGAACTTGTTCCTATGGCCGTCGCGATCCTTCATCCGCAAGGGAATCGAAATTCCCCTGGCGCTTCTGATCGACCGAGGATGGCCCAAGCGGCGCGTCCTCGAAGTCTATCTGAACATCGCCGAATGGGGCGAAGGGGTTTTTGGCGCCGAGGCCGCCGCGCGGCGCTATTTCCACAAAAGCGCGGACGGGCTCGACGCCAATGAGGCGGCTTTGCTCGCGACCGCTCTGCCCAATCCGCGCCGACGCGATCCGGCCCGGCCGACGCGCCGGCACGCCGCCTTGGCCAGGCTGATCATGGGGCGCGCCCGGGCGGCGGAGTCGCTCGTCGAATGCGCCCGATGAGGCCGTTTTCAAGATAGCCAGACGCGACGTTTCGTTGTAAGAGGCGCGTTGAAACTTGGGCTCCTGAGCGAGTCGCAAGCCTGAATAAGCAAGACCTCGACCGTCTTAACGAAGGGCGGCCAAGGTCTTTATCTGTTTGTTTTATTGGATGATCTGATCTGGAGAGCTTCCGGCTTTTCGACAGTCGTCCTTGAGGATCGAGAGACGACATGGCTGTTCCGAAACGCAAAACATCTCCCATGAAGCGCGGATTTCGCCGTTCGGCGGATGCGCTCAAGGCGCCGACCTATGTCGAAGACAAGGATTCCGGAGAGCTGCGCCGTCCGCACCATATCGATTTGAAGACCGGCATGTACCGCGGCCGCCAGATTATCACCCAAAAGGCAAAGGAAGTCTAAGGCGCCCCCTGTCTTTTAGGGTTCTGCCGCCGGCGCGAACGCGCACGGGGCTTCGGCTTATGTTAGACAAGGCCAGTTTCATGCAGCATGAAACTGGCCTTGTCTTTTGAAAGCCTGCCACGAGCGCAAACAGCGGATTCCGCCCTCGCGGCTCGCGCTCTAAAGAAGCTGACTGAAGATCAAGATGAGGCCGATGACGGAGACGGTCCATACGAGGGTGCGCAAATAAGGAACGCCCGCCGCAAAGACAAAGACATAGAGCAGACGAGCGAAAAAGAATATCTCAGCGCCCAGCGCCGTCGTTTCATTAGTTCGTCCCGCAATCTGAGCGACAAGAACCAAGGGCGCGAAAAGCGCCAGATTCTCAAGAATGTTAAGGTGCCCTTTACGGGCTCGCTCGGCCCAACCCGTCAGCTTTGGCATATATTCGCGGTTGCTTGCCAGCTCGTCTATGCCGACCTCCAGCATAGCCCCGACCACGGCGAACAGCATTTGCGCGAAGGCGAGCGCCACAGTCCAGACCAGCAGCTTGAGTTCGATCGTCATCAAGTCCTCCCCTCATTCGAGACTATTGCGGTTGTGTTTCGTCCATCTCGAGAAGCAGATGGGCCAAGCCTAAGGCTTCAAGCGGCGGCTTGAAGCCTTTTCGAGACGAGTTCGCGCAGCAAGCGAAGATCGCGAGCGAAAACCCGGATCCCGTCAGCGAGTTTTTCGGTCGCCATCGCGTCCTCGTTCAAGATGAAGCGAAAGGTCTTTTCGTCGAGCGACAGACGCGCGGGGGGGTGAGCGGCCGCCGTTTGCGGATCGAGCTGACGCGGCAAATCGCCCGAATCCCTGGCGAGCTCATCGAGCAATTGGGGCGATATGGTCAACCGGTCGCAGCCGGCGAGCGCCTCGATCTCGCCTGTGTTGCGGAACGAGGCGCCCATGACCACGGTCTGCACGCCATAGGCTTTGTAGTAATTATAGATTTGCCGCACGGAGAGCACGCCGGGATCGGTCTCCGCGGTGTAGGTCCTGCCTTCCGCCTTGGCATGCCAATCGAGGATGCGCCCGACAAAGGGGGAGACGAGAAAAGCGCCGGCGTCGGCGCAAGCGACGGCCTGGGCGAGCGAGAAGATCAAGGTCATGTTGCAGTCGATCCCCTCGGCCTGCAAGATCTTCGCCGCTTGGGCGCCCTCCCAGGTTGCCGCGATCTTGATGAGGATCCGCTCCCGCCCTACCCCGCGTTTGTCATAAGCCGCAATGATCGAGCGGGCCTTCGCGATTGTGCCCTCGACGTCGAAGGACAGATCAGCGTCGACCTCGGTCGAAACGCGGCCAGGCACAATGCCGGAAATCTCGACGCCAAAGTTTATGACCAGGCGGTCGGCGATCTCGCTCGTCAAACTATTGTGGCTCAGCCCCCAGATAATCGCTTCCTCTACGAGACTCGCGTAATCCGGCATCTGCGCCGCCTTAAGGAGCAAACTCGGGTTCGTGGTCGCGTCGACCGGCTTGAAGGAGCGGATCGCATCCAAGTCGCCGGTGTCGGCGACGACCGTCGTCATGGCTTTTAATTGATCGAGCTTGGAGGGCATAAGAAGATCCGATCGAGGAGGATTCGAGAGGAGTTTGGGTCAACGCGCGAGCGCTCGCATTGTTTCCGCCGCGGCGCGATCGGCCGCAGATCGCGATATTACCTCGCTCTTCATGTCAAACAACGGACGGCGAGGCCCGCGAGAGCATTTTTCAACTCGCCGTCGGCTCGCCCCTGGGCTCGGCTTGAACACGAGCTCGTCGAATCGAACTGCAAAGCGCGGCGAATACGGTCGAAATCAACCGGTTTGGTCAAAAACTCATCGATTCCTGCCGCTTCCGCCGCATCGCGATCTTCGTCAAAGGCATTGGCCGTGAGCGCGATCAGGCGAACCCCATCCGCGCGCGCCATGCGCTCCGCCCGCCGGATGCGTCGCGCGGCCTCCAGCCCGTCTATGCCGGGCATCCTGATGTCGAGAAAGATCGCGTCAAAAGGCGGCCTCCGCCCCCCGAGCCCCTCCAGCGCGAGCGCCACGGCGGCGAGACCGTCGGCGGCCCGCGTCACGCGCGCGCCGAGCCTTTGGAGATGACGCGTCGCAAGCAGGGCGTTGACGTCATTGTCTTCAGCGAGCAGGATCTCGCCGCCGAAGCGCGATCCTGGCGCCGCTCCTTGCAACTCCGCTTTCGCGCTATTGGGCTTGGCCGCTCCATCGAGACGAGCAAAAAGCGATCTTAGGCGAACCGGTTTGACGAGCCAGCCATCGAACCCTTGCACGAAGTTCTGACCGAAGGCGCGCCGCTCGAAAGGCGAGAAAAGCAGCAGGCTGCGGCCAAGTTTCGCCTCTCGGGCGGCCTCGCCAAGCCGGCGGGTCGCCGTCTCGCCGAGGGCGCAATCGACAATGAAAATGTCATATGAAAGCTTGGCCCGCTCAGAGTCGAGAAGCGCCAGGGCCGCAGGCTCGGTTTCGGCGTAGCGAACCTTCGCCCCGGCCTCGGCGAGGCGCTCCCCGAGATAGGCTGCAGAGAAGGGCGAGGCCGCAACGATCAGCGCGCTTCGCCCGCTCAGATTGGGAGCGGCCGGACGCGAGCCGATCCGCTCTTCGCAAGGCCGCAGCGGCACGATCATCGAAAACATGGATCCACCACCGCGCCCCGCCGGCGCGAGAGTGAGCGTCCCCCCCATCCGGTCGACGAGCCGTCGCGAAATGGCTAGACCAAGCCCGGCGCCGCCGTATCGACTTGTGGTCGAGCTGTCGCCTTGTTCGAATTCCTCGAAAATCGCTTCGCGCCGGTGCGCCGGAACGCCCGGCCCGGTGTCGATCACGTCAATACGGAGCGCGGCTTCGCCTTCCCTGCTGACGCGCAGACCGACGCCGCCTCGCTCAGTGAATTTCACGGCGTTGCCAGCGAGATTGAGCAAGACTTGGCGAAGCCGCGCGCCGTCTCCGATGAGGCGCTCGGGCACGCCGGCCGCAATCGAGCTTGCGATCTCCAAGCCTTTTCCTTGGGCGCGGGGGGCGAGCAGCTCGACGCTGCTTTCGACGAGCGTGACCAGATCGAATGGCGCATCGACGAGTTCGATCCTGCCCGCTTCGATCTTCGAAAAATCGAGCATTTCCTCGATCAGCGAGGCAAGAGCGACCCCCGAGCCGCGAATGGCCTCGATATAGCTTTGCTGCTCCGCGTCGACGCTAGTGTCGAGCAGAAGCTCAGCCATCCCGAGGATGCCGTTCAGCGGGGTGCGGATTTCATGGCTGAGGCTGGCGAGGAAACGAGATTTCGCTTCGCTCGCGGCCTCGGCGCGTTCGGCCGCCGCCGCTGCGGCCTTGAGCTCCCAGATTTCATCCCGCAACGCTTCACGCTCATCGCCGAGGATGTTTTCCCGCCTCCTGTGACGCGCGCGCTCGAATAAAAGACCAACTGCCGCCGCCAAGACGAACAA